>JGI20154J14316_10001218_pt1 | contig 22811 bp, 19 predicted proteins | sample COG_04_FD_14316 | JGI IMG/M metagenome (IMG submission 14316)
ATTTGTATAACAATTCAAAATATACAACCGAATAAATTGATAAGTATGAATAACTAAATTATTCATTTCAAAAACCAAATTGTTTATAACTGGTTGTATAACATCACGATTAAGTAAAATAGTTTTGAGCGGTATTTTGAAAGTTTTATAGGCGGATTTTTCATTATTCCTAAATTCTTGGAAAGTGTCCTTTGGTTTTTTCTTTTTTACCATTCTATATATTTACTAAAGAAAATAATTTTAAGTAATTTTTTATATAATTAATTTATTAATTTCCTAAATATTTTCTTTTTCCATCTTTTCTTTTTCCATCTTTTCTTTTTCCATCTTTTCTCTGCGTTTTTGATATGCTAATTTATTATATTCTTTTCTTTTTTCCTTATCAATAATCGGTTTATAATTATTTTTTTCTTTGTATTCTTTTACCTTTTTTATAATTTCTTCTTTATGATTTTGGTAATATTTTTTCATATTAGAAGGAGCAGTATATTTTTTCAAATGTTCTTTGGTTTCAATCAATTCATTTTTAGTTTTTTCCAATTCCGTTTTTAAAAAATTTATTTCCTTAATAAATTCTTCGTTAGTCATTAAGGTATTGTAATAATTTATTTTTATATAATTTACACTATATAAAAATCGGCGTTTGAAATGTTAAAAGGTGTAATAAAAATTGAAACAAAATAAACAATATAAATTTACGTTATAATAACATAGTAATATGGCGTCTCAAGCATCCACCCTTTCTAAATATCAAAAGTTAACGGATAAGGAACATATCCTAAAAAAACCGGATACCTATATTGGTTCTATTGAAAATACAGAACATGAAGATTATATTTTCAGCGGTGATAAGGATATCGTTTCTAAAGAATTTCAATACATTCCAGGTCTCTACAAATTATTTGACGAAGGCATTGTCAATTGTCGTGACCATGTAATTCGTCAGGCACAAGCTGTTAAAGATAATGTAGCACATGCTTTACCAGTAAATAATATTGAAATTACTATTGATGATGATGGAACAATTCACATGTATAATGATGGTAATGGTATTGATGTAGCAGAGCATCCTGAATATAAAATTTGGATTCCCGAAATGATTTTCGGTCATTTGAGAACATCCACTAATTATGATGAAAAGAAAAAGGAAAAGATTGTTGGGGGTAAAAACGGATTCGGTTTTAAACTAGTACTTATATGGTCTACATGGGGTAAAGTAGAAACCGTGGATCACGTGAGAGGATTAAAATATGTACAAGAATTCAAGAATAATTTAAATGAAATAGGTAAACCATCTATTACCAAATGTAAAAATAAGCCATATACTAGGGTGTCATTTAGACCGGATTATGCTCGTCTTGGAATTCAAGGATTGACTGAAGATATGTTGGCACTTTTCAAAAAGCGTGTGTACGATGTATCAGCGGTTACAGAGAAAACCATCCGAGTGAAATTCAATGGTCAAGTTATCCCTTGTAAGAATTTTGAACAATATATTGATTTGTATGTTGGTTCAAAAGTGGATACAAAGCGTATCTACGAGACAGCAAACGACCGTTGGGAATATGCGGTTTGTCTAGCTCCAAAAGACGAGTTCCAGCAAATTAGTTTTGTGAATGGTATCTATACATCAAAGGGTGGTAAGCATGTAGAATATATCATGAATCAAATTATCCGTAAATTATGCGCCTATATTAAAACAAAGAAGAAGGTTGACGTGAAACCCAATACTATCAAGGAACAATTATTGCTATTCCTCCGTTGTGATATTGAAAATCCGTCTTTCAATAGTCAAACCAAGGATGAATTAGGAACAGCTATTAGTTGTTTTGGTTCTACTTGTACAGTGAGTGACGGATTTATTGAGAAGATTGCCAAGATGGGTGTCATGAATGCTGCATGTGCTCTAACGCAAGTCAAGGAGGACAAGGCAGCTAAGAAAACAGATGGTTCTAAAAGCAAGAGTATTCGTGGTATTCCGAAACTGATTGACGCGAATTATGCTGGAACCGCTAAATCTGGTCAATGTACTCTTATCTTATGTGAGGGAGATTCAGCAAAGGCCGGTATTGTTTCCGGATTGTCAAAAGACGATAGAAATACTATTGGTGTTTATCCTATGAAGGGTAAGATATTTAACACGAGAGGTGAAACGCTCAAGCGTATTGGTGAAAATAAGGAAATTATTGAACTTAAACAAATCTTAGGATTAGAGGCAGGCAAAAAATATACCAAAGATATTGTTGAAAATACATTGCGTTATAGTTCGGTGTTATTTATGACTGATCAGGATTTAGATGGTTCTCATATCAAAGGTTTAGGTCTTAACTTGTTTCAAGACCAATGGAATACATTGTCCACCTTGGAAAATTTCATTGGATTTATGAATACGCCTATTTTAAAAGCAAAGAAAGGTGGAAAAGAATTACTATTCTATAATGATGGCGAATATAACAAATGGAAGAGCGAAAATGACGTGAAAGGATGGAATGTGAAGTATTACAAGGGTCTAGGAACCAGTACTGGAAAGGAATTTAAGGAATACTTTGCTAACAAAAAGATTGTCTACTTTACACACGAAGGTGTACCTAGTGATAATGTAGTAGATATGGTGTTCAATAAAAAGCGTAGCGATGAGCGAAAAGAATGGTTAACCAATTATNATAGAAATAGTTATTTAGATACCAATAANGAAAAGGTAAGTTATACCGATTTTGTAAACAAGGAACTCATTCACTTTTCCAAATATGATTGTGAACGTTCTATTCCAAATATGATGGATGGACTAAAAATCAGTTTAAGGAAAATATTGTATAGTGCGTTTAAGAAGAACTTGACGAGTGAAATCAAGGTTGCTCAATTCAGTGGTTACGTATCAGAGCAATCTGGATATCACCATGGTGAAGCTAGTTTGAATGCAGCTATTGTTGGTATGGCACAAGATTATGTAGGAAGTAACAATATCAATCTACTTATGCCAAATGGTCAGTTCGGAACGAGACTTCAAGGTGGAAAGGATTCAGCGAGTGAGAGATATATCTTTACCCAACTAAATCCAATTACACGTTATATTTACAGAAAAGAGGATGATGCTGTTCTAGAGTATTTGGAGGATGATGGATTTCCAGTGGAGCCATTATTCTACGTACCAATTATTCCCATGATTCTAGTGAATGGTGGAAAGGGTATTGGTACAGGTTTCAGTACAGATGTGTTATCCTACTCACCAGAACGATTAATTGAGTATTTACAATGTAAATTGAAAGATGAACAAGATGGTAATGTAGTTGTTGATGATAACGTTACAAAGTTTCAACCATCATATCGTGGATTTATGGGAAGTTGTCATGAATACGATAATGGAAACAAATACATTGTAAAAGGTAGTTATCAAAAGCTAAATGATAAGAAAGTACGTGTCACTGAATTACCAATTGGTCATTGGACCGATGACTTTAAGCAACATATTGAGAATCTAATGGAAGCAGATAAGAATAAGAAAGGTAAGGCATTTGTAAAAGATTATAATGATATGAGCACAGATACCACAGTTGATATTGAAATTACATTGAATGAAGCCATTGATGAAAAGACAGAAGGGTCTAATTTATATAATAACTTTGAGAAGATGATGAAATTGTACACATCGCAAAGTACCAACAATATGCACTTGTTTACAGACGAAGAACGATTAACCAAGTTTAATAATGAAAGAGAAATTATTGACCGTTACTTTCCGGTGAGATTGAAATATTATCAAAAGAGAAAGGACTATATGATTGCTACTCTAGAAAAAGAATTGCGGTTGCTTTCTAACAAGGCAAGATATATTCAAGCCATACTAGGTGGTGAAATTGACTTGCGAAATATGAAAAAGGGAGACATTGTCAATATGATGAGCGAAATGAAGTATGATATGATAGATGATGATACCGATTATAAATATCTTCTGAAAATGCCCATGGATAGCGTAAGCGAAGAAAATGTGGAACGAATGCTAAAAGATAGAGATGGCAAGGAGAAGGAATTAATTACACTTCAATCCACAACTATTGAAAATATATGGTTGAGTGAATTAGAAGAATTGAAGAAAATGTTATCAAATGTAAATACAGTAACAAAGTCCAAGGCGAAACCAAAGGATAATACAACAACAGCAACAACAAATACAAATACAGTACTGAAAATAAAAACAAAAAAAATGGTTAAAAAGGTGGTTGCTAAGTAAGTAATATGTAAATATCAATGATACAAAATAAAATAAAAAATATATAGTATAAATATTTTTTATTTGGAAATAATTTATAAATCATAAATCATATACGGTCTAGAAAAAATGTTTTAATTCCAATGTTTTATTATTGAAATCAGGTTGAACTGGTCTATCAATTGGATTATACATTGTGCTAGCATCGCGTTTATAATTAATGTAGCCTTGAGCTTCACTGTATATTTCTCTCACACAATACTTTACTACTAAACCATTTAGTTCTTGTATCTGTTCAGTAATACGGTCGGGTAGATTCACTGAATTTTGAAGAAATACACTTCGCATAATGATTTTAAGATTGTCGCAATTTTGATTGTCAATAATATATTGTTGATTGGAGACTTCGTAAACACCGGCTCTAATAGCATTTTGAATGATTTGCATGTTTTCTTTGCTAAAAAAAGCAAGAGATAATATGGAATCTTGAAAATTTCCGGTCATGGCATCATGAAATGTAGAACACTCATTTGTAGGTATCTTGTCAAATAATGAAAATTGATTTCTATTGGGTCCAATAATATTTACTCTTCCATTTGTACTTGAACAATTCATCTATATTCATTAGATAGAAAAAATTATATCTGTTTAAATTATATAATGGAATTTAACTTTCAAAAAATAGTAATTACTATTGCAATAATAATATTTCTGGCTATGATGATTTTCATATCAATCATATTATACAATAATAAATATGGTCTTCGTTTTCCACCTACTACATCAGATTGTCCAGATTATTGGATAGACCAAGGAACTAATGAGGGTGGTGTTAATGGTAAAATGACTCAAAAATGTGTTAATGTAAAAAATTTAGGAGAACCGTCATGTAGTAAAGAAATGGACTTTACTACTGATGATTGGCAAGGAACCACTGGTTTATGTAATAAATATAAATGGGCAAAATCATGTGATTTAACATGGGATGGTATTACAAATAGTCACGATTTGTGCTAGTAATACTACTTTACAATAAAACAAACATAAAAACAATATGGAATACATATACAATAGATAATAAATGGAATTTGATTACAATATAAATACATTTTTAAACCGAAGTAAAATAACAGATAATATAAAAAAGTTTTTCAGTGATTTTGAAAAAAATAAGCATAGTTTGACACAGGTGCGCGGTATCTATTTATACGGAAACCCAGGTTCTGGTAAAACAATATTTATTGAAAACTTGTTAAAGGAATTAAATTATGATATTATTAAATATGATGCTGGTGATATTCGCAACAAATCTATAATTGATACAATCACAAAACATAACATGTCTGATAAGAATGTATTATCCATGCTACAAAAAACTCCTAAAAAAATTGTCATTGTCATGGATGAAATTGATGGCATGAATAATGGAGACAAGGGTGGAATTAATCAATTAATAAAACTAATTCGCCCAAAAAAAACCAAAAAACAAAAAATGGAAGATATTACATTGAACCCAATAATATGTATCGGAAATTATCACGTGGATAAAAAAATAAAGGAATTAATGAAAGTATGTAATAGTTATGAAGTGAAAAATCCAACTGATAAAGAAATGACATGTCTAATTGATTCAATGATGCCTTCAATAGATAATGTTTTAAAAAAGAATTTGCTAAGTTATATTCAAGGTGATTTGCGAAAGTTTGATTCTATACTACATATTTATAATAAACAAAATATTTTGTTGAAAAATGAAATTATACACAATGTATTTCAATCTAAGACGTATAATGATGACAGTAAAACTATCACGCAAAAATTAATAAATCAAAAATTTGATTTAAATAGTCATAATCATATCATGAATGAAACCGATAGAACGATTGTCGGTTTGTTATGGCATGAGAATATTACCGACGTGTTAAGTAAACAACCTCATGAAAAATCATTTCCATTTTATCATAAAATATTAGATAACATATGCTTTGCTGATTATATTGACCGAATTACATTTCAAAAACAAATATGGCAGTTCAATGAGATGAGTTCTTTAACCAAGACGTTTTATAATAATAAATTATATCATGAGACATTTTCAAAAAAACCAAAGTTTAACCCAACTGAATTACGATTTACCAAAGTATTAACCAAATATAGCACCGAATATAATAATTATTCATTTATACAAAATTTATGTCTTAGTTTGGGAATGGATCAGAAAGATTTATTTGCGTTTTTTCTTAATTTGCGTGACGAGAAAACAGAAGAAGAAATATATGAATTATTTGAAAATTATGAAGTTAACAAATTAGACGTAAACCGAATATATCGCTATTTAGATAAATATGATAATGTAGAATATACAAACGATGATGCTTCCAGTTCAAGTGTAGAATAAATTATACTATCAAAAGTATAATATAATTTATTAAGTTTATTAAGATTGTGTATATTATGAAACGTCATTAGATCTAACCGTGTCTGATGATGAATCAACTACTGTAACCGTGTCTGATGATGAATCAACTAATGTAACCGTGTCTGACGATGAATCAACTAATGTAACCGTGTCTGACGATGACTTAATATCAATTGTTGTATCACCATACATTTTTAACTTACTTACTAAGATTGAGTTATCTGAGTATAATTGATGAATTGTAGCATTTTGTGTATCTATTTTAGATAAGCATTCAGTATGCTCCTTACGTAACTTATCATATACTTGGTTCAATTGTGAAAGTTGACCTTGTTGTTGTTTAAACAAGTCTACCATTTGTTGCATATTTAACGTGGTTGGAGGTTGTCCGTCACGTTGAATAGTTACAGATTGACTGCTTTGCTTAGCATTTTCTTCGGCTTTTTTGCGCCGTGTCTCCTCCAATTTCAACATTTGTTTCAATACATCAGGTTTCATAGATGGGTCGCCTGGACTATAGTTTTCTAACAAGGAATCTACATTCATGTAAAAGTCTTTCAATTCCGTTTCTTTCACAAAACTATCAACCGTTTTGGGAGATTCCTTGACAAATTGTGGATGAGGATTATCCAATAATTTTCGCTTATCAAATGTATTTTGTTCGTGTGAAAATACCAAAATTGTTTTCATTGGATCCAATTGAACAAACGGTACAGTATAATCTTTCAAAAATGATTTTTCCTCCGCCAAACAAGCATCGTCGTCATATTTATTTTGAATTAATGACCGTCTAAAAGCGAATGTTCCGGCAGTAGCATGCGATTGTCTATAAGGACCAAATTGATACATTTTTTGAATGTGTTTAAAGTAAATATAAATTTCACTAGAGCCAGCACACATTGCTTGGGGATTAGATTGTAATTTCTCAACGGCATGACTTACTCGTTCAGGTGGATAATAATCATCATCGTCCATATACACTAATATATCACCTCTGCTTTTTTCATGCATTAGATTCCTCTTCCGTCCTAATGTCATTTTCTCGTCGTATTTAAAATACACTATATTACGATGACCTTTTACTAAATCTTCAATCTTATCAGTTCCGTCATCTATAATAATCCACTCCATGCGATTTTTTGGATAGGTTTGATGTTCAAAACATTTTAACATGGCTGAAATAAATGGACGTCTATTATAGGTTGGAGTACATATACTTACATATGGATATCTAGAATCACGCGGGGGAATTTTAGGACGAACTACTGCTGGTTCAACTGGTTCTTTTATAGGATTATGAATTTGTTTGTTGTTTTTATTACCAGGATTTTTTGAAGGTTTCTTCTTATTATTTTTTCCCATTTAAATAATAATATATAATTTCTTTTATATAGTATTATCTTCAATTAAACAACCAACAAACAACAAACAACAAACAACAAACAGTAACCTTTATTTATTTTTACTATTGATTATTGATTAAGTGATAATGATTGATTCATTGATAATGATGCCAGTATAAATACTATTATCATAACAATTGCTTGAGGTGTATTAAAATGTATAAGGGCACTTACACTAGTCAAAATACAAAATAATATTGACATGTAATACATATTATATTTATTGCTCATAATACCACGCAAAGCATTACTGTATTTTTCACTCCCATCACGTTTTTCTGTTTCTATTCCACTTACTAATCCTGGAAAAAGAATAAATTTAAACAATACACTAAATAGTTGTGTTACTGAAATCAAAATTGGTATTAACCATGTCCACCCTAAGAATAATCCAACTACTGATATGATAGTAGCACGTGTTCCACCAGTTTCTTCCATAAATGTGCTTACTAATGTAGGGAGCCACCATAAGACAGTCATACATATAATAATACCAATAAATAATGGTCCAAATATAAATGGCATTAAATCTTGAAATGACTTGGGAATAAAGCCATCAATTGCTCCTATAAATTCAATGGTCTTTCTTATAGCTCCATTTAACCAAATATTAGAATATATTATTTTATTGGTTAACCAATTTCCAATAATGCTAAAAAAACCAGAAGATTCTTTATTTCCCATAGAATATGGAAAACCATAATCAAACAAGGCTTCACTAAAAAAGGGTTCGGTCATTAACGTATTCGTTGTAATATCTATATTGCTATTAGTAGAGCCACCACCTCTCATTTTTCTACCCCCCGATTGTTTTTCACTCATATATGGTGGTTTTTTTTCATCAACCGGAAACAATTTATCCAAACTTTCTGTACCCAATTTGGTTAAAAATGTAAAATTAGCACCTAATAACCCTGTAAAAAATACAATAATAAATGATATAAATACAGATATAACAAATCGTGTCATTGTCGTACCAAATGGTATTTCTTTATTCTTATTCTCTTTTTCTTTGTCTTTCTCTTTTTCTGTTTCGGAATATTTGGCAGGCATATATATTTAATAAATATAAATATTATAAGGAAATATTATATTATATTTCCTTATAATAAGAAGTAAATGACTAATAAAAAAACAATATATATATGGGACGGTGGTGTTTTTTCGCCTCCTACAAAGGCGGTTGGTAAATTAGCATTTAATTTAGCTACATATATATCGTCTAAACACGATGATAAAGTAAATGTAGAATATCATTTTGTACCAACCAACAAATATTACAACAAACCTTGGGTCAGATGCGTAGAAGAAGAAGACCGCTTATTCATGTTAAAATATTTAGTAGAATATATTAATCGTGAATATAAGGTACCTTCAAATATCAAATTTATCGTAAATGATCATGATATTAACTATGGAAAAAAAACAAAGGATCCTAGCACAACTTTAACTAGTTTGAAATATTTTACTAAAAAGCAAATGGAGAATGTATACCTAGCAAATAGTATTGACAATGTAATTCAACGTGTAAAGGGATATTGGCAGGATACACTTGAATTATTCTTTAAAGTACGCATAATATGTTACGACATTTATTCACCTGAATTAATCGGTGTAAATCAAACAGAAAATTATATTTATAAAAGCATTAATCTAGTGGATTTATTACAACAAGAAAAACATAATTATCCCGTTGAATTCCAACAATATTTTAAAAAGCATAAACTCAGTAAAGACGATATCAATCATTTTATTTCCTCTAAAAAGAATGAACACAAGTTTGAAGGATTGAAGAAATTAATCATGTCTAGACTTACCTTTTTACCGAAACATTTAGTACCAGAAGCTTATAAAGCTGTAGCAGGTAATCGTGTAAGAGAAGAACTAGATGTATATTATTCATCTTTAAAAAATATTCAAGACCTTACTACACCTGGTATTGAAACATATATTACCGATAAAGGATTATATGAACATTGTAAATCTAAATACGTAGACAAACTCATTAGTAAAAGTTCCAAGTCTAGGTCCAAGTCTAGGTCTAATGCTAGGTCTAGGACCAAGTCTAGTGCTAAGTCTAATGCTAAGACTAGGTCCAAGTCTAAGTCTATCTCAAAGTCTAGATCCAATCATAAAAAAACAAAACGTAGGTAGAACACAATGATAGTGTATTTTAATTTCTATAGAATGTATAGAGAGAAATGATACAAAAAATGTTTCTTTTCAGTGCCACTTTATTAGTAATAGGGATACTTTATCAATATTTTAATTTTCAAAAAATGATTTTTCAGTCAATTAAGGAAGGGTTTACACCTCAAGATGTAGAAGGGATTATACAATCACCAGGTTCTTATACAATAGGATCAGTAGATCCCGATTACATTAAAGAAAAGAAAATGTTAACTGTGAGTAATGGTTATACAAAAGAGGTAATAGATAATTTAAGACCTAGTGACCCAAATCCATTTGACAAAGAAACTACTGATACAATGGGTGATTTCCCTGAAACAGAACAAGAAAAGGACGCCTTGTCAGCTACTGAATTTGAATACCCAAATAATCATAAATTTACAGTGGACTACAAATGCCGAAAAACGGCTACTGGCATGTTTTCAGATTGCGGAACCTATTCTGCCAACACTGCTTGGACTGCTGACCCTTACAAAGGGTTGAATTGCCCCTTAGTAAATACCATAAATGAACAAAACAATATACAGTAAACTAATACTTATTGTAGCTCTTTACTTCTAAAATACCGGAATTATATTCCTTACTAATGTTGTTTTTTATCTCAAATCGTAAATCATTTGTAACGTATACAGACCTAGCCAAATCTATAAAGTCGGCATCAAATTCCTTATTCAATTCCTTTATGCGGATATTATCTTCAATATTCCATAATTTTTCATTTACGATTTTCAGGTCAGTTATCCTATGGTATGATATATTTAACTCCTTTATAATTGAATTCAAACGTTTTAGTTCGTTCTGTATATTACTTAATTTAGTCTCGTCTGATATTTTTTCCTTTTTTATGAGTAAAATAGTGTATTTATCACACAATTCTCCAATAGAAATAGGTACTTGAACAATATTATTCATATACGTATAATATTATTCTAAAAATATTCTAAAATATTAACGCAAATATAGATTGGATATTTATTCCAAAATAAGTATAAATATATCTTTACTATATGTTGTATACATATGCCAGACTATATCAGTAAGGTAAATATTATAAATGGTCATTTACAAAATAAAGAATATGACATTGTCATTACAAAAGGTACTAAATTGTTTATAGATTATCCCGAACAAACAATGTGTTTAGAAATTTTAATAAATACATATAAAACTATATACAATGTCACGAATAATACAGAACAAATGATAAACGCGATTATATCTTTAACCCACCATTTACCATCAAACCATATTTCATCCAAATATATTCCTTCCTATTGTATTCTCCATAATGAATTAGCCATAATTTATGCGAATAGTAATAAATATACAGAAGCTATAAATTGTCTTAAAAAAATAATTGCTGTAAGAAATGATATACCCGATATATATAATAACATGGCAACATGTCATATTTCCTTAAAAGAATACCATAAAGCTATCATTTGTTCAAAAATATCACTAAATTTGGAAAAAACGGATAATACATATAGAAATTTGGCAGACACCAATTTATATATAAAAAAATATAAGGATTCTATTATTAATTACGAATCTATAAAACAACCGACCACCATTGACTTGTATAATACATCGTTCCCCTATTTGGCATCCAAACAGTATCTTAAAGGATTTGAATTATATGAGAATAGATTAGCCGATAATAAAATTCACCAACAAACAAATCAAACAACCCGAGTAGAAATACCATCATTACCATATTGGAATGGTAAGGACCCATGTAACCATCTTATGATTATATACGAACAAGGTATTGGTGACAATATACAGTATTTCCGGTTTATCATTGAACTATCGTACCGACATCCAGAATTAAAAATTACCTATTTTTGTAAACATATCATATCCCATTTATTTAATGTGGATTCATATGAAAATATTACCGTCATTGACGATTCTTCACCTACCAATATTACATTATATGATAAAAAAATATATATCATGTCCCTCCCACATATACTAAGATTAGAAATAGTTACATTGAATCCAAATAATTACATCATTCGCGATAAGACAAATGACAATATTTGGTTTAATAAAATGACACCATTCAATAATAAACTCAAAGTAGGATTTATGTATAGTGGACTATTATTTTCGTATATAGATAAACAGATTGAGTTGAAAGATTTCCAGCCGATTTGCTGTGATGAAAACATCCAAACCATATGTCTCCATAAAATGGATGACAAAATTAGGGGCGATTTTTCCAAAATAGATTTTGCTAGCGAAATATTTGTTGATGAAATTGATACGGATAAGGCGTTTATGGATACCATATCCATATTACGGAATATAGATGTGCTTGTTACTATAGACACTTCTATTGCTCATTTAGCAGGTGTTATGGGAATAAAAACATTACTTCTTATTGGCTATACGAGTGAATGGCGGTGGTTTGATAATGATGACAAGGTATGGTATGAGAGTGTAGATATTATTAGAATGACAGAACAGAAACCATTAGCTGATTTAATTCCTAGAGTGAAGAAACTATTAGACGCAGAATATGTAAATAAACGCAGTGTTGAATAGATTTTAATTTCTCAATATTATATATACATCTATGTCTTACCCCAATTATAATAAATATAATCAATATGTTACATGTTGTAAACCAATTGGAGCCCAAGGTGCCCAAGGTGATACTGGTGCTACTGGTCCAATAGGACCAATTGGTCCATCTGGTGGAGCGCAAGGAGCGCAAGGAGCACAAGGACTACAGGGAGCACAAGGAGCACAAGGAGCAACAGGAGCTAGTGGTGTTCAATCACTACAATTTACACTCTCGTTAGAACAATCAGGTGGGGGTACAGAATTTATTATAGCGGGAGTAGATGATACGATTGCTAGCGGTCAAAATACCGCATCATATAATACGCCATTTGGTGTCTACAACAACCATCTTTGTCTAGACATTTCTACTCTTGTTCGCACTATACCAGGCAACGATGTAGTCATAACTATTACTGGTACATCAATATCTGAATCTACAGCCGTACCAATAGCAGGAGATAATGAAATCATTACTATAACAAGTGGCATTTCTATTCCTAATAACTTTCAATCAATAAAAAAATGGCTTTATATATCTGAGATCACTTTTAGCAATATCTCTAGTATATTATACGATGTGAGAGTATTAGGTTATATTGATTTTCTAAATACTGATGTCAGTTTAACAGGATATAGAGCAGAAGTGCTAGGCGATGATAATAGTAATGGTGCTGATATCACACTAATTATTAGAAAAGTAGATAACGGAACATCTACTATTACAAATATACTTGATATAGAAAATATTACAATAAACAATCCTCTTAATCAAATTGTTGACAATTTACGTAGTGGTATCAATGATAGAAGTTATACTATGCCTGGAGGAACAAGTCTATGGCCACAAAATACCGACTTTGTCATAAAACAGACTGATTTCAACTCGTACTTTACTGCGGGAGAAAATGTTATTTCTGGTTCAGGTGATGAAGGCATCATTATTAAAGTAGAAAGCACTGATTTGGGAGCACCTAATGGTCCTCAATATATATCCCTTATGGTTTATTATGAACCTTTGTAAAATAAAATAAAAAGAAAATAAAAAACAAATATTTTATCATAAAATGATAATAAAATATTTTTCATTGAATCAATCAATCACTATTGAAGTAGGTAGCTCTGTATCGTTATTATCGTGCGTACATTAGACCACAATTTCCACCTACAAATGTGAGCACGTTATATCTCTCTTCAAACACGGTCATATTATAGTTATAATCGTAAATTCTCCAAGTAGGTTTATTCACACCAATTAAATTTCCACAGGCATCACAAATGGTCATGAATTGTGCTGAAGGGTCTAATGGTGGACTATATGTCGTGAATTCCAGTTGAATATCTTTGAACTTGCTCATATTCATGGCTCCCGATGGTTGAAAATCAAATGGGTCATTATGAATAGCAAAACTATAATTATAAAGACCATCTGGAGCATTGCCAGATGTGCGCACATATTTTTCAACATAATCGTATATTCCAGCATCCAGAACATTCTCTCTGTATTTTCCATCCAATAAAATTCCTAATTGAAGTAAAATTTTCTTTTGATTTTCAGGCGAAAAATCATTTGTTGTGACTAATCCAGANAAATGCCCAAATCCAGGCCTCTCTAATGGATTGTAACCAGGTCCTATATTCGTTGCTCCTGAACAATCTGCTACTGTCCAATCACCAGTTATAGGAGCAAACGTACTATTATTCGGCAATTCTTTATAAGGCCAGTTCGTATAATTACTCCATTCATTCCTCAAATTAATATCACTACGTTGAAACGTCCACATCCAAGATGAAATCATACCCGCGGTATTTTCTAATTTAACACGTTGACTACCAGTAACGTTGAAAAATTTCCAATCATATACTGACTTGAATAAATATTTTTGCTCTTGAGCAGCAAACACTTTTGACTCTTCTTCTGTTAAAAATCCATAAGTTGAAACTAAATGAATATCAGCATTCCAATTTGTTCGTTTATCTTGATAAGATGCCGTATTTAATGATATATCTGGCGGTGGTTGTAAAAATCGGTAAAATTGTTGTAATGAGTCATTAAAATTCGGCTGGATATGTTTAAATTCACTCGTCGGATCTTCAACATCACGTATAACAATCAATTCTTGAATGGGTCTTAAAGTAATATTTATTTCTAGTTCATTATATTGAAGTGCGACTAGGGGAAACGCCATCTTAGCCGCCATAGTAAACCAAAAATTAATAGGAATATATAGCTTTCTGGCTCTAATAGATGGTTCTGGACCTTGTGTGCTATCAGTATAGTATGCGTTCGGGTAAGCATCTACTCGGGGAGGCACATTTCCAGGGTCATTCAATTCACTTATATTACCAGTCATTTTATCATAAAGTGCTTTTTTTTCAGTTGAAAAGTCACGTTGAACCATAGCTAGCAAATAAGCACCCGAATATTTGTTTAATGTTTGTCCACCTACCGAAATTTCCACTTCTTCAATCATTTGCGTTCCCAAATTATCAATCCATTTAAATTCATATGGTACCCACGTAGCCGAGCAATCTTGAGGTGGATAAATTGGACTCCAAATAGTGGGTAATTGAACAACCAGATAAGTATCCATCAATAATTCAGCATATCGTTTCATTCTAAATGTGAATTTAGATGATTCGGTAGTGCGTAAATGGCGTTGACCATCAAAATCTATGCGAAACTTTTGAAGACCAAAATTGGTGTATTTTTTATACGTTGTCTTGAAAAACGTCTTTGACGGATTTCCATTTAAATATACATTTTGATTTCCATAAGCCACCAAATTTAACAATCCTCCAGGCATTTATATATATATATTTAACATACAATAATAATATTTAACTATTTACATTCTTAAATATTTAAGACTGTATAAACTTAATTGTTCTATTATGAAATATTTTTTCATATGATAGTATAAGTATCCATGGATAATAAAGTATCAGGAGTAAATAAAATGAAAGAAATGCTTTCCGGATTAATGACAAATAAAGCTACCATGGTTAAATATGTATCATACACATTAATCGCTATAATGATAATTGGTTTAATTTCTTATACCAGAAATAAAATGAATCTCGGAACTGTAAATTGTGATACAATTGAAAACGTGTATTCGTCATTCCCTTCTATTTCTTCTTTTAATGTCAATGATGCTAGTTATCAATACAAATTGAGAGATTACTATATTAAAACGGCTTACAATTGTTGTTGTAGTGGTCAATTTAAAAATGATTGGGTCGGAGAATGTGCTTTAAAAGCTTGTATAAAACAAGGAGCACGTGTATTAGACTTTGAAATTTATTCGGTGAATGATGAACCAGTAATTGCTACATCGTCAGTTAAGAATTATACAGTTAAGCAAACGTATAATGATATTCCTTTAAAAACCGCCATGCAAATAGTAAATAATTATGCCTTTGCTGGTGGATCATGTCCAAATCCAAATGATCCTTTAATCTTACATTTCCGCATATCTAGTAACAATGAGAAAATCTACAAAAAAATGGCTGATACTATTTATTCAACAATTGGTCCTAAATTATTAGGCAAAAAGTATAGCTACGAATATAACGGACATAATTTAGGAACCGAACCATTGTCAACTTTTGTGAATAAAATCATTATTTCGGTTGATCGTAGTAATCCTCTCTACGAAACAACACCTTTAAAAGAATATGTAAATATCGCATCTAACTCGGTATTTCTAAGAGCATCACGTGAGCACGATGTCAAGTTTACGCCTGATTCAAATGAATTGATTGAATTTAATAAGAAAAACATGTCGTTCACTATGCCCGACTTGAGTGTATCAAATAATAATGTGTCATCGGCACTATGTTTCAGTTATGGTTGTCAATGGGTAGGTATGTGCTTTCAAAATTTTGATTCAAATATGGAGTATTATAGTTTATTTTTTGACAAAGTTGGACACGCGTTTGTCCTAAAACCAGACAACTTACGATTTGTACCAGCTACTATTCCTAATCCAAAACCACAATCTCCTGAAAATTCTTATACTACACGCACAACCAAAACAGATTATTATTCTGTTAGTGTGTAAAATATACGGTACTTCAGAGATAGAGATAGATATAGATATAGGATATCCAAATACATATTATATTTTTATGACAGTATAATATATATTATTTATTCATGGCTACATGTAATACTAACTTAACTCTTGAAGAAAAGGAAGTTGCTATATTAAGAGATGCGATTGATATAGCTGAAAAGCGCAAAGGTCAAAAAATTACTAGTGATCCTGATGTAAAAAAAATCATTTCCATTTTAGAAGATTTTTTAAAGAAAAAGAAATTAGTATGTTATGGTGGTACTGCTATTAATAATATTCTCCCTTTAGAAGACCAATTCTATGACAAGAATATTGAAATACCAGATTATGATTTTTACTCATCCAATGCTCTGGAAGACGCAAAAAAATTGGCCGATATTTATTATGAAGCAGGATTTCAAGAAGTTGAGGCAAAATCAGGTGTTCATTATGGTACATATAAAGTATTTGTCAACTTTATTCCTGTGGCAGATATAACCTATTTAGAAAAATCGCTTTTTAATCGTGTTCAAAAGGAAGCAATCCGTGTCTATGGCATTTTATATTGTCCGCCTAATTTTCTCAGAATGAACATGTATTTGGAATTATCGCGACCGGCTGGTGATATTAGTAGATGGGAAAAAGTGTTAAAACGTCTCCTGTTATTAAACAAGAATTATCCATTAAAGGGAAAGCATTGTGATCCTAAAACTTTTCAGAGAAAATTTGAAGAGGTTGATAGTGGAAAGGAAGAACAGTTGTATTACGCTGTTCGTGATGCTTTTATTGATCAAGGGCTCGTATTTTTTGGAGGTTATGCTAGTTTTCTATATTCTACTTATATGCCCGCAAAACAGCGTAAAATGTTTCACAAAACACCTGATTTTGATGTATTATCTGAGGAACCTGAAAAAGCTGCCATTATGTTAAAAGAACGATTGGAGGATTTTGATTATACCGGTATTCAAATTATAAAACACGATGGTATAGGAGAACTAATCGCACCTCACGTTGAAGTAAAGGTAAAAATCAACAAGATTCATGAAACTGTTGCATTTATTTATAAACCTTTGGCATGTCATAGTTATAATGTTGTTAAAAAGGGTAACAAGAGTGTTCGTGTCGCTACTATTGATACTATGTTGAGTTTTTATTTCGCCTTTTTCTATAGTGGTCGCGAGTATTATGATGACGATCGTATTGTATGTATGGCTCAATATTTATTTGATGTTCAACAAAAAAATCGCCTTCAACAAAAAGGAGTTTTAAAACGTTTCAGTATTGATTGTTATGGAAAACAAGAAACATTGGAAGAAATGCGAAATATCAAATCTGAAAAATATAAGGAATTGAAGGGTGATCGTGGATCAAAAGAATACGAATCGTGGTTCTTACGTTACGTTCCATTTGAACAACACACGTACAACAAGTCTCAGTCACATTCCAATAAAAAGACCAAGGATAATAAAAAACATTCATCTAGAGCGAGTACCACGAAAAAACGCAATAAAAAGACCAAGAAGAATGCCAAAGGAAAGGGTATATTTGGACTATTTTAGGTATTTTGTGTAGCATGAATATTTCCAAATTATTTCCAATAATAATAATAATAATAATAACATATGTATATGTCATCATACACATTGTTATACACTGGTTTGATATTACTAATGTATTTTTTAGCGGGTGTCAAGAAAGCTACGAGTTTTTCATCAACCGTAAAAGGTTTTCAAAGTATGTTTTTCCTACAAAAATTACCCCGTATTTTTTATGACTTAACTATATTAGGAGTTGTTGTATTAGAAATATTTGCTCCAATTATCATAATGTTCTCTCTATATACAAATACATACACAGATTGTGCGTATTATTCTAGTGTAGGATTAGCATTATTTACTGTTTTAGCAACTCTCATTTATCATTTCCCGACAAATAAAGGACAATATTCAGCTTTTATGAAAAATTTAACAGCAATTGGTTCACTAATGTTACTTTCAACATTATTTGCTTAGAACAGTATTTCAAATATTTTTATCGTGGGTAATATTAAATGGATTGTAAATTAATTATTCTAACTTTTATCATCACTGCTTTGTGGGACGTTGTCTTGCGGTTTATGTCTCTTAATTTTGAAAAACTACCTAAATCGCTACAAATGGATTTTGTTAAATACTTGAAACCTTACTTTCAACATCATACTCTTTTAGCCGCCGCTCTAATCGCTGGTTTTGTAGGAGCAACAACACAACCGTTTATTTTATCAATAATGTCTTTTCCTAAAAGCATATTTGATATAGTGTCGGTTGGAAAATTTATGATAGTGACCTTTATTATTAGCGCATTATATGGATTTATAATGAAATGGAGTAAATTATTCCCTTATCTTGAAAAATATTATTACGATAATTTAGGTGTAGTTGGTGGTATGTATCATGATGGTGTATCAGGCGTCATTGTTCAACTTACATTACTATTACTACTGTCTACTATATTACGATAAATAACTTATTATTCTACACATTATCATTACATATCTGTTTATCTGATGACATTCCATTTATTGTATCACATATGTAATTCAATGGATGTTTCATACTATCATATACACCTTCAACAAAACTAATATGTGAACTCATTTTTTTACACTCATCAATTACTTCTCCATCCAATTTGCTACACATTACATCCATTTTTTCATTGAGTTTTTCAATATTTTTATTCATTACCAGTAATATTTCCTTAATCTCGTCAAGCGTAGTCGTCATATACAATTTTGAAGATTTAAATTTATTAGGAAAATACGAATGTGTACATTGATTCAAAGCATTGCGAAATTCATATTATAATAATAATAATTTTATGTATTTTTATTATATTTTACACAATTTACCCATTCAATAGTGTATGTTTTTCTTGATTTATGTTTTTTTTGATTTATGTTTTTCTTGATTTACTATTCATTGGTTTGTTATTCCTTAGTTTATGACTCTTTGTTTTATGACTCTTTGTTTTATGACTCTTTGTTTTATGACTCTTTGTTTTCTGTTTTTTTGTTTTCTGTTTTTTTGTTTTCTGTTTTCTTGCTTTCTGTTTTCTTGCTTTCTGTTTTCTTGCTTTCTGTTTTATATATTTTCCTCCACCATACACATTAAGTGTATCTTCATCTACAGTCGCACCTATTACACTTTTTGGAGATTTATATCGTGTCACTGTCATAGCTGAATTAAGTAACTTTGTAAATTCTCCTGTAAAAAAAGATTTCAGTTCTGGAGTAAAGAATGAAGGGAATATTATACGTGTGGTATCCAATATATTATTAACCGGATAACCTACAGTATTATCAGCACCAAGACTGGCAGATAAATATTGAGCACGTTCCGGAATTATTGGTCGGTCTTGTTGTTCATAAAATGCTAATCTTGTCTTATCCTTTTCTCTTTTGGAAGTTCTTTCAGGATTTTTTAATAATGTTGTTAAATCCTTTTTTATATATGATTGTGATACAATCCACATATGGTCAAAAACAGGGTCGATATTACTCCAGTCAAATACAGATTGTTCAATAGCTATATCTAATGGAGATGATTGAACTAATCCTGAACAGATGATATTTCCATGAATCATTATATTCATTTGTGCAAACATATCCATGCTAAATAATTGTATATTTGATTCACCTATTTGAATACTTCTAGCAGTAGTATTTCTCATCTTTGCTGGATCTAAATTTGATAACATTATAGTAAAATCTTCATTAAATAAGGTAGACTTAGTTTCTTTATATTGCTTATTTATTTCATTTATAAAAGTTTCCATAAAGTTGTTCATGCCAATATATATTGTTAATATCAATAAATGGTATATGATAATTTGATACACCTTCTCTTTGTTATCATCCTTAATCCATACTTTACTATCAATATCATTTACCATATATGATACCGGTTTTCCTGGAATATCCATTCCACGATATATACTAACTTCACCACCTGATTTTGCTATAACCCCAAGTTGGTTGCTCATTAAATCGTTTGAAATATTAGAAATACATTGATTAATTACGTTACGTAATGTAATATAATAATTCCCGTCTGGACTATATTTACGTGCATATTCTAAAATACCTCCATTCTCTACCTCGTCTTTGTATTGGGTATATACTATTGTAGTACGGTTATTTTGGTTACCTGTTAAATTTATCTCTATATTTAAAGTCTTTAACAAATAATCCATTATATTTCCACCTAAAAAATGATACTCGGTAATTAGTGTGGTGTTAAATATTGTTGTACGATTCAACAACTCTTGTAAAAAATTAGCATATGGTGTGACATTATTAAATTGATTCATAATAAATGTATAATCACTAGTCATTTTTTGTATTTGTGTATTATTATCATCCGGATTAACTCCAAAATATTGAAGTATTGACCACCCATAAACATTTAAATAGGGAATACCTGTAGTTATATCACATAATGTATTATAAGCATTAACGATATTAAGACCTGCATTAATTTCAAGTGACATATCTACAATTGGTATGTTACCATCATACATCACCTGTAATAATACACCTGGAAATATATAACGTTTTACAGAAGTATTCTTACCCCATATATAGTTTATACTAACTTGTTTTCCAATTTTTGTAGATATTTCTTTCGCAAATGTATCTAATCCTAATACTATAGGCTCGAACGTCTTTACCCTAGATTCCATTGATGTTATTTCACTGTATCTTTTATTTTGACTATAATCGGTAGAAGGTTCTACTATTAAGATGGTATCTATATTGTTATTATTTACTTGACGGGGTAATGAGTATGATGTACCACTTATAATGTTATTCAAAGCATGACCTCCTATTATTGAAAAAAACATTGTATTTTTATCTAAATTATTTATCATATACTTTAAATATTCGGTTTGGACAAATTTTATATTTTGATCAGTAAGACTCATATTTGAACCCGACATTATTTTCGTATATATAATACGTTTATACAAAAATAATTGTTATTTACTATTTATTGATATTCTTACACAGTCAAATATAACATGATATCTCTCCATATATTTTTAAATACTGATATATGTTGTTGGATAAATGCGTCCTTTCTCCATCTCTCGGGAAAAATAGTATCTATATAAAGGCCTACCCTAAATATATAGAAAAGAATAACGTAGATAATTTCTCTCAATCTGAAAAATAATATTTGTGTAATGGACCAATCGTTTACATAACTACACATGTTATTAGGCTCGTTCTTTTCAAAGAATGAATGGGTATCGTTGAGTCCTTCCAACAATCGCGGGTAAATATTCTTCTCTTTTTTAATAAAAATCATCTTCTTGATTTTATCAAAACTTTGTAGATTAAAGAAGAGTACCTTTCTATTTTCATTATTCTTAGACTTGAACATATAAGGGAACGCACCATCAATACAACCGTCCTTATCAGTATACTCTCTGTCTATTAAATAAGGAACGTAGAGAGATTTGACGACATAATCTATCAATTCAGCACGCGTTTTATACTTTCTTTTAACAATTTGCTTCCCTTTTTTTGTATCAAAATAGGTTAGATAAAATCTATTGTTAGCCTTTTTTACATCTTCATCTGTTATCGTCTTGTCCAATTCTTTTTTAATGACAATCAACATCTTTTTTAAATCTTGGTTTTTCCGGATACACTTGTAACACATATAACATACACTTTTGGCTAGATCCATCTTATCAAGAAGAAATAATAGTCCTAAAATGGCTCCAATACTACAACCAGACACTCTTTTTATCTTTATTTTCTCTCTAGCTTCCAATTCTTTCATATAAAACAGTCCTCCTAACATATAGACACCGTTAAAGGCTCCTCCATCCAATACCAAGTCTATTTCTTTTGATAAATGTTTTTCGGGTATGTTTTCAATCAATGTATTAATAAAGGCATTTAGTGCCAT
>JGI20154J14316_10001220_pt1 | contig 22787 bp, 18 predicted proteins | sample COG_04_FD_14316 | JGI IMG/M metagenome (IMG submission 14316)
TCAAACCCCACAATTGTATCATTTTTGTATTTGTTCGGGATGTCTGTATCCTGAATTTCTGGATTTGAATTCAAGAAAAAATATTTCTTATTCATAGCAGTAAATAGAGAGGGACGATTCTCATCTATCTTATGCGACCGTTCATACTGATCTGTTGCATTGCAAATAGTAACTTCGGTTGTATTCAATGCACGATTCATGTCCGACAAAACTTTCCTGTATATTCTTTTAGATTTAGATATAGCAAGTTTGTAGGAGATGTCATTGTCAGCAGTTTTCAAAATATATGGTTTGTGTGTATGAATCCATTGTATCGCCATTTCTTCAAATAACCAAGAGAATTTTGATTTCTCGCGAGGAATGTGTTTCGCAACATTAGAAATATGAAATACAGAATGACAATTGGCAGAGAATTTCCACGTTTCAATATCCAAATAAAGCTGATGGTTCATAATTTGAATNCAATGTTGAATAATACCGTGCCTATGTTTAAGGAGTGAATTTTCGCATGCATATTGACATATATATTTCAAATCTCTCCAGCACCCGTAGTAATATGATTTACCGATGGTAGAATACGGTTTTACAAAGCAGTGTAATGCGTATATAGCTAATGTTGGAAAATAGTCATATAAGCTGCATATAAGCATGTAGGAGAGTGCCTGTTCGCCCAACCCTTTATAACTGTCTCTCGTAAAACCAATCATACGATATAACCATTTTAAATATTTGCCCCATCTGTCAAATCCGTCTTTATGTATATATTTTTTTAGTAGAGTAAGACAGTTTTTAAAGCGAAGTTGCATATCTTGTATGCATTGTGAATCTATTTTTCGTGTTAATTGGAAAAATAGCCAAGAAATTTCTTCTTTAAAATGAATATCATGCGTATTCATGCTGCTATTGATACAATGTAAAACGGTTTATATCATTTTTATATTGTATTTGGATGAATAATTACGCATAGGTGCATACCTCGTGATTTTCAATATATTATTTCAAGCGCCGCCGTGTGAACCTATTTTTGAGGTTGCTTCTATTTCGGTCGTTGCTTAATGTGATTCTCACTTTTTTCGTATGTTTCCGTTTTTGAGTATTGTCAGAAGCTTTCAAGATAGATTTTATTTGATGGCCGTTTTTAACAAGTTCATGTTCTTGGAAGAGAATATACATAGAATTAATATCATGAAAAATAAAAGTGGAAGGTTGTATGATAACGTCATCCACCGAACTGACAGATTTGAAACAGTGATCAATATTATTAATGTTGTCACCAACCGACGAGAACGATTGAATGGCTGAAGGTATAATATCAAAATTACACAATAAAACGTCCATTAGTTTGTAAGCAGCGTCTTTGGTTCTCAACTTATTGTCTTGAATAAGCTTGATTAGTTTTTCTTTTGTCAATATAGAACGGTCGTTCATTATTTCTAGAGGCACATCTGTATATGTTATCTTATCAATATAGTTGTGCGTATTAATATATATACATTTGACAGTAATAGATTGCATTTGTTCTCTGTCAAATATAGAATCAATGTTTTGAAGTCGTTCTTCTTGTTGCAACCATCTTGAATCAACTATAGTTCCTAAATGGGTATTGTCAATATCAGTCATACTGTAATTATATTCCAAGAAGAGAACATTATGTAATTTCAAACTTAAATAATATAAAAAACTGATTATAATTAATATGTCTCGTAACCGCAATATAGACGTATTGTGATAATAAATAGACGTATAAATCTATTGCACATACATAAATAGACATACAAATAAAATATACTATTCATGGGGAGGTATGCATTCATATATTAGTTGATGAATACCCGCGGCAATTAGCCGATCGCAATGAATGGTAAAATTCAATAAATGTATTCACCTATCTATGTGTATATTACTATACATTACTTTTAAATATTTATCAGAATAACTTACACGAGGCAGCAACTTAGACAGTGTCTAAGTTTTGGATTGATAAAATTGATGTTTTATCAATCCAAAAATAAATTCAATACAAGAAGAAATATAACAATGTCAGATAAGAAACAATATGTATCTTTGTGCATTCCACGCATATCAAGCACAATATCAAAAGAATTCGTTTATAATACATTGAAAGGTATAAAAATGGGATATATACAAAAGCTAACCGAGATTCCTTTGAAGAACGATCCAACCCAAAAACGTATAATGATAAAGATCTGTTACAACGAAAAAGAAGACCCGCATCAAATCCGAAAGCAATTGGATGAATTCGGTTCAATCAAATTAGTATATGATATGCCCTGGTATTGGAAAATAGTGGTGGCTAATAATCCACATCGTTATGAAAATAGTTGTCAATAAACATATTCCCACATTTGCCAGTTTTATTCTGGGAGTCTTGGGGCAAATTCTTATTCGTAGAATAAGTAGGGTCATTTATTTTCATATAATTCCAAAAACAAATATACCAAACGCCACAGCTATTCGTTTTATGTTCGGCTAGTTTAATTTCCCTGGTAAAGATCTCATCCATATGAGAATATACATTGCGATATTCAGAAATATCATTTTTAATTTTATCCTTAAGATCGTGAAGATAATCTAATCGTTTTCTTTCTTTTTCATAATTCATAGAAAAGAAATCATTTTTAGAATTGTCACGAGAAGTTCTGGATTGTTTTTTCCATTTATGTAAAATATAATTAATTTCGTTTTTAACGTTTTGTAACTGTTTAATCATATCATTTCTGTATGATTGCATTTTTTTTATAAAAGAAAAAATATTGATGTGGCATATAACAGGAAATAAAACCTTAATTTCTTCTGGTATCAGAAACTCATTTGTATCTTTTAATTCAAAAATTTTCTGTTCAATTTCGTTGATACGTTTCAAAACTAACTTTTTCTTTTCTTCTTCATTTTCAAGTATAATTAATTTACCATTAGTCAATTCTAACATAGTTTCTAATTTATCAAACTGGTTAGCGAGTAAAAAGAAAGATTGTGTAGTAGATTCTAATTTTAAAAAGTTGATCAAAGATATAAGCAATGCAATAATTGCATTAAGACCAGAAACAATACCGGTTTGCCTATTTTCACATTTTATAAAAGGGGTAGTCACCGTGATAAAACATGAAATAATAAGTGTGGGTAACATTAGACAGTAATATTTCCACTGAGTAACATTTCTAGATTGAATGTATAGATTTTTCTGTCCTTTCATGAATGTAGTGAGTATATCAATTTCATTTGTATAATTATTATCAGGAGCATGGGTAGAATAATAATTTTCAAATTTTTGTTCAGCTTCATGTACATCTATTTGTTTATAATGAGAATAACGATGTTTAGAATGTTTCACCACATTAGACAAATTTTGTTGCGTCATATTCGCAATGTCATGCAGTGATAACGTTTGTTTATTGGAATACATTGCAACAAGATTATTTGAACTATCCACATTGCTGGACATCTCATCTATGTCGCTACTATTACAACTGCCAGATAAGCTACCATGATTGGAAATAGTAATAGGGCTATCGCAACGCGTATATTTATTATATAGTCTGCTATCTACGTTGAATGTATCTTGCGCCTGAGTATCATACTCTAAAGTAGTATCGGAGCTATGTCTAGAATTACCACCATTTTGGGTATCTAAAATTAGATTATCTTCATTATTAATGTTTAATATAGAAAAGTGTTCGTCATTGATTTCAATAAAAGATTCGCTGGAAGAGGAACCTCCATCTTTTTCAATATCATCATTTGATTCCATTAGATTATAATATATANACAAATTTATTAAAGTGACATAACAAAATTGATAAAGAATAAAAAAAACAAATAACAATGAATACAGATGTCACAAATAATCACAATAAAACAAGTGTGGAAAAAACAATTGTCCGAATATAAAAAACAACAACATAAATTCTTATTGACATCCAGATTTAATACCCATACATGGAATGAAAATGAAGCGTATCGTAAAAGAACAGGTAAGATAGGATGTGTATATTGTTCCCCCGACCCAGTAAGTCGGCATATACCAAGTGAGTCTATCATGTTCATTTTAGAGATGAACAATGATACAAATAAAATATTGGGAATAGGAATGGTTAGGAACAGTCCTACTCATAATAAATTATGCGTTTATCAAGAAGGAAATTATAATAGATATATTTTCATTGGAAATATGCGAATCAGTCGTGATGACATGACACAAGAGGAGGAACAGATAATGAAAGTATTTGATATATTATGCTTTAAGGGCAATAAACATATGAAACGTGGGCAAGGATTAAAAGCATTTCCTATAGATATGCTATATCGTTGCAGTCGTCGTCTGGATTTAGTAGAGTTTATAAGTAAAATGTTTAAAGATAGGCTAGAAAAAAAACAATAAGAATGAATACAGAATGTGATATATTTATTTTTTTGATAAAAATATAAATGTTTGTGTGATGTTATTATAAAGGAAATGAAAAAAGAAGATTTATATGATATAAATTCTTATTCTGAAAAAGAGTTATATGAAATATTAGATTTAGATGATCCTAGTGATAGAGAATTGGAAGCCAAAATACTTATGATGATTCATAAGTATAAAAATATGGATAGTAACTCTAGTAAAAAATTAGCCTACTTTTTTGAAAGTATATATGATCATTTTTTTCAAACCAACGATGATGATGTAGATAACAGTGAAGAAACTGTGAAACCAATGATAGAAGGTTTAAGTAATATGCAAAACGCAAACATAGATATATCTAAGCAAGATAAACCAACTGAGTTAGTAAAAAGGAATCAGGAATATGCGGAGGAAGAACCGACCGATAAAGATAACGTGCTCTATACAACAAATTTAGAATATGCGAAAGGAGGATTGAACCCTTTGTTAAAGCAGACAACCAAGCGTATCATAAGTATAGATAGTCAATATAGACCAAATAAAACAACATTTTCAACCGAATTTACTTTTAATTTATCCGAACCATTAAAAGATGTAGTTTCTTTGAAATTATACTCTATCCAAATACCTTATACGTGGTACACAATAGGAAAAAGTTATGGTAGTAATTTTTTTTACTTTAAAGGAAAAACAGAAGGACTAACTGACGGTGTTCATGAAATACAGATTAAGATTGATTCAGGAAATTATAAGCCTCAAGAATTAATAGATACGGTGAATGTGTCAATACAAAGTAAAAATAGTGAAATAGATGCGAATATTTCAGACACAAACGTTGTGTATAATAGCTATACTTCACTTAGTCGTTTTAATATAGATATAACGAAAAAATTTAATGAAAGTAGCTATTATTTATCTTTTCCAACGTGGGAAAGTCCTTATCAGAGTGATAGTAGTAGAAATTTAACAATACCATCATATTTAGGGTTTCAGACAGATATTTATTATGGCAATGTACTCAAGTCGCCGTTGTACTACTCTTTGGAAAATACATCTTTTACTTCCGACAGCAATGCTACATTTGCAATAGACTCAACGAACAATTTTTTTACTATAATACAATATAATGATAGTTTTCCTTACACAACTTCATCATCTACCATTGATGTAAGCGAGACAATACGATTTTCGTTATCAAATGGTACATATACAAGAAAGGAATTAATTGCAGATCTCAATGAACAACTACTTGCAAATGCAAATTTATACGAATCTTACATAGAAAGAAAAAATATAGATTCTGCAAATAACGAATTTGATACATTGGTTTCTTATGTGGAAATGAGATTAAAATTCAACAGATTAGTTTGCAATACAAATACCGATAATAAGATAGTAGTTATTTTCCCAGAGTCAGATAACATATGGTACGGCGAAACATCATGTTTTCGTTTTGATGCAAGCTATAATGAATTGAATGAAATATATTCAGAAGTGGCTTCAATTGCTCAATCTGATCGTTATATAATAGAAAATCTTCCGTATGTAGAATTGAAATGTACGTTAGATGGTTTTGTAAATGTATTAAATGATGTTAGTTTCAGCATTCCCAATTCAAATGAGGAAGGATATAGCATAACCGAATATGTAGAAGCAATAAATAGGTCAATACGCGAATATGATACATCGTTTAATGAAATCAATGGATATTCTTTGTTGAATGCTCCGAGTGAAAGCTACGAATATGATAGTGCTGTAAATGACTACCCAACTGGTACATATGCATATATTAGCAGCAATGCCTTCAATATGTATATAGATATAAATAAAACTTTTGATGAGAGTATGTATGAGATAGATTTGACTGATAGTATTTTTAAGACTACAATCCCATTAACATATAGTAACGGAGATGATTTAGCAAGTGATATATTGTCTGATTTAACGGATACATATAGTGCAACTATAAATGCAGGAGGAATAAATGTATCAGAAGGAGATATCATATGTACAATAAAACCAAAAACGGATACCAATAATGGCAATGAAGGCGATGAAACATATATATTGACTTTTGATACTACTACAAATTACACAAATTATCCCTTATTACAAGAAGATATAAATAACATTTTTGCAAATTATATTGATAAGAATACAAATTTAAATATATTTTCAGGTACAAAGCTGAGCAGCACTGTATCAAATAATGTATATAATGTAGCATTTGATATTTCAATTGTAAAAAAATTAATCACGAAAAATTATAGCATTCAATATGTAGATGCAGAAAAAAACAGCTGGGTTAATAACCTGTATATAGATACATCAATATCAGACAGTGAATTTAATATGGATTTTGAAATACCAGCATCGGGTTCTAGTGACATATACAATGCAGATGAAGAAAAAATAGCGGAAATCAATGCAAGTGGAAAAATACTAATAAATGCCGTAGATAATATTGCGATCTCAAATACTTTAACTATAGAGGCAGGTATCAACGACACATTCACGTTTAATGCATTTGAAGATGGAGTATATAGCGAAGGAGGAGCAAATAATATAACAATCACCATTCCACCTGGCATTTATTCAACTGATTATTTGATAACAACTGCTAATGAACAAATCCAATTGACAGAAACGTTATCAAACGCAAAGAATACTATTTTGTCTATAGTGAAAAGAAATGATGAACAAAATTATGTGAAAATAAGTACAAATATTATCAGATCATATGATGCAAATGATTATAATTTAGTTTTTTATGACTCAGTCAGTTTTTCCCAGTGTGTGGTGGGTGGAAAAAGTGTGCAAAATACAACATGGGATACTACAATAGGTTGGATAATGGGGTTTAGAGAATACACCTCGTATGATTTATCGGCGTTTTATGATTCATCTACCGAAAGTATATCAATAGATGGAGATACGGGGATAAGTACTAGTCTTTTCAATTATTTCTTATTATGTTTGGACGATTTCAACCAAAATCACTTGAATGATGGGTTGGTAACCATTACTGGATCAGAAACAAACATTCCCCTCCCATCTTATGCCAATCGGACAGGATTTCAATGTGATCCAGTTACTGGGGAAAAGGTATATAATAATACGTTGGGTTTAACCGAGAAACAAATCTATGCAGCTAATGAAATTGCAAATTCAGCAAACAATACAGATTCTATTGGTAGTTCTGTTAGTACAAAAAGTTATGGTACAGGACCGTATGTAACAGATGTGTTTGGATTAATTCCGGTAAAAACCAGCGGATTATCAAACGGTGCACCTTATGTAGAGTTTGGTGGAACCTTGCAAAATCAAGAAAGAATGTATTTTGGTCCAGTGAATATTCAGCGTATGTCAGTGAAATTAGTAAGTGATAGAGGGAATTTGGTAGATTTAAACAATGCAAATTGGTCATTTTCGTTAATTTGCGAACAGTTGAACAAACTAGAACCAACCTCATAATAATATAATGTAATAATAATATCACATAATACTATAATTACAAATGACTATAATAAAAAGTCTATATATGTTAGATTTACTGGGGTTTTTTGGTCCATTAATAATAGGGATTATAAATACGTTTATTTTATGGGAACAATCTGTATATTTATACGGATACCTATTATTTTTGATATTGAATTCAATAATAAATAAATCATTGAAATCTATATACAGAGAATCCAGACCAATTGGAGGGATAAATTTTATAGATAGAGAAGTGCATTATGGAGCAGATATATATGGAATGCCATCGGGACATGCTCAATCTACTGCATATTCGTTAGCGTATTTATATTTAGTTCAAAAATCAAATGGTATATTGGTAGCAAATACGCTACTGTTATTACTGACCACAATACAGCGTTGGAATTACAAGAAACATACTATAGAGCAATTAATAACAGGAACTGTGGTTGGATTGATATGTGGCTGGAGCTCATATTATATAGTAAAGCGTATAGCAGAACATAATTCTTTGTTTGATGAATAATATTAATTATCAGACAACAATAATATGTATTTATATTATAGATGTCGCAAAGTGATTATTTAAGAAGAAAAAGAGTTTCAACTGTATTACGTGTGGATCCCAACGAGAACCCTATATATAGTTCTAAACAATTATTAGCTTTTAAACAATATCAAATAGAAAATAATGTGACAAGCAGTAATATTAGTTATAGAAAAATAAAACCAGCTGGAAAGCAGGTCGTGTATGAAATGGTTCGCGATGTGACAAATTGTCCTACCTTTATATGTGAAAATACGTCTCAGCGTCCCAATCGTGTTGCTCATGTAGGAAGAATGTGTAACAATCACCCGCTAAATTGGTGGGAGAAAAAGGCAAATGAAGTATCAAAAGAATTATGGTGTAAATGTCAATTAAACCGTAGTTACACAAATGAAAATAGATGCAGTTGTATAACTGCCTCTCCCGTAGCATCTACTCTGGAAATAGATCTAAGTGGAAACAATATGATGTCGTAGATCTCACCTCAATCCGTAGTCCCATTAATATAATAAAAGTATTATATTAATCAAAATAGCTTTATTTGTTCATTAATTGATCAAATAATTTATCATATTCTATTATTTTCTTTGAAAGTGTATTATTGTGTTGCTTTAGTTCTTCAAATTCTTTTGAACGTTTTACATCATTGTCATGTAACGTTTTAATTGATTCAATTAAGTAAGGCACTATCCCATTGTAATTAATAGATTTTTGATAGAATCCATCTGTATTTTTTACAGAATTAGTTTCTACGGCTTCTGGAATAATCAGTTCCACGCTTTGTGCAATAAGTCCAGAGTGCATTTTATTGGTGTTATCATTTTTCCAATTATATTGAACACCTTCTAATTTAACAACCTTATCTAAAGAATTCATCATTGGAACAATATTTGTTTTCATCCGCAAATCAGAAGTGGCGTTATATGAAGTAGCCTGAACTGTACCATTAATGTCCATTGTATACCCCGAATTTGTGGTTCCGACAAAGACATTGCCTTTTACCAATAATCCATCTGTGGGAGCAACTTCTGTGCCAGCGTAAGTAGAACCTATCACAACCGCACCTTCAATGTCTAATTTGTTCTTAGGGTCGTTAGATCCAATGCCCACATTGCCTTCTACCAGTAATCCATTAGTGGGAGCTACATCAGTACCAGCGTAAGTAGAACCGATCGTAACTGCACCAGAAATGTCCAATCTATTTTTAACATTCTGAAGTTCGGTTATTCCAATGCCTACATTGCCATTGCCATCAATTCTCATTCTGGTAGAAGGAGCTACACCACCAGAAGAGACGTTAAAATCAATGTAATTAGCTACACCGTCAAATCCCAACACGTCAAAATGACTAAATTGTATTTCGTGATATGTACTTCTGTAACTTGGCCCAGCAGTACTTCTAATGGTAGTTGGATTATCAACATTGTCGTCACCCTCTAAAAATAATTGTGGTCCAGACCCCCGAATATGGAGCTTGTACAGAGGGTCGGTTTCACCAATACCAACATTACCTTCTACTAATAATCCATTTGTCGGAGCGGTATTAGTACCCGCATAAGTAGAACCAATGACAGTCGCCCCTTCAATATCTAATTTATTCTTAGGGTCATTGGTACCAATACCAACATTACCTTCTACTAATAATCCATTTGTCGGAGCGACATCAGTACCCGCATAAGTAGAACCAATGACAGTCGCCCCTTCAATATCTAATTTATTCTTAGGATCATTGGTACCAATACCAACATTACCAATTGCATTAATTCGCATACGTTCAGTAGCAGAATCTGGATCAATGTCGTCTGTCGGTGCAGTATAAAAGATAAGCTCATTGTTAGTAGAATCTGGATTAGGGCTAGATGCAGCAATCTTAGTATTCTGTGCAACATTTACGACACCATTTAATGATGTCCATACGTTCCCTGGTCCATACCCTTCAAATTGATGCGTTGTAGTATTATAACGAATATAACCACCATTAGTATCTTCATCGGTAACTGTCGGACGCTCTACTGTTGTACCATGTGGAATGCGTATAGCATCAGTATAATTAATATCAACTGCAACAGATGGGTTATTAATATTTACACCAAGATAATCCCTTACAAACAATTGTCCGTTTAACGATACATCACCATTGACATGTAGGCGACCATTTAATGACATATCCTCAGTGACAATAAGTGAATAATTATTTACATTAGTATTAATAATAGTTTCTGTGCTATACTGTTCAACTTTCAAGTTTCCTTGAATAACAAGATCTTTTGCAATAAGCAGGTTGCTATTCATAGATACATCCGATTCAAATGTAGTTTCTGTATTAATAAATTGTCTCTCATCTGTAGATTTGATAGAATCGCGGACTAATATATTGCTGATGTCAAATTGTTTAACAGATAATGTAAAATCAGAATCTACTAATGGATACGCATCAGATCCAACGCTTCTCTGTAAAACAACAATGCCATTGTTTATATTGTGAATACCAAGGTCATTATTCACTGATATATTATTTTCAGGGGTCAATGTTAGCGAATTGACATCCAATTTGATAGTATTAGAATTCACATTCGTTGGTTTAATGATGTACCCGCTCATATCTTCAGATACAGCAATAAACCCAGTCTTTCCCACTAAGTTGTCAGTAATATATAATCCACTTCGTGCAGAAGAGTTAAATGCATTAAACGGACTAATGAAATAATTTTCTAATTCCGCATTATTTGCATTATTGTCATATACATATTCGTCGTCTTGAATTGTGACACCATCGGGTAAATTATTATCTGAATAATTATAGTTGTTAATGTAAGTGAATATCATATTAGATATTTCGGGTTGAGTAATACTGGATAGACTATTTATGGAGGCATCAAGCAAGGGGTCAATATCGCCAGATGTGTCATAAGAGTATTTATAGTTATTTTCATCACTTACTTTTGTAGAATCGTAAGCAGAATATAGAGTTACGCCATCCGGTAGTTGAGTATTGCTATCTGGAGTATAATTATAATCACCAATGTAGTCTGATATTCCGTTATTAACATTCAAATTGTTAAGTACTATTTCATTACTTCTGGTTTCAGTACTCGCTGAACTGCTATATGTAATTTTGCCACCAATATTTACTTTATCAGTGCCACCACCTATATTTATATAGTTAGGCGACCGATCATTTGCATTTTGGTTATAGTTTCCAATGTTAATAAGCACTGAATTATTAGAATCAGTACAATCATTCGCACCTATATTGATTACTGAGGAAACTGTAGCGAATGATCGGTTAATGGAAGATTCAATAGTTTCTTGATCATCATTTTTTCCAATATTTAATACATGTGTATTGTTTGCAATGGACATTGTCCCTGAATCACTTAGAGAGGATGCATAATTAATAGAATTCACGTTCAGACCATTGGACAATACATTAATAGACCCCGTAATATTCATATTTCCACAAATGTCAAGTACTGTATTTTCACTATGATAATATAACGCAGGTAGAAACACATATTGAATTTTTGATTCACCAACAATATCTGCAGAATCTTCAATATCATTAACAGATTCTGTAACAACAATGCTAATAATATAAGAATATTTATTAGGCATGAAAATAGTATTTAACATATTGTTATTACCATTAATGCGTGATGCCGTACCCGAAGAATTCAGTATAGTGTCAGGAACGATTGTCCAATTGGCTGCAGACGGACCAAAAGATGTATATAAAAAGATTCCATTGTCGCCAACAATAACCGCATGCATTTCATTGTGAATAAAAATGCCTTTTAATATTATATCTGCACCTAATGATGTATCAGTAGAAACTACAATATCTATCCAATTAAGTCCGTCTAGCGTATAAGAAATAATATCTTCACCTACCGCAATCGCATAATTATTGTCGTATGCATAAATGCCGTAGTAGGTGCGTGTAGTATTCACGACATAAAATTCATCATTACTATAAGTGGTATCGTTATCAACCAATGCTGATGATTTAATTCTAGCGATGCCGTTTCCTACATAATATATATATTCACTCGTACTATCGCTGTTTGTTATATTCATATCAAGAGATATATCAGTAAATGCATTTAATTTATAGGTGTCGCCGTTTAATTGGTTAGGAAGGTCTGCTACCGGTATATCGAAAAAACGAATTTGTTTTGTATAATCATCGGTACCGTCAATTGCATATGCAATAGAAATTCGTAATTTATCTCCCGAAATGGTATAATTAATGTTTCCTGCATTACGATATGTATTATCGGTTTCGGTATCGCTACCATTTATATAATATTGCATTCTATACCAATTTATGCCTCCATTGTTAGTATAGTAAATATAAGAATTATTGCCAGCAATGATGCCATATGTATCATTATACATAAACGCCGTATTGAAGCGAATAAGAATGTCATCAATTGTATCGTTGTCATAAATATTAGACCTTTGCCAGGATTTACCTCCGTCATTGGTATGCAATAAAACTTGTGTAAATGTCGGGTTATCGTCTGGTTTATCATTTAATACGCTGGGTGTGCCAACTGCAATGCCAACCAGAGAGTTTGTTTTACAGAAAGCAACGGTTATAATTTGAAATTCTGTATTAATAATAGTGTTAATTTCGCCATTTGCTATACGCAATGGTCCATTCATATCAACTACATACTGTTCAGTTTTTGGCATATAAGTATTAATTCCGAGAGTAGATGTATAATTTGCTTTGTTATTTCCAGAAAGTATCATTTGATTATGAACGTAATTACCGGATGCATCATTCAGTCCAATTAAGTTCATGGGTCGTGTCATGTCATATGGATATACTCCTCCACCGTATGCACTACCCTCTAATTTACCATTAGGAACGAGTCGTAAAAATGTATTTGCACTGGAGTCTTTGCCTACACCTACAATGGCGTTGCCGGTTTTTATCGTCTCTTTCTCATATACATTATATAAAAATGTGGAATGAGAATTATCATAAACGGTTAATGTTTCATGATATAAATCGTCAGAACTCTCGCGAGTAGGGGGTGCAAAATTTACAAAAGACTTTAGACTAATGTTTTGCGAATCCAGATTAATGTCACCGCCGTTTGAAGTTAATTCAATAAGACCACCTGAAGCATTCACAACAATTTTTCCAGATGAGGACAGTATGCCTTCGTTATCATTTAATACAAAATATCCTCCTGAATTATGTAATACAAATTGTCCGCTGCTATCAATATTTATATCACCTTTTTGATCATTTATATGTACATAAGCATACGATGTATCTAACATAAATCCACCAGATGTATTCATAATAATGTACCCGAGAGAATCAATTTGTGTTTTAGTGCCATCCATAAATATTGTACCTCCAGAAGTATCAATGCGTGTGTATCTAGAAGATGTAGTAATGCCATTTGAAGTTGTAGTAGATAAAACGCCACCCTCCGTGTAACGTATAGTTGCATCCGGGTTATTTAAAACATTAGTACTATTATCATTATAAAACATAATATTAGTTGTGCTGTCGCTTGCATCCATAACCAATCCTCTTTGTAGTTTATTTTGTCCAAGAATATTTCGTATATATCCATTTTTGCTTTCAACCGTTAGAATATCAGTATCGGCTTCAACCGTACCAGTAATATTAAAGATTGTTTTAGGGACAGTCAAATTCACGCCAATATTCATAGAATCTCCATACATAAATGCGTGTGTTGTTTCATCGGGTAAAGCTGGAAATACGTTACCAGACGGAGCAAATGTATCTCCTCCAAAAAAGATTTTGTTATTAGAATAAATATCTTTATTTATGAATAAATCTACTGCAGCGTATATACTATTACTTGCAATTACGTTCTGCCCTGCTGATAAATCATATGATACTTCAAAAATACCATTCAAATACTGATATATAGGTTTGGTGGAACGCGAAACAAACTGTTCAGCAACAATTGTACTTGCATTAATTACATTGAAATCGTCCATTTTAGAAATGCCACCATATTGTTTCCACGAATTATTAGACATACTTTAAACTTATTATACAATTACTATGTATTTTATTTGGTCTAGTTAATTGTATAAGCCAAATTTAATTTCTAAATAATAAAGAATGTAGTCTTTGTTATTTACGATTTATTTTTCATAGTCTGTTTTTTGCTCTGTTTTTTTGAATGAACAAAAGTTTTCAATAGCTTTTCATTATCAACGAATATGTCCAGTATTTCTTGATAAAAATTGCGAAACTCACTCTTTTCGGATTTGACTTCATTTATAGAGAACCATTTTATTTCTATTTTTTCAAATAATTTCGTCTTATTCAAATATTGTTTGTCTATGCGTTCCCACAAGAATGTATGATTATAATTATAATATTTTGGTAAATTTTCATCGTATGGTAAATAAAAAAGATGGATATGGTAGCCGTTATGGACAATTTTATGGACACCTCCATTGCTACGAATCAAATCGCGAAGATTTTTATTATTTCCTAGAAACCCGGTTAATTCCTCGCTTCCTTCTCGTAAAGCCCCTTGAAAAATAGTTTCACCTGGATCTACTCGTCCGCCAAAATCAGACCATCCTTTTGCACTATCTTCCAATTCATTTTCTTTTCCAAATAAAAAAAGAAGTTGATTCTTGTGAATAGTAATAGGTAAAATACTTGCAGCTACCATTATATATTTCACACATAATAAATGTTACAAGATAATATGTTTTGTATCGCTAGCACTGTCTTTTTCTAAATCTTGTTTTTTATTAGTTTTCTCACATGTGATATTATTTTGAATATTTTTATAAAATTCTGTCACGATAGGATTGGTTTGGATTTTTTCATAATTGAAAGCGGATAGATAGAGTCCATCCAGAGATTGTACTCTGGAGAGTGCAACATATGTTTGTCCATATTCAAATATGCTATTGCCAACGTCAATTTCAGCAAACTGCAACGTAGCCCCCTGTATTTTATGTATTGTAAGTGCCCAAGCTAAACATAGCGGATATTGACCAATTGAAATAGTAGGATATTCTTCAGATTGCCAATAATGTGGATGAATATGTTTAATAATACCATTTGAAAATTTAACAACGGGTATAGCAAAATCTTTATTACGTATAATGTCAATGACAATACCCTGCGACCCGTTACAAATAGAATTTTCCATATCCAAGTTAATGGAGCACATGACAGCAGCACCGACCTTTAAGTGTAAGATTTGAACACATGGCGCGTTATTAATCAGTTGATTAAGCTCATATTCTATTTCTTTGGTGGTTAATTTTTTACACATTTGAAGGACAGATAGCGGGAGAGGTTTGCCTGTATCTATAAAAGTAGAATTATCACTTGTTTTGATAAGTTCAAATACATTGTCTTCGTGTGGAAGTTTTGAAAACATCATATTATTTACGTAATCTGCTTTTGCACGCAGAGGAAATAATTTAGTAGGGATACAACCATTGTGTTTTGTAGAATCAAATTGAATATTTACCCGTTTTTCCAATACATCTTTGTCGGTGTGAGTAATAACTCCCTTCCTAATATGGTTTAAAATATTTGTATATAATGGATCATTTTGACGAAAGATTGTTTTTAGTTCAATGCAATTGGACAAAGGGAAAACAGTATTCCACATGGGGGATTGAAAACAAAATTGGAACGTATCTTGCTCGCCATGTGTTCCAACAGGAGGCAATTGACAAAAATCCCCACTAAAGATGATTTGCATACCACCAAAGGGAAGTGTGTTTTTCTTTATTGTTCTAGCTACTTCTTCAATTATTTCAAATATCTTTCTGGATAACATACTTACCTCATCTATAATAAGAATTTTGGCTTTTTTCCAATTGCGAACTGCATTTCTATTGGAAGCGACACTTTCTATAATTTTGTTTTTCGCACCTTTTGCTAATTTTATTCCGCTCCATGAGTGCAACGTCCTTGCATTACAATTCAATAGAATAGATGCACACCCAGTCAAAGCACATACCTGCAATTTTTGATCTTTTATTTTTGAATAATGTACGAAATATTGAATTAATTTAGTTTTACCACTTCCGCCAGGACCAGTAATGAATAAATTTCCTCCTTGCTTGTATTTATCATAAGCTAGCAGTTGTTCTTTTGAAAGAATAGTAGTGTCCAGCTCATTTGTATTTTCAACTGTATTCTTAGAAATGCTTACGCACTTGAGATTGGTGTCCATATTATAATATTATAATATTTAATAGCAATACATTATAATATCAATTTTTATATGGTACAATCACTCGTGTTCAACTTTCAAGCAGAACGAAAAATCCAATCCGTTTAATGCGATTGGTATTCCGTCTTCATTCAAGATAGAAATATTTAATTTTTGAAGGTCTATTTTACCATTATACGATCGGATGTCGCTTATCAACAAACCATTGTAGCAATTTGCAGGCAGTATTGATCCGAATGGATAATTCACTTTATCAATTGCAATCCTAGCAATTATATTTTTATTTACAAATGAAGAAAACAACGGACTTACAAATGAATTTTGACTTCCACGATTAAATTCTTCAATTGCTAAATACAGATATTTTGAACCATGTAAAGTAGAAAAACATTCACTTGTAATAGCTACGGTAGTAACTGTATAAGTTGTATCGCGAAACCCAAGTAACCATCCAAACTTAGATTTAAAACGAAATTTATCGTTAATGCCTGCATTATTTATATCAAAATGGATTTCAATTGACCCATCGGATACAACACTTGTATGAGTATTGTTATCTATATTGAATGATAACCCAATGCCAAGGTTGGCAAGAAGTTCATTTAATGTAGTTTCTAACGTCGATGCACTATAATTTCCATCCGGAATGGTGACAATAGTTTCGTTGCCTGATACAAGTGTTTTGAAATAATTATTTCCAAGATTGGCGGATATATTGTAAAAAGACATAGGCATTTCAATATTTGTAACAGAAATAGTTTTGACATCATTGATTTTTTCAGGAATAGTAACAAAATAGTTAGAGGTAGCTGATTGATTGCTTAATAAATCAGCGTTACTGTTTGTTGTTTGCGTATCGTTATATTCATCTCTAAATTTAGTATCTATATTTATATATTTCTGCCTGCTCGGTTTATGTACATTTGACATTACCATATGTGTTCCATATTGTTTTGTTTTAGGTTCTAAAAATAAATCATATTTGTTATCAAAAGTACTCATTATATATATCACAGTATAAATTATATATATAAAACAATTATTTTACATTATCGCACTGTTACTTTAAAAAGATACAGTCTTCACACGCTTTTCTTTCTTTTTTGATACGATCTCTTTCTTTTCATTGTTCTCCATTCCTTCTTTGTAATAATTATTCAATGAAAAATTTACGAGGAGGAACGTAAAAAAGAGGCACAAAACAAGTAATAAATAAAAAGACGCATTCATTTTCATATTATATACAATAATCATATTTTATTTATAACAATTAGAACAGCCGGTTTGTATATTGTTATATAACGAAAAACGGGTAGCATTTAAATTTTGATAATATTTAATATAATCCTTGTTGATTGGGAGTTGTCTAATCGGATATTTTTTTACATCACTTTGACTGGTAACAGTATTTTTACTAAATACCATTTTCATTATTTAAAAATTGATAAGTAGAATATATAATTAGATGTTATTATAAAAATGTCAAACCATTATAAATGCAATCATTGCGTTCGTAGTTACAAGGAAAAATTCAATTACGACAGACATGTAAGTGTTTGTAAGTTTTTGTCACAACCACCCAGGGAGCAATATAACGATATAGAGTTATCAGGAGAAAAAATGCCTACTGCAGTTGAACTATTTCAATTAGTAAAACATCTCTCTCTGCGCATGGATAAATTAGAAAAAGAAAACCAATTGCTAACCCAAAGAAATAATAAAAAGGTGAATGTATTAGAATGGCTGAATCAAAAAACAAACAAACCGATAATGGGTTTTGAGAGATGGATTGTAGATAATATCCAACCATTAATTACTAATACATTAGAAGATGCTTTTCGGGGAGATTTAACACGGGCTGTGTGCAAATTATTTGATAATTATTTTACAGATAACGAACAAGAGAATGTGCCTATTTGTAGCTTCACCAAGAAGAATGCTCCATTTTACATTTATGATAAATCTAAAGATGACGATTCGGAAATGAAATGGACTATTCTAACAAATAATAAGATGGACAAATATATAGAGCATATATGCAAACAATATGTAAATGCGTTTATAAAAGATTGGTACGAACCGAACCAAACTCGTATAGAATCATCTGAAAAATACAAAGATTTATATGCAGAGTATTATAAGAAAATATTGGGCGGAGGATTGTCAAAAGACCAGAGATGTACAAAAATAAGAAATAGTATTTATAATAAAATCAAAAGAAACATTCCAGGCATTTTAGAGTATGACTGTGAATGAAAAAATTGATTAAGAAATATAATATATATTTTTTTCAATTCATCAATGCCCGATCATATTCCACCTACCTATTTGTCAACAAAAAATGCACACGACCGCGACGAACACATATCATTTGAAGAGGGACCTCATATATATACTGTATGTGGTGACCGTGGTGGCTACACTTCTGTTACTACTTGGAACCATAGTCATTTTGGTCACTTTGATGCCGATGCAGCTATTGATAAGATAATGAAAAGTAAAAGAAAAAATGATCCAACTTATAAATATTTCGGGATGAATCCTGATGAAATAAAAACAATGTGGGATAAAAAACGTGATATGGCATCTTCTGCTGGAACAAATATGCACAATGATATTGAATATTATTATAATAAAGAAACAGTAACCAATGACAGTGTAGAATTCCAATATTTCAAGAATTTCCTTAATGATTATCCGGAACTTAAGCCTTATCGCACGGAATGGATGATTTATTACGAGGAATTGAAATTATCTGGTTCAGTTGATATGATATATGAAAATCCAGATGGTACTTTACAAATTTATGATTGGAAACGTTGTGAAGAAATAAGGCACGAAGCAAGTTTCAACAATTATGCAAAAACACCCTGTTTATCACATTTACCAGATACAAATTTTTGGCATTATGCACTACAGTTGAATGTATATAAAACGATATTAGAACATAAATATGGCAAAAAAGTAACCGATTTATACTTAGTGTGTATGCATCCAGAGAATAAATACAAAAACTATCAACGCATAAAAGTACCATTTTTAGACAAAGAGATGCACGATTTAATTGAATTGCGTCTAAAACAGGTTGCGAAAGAAGAAACTACATAGAAAGAAATACCATGTGAAAGGGCATAAACATATAGTATATAATTTTGATAACAAATGAAATATTTTTTTAATGCATATTCAAGAATCTTTCAAAAACCACTGGTGTTTGCATCCGTATTTGGGACTATAAATTTATTGATTATTTTCCACAAGAAGATCGGATTATGGTTTTCAAAGTACTTTATAAAAGACGAAATCCCTGTAAAAACAATACGCACTTTTACAGATGAATTTAATGAGAGATACAAAGAAACCTTTTTGAATTATCGGAAGAGTGGTAAAAACGATGTTAATGACAATATAGAAAAAGAATTTTACAATAAAGAATCTTTCAAAGAAATTCTTGAAAAGGACGGAAATGTATTAGAAAGTAATTGGAAAAGTCGCATTTTGATGGAGAATACACCCAGAGGAAATGTGTATATGTTTTATGATCCATATAAACTTGGCTTTGCATACTATTCTGATGTAAATAGTATCCCTTATCACACATTAAATGCAGTTGCTATGAAATATTGTAGAATTTTCAAATGTATGGATTTTTTCATTGATCAGAATATAGTTTCTAAGGAAAACGAATCACCATTAGTAAAAATTCATCATATTGAAAAAAAGAAGAACAACGACGCGACTGATGTAAAAAAAACGAATAGGAAATTAGCAGAGGATGGACCATTTGCTAAATTAAAAAATTATAACGAAGACAAAGTAAAAATAGATACCAAAGACAATAAAAAAGATAAAAAACATATAAATATACTAACGAATCGTTTCATCGCTATGGGAAAGATTTACAATATGAATATTTTGTATAAAAAACCAAAAGACGTAGTCGGGTTTTCCTCGCCATTATTAGATACATTAAAAAATGAAACCAATTTACAGAAAGATGTAATGAGTTATAAAGATTATAAAAATAATTCTGAAAGATAATTTTCTAACGAGTTTGTTTTTCTTTCCATTCGGCAAATCCTATACTTTTTTCCATTTGGAATGTTGTGCCTAGGTGAGATTTGGCAATATGATAGGCTTTTAGTTCTTTATCTGAAAATGTTTTCAAATACTCATTTTCTGGTTGAGTCTGAATCTCCATTAATTTGTTATGTTGTGTATCAGACATAGCTGTAAAATAATATGATATAAACATATTATTTTATTAAATCAATTTTTTAATTAAATCCCGCAAATGGTTGTTTTAAAACCTTGGATGGTACATATATATTATCATTTTCAGTACAAGCTTTGTTAAGCTCTTCTGTATAATTGCTACTAGATTTCACTAAATATGCTTCGTCGGGTTTGGTTATATTATTTTTATTTGGGTTACACTCTGGACAACAACTGATAACTGTATTTAAATCTACAGTAGTTATTGTACAATTAATGCATTCTTTTTTCTTGCGATTAATGAAATCAGTCTGTGTGTTGATATTGTTATTAGTGTCGGGTTTGACCACATTGCAGTCTGTATTGCAGAAACGCGTTTTCAGCATACCACGCGTACTTAAAGAAGAATTTTTTATAACGGTATTGTCATTCATACATATTGTTTCATTTTGAAGTATCGGTGTTTCGTTTCCAGTACTGCAACTACCGCCGTGTCCGCGTAGTTCCTGACCATTTCTTAAACTTCTAACCAATGTGCGAGACAATGAGGTTTGCCCTACATATCCTTGATTGCGTCTGGTACCGTTCAATGAAAAACTGGTAGAACCTACGCTCATATTATTATATTTTGTTTGTGTTTTCCTTTTTAATGTTGCAATTGACATAGTAATTATATAATAGAAACATATTTTTATGAAATTAGAATTGCTTAATGAATCCACCTAAACCAATACCACCAGTTACTGTTAATGCGGCTGCAGTGCTTGATGTAGCAGGTGTAGATGATGTAAATGCAACATCTTGTGTGGTATCAATGCCACTTGAATCTAATTGATCTTGAATATTGCTGGTCACGCCACTTAAGAAACCAATTTCAGCAGTTGTTACATTATCAGCCGATGCCTCTATATTGAACCATGTTCCCATGTAACTGTGAGCTCCACATTGGTAATATAAACGGGTTGGTGTAGATGAGGAAACCGTAATTGATACAGTAGCATCTGCGGTGCCTGCAGATCCAGTACTGGTAACACCATCAGTGTAAGCATTGCTCTTGGCGGCATCAGAATAGAATAGTAATGGATGACTTGAATTAGTTGCATCTGCTACGTTAAAAATATAAGTATATCCAACTCTTAATGTAAGATGAGGGCTTTCAATGTCATCAATATAGTAAGCAGATGTGCTGCCTGCACCAGTGTATATATGTGCAGATGTCTTAGAACCTACAGTCATTGTATAATTCTTCTTCATGGAGTAAGCATTATCTATAGATTTTTGTGTAATAGATGCGTCAGGGACATTTACCGTTCCAGATATAGTTATGCCTTGGCTAATATGAACATTGCCAGATACATCTAAATGAGCATTTGGTGTGGCAGAAGATTTATTGATGGCTACGTGACTATCTACAATACTTAAGGGTGTTGCGTCTGAAACTAATGCTCCAGTTGAATCTATAGTAGATGTTTGTATTGCACCGCCACTTATAGATAATGCAGTCTTGTTGCCGTCCTCGCCTATGAAATTAATAGATCCAGTGCTGAAATACAAATCTCTGAACGGGTATGCTACACTTCCAATATCATATGCCAAAGAATTTGTTGGGAGAATATGATTAGATACAACTATGCCGTTACTTGTGACAGTTCCGGTAGAATTAATATCACCAGAGGTAATTGTCTGTCCAGTAGCGTCAATGGCACCAGTAGTAGTGACACCCACGCTGGTGACTAATCCACTGGATGTAATGGCACCAGAACCAATGGTACCAGTGGTACTGATATCGCCAGCTGTGATAGTGGCAGTGCCATCAGTGAGCGTAGCACCAGTGACTGTAGCTGTAGATGTAATAGCAGCAGAATCAATTGTCTGTCCAGTGGCGTCAATTGCACCAGTAGTGGTGACACCCACACTTGTTACT
>JGI20154J14316_10001221_pt1 | contig 22739 bp, 22 predicted proteins | sample COG_04_FD_14316 | JGI IMG/M metagenome (IMG submission 14316)
CCTCTTTTTGTACTTCTAACTTGCGAATCATATGATTACGACGAATCTGTTGAAAATCATTGTACCCATGTGCCAATATATACAAACACCAAAATAATGAGTCCCTTTTATTTGGAGTAATTGTATCATATACCGTTTCTTTTTTTGTGAATGACACGTCCAAATTATTTCCAGTCTTTTCGATTAATGAGGTTATGCGCAATTCACTGTTATTTAACATTTTGTCACCAGTTAACATATACGGTTGTAAACTTGAAATTATTTGTGACAATTCAATTGGTGGATTGTCATAAAAAAAAATTTGATTGCAAAATTCAGACATTTATCTTACTATACTTGTTACATAATACCAGATGATTATCTTTATTTCCTTTTTGATACACACTTAATTCGTTAACGATGTGTAATTTTCGATCGATTCGACGGTTAATGTATTTTTAAATTCATCTTTTTGATATTCTATGGTTTGGAATGTTTCATTTTGATCGTCAATATAATCTACGTATTTTGTTAACTCTTCAACTACATCTTCTTCTAAAAATGACATATTTATGAATATACCACTCTTATTCTCATTCAGTTTACATAAGTTTTTAGACAATATCTTTAAAATCTCAACTTGATGAAACTTATTTAGAGTTTCTATCTTTGTTTTTAATGCTTCTAGTTTGTTTACGTCTATCATCGCCATACTAATTAGTAAAATATATAGGCATCACTTTATACCCTTTGGCTATTTTCAAAAATACTATTATATATTTCCACGTACCAAGTCTAGAATATATTGTTCTCGTTCGCGATTTATATAATGAGATGCTCTTTGGTTGCTTGAAGTTCTGTTTCTAAATTGGAAATATGTTCTTCCATTTCTTTTATTTTTTCATCCTTATCCATTACGATACTATACATAATAAAAAATATTTATATAATTTTTATTATAATTGTTTCAAAAAACGGCGTTTTAAATCTTCAAGGGTGTAATTCGCAATCTACTTCGCAAAATATCCACATATGGATGTTCTGCCCTCCATGGTCCGTGTGGTCTATTACCGCTACGTCTATTTCTTGCAAACTATTTTTCAACTAGTTCACATCCTGATATTTCCCTTGTCTAAAATCACTTCTTTGAGAACATTACTTATTATTTTATTATCATATCGTTCACCTTCCTCTCTACCATAGCCACCCAACGACACTTTTGAATACTCGAAAAATTTGTCACATTCGGGCGTATCTAACACGTCATATTGTGGATTTTCTTGTATCCATGAATGAACTTGATTTTTATTCTTATTCGCAACTATCTTTACGGCCTTTCTCAAATGGCTTTTAGTTTCATCTTCTTTCGACCATACATCAGAATCTTTTACATAAACCGTTTCTCGTTTCAAATCAGTACAGTGGATTGGTCTTATGTGGGGATGCATATCACGGATACGCTCTAACATAATATCCGATATTCCTCTCACATATCCTACTTCTCCTGTTTTAATAAAATCATTTACCGATAATACGATTGACTGAATGAAATCATTTAGGTTTATAGCATCTTTACATGTCTCATTCAAAAACACATTGAGATTGAATTTATTGTTTGTTGTATTATTGATTGTATTGTTTGTATTGTTTGTCGTATTTCCAACATTCTTTGATAACTCTATTATTGTATCTTGCTGTTCAGTCATTCGCTTATGTTGATCTATCATCAATTCCTTGAATTCTTGGTTCTGCTTCAGTAACTCTATTACTAAGGAGGAATCTACTGGTGGTGGGACTTGTGTTTCTTCTTGTACTACTCCTTTACACTTCTGTTTGTGGTACCAAAAACTATTACGTGCAGTATATATTTTACCACATTCACATTCAAACTTATTGATATGAACTAAATCTGTTCTATTAGTTCCGTTTGTTCTAAATTTATGTTTTGCAGTGGTTAAATGTCTGTCGTATTGACTTTTTCTGCACGTAGTATAATGACATTGTTTACATTCATAATTAGAGGAACTAATATGTACCTTATTCATTCTAAATAATCTATACTTTTAGAACAGATTTAGTTCCTAAACATCCTCCGTATTAATATACTTGCAAATTTTATGCTAATACAATTTTCACCATAAATTTCAAAATTACTGCAATATCCTCATAAACACATTTTTATAAACATGTTTTAACAAAACTATCTCGGCCATATCAAAAAAGGACATTTATAAATGTCCAATTCTATTTAGTTAAGCCACTTATTTTTGTGTATTTTCTTTGACTATCGATAATATTTTTTATCACGTTCATTTTGTTCTAGTCGTTTTTAGTCGCCTCCATTTCCAGCCATTCTTTATCTTTTTCTAATAATTGTATTATGTTGTTCAATCATCATTTCCTTGAATTCTTGATTCTGTTTCAATAATTTGATTACCAATGATGAATCTACTGGATTTGATATAATTGCGACTGGCTCTGGTGGTATGCCCTTACAATTCTGTTTATGATACCATAAACTATTACGTGCTTTATATTCCTTACCACAATCACATCTATATTTTTCGGCATTTTTCGGCATTTTTCGGCGTTCTATTTGTTCTATTTATGTGTTTTGCAGTTATCATATGTTTATCTAAGTTACCGAGTTTACTGCAACTAACGTTTCGTTTTCACATGTAAATAGTTTGGCATGTATTGGCATTTTCTGTTCTATATCACTAGAACCGAAAAAATGCCTACATACTTTCCACATTAATATACTTTTTTTTATGCAAACAATCCATTTACAAACAATTCACATAAATACTGCAATATGCTATATAGCGTATTTTTATACTACTTGATTGCAAAACTATAATCCCCAAATGAAAAACGGACATTTATTTATGTCCAATTCTATTTAGTTAAACCACTTATTTTTGTGTATTTTCTTTGACTATAGTATAACTATGGTTGAATATAAGAGTATGAATCTTTCAACTAGAAAGATCATCAAGAACGGACAAACATACACTATATATGATTTACCGTCAGATGATTTACCGATTTATCGAGGTGATACACGATTATACAATGATTATAATAAACCCACTGGTAGTCCTGTAAAAGGACAGGAACCGATGGTTGATACATTTTTGAAAAATAATAACTTTTTTACTTTATTTCCAGACGAAGCTGAAATATACGGGGTACCTTATCGATATAAGAGAACAACCCCATTGGAATTGTTGGCTATAGACAAACATTCCGAAAATAATGAATTTTATAAGAACGCACCTAGCAAGATCCAAATTATATTAAAAAACAACTATGGATGGAATTCTAATAAACGAGATTCAAATGGACTAAAAGACGATGAAGTAGCCAGATACATATGTGAGGATTTAAAACTAGATGGATATGCATCCGAACCAATGGAAAGTGTGGACAGTATACCACCCCTACCTTCTGAAATTTTGATTTGTAATAGTCGCACAAAGGTTGGTTCTCCCGTACAAGTAAAAGATATTATGAAAAAGTCTATTGAAATCCATATGTCTGACTATGATACACGTTTAGCAAACGATAACAGAGATGTAAAGGCATTAGTTGGTCCTCCTGGTTCTCCTGGTTCTCCAGTGGGTTATAATGATGGTAAGAAACTGTTCGGTTCTTCTCCTGGTTCTCCAGTGGGTAAGAATTTGGCCACTGATTTCAATGGAGGGAAACATAAAACAAACAAAAAGAGAAAAACAAACAAAAAGAGAAAAACAAACAAAAAGAGAAAAACAAACAAAAAGAGAAAAACAAACAAAAATGCCAATAAATAAGTTACCTTTCGCGCTTATTCAAACCTTGCGATTATGTAATTCAGAAGGTTGAATAGATTTTATTCGATTGTCGTGATAATATTTTTTATCACGTTCATTTTGTTCTAGTCGTTTTTTAGTCGCCTCCCTTTCCAACCATTCTTTGTCTTTTTCTAATAATTGTATGGCTTTTTGAGTCGTATTTTCATATTTTAGTTTTGCAGGTAAACTTTGTTGATATTTATTGTATTCCTTAATATCTTCTTCATGTTGTTCTATCATAATCGTATGGTATATTGGGTCAACTCCACTTAAATCCAGTGGCATTACCCCCTTATACCCATCAATAATTATTGGTTTCATATTTATCACGGGTTATTTAGAATCTAACCGAATCAATTTTAGGTAGAACAATTGAAATTCTCTAACCATAATATATACATATGATATCACCCAAAAAAGTAGGTGAGGGTAGTTATGGATGCGTTCATAATCCTCCATTGAAATGTAAAAATAAACCGTATAATTCTGACACTAATAAGGTATCTAAAATATTAACACGAAAACATGCGAATAGTGAATTAAAAGAATTTAAATTAATCCAAGAAGCAGATAAAAAAGAAGATTTTCATTTAGGGAAACCAGGGTCGTGTTTCCCGGATACAAATCTAGATAATAAATTTGGAATTGATGAATGTAACCGATTTGATAGTAATGATATTGATAAATATAAATTATTATTATTAAAAAATGGCGGTAAAGACTTATCGGCAATAGAGGATAAATTTAGTTCATTAAAACCAAACAATGCGAACAGACGTATTTTGGAACATTTTTGGTTGGACATGAGTCGTATAATTTACGGGTCAAATGTCTTAATTAGCAACGGCATAGTTCATCATGATTTAAAGCAACAAAATATAGTGTACAATGAAGAAACTGGACGCGTAAATTTTATTGATTTTGGATTAATGACAACTACCAAAAAAATGATAAAGGATGCGAATGGTTCTCGGTATTCATATGGTGCTCATTGGTCGTTTCCGCCCGAAATAGTACTATATAATTATTTTCAATATAATAAACTCACTAGAAATGAACCTCAATCTAGAAGAGTAGACATTGGAGACGTATTTAAACCATATACTGATATTTTTAATTATGTAAAATATTACATGGTAGAATCCGATCGCGAAGATGTGCATCATTTTAAAAAGAGATGCTCGTTAGATTTTTATAACATGTGCATAAGTTTAAAAAAAGGAGATACTGAATATGCCAACTTTTTAAATAAATCATTCGAAACATTTGATAACTTTGCGATAGGGTTCAGTTTATTCTCTATATTGAAAAACACAAAATTTGGTATAGATAAAAAATTAAAAAACGATTTACGAGAACTATTTAAAAGTATGATGCATTTTAATGTATTTGAACGCCCGTCTCCTAGTGAGGTTGTAGACAAATATGAAAATATTTTAAAAAGTAACGGACTGTTAGAAAAATATCAAATGAGATTTGAAGACCATTTGTTGGTCGACGGAAACGAGCAAACGCATGAAGAACAACATATTGAAAAACTACCAAAGAGCGTTAAGAAATTTATAGATTATTTAGTTTTAAAATGCCCTGATGGAAAAGAACGCAATCCAAAATCGAAACGATGTATAATTAAATGTCCGGATGGAAAAGAACGTAATCCAAAAACAAGACGATGTGTAAATAAACACAATAAAACACAAAAAAATAAATTAGATCCTGAACGCACTATAACAGACCCAGTTAAAATTATATATTCCGACGTTCGAAAAAATCGTTCTATCAAAAAAGTAAAAGTATGTGGTAAAGGAAGAGAATACAATCCGTTGACTAAACGATGTAAGGTGGTATGCAAAGATGGTTATTCACGTGATAAAGAATTCAAATGTAAAAAAGATAAGAAATAAATTTTACGTGTAATTTTTACAAACATATAGATATGTTTGTAAAATCATGTTATGTCAAATGTTTATTGAGATTCCTCTTCAGTTTCTTCGTCATCCTCTGACTTCACATCCGGTTCTTCTTCATCCTCTGACTTCACATGGGTTTCTTCTTCATCCTCTGACTTCACATCCGGTTCTTCTTCATCCTCTGACTTCACATCCGGTTCTTCTTCATCCTCTGACTTCACATGGGTTTCTTCTTCATCCTCTGACTTCACATGNGTTTCTTNTTCATCCTCTGACTTCACATGAGTTTCTTTTTCATCCTCTGACTTCACATGAGTTTCTTTTTCATCCTCTGACTTCACATGAGTTTCTTTTTCACATTGTTTTATATGAGAATTAAAATGTATTTTATCATCAATTGATTCAATAGGTTTTGTATTATTAGAACGAATAAATACATTTTCAGAAATTGTGGATTGAGTATTATTTGCGTGCACCGTAAATACAAGTTGTGATGGTGGAGGTTTATTATTCACCGATTTAGGTTGACTGGACTGTGGAGAATCAAGTGAAGGTACAATTCGGCGATTAATTCCATTTCGAATAAAAAAATTAACCATATTATATTTCTATATCATGTAAACTTAAATTTATTTTCACAATAAAGCGAATATACTAAATGATTGGCTATTCGTCAATGCGCAATTGATTTTTTGGTGGTTTGGTTAGATTATTGTTAAATAATGTACCAATGGCGCAAATATATGGGTCGTTCAATTCGAAACGAATTCCGATAATAGTAGCCTTAATTGTATCATTTTCTTTAATATTAGAGAAAGATTTGTTATTGAAATGATGATCTCTTGCGATAAAGATAGTTATAGGTGAATTACCATCTTTATCGTTAACTTCGGCATGTATACCAGCCTTGGTTACCGTTTTAATAACACATTCAACATCGAGCCCTTCTACTGGATGACATACCATACATTCAAATACAGTCTGAAATACTATATTGTCATTATTCACTGTACCCGCTGAATAACTAACAACGCGTACAGAGTTCGGTTTAATATACCCTTCTTGGATACACTTGCCTTCTACATTATTGGATATACTTCGTTCTAAATTCCGTTTTATGTTTTGTCCGACTTGATCTATTGATAAGAATACTTTTGTAGTAATCATTTCAAGATTATAAACATTGGAGGTAGTTTTTTCATTGGTTTTATTCATGCTATTCACTAATATAGTAAGATATTATGTTTTATGTAGTTTCATAATAAAATATAGCAAATTCAATTTTCTATTTGGATGGTCGGATTACCGAGTAGGATAACAAAAGAATGTGTTGCGTTTACTATCTTTATCATAAGAAACCATATCAAATAACCATCGTTTTTGTTTATAATTATCTCTATTTAACTTACGAAACAATAATTCATATAAAATACAATATTGATGTTCCGTTATTCCTGTCGAATCCGCAATAAGCGTAATTGGTAATTTATTAATTTTTTTAATAATTGCATCTTTTGAACTACAGTTAAATCCCGATCCGGTTGTATTGTTTTCGCGTGTCTTGAATACTATATTATTTTTCTTATCCGCTGCCATAAATCCATATATAGAAGTATGTACGTTAGAGTGGTTGGTTACTACAAAGTTGTTTATTTCGTTCTTATATTGTATACGAGTATCTCGTTCGACCTTACTCCATATGGGTGAATGATCGGCATTAAATGTATATATTTGAATACGCTCGGTACTGTCAGATGAAATGTCAAAGAGAATAATGACATTATCCGTATCATTTATGTATCTTTGGAAATATGATTTAATGATTTTTTCGTCGTTGGAAAGTTGTGTATCAGATTTAAAAATGTGGTTAATCACGGTAACCTTATCAACTATTGATAATGTATCAATATAATGTTCTATGATGAAATCATATATTTGTGATTCGGTAAAATCGTTGGCTTGTAAAATGTGCGTTACTTTCCGGTAACTATTATACCAATTGACAATCTCTTTGATTTTTCGTTTTTTACTAGGGATGGGCGTAATTTCAGTATCATTACCGTCATCGTTAATCTGTGTGTTTATATCTAGAGTAGCAGAAAGAATATTTTGGGTTAGCGTCGATATTATTTCAGAATAGGATTTCTTCTCTTCTATAATATTATCCATCTCTTGCTCTATGATTGTGTTATTTGACATTGTTTTAGTTGGTAGTTCAAGTTCGAGTGATTTACGTTTATATGGTATTGGAATAGATCGTTCAATAAGGGATGTATATTCATCCGTAATTTCCATAGGTTGAAATACATAATATTCGCCTTTATTGATTAGATAGCCGTTTCTTCCGTACTTATCTACAATAATTTCATTTTTATTACCAACAAATCGCGTGATAGCGAAATCAATTTGTTCTTTTGGAAATTTCTTAACAACATTAATAGAATTAATAAAATCGTCTCGTTTATAAAAAAACTGCTCTTTAAATAATTGTCTTATGCGCTTGACAATTGATGAAAAGCCAATACGCGCGTATTCCTCACTATATGTATTTTGTGTAACGTCGTCCGAGTTAATAGTTGCATTGGGATAACATTTAAAATTACAGTCTTCCATATAATCGCAAATAGCAGTAAACGGTTTATCGCCAATTTTAAAAGGAGTATCTTCTTTCGGGTTACTAGAAAGTTTGATAGTAATATCTTGATTTCCGGCTTCTTCTAGTAATTGGTCGATAGTAAAGTTTGTTTGACCGATATTTAACTGACAATCAACTGATATTTCTTTCATTAATCGAGTTACGTTTCCAATTAAAGATGCCTTTTTCTCGGCGAATCGATACACATACAAGTCGGCATGTTCGGTATCATTTGAAGGTGTAGTACCGTGTAAATATATTTCAACATTGCGTTGTTCAAATGGTAACCCACAATGACTTAAATTACGAACGCCTCTACCGATAATTTGTTCGGGTCTATTCATATTGTACCATGGCTCCATGATATGTACTTGTCTAACATTTTTGAAATCGAGTCCTTCTGCGGCCGCCTTTGTAATTAGTATAACTTTTACATTTTCACCATTTTTATTTTCAGGATTTGTAATGTATTTAATATCGGACAAATTATCAGGTGAAAAAAGTTTATCGCCCGTAATCATAACGTATTTTGCGGGTTTAAATTCGTCAATATTCGTAAACGTTGATTTCGGTTTCATCGATAGTGAATCAATTGGTTCTGTAGGTGGTTCTGAAAATAATGATTTGGTATTATATGCACTTCCATATCTAGAAAACCCCATTTCTTCCAATGCTAGTGCGAATGGCACTACACCACCATCAATATACTGTGAATACACAATGACGACACCGGTGGAATTAATTATTGTCTTGCATATTGAAGATATTTTTCCACTATATTTTGAGATATTAGAAGGACTGAAAATGCGACCATATTTTTCAAGTGTACTGGGTTTGTATGCGAAGTTGTGTCTACTATTATCCGTAGTTTGGTAAGTTACTACATTCATAAGACCATTTTTACCCACCATTCGTTTGACAATGTCTTCGGGGTTCATTGTATTTTTGATTCCATTTATCACATTGTCTAATTCCGTATTCGGATAGACTATATCGAGTGATTGCAGTGGACGTTCCAATTGTGTATACCCAAATGACTCCATATTAGCAAATGTGGGTAATTGTGTCATAGAGTCCACCTTAATGCTGGTCTTTTTATTCATAAAGAGCGTATCAATAATAAACTTATACCCATTTGATTGGTATTCGCCAATATCAGTAGTATATATCGGTATATGTTGTAATGGGGTTTCAATCTCTTTTCCATTCATTTGTTTCGAAGGATAGTTATCTATATCTAATGCGCGGGTAGTATCAAACGTCTCGGGATAAATACGGTATGGAAACGAATATGGATTTTCTCCTCTTACAAATGATACATATCCAGTTAGTTTTCGCATTAATAGTTCTCTCCCTCCCTCGAGTTGACTATCTTCCGCTTGTATTATGAATTTGCCGTTCTTATCAAATATGTCTGATTCAGATATAACACTTCGTCCATCATTCGCATTCATTAGATTAGTTAGCCAAATTATTTCTTTATAACTGTTATACATTGGCGTTGCCGATAATAATAGAAATCGCATATTATTCGTATATCGGCATAACTTGAGTAACAAACTAGATGTTTTTTTTTTGTCCTTATTATCATCACCTTGTCGAATATTATGTACTTCATCAATAATAATCAAACGATTGTCAAAGTACTTCTTAATGCGCTTGCGTTTGAATTGTTTACGCTGTTGTTGCGTATAGGAAACGCCCTCTGGAATAGAAGTTTTCTTTTGTATATAATGCGCCAATTCAGTGTAACCAACAAATGAATAATATTTATTAATAATGGAGTTGACAAATGAAATAATTTTCTCTTTCGTGATACCCTTTAAATTTGTTGGGTTCACTTCCTTTAAAAGTGAATTTCCAACACATGAATCTATATTCCATATTTCGCCATCTAGTTTTAATTTCCGTTCATCGAATAATTGAAGTCGAAAATTATTCTGAACGTTAGGAGATGCGACAATAAGTATTTTTTGTGCCACACCAACCTGTTTCATGAAAGAGCGCATTTCTTCTGCGATTCCAATAGCACTACATGTCTTTCCTGTACCTAATCCATGGTATAATAATAATGAATTATATGGAGTTTGTAACGAAAGAAAATTTTTAACAAACATTTGATGTGGTAACAACTCGAAATCTGCGTTACATAATAATTCAGATTGTTTTTTAATATCTTTAATTGTGCCGTCATATTGAGTATCATTAAATTCTTTATGTAATGCGATTTTTCTACTGAAGTCCGGGTCGTTTATGTCGGGGTAAAGGAAATCATAGGTATTTTCTATCTTACTATTTTCATGTTCTATTTTCTCTTTGTTAAACAGGAATTCATTATATTCTTTTGAATCCATGTCTTCAGGTTCTATACCTATTTTGTCTTGTAACTCCTGGACGTCGTCTGATATGTTGATTTCCATATTAGGTAATTTATCCACAGTAGTCGGTTCTTTTTCTATAGGGGCTTCAACTGTAGATTTCGTATCAGGTGATGATTTTGTTTCGACGGTAGGTTCTGTATCGGGTGATGATTTTGTTTCGACGGTAGGTTCTGTATCGGGTGATGATTTTGTTTCGACGGTAGGTTCTGTTTCGGGTGATGGTTTGGTTTCGACAGTAGGTTCTGTATCGGGTGATGGTTTGGTTTCAATGTCGGTTCCATTTGATGATGAATTACGTTGTGTATTTTCCAGGAATACAATGTAGTGAATTAGATCATTTGATAAACGTATACCATTTACTTCGTTTTTATGAAGATTTCGTTCTTCACCAATTAAATCAGAAACCATGTTTCGTAAATCACCTGTTTTTAATTGTCGTTTCTTAAATAATTCGGTTAGTTCATTCAATCTTGCAACATCTTGCGATGAAGTTGGTACAAAGTCAACCTTAGTCTTATTTGGAACGCACTTATTTGTAATTTTATCACGTCGTTCCCCAGTAGGGCATCGTTTACGAGTAGTATTTTTAGGTATATCTTTGTTTTTCTTTGTATCACTCATAATACTATTTGGTTTTTAAAATATATATATATAAATTTGCATATATATATATTTTGTCGATATGACTAATATGCCAATAGCGTAATATTATTGGTCAGCATATTATGTATTTTAGTTAGCATATTTTGTTTTTCTAAATTATAACTTCGTATGGATTCTATACATCCATCAAACGTTTTCCATTCCATTTTACTAACTTCCGATAATTCATAATTATCCATCTTCATCGATTTGTCGTAATCGATATAGGTTACAAAATATTTATGTTTATATGACTTATAATTTGAACCTGTAAAAATTTCGTCAAATGGAATAATATTCGAAATAATTTGAATATTAGATTTATCAAATCCCGTCTCTTCTGTAAATTCTCTAACAGCACAATCAATGTCGTTTTCATTAAAGTTGCGTCTTCCTTTTGGAAATCCCCATTCCGGTTCATCCCAGGTCGATATAGTATTGCTTTTATTAATAAGATCATTTAATGTGTATGTGCCAATTTTATCATGTATTCCATTTCGAAGTTGAGTAAATTTGATTCTAGAAGTATTTTCTTCGGATTTGTATTGGTTCGATATACTATTTTCCCCCCATATACCAGTCCAAATATCATTAAACGACCAGTGTATTAGTTGGTCTTTTTCATACTTTGTCATTTGTGTCAGCATATTCATAATATAATCCTTATTGGTTGGGGAATATTTACCTCTCATAAAATCAATGAATCCAAGAGTGTCTTTCCTACGAATCATTAAATATTCAATATTGTTGGCGCGAATGTCTTTACGATATAAAATAATTCCTAAACTGGTAATGGGTAATTTGCATTGATTATAGTTATGTCCTCTTTTTCCACAGTTATTACAATAATTATCTGCCATATTCTTGTATACCCTACCGGATAATCTTTACACCCTTTTTTCAAAAATACAATTTGTTCGCGTTGAAAATGTAGGTTAGCCCATTGATGTTCGATTTGTAGAAAATAAATATTACTAACGTTTATACGAAATGATTTTCGACCCGGATATATGGGGGCCTCACTATTGGTTTTTTTTACATACGATAGCCGAATCTTACCCCAAAACTCCAAATGATGTTACAAAACGAAAATATTATGATTTTATCCAAAATATGCCGTTATTTATACCTATAGAAGAAATGGGAAACAAGTTTAGTGAAATGTTAGATAGGTATCCAGTGTCTCCTTATTTGGATAATCGTGACTCGTTTGTGAGATGGGTGCATTTTATTCACAATAAATTCAATGTGTTGTTAGGAAAAAAAGAAATAACGTTACCACAAGCATTAGATAATTATCGAAACGAGTATAAGCCAAAACCAGTGCGTTTGAGTGAAAAACTAAATCTCAAAAAACATTATATACATTTAGCAGTAATATTGACATGTGTATTTTTGATTTATCTCTATTATGAATAGTGTAATGAATGAAAATGTATACAGACAATATAAGAAGAAACAATAAAATAATGCGATTTGAATTGGTGATAATATTAATAGCAGGATTTTTAATGGGTAATATTTACACTGACGGTAAATACATGGCTATGTTAGTTTCATGGAAGAAATATTATCAAATGGCCGGAATCGCATTTGGTGCACTTACTCTCTATATATTATTCAAACGTAATCCATTGCGTGCTAGAGAAATAGTGACAACTTCAAATGAATATATAAAGTACTTACCTATAGATAAAAATACATCTAATATGATTTCGCCAATTTTGGATTTTACCTCAAAACAAGGATTTATGTCAGACAGTAGTCATCTCCCTATATTGCCAATGTCAAATCAAACCCAAGTTTCAGAAGATAGAATTATGAATTCGGGTAAAAAAACAACAAAACGTTCTGTAAGTGAAACGAAAAAGAAATTTGTAGCATCGAGACAAAATTGGAAATGTGGAGATTGTCAGTCACAATTAACTGCTTGGTTTGAAGTAGATCATATAACTAGACTTGAATATGGCGGAAGTAACCACGTAGATAATTTAGTCGCTATGTGTCGCGAATGTCATGGTAAAAAAACAACAATGGAAAACCTATAATTGAGAACATGATACAATATTATATGTAATAAATATATAATATTCAAAATATGGAAAATACAGTAATAGGAAAGTATATAGTATCGTTATTATTTATCATATATTTGATATGGACGTTGGTTCAATCGTCGAATGATAGTAAATCATTAACAAGTAAATATAATAATTACATATTCCCGTTAGTTATTGGATTGTCAATACTAATACCCAGTGTTTTTTTAGGAAAAGAATCAATGAGTAATTTGTACTATACGGGACTAATTATAGGAACTATCTTGGCAGTGTTTGGGTCAGTACTATATTTTTATTTTACTGCTGCTGATTCGACATATTCGATATTTAATTATTTGCTATCGGGAATTATAACACTCGGATTTTTTGTTGGATTAGCAATTATATTTTACTTTTATAGTCATTATTTGAAAAGAAGTGAAGGCTGGGTTGGGTTTTTCGTTCATTTAATTTTTTACATACCATGTTTAATTATCGATTTTTATAATTATATCAAGCGCGAATTTGAATTAACTACCAATGTTGTTTATTATTTGTTTATGACTGAAATAGCATTAATCCTTTTATACAAATATGTCCCGATACTTATATCGAAAGTGTCCTTAAAACAGAGTATTCCATTGCTTAAAGATACCGTGTTTTTAGATATTGAAAATCCAATCGCAACTAGTTATGATTTGCGGTTTACCCAAGAAACGGATGACCCTAACTCTCCCATAGTATATCGTAATAATTATAGTCTATCTATGTGGATAATGGTAAATAACCATTCCGAAAATACTATTGCATATGCGAAAGAAACCCCAATTTTCAATTACGGCAATGGGGTTCCAAAAATAACATATAAAAAAAAGACCGAATTTGATGCGAAGGATACATTACATATCTATTTTACAAATGTTGGGGTAGATAAGGGATATACAGTAGAAATCGATACGCAAAAATGGAACCAGTTTGTATTTAATTATCGGTCTGATTCAGCCGATTTATTTGTAAATGGTGTTTTAGAGAAAACATTTTCATTTAATATTAAAATGCTACCAAAATATTCTCCTGACGATTTAATTGTGGTTGGTTCGACCGATGGCATAGATGGTGCCATATGTAATGTAGAGTATTACATAGGAAATCAAACCCGAGCACAAATAGCCAACTCTTATAATTTACTTGTAAAACAGAACCCACCTACGAATATTTTATAGAGGTATAAATATATAGAATGGAGACAACCACCATCGTTTTAATTGTAGTAATTATTGTTTTGTTATACATATTATATGCGTATTATAGTGACAGTGCTACGCAATTGGTTAAAACCGCCAGTTTATTAACACAAATACCTCCTATAAAGAAAATATCCCAACCGAATAATACACGTTTCGGTCATTCAGTATGGATTTATGTAAATACTTGGGACAATAATGTTGATAAAACTATTTTATCAAGAGATAAACAGTTTAGATTATATTTAGATAAACATTCTCCAACATTAAAACTAGACGTTTATATGAACGATGATACTAACGAAACTATGATGATCACTAATAATTTCCCCCTTCAAAAGTGGGTAAATATCATAATAAGTATGGATAATCAGTTTGTCGATTCATATTTAGATGGCAAATTAGTAAGATCACAACGTTTCTTCAAAGAAAATACAACTACTGCAGGAGTAGTGCCTGCAATGCCACCGGGTAAGGAAGTGGCATTATATTTAGGAAACAAAGACGACTCTAATAAGTTTGACGCATATGCCAGTTTATTGAAGCGTTGGACCTCTCCGGTAGATCCCAAAACTGCATGGGATACATACATGAAAGGAAATGGATCAAGCAGAATGGCTTCTGCATTAAGTGACATAGGCATAGATGTTTCTATATTACAAAATAAAGAAGAAATCCGAAAATATTCACTAATGTAAACGTATATTTATATAAACATAGTATATAAATATAATATGGCTGACGACAATCAATCCACGATAGATAACATTAGTAATACATATGAAAATGCGAAAGGGTCATTAACCAACACATTTGATGATTTTTCTACAAAGGCAACTGTAGGAGTAGCCGCAACATCTGGATTTTTAAATTCTAATACCTTAATCGCAAAATTCGCTTTTATTATCTTGGTATTAATAGTGTTTCTATTTCTTATAAATTTAGGTATATCCATTATCCATTATTTTACTCAAGCATCAACCGACCCTTATATTATTAAAGGTATGATATCGGGCAGTACTGCTATGGTAGTCGCTCAAGACCCAAAAAATGCTGAAAGTAAGCCGATATATAAATCAAATAATGAATCTGAGGGATTAGAGTTTACTTGGTCGACATGGTTATATATTAACGATCTAGGTAAAGATAGTAAAAAGTACCAGCACGTATTCAGTAAAGGAGATAATCAATTTGACCCAACAACCAATTTAGCAAGTGTAAATAACGCACCAGGAATGTATATCTCGCCTATGACTAATAAATTACACATTATTATGGATAGCGTAGATAGTAGCGATACTAATACAATCATTGATGTCGATAATGTTCCATTAAAGAAATGGTTCCATGTAGCAATCCGCGCTACGAACATAAATATAGATGTTTATGTAAATGGTATTGTAGTAAGTCGTTTAGAAATGTCGAACACACCAAAACAGAATTTCGGTGATGTTTATGTTTGTCAAAATGGTGGGTTTATGGGAAAACTTTCATCATTAAGGTATTTTAATAACGCATTAAATGTTTTTGAAATCAATAAGTTGGTAGCGAGTGGTCCGGATTTGACTAGTTTGGATGCTGACCCCAATGACAGTGGTTTCAAATATTTATCTAATTATTGGTATTCTTCAAAATACTAATTTCATAGTATATTATAAGTAATAATATACTATAGTATGGCAGATAATACATCTTTAAGTACAATATGCGCACAACGAAAAAAAAATATGCTATTTACAGTGCCCCCACCCCGAAATACCATTCTAGATAAATCGCCATATCCTACATATACGTCCTCGCAGTTAAATATGCGACGAAAAGCAGAAATATTGAAATATTCAGGAACCGTTCAAAACACGAAAACAAATAATCTTACAAAAAAACAACTCTATTCACAGATTATGCGAGGTCGCAATGGTGTCAGAACAACTCCAAATAATACCGAAAATGATAACCAATGTGCTACAGATACTATCATATATACATCTAGTAGTGCATCGGGAGTACCTGGACCAAGTATAGATTTATATCTAGATAACAATATCCCTTTGTATAATTATGCGAGTAACCCTAATTCGGGTGGTATTGGAGAAAATGTTACTACTGATAAATGGTTGATTCGATATACGGATAAAAATACTTACGTAAATGACAATGATATGAAAATATTGCTATCAATAAATATTACAGATATTATAGATGAATATAACTTCATTTATAACATAAGTGTTCCGATTGGATTTACAATATCAGGTAGAAAGAAACGCACTGAAGATAATTTAAATGCGTATAACAATTTATCACTTAAACTTGATACAACATTCAATGAACCAATTGAATTTTTCGTTAAATATAATAGTGCGTTTGTAACAACCACTACAAACAAAATTATATCATATGTTTCAAATGGTAATATAACTGATTTTTCATTTAATGTTGTTGATAACGCATCTACATTCACAGCCACATTATATACAGGAATATTAAATATTTCCAATGTGGAATTGTTTACTGAACCTGGTTATACTTACGACATGTATGTAAAACCACATCTAAACATCAATATTGGCGATGATAATATAACAAGTGACTTTGAACTTGATTACGATATCAGTTACGGATTATTACTCAACCTACCAAACGGTCTTACGTCGGATGTTTCAAACTGTGAAATATTAACAGAACCGAGCAATAAAGTGTATACCCCTATATCCCTAACTTCAGTGTAGTTGGTATCATTGTAATACAATACAAAACGTTATTGTATTACGATTTAATGTGTTTTTATACTTTTTAAGGGATGTTGGGGTATTTTCGGAGGAATATTAGAGGTTTGTATAGGATTCATACACATTTCACGAGAACCATATACCTGACCCGACATACATTTCGACGCATCAGAGACAGAAACGCATCCTCTACGTCCATTTTGTTCGCCTACCAAACACCAGGTTGTTTTTCCCGAAGATATAGTATTCTGTATGGGACTTTCAGCATTATCCGCAATTGGTCCACTGCTTACCATATCTAATTCACTACGTGTATTTATATTTATAGATCCTTTACTCGCGTCCTTTAGTAAATTCCCAACAGATTGAAGTGTTCCCTCGGCTATGTCAACTCCCGCACGAGCAACATCGGATGTAACGTCTGCGGATTTATTTATCAAAGTTCCTGCTGTATATCCAAATATAGCGAAGATTTGAGAAATTAACGGTTTAAAAATGTCGAACACCTTCTGAAATATATTACCAATAACAATAAACAGATTTATGCCTAAAAGGGATAAAATTAATAAAGCCGATAAAATTACGATAAAAAACGTTTTATTATCACCACTAGATGTAATTGAAGTAGGTGAAATTGAATTTGATGAAACTGACATAGACTCCATATTTAAACTATAATATACTATACAAAACTATTTTATTTAGTGGTTCGTTTGCTTTCTTCTTATATAATGTTATTTTATTGTAAATGGGAATATTCAATATGCTTGAAATGTTGTTTTTTGTTAGTTTAGGTATAACTTTTGTAATGATTGTATTTTTAGTCTATCAATTTAGACAGAAATTTACTGCTTTAGAACATAAATGTGACACCATGTTTGAAATAATTAATAATATGGTAAAAGAAATGAATAATCGGACGTCATTAATGGATGTTGCACGATTCACACCGAACAATTTAGTATTAAATCCACCAACTTCTCATTACAATGGTGAAAATGATACACACAAGTTACTTGTTTCAGATAGTGATGAGGAAGACAGTGATGAGGAAGACAGTGATGAAGAAGGAAGTAGTGAATATGAAAGTAGTGACGACGAAAGTAGTGACGACGAAGGTATGATTATACCTGATACATTCGAAATCAATGAACCGGTTAGAATAATTAACGTCGACATAACCAATATAGACAATGAGATAACTCAAATAGACGAGATTCAAGAATCAAACCCTGTATCAGACACAGAACCAATGAATGAAACTGAACGGATTATTGAAGAAAGTGAACCAATTCATGTAGAGAAACTAACTGAATCAACTTTAGAGAATATTGATGAAGGTGATGTAGGGTCGGATAAAATGGATGTATATCGCAAGATGAACATAACCGCATTAAGAGCACTTGTTATCGAAAAAGGTTATATTACTGATACTCTAAAAATGAAGAAGGCAGAATTATTAAAGTTACTAGAAACATCTGCATAATCAATAAAATAATTTCACATATATAATATATAACAGTTTAGTATATTATAATGTTTTCTCCTTCATCGACTCCATTTCAATCAGTTGATTGTGCATATCCAGTCATTAAAGAGACAGTACCTGAATCCGCAAGAGGATATACAACAAATAATAAATATCCTGGCTTTCCACCGTTAATGAATGATGGTCGGTCGATAACAGCAACATGGCAACCCGAATCGTCAATTAACGCAGATTTAATTGAAAATTCTGGGATTAAGTCTAACTGGCAGTATCGTAAATATTTAACCGAAAACGCAAAAAAAATAATGGAATATAACTTCCGCGAATCATCAAATGATACCGGTTATTACAAACGCCCAATAGATATTCCAAGCATTCAAACAAATGAGGTTAAGGGATTTAATAATAGCCCTTACTTATATTCGTCGACAATCGATCCGGTAAAACCATTCGGTCATTCTAATAGTGACTTGAAGAATTTATATATGTCTAGAGAACAGTTAGCGTCGCGTCAATATGCACCAATCGTATCTACTGTAAATACAAAGACCAAATAATTGTTACGGATGTACCCGTCGATCCGGCATAAAGATTGATCTTGCCATCATCAATACAATGATAATGCTGAAGACGATGATACTAATTCCTTCCATTTTTTATCTAGTTATCATATTCATAATTGATATACCTATTTTCAATTTTACTATAAGTGTTTGACGTTCCAAATAATATAAATCAACCCGTTTATATTATTTATAATATCATATGAGAGTGATTAGTTTTGATGTAGGAATAAAAAACATGGCATATTGCGTAATTGAATGTAACAATGATGCTGTACTTATAAACGAATGGGGTGTATTAAATTTAATGGATGATGATATTGTGTCTCACAATTGTGAATGTATGAATATTCCCAAAAGTAAAAAGACATCTCCAAAAGAGTGTACGAAAAAGGCAAAATATATAAAACATGGTAAATATTACTGTGAAAAACACGCAGAAGCATGTTCTCAATATATTATTCCAACAAAGCAACATTCAACGACATCTTTAAAAAAATTAAAATTAGATGAATTAATAGCGCGAGGAAACGAGAATTTGGTATTTTTGAACGTCAGTGATGTAAAAAAACTAAAAAAACCAATTGTTCTCGAATTGTTATTAGAATATTATAAACAGAAATGTTTCGAAGTTGTTACGACTAAAAAAAAACGAACAGCAGGGGAGACGGATCTAATAAGTGTTGGTAAAAAGATGAAGGACCAATTGAATAACTTGAATAATATAGGCGATATACAGCATGTGGTGATTGAAAATCAAATTTCTCCTATTGCAACACGAATGAAAACAGTACAGGGTATGTTAGCACAGTATTTTATAATGATTAAAGATGATATATCTATAGAATTTGTTTCTTCATCACATAAACTGAAACAATTTTCAGAATTTAATTTGGATAAACGAGAACAAACAGATTCCGAAATCACATTAGATAATACACGAACAAATCCTAATTATAAAAAACACAAATTAGATGGTGTATACTATTGTTCTCGGATGATAGATGCGAATGAAGATATGATTGAATGGAAAGAATCATTGAATACAAAGAAGAAGGATGATTTGGCCGACTCATTTTTACAAGGAATTTGGTATTTAAAACACAATAATATAATAACATATGCGGAGGATTTAAAAATAAATATTGTATAAATATCATAATACAATGGAAGTTATCGATTTAGGTGCATTGAATGAAATTGAGGACCTACCTAGCGTCCATCCATCAAGAAGTGGTTCATCGTTGGGTAATGGAATCGAACTTTTAATGAATGAAAATAAAATGCCATCCGCAAATGTTGATTTAAATTTAGGAGAATTAAATAACCTTGAATCTGAATTAAATGAACTATCCGGACATACTACCCCGACGCCAAGTCAGGATACAAAATCAGTTTCCGGGATTACCTCTAATTTGTTTGGATTTGGGAAAACTGAAGATGAACCGTCGGATTCTCACCTTGGAAAAGCAACTAGTGAAAGTAATGGTGCAAGTAAGACATGGGACGGTTTTAGTAAGATGAATGAAATGCCACTTGATGATGATATTAAAGTAAACACAACGATGTCTGACCGTGAAAAACGTAGAAAAAAAAGGGCAATGTTGAAAAAATTAGACGACTGGTACGAAAAAGGTGCTATAAAACATAATTCTAGATTTACATTAGATTCAGATTTTGACGAGATTGAAGACGAATATGAAACTGCTCTCGAGGATAAACGTAAGAAGGACAGCGTTAAATTACAAGGGTGGTGGTTTATGACATTTATTAATTCAATGGAATATGCGAATACGGTATTTAACCCATTTGACCTGAATCTAGATGGATGGGGCGAACAGGTGAATGAAGATATTGATAGTTACGAAGAACTCTTTATGGAACTTCATGACAAATACAAAGGAGGTAAATTAGCACCCGAAATTTCTCTTCTCCTCCGCGTAGGATTTAGTGCGGCTGTATTGAACTTTTCGAATAAAGCACTTTCATCGGCTACACCCGCATTCAATGACGTAATTAAACAAAGTCCGGAATTGATGAAAATGTTTACAAACGCAACTGTAAACAGTATGAGCGAACAATCGCCTGGATTTGCGATGGCTAATAACCTAATGCAGGAAAATGATAATCGTCCACGTGGGCCTCCTCCGCCCGCTTCTGTAGAAACTCAAAATTTACCCCCACAGGCTCGACCTGGTATGGTTTATACAAATAACGCACCTGCGAATAGACCCGATATTAATGCGAGCAGAGGTACTATGTTTAGAGAAGAAGGTGTAAATATGCAAAGCGAACAAAATTTTAATGAACCAGTAAAAAGTATGCGTCCACCACCTCAACGCCAAGAAATGAAAGGACCGCAATCAAGTGATATCGACAANATATTATCCGGTCTAAAAACACGTAATGTAAATATTCACGAAAACGCCCCNNCACAGTCTTCGCAGGTTATGTCTGCTGACGAAGACTCTGTAATATCGATATCCTCATTGAAAGACATTCAAAATTCGAATATGCCAAAGCGTTCCCGTAAAAAAAATACTTCCAACAAAAACACTATTTCATTAGACATTTAAATAATCATGACGAGTTTCATAAAATATTTGGTAATTTATGAAATATTTGAACCCATTCATTATTGTTCTTATACGTAACAATATAAAGTTTACATATTGTTATTATATAGATGAATTGGATTTTTGAAGTATATAAAATAATTGATTCATTTATTATGTTTAATGTGTCATACTTAATAGAATCAACCAATTATGTAATAAATGAAATATATCATTTAGATTACAATAATATTGCCACTAAAATTTTTCTTTCCTACGTGGAAACCAAAGTAAGGTTAAATAGATGTGGAAACTATATTTACGCAAACAACCATAATATTCGATATGTATATGATTGGGGCGTGTATGGTATAAGATATACCCGTGCGGTTATTAATAACTATAAAATAGAACCAAAAGAAAACTATTGGATATCACTGTCGATAATGTTTAAAAATAATGATACGTATGTAACTAACAGTTCATCAATTTTAGAAGATTATAAATTAATTAATTCACCACAACCATCATCAGATTCTATCAATGATGAATATTGTTTGAAATATTTTTGTGAAACCGCAAAGTCGATCGCTGAAACTAGCGACCATATAGACGAAACAATGATTACGCTGAAGTTACCAAATTCTACATTAACCCGTACATTTAAGCCAGTTAACAATATCAATAATAATAACGATATAGAATATTCTAAAACCAAGTCGAGTGTATCATTATTGTCA
>JGI20154J14316_10001225_pt1 | contig 22710 bp, 22 predicted proteins | sample COG_04_FD_14316 | JGI IMG/M metagenome (IMG submission 14316)
TTTGTGTAGCCATTATACATTGTATTCAGATTTTATTTTTAGAATGTGTATGGCTAATTATATGTATCCATTGCTCATATACTACTTTTATACATAACGTGTCCTAACGTGCCATGTGTAAAAATTATACCTTTATCGCATCAGTCTTCCATCCATGAATGTTTCTGTTAAACGACTTGGCGTCCTTGAACATGCGAGTCATGGTCCGTACATTCTCGGTCTTCCAGTTGTTCAAGTTCTGGTTGAATTTCAGTGCTCCGCGGAACATCTCTTCCATCGTAACTACATTATCGGTTCTCCAGAAAGTCATGCGCTGGTTGTAGTTGCTGGCATTATAAAACATACCACTCATATCGGTCACGTTCGACACGTTCCACGCCCCAACCGGTTTATTGAAAGACGACGCGTCGTGGAACATCTTCGACATCGTGGTCACGTTCTTGGTCTCCCATGTTCCAACTGGTTGGTTAAACGCAGACGCGCCCTGGAATACACCGCACATATTTGTCACGTTCGAGGTATCCCATCTACTGATATCAGTATTAAATTCTGTGCGGTTTCTGAAAATTCCTTCTAAACTTCGCACATTTGACATATCCCATTCATCGATCTTTCCGTAGTAGGGACAGCTATTGGGGTCGGTGAACTGAGCCTGATTGGGTGTTGCAATCCAGTCGTTCACTAACTCTGTGACGGTGGCAATATCGTTGGGTACAGGTGTGGGCGACATAATGATACATATAAGAGTCTACTTTTTATACCTTTTTTACGGTATATATTGTCTTGACCCGTTACGCGTCTGGCGAGTCCAGGATCCGCATTTGCGATTCCTCGCGCATATACCGTAAACTGCTGGACTCCACCAGGATGTTGTTGGCATACACGCCGTAATTCATATAATAGTCGTCGTGCTCAAGGGCGAAATGGTAGATGTTGAAGGTTCCCTTCACCTCAAACACGTCGGTTTCGTACATGCCGCCGCGATCCAACACGCACGCGGGAAAGCGCAGTATTTCGTCTGTCACATACGCCTTGCCGTTGATCTGAATGACCCGCTGCTTCTCCTGCTCGTCGTGAAAATTGCGCATCAACAACAGAGAATGACAGCCTGTGATGACCAGGTCCTTTGTCGCCTCGGGGAATTTCTCTTTTTTACAAACATACAGTTGGTCTTTCACGCGTTCATCCAGCGCAAAATGAGGTATTATGCGTGTTCCGATCACATCAATCGGTTTGTATCCGTTGCGAAGCGTCTTCACCATGTCTCCTTTGCGAAGCTTTTCGACCGCCACCAATCCTTGGTCTGTTTCAATCATGGACCCTTCCAAGAAACAGGGGTATCGGTAATTAAAAAACTGGATGGTGGGCGTGATTCCAAACCCCGTTGTCTGGTTGTAGGAGGCTATCATCGCGGTAGCGCCTTCGAACATTCGCGTATAATCCGCCACCTTCAGGGTTATCCAGCTGCGGATGTATTGATCAAATACGGGGGCGTCTTTGAACATCTCGTACATAGTGGTCACATTTCGGGTTGCCCACAGCCCGATGTTCTGGTTGAACACGGTCGCGCCGCTAAACATGCTGCTCATGTTTGTCACATTGGCGGTCTTCCACAAAGAGAGATTGCTGTTGAACACATTTGCGTCTTGGAACATGCTACTCATGTTGGTCACGTTCGCCACGTTCCATGTATTAATGCTCTGGTTAAATAGAATAGCACTCTGGAACATGCCGGCCATATTGGTCACTCCGGAAACGTTCCACGTACTACCTGCACCGATGTTTTGGTTAAACGCCTCAGCAGACTGGAACATATTTGCCATGTTCGTAACGTTATCGGTATTCCACACACCAATGTCCTGGTTGAATACGATCGCTCCTTGGAACGTTCCCGACATATTGATGACGTTTGATGTGTCCCAGTTACTACCGCTACCTATGTTCTGGTTGAATTTCTGCGCATATTGAAACATGTTTGATATGTCGGTAACTTTGGAAATGTCCCAAGCACCGATATACCGAGTGAACTCAAGAGCGCGCTGGAACATACCAGACATGTCGGTCACTTTCGACGTGTCCCAACCTGCTATGTAATTCGTGTTGTTGTTGAAAATAATCGCGTCTCGGAACATATTCGCCATGGTGGTCACGTTTCCAGTGTTCCATCCTCCGATATCCTGATCAAATACTGTCGCCTCTCGAAACATGTTTGCCATAGTGGTTGCCATTGCCGGGTTCCATTGGTCAATAGGCTGATTGAAACTCGTTGCGCCGTAGAAGACGTTGTTCATCTGCGTAACAGAACTGACATTCCATTGATCATTAAACGGACCCGACGTGTTGATAGGTTGATTAAACAAAGATGCATATTGAAACATACCTGATATATCAATAACCGATACAAGTTTCCATGTCTCAATAGGTTGATTGAACGTCTCTGCTCCCCGGAACATATATGACATACTGGCAACGCTATTCACATCCCAATTATTGATGGGTTGGTTAAATGCTTTTGCGTCTCGGAACATACCGGTCATGTTTTGAACACTTTGAACATTCCAGTTATCGATTGGGGTGGTGACCGCGTCGTCGTTGTTATTAAACATTGTGGCTCCTTGGAACATACCGAACATCGTGACCACATTCGATGTATCCCACAACCCAACATCGTCGTTGAAGGCTGACGCGTTTAGAAACGTGTATTTCGTGGTCATGATTGGTCGAGGTATATACGCGGGAGATTGAACGAGCGACGAACATTCCTGGAAACCTTCCTCCAACGATGTCAGCGATGGGACAGCGAGTTGTGAACCAAGAGCCCATGCGGTGTTCGCGTCAGGTCCATTAGGATTTCTCACATCAACGTTTGTTAAATAGGAGCCGTTCGTCCAGTTGCCTCCAAATCGAGTAAACCCTGCTCCCGCATACACAGTGATGTGGGCTGTAACTGTTGCACCGTCACCGCCAATATTAGTATAACTTGGGTCCTCTGTCATAAGCAATCCAGGATCATTGTTCCACCGAATGACGTCTACATTCTCTACCAATGCGGGCGAGGCTATCATACCTGAAATGGGGATAGAGAGAGGGGTGTAGTTCGGGACGTTTGACCATGTAAGGACCAACTCTTCTTGGTTGAAGAACCCCGCCGACGGGGTATTTCCATATGTCGGAGTGTACGCCAGACCACCAGTCCCATAAACGGCGGTCATAGCGCCGGCACCAGAAAACATGGAAACATAACTCCCAACGTTTTTTGTGTCCCACACACGAATGCTTTGGTTAAATACCGTTGCACCTCTAAAACAGGAGTTCATGGTTGTTACACTGGATGTATCCCACATTCCAATATCCTGGTTAAATGCTGACGCATTCTCAAATGTATTTTGAAGAGAACCCACATTCGATGTGTTCCAATTGTTCAGCGGGATGTTAAATTTGATTGCACCCTCGAATGTGCTTGCCAGAGTATTTACAGATACGGGCAAGTATCCCGGAACACTCGTTAATTCAACACATTCTTTAAATCCTTGGCTCAAAGTTGTTAATCCAGGTACGGACACCGAAGAAACCCCCAGCCCCCATGTTGTGGTTGCGGTATCGTTACTTGCAACAACAGTCACGAGTCTAACTCGTTCGGTAGCTCCCCAACTTCCTAAGATCGTAAAATACCCATCTTGAATTTGTACGACCACCGATAAAATAGCCTCCGAAGAACTACTGTTTGTCATTGTTGCGGTAGGATTATTGCCTGCTGTCTGGGAAACTCCGTTAAAGGTTACTGTATCGTTTGCTGTCAAATTTTGTCCATTATTAATAGGTATAGTGATCGCTGTTGATTCCCCTGCCGCGAACCTGAAATTGAATGTCAATGTCTCGCTCATATAAACAATATGTATATTTTGTTTATATGATTATATTTTTTCATGTTTTCTTCATGGTTTCTTCATGGTTTCTTCATGGTTTCTTCATGGTTCACGCTTCAAGTCATAATTCACGAATATGTCATACTTTCGTTCCTCCTGCTATTCTGCGGGCGTCTACAATACAATACAATATCAACGCATGTTTATCACTGTATCGAATCTTTTAATCCCGCCGCACCCGATAACGGAATTCCAATCGTGGCGGTTCCAGCCGCGGGAACATTCGTCCATGTGTTCGCCAAGTCCTCTTGGTTGAAGAAACTCGATGTGGGCATGTCTCCGTATCCTGGGGTTCCAGTATAACAGCATTCATCATTCATCATTCATACTATAGTCGCCTATAGCATCAATTTTTATCTTACTCTGTAACTAATGTATATTTTTATTACCTTATATTTAATTGGAGTAAGCCAAACCACCCATTCCACTCATGATACGGAGGACATTATAATTGGTAGCATAGACACGCACCTTGGCGGTCTTGGTTCCCTCAACAGTGGCGTTGGAGAGCACAAGCTGGAGGGTGGCATTGTCGATACGGGAGAAATTGCAGGTTCCAGTGGGCTGGTGCTCCTCAGGGCGGAGAGCGAAGGAGTAGACGTTGATACCAGTGTCGGGGTGACGGGTATGGGACTGGTAGGGCTGGACCTGGTCGAAGTAGGTTCCCTCACGCTCAGAGAAGCGGTCCTGTCCGTTAAGCTGAAGCTTGGCGGTGACAACAGGGTTCTGTCCCCAGCAATGCATGTCCAAGGAGGTCTCGGTGAGCACGAAGGTTCCGGCGTCAGACACAGAGGAGTTATCAATGGCGTTGGTTCCCTTGGTGAAGCTGGTGACGTTGGTGGTGGTGTCGGTGGTGAGGTGGGGTCCTCCAAGTCCAGGCTGGTTGTAGGGGTTTCCGGGTCCGTGCCAGTATCCAGTCCATCCCTCGGGCACATAGGCATCCATGGCGCCGGCAGACTCGAAGAGTCCGTCAGAGTCAATGAAGGCGTGCTGTCCGATGAGGGAGTTGGGGTCGGCCTTGCCAGTGGACTCAGGTCCGCCGAAGGCATGGACGGCATTGGGAAGAGCATCAATGGCATCGGTGTAGTTGAAGGGCTGGGCACCAAGCACCTTGAAAAGAAGGGCGTCGCAGACAAGGGAAGAACAGTAGTCAACGTTCTGGTCAGGCTGGACAACCCACACAAGCTCCTTCACGGGGTGGTTGAAGTTGAGCTTGATCTTGTTGGAAGAGGAACCCACAGACTCGTCGCCAGTGAACTGGAGCTGAGTGATGAGATACTCGTGGGGGTTCTGGGCCATACGGCGACGCTCGTCGGTGTCAAGGAAGACATAATCGACATAGAGGGAGGCGGCAACCAAGGACTGGTTGTAGGCAATGGAGGCAGGCACGGGCTTACCGGGGGCACCCTGGGCAGAGGGGTCGACGGCACCAGCCTGGCCAGACTCAGTGTTACAGTTGAGGGTAGTCACAGCCCACAAGCACTCGTCAATAGGGCGGATGTCAAGGTTAATCTTGACCTCGTGGTATTGGAGGGCAATGAGGGGGAGGGCAAGACCGGGGTTGGTGCAGTACCAGAACTGGAGGGGCACGTAAAGGGTGGTCTCGGGGAGGGCGTTACGGGGGGCACACACCTGGCGGGGAGCCTGGGAGTCGCAAGGTCCGTCAACATCAGCGAAAGAGGGGTCGGTGATGAAGGTGAGCTGGGTGGTGTTTCCAATCATCTTGAAGTAACCAGCCTGCTGCTCGGAAGTCATGGTGAGCTGGTTCCAGATGTGCATCCAATCACCATACTGACGGTCAATGCGCTGACCACCAATCTCGACCTCAACCTGAGCGATGATCTGCTCTCCGGGGAAGTCCAACCAACGGGCATAGACACCGGTGGCTCCAGCAGCGCTGGAGTAGGCACCGACACCCATGAGCTGGTTGATCTCGGGGAGAGTCACCTGAAGGTAGGTGCGGTAAGCAAGATCACCATTGCGGCTGATCGTGCACTGGACACGACGACCGAAATCGGCCTGTCCGTTGAAGGTTTGTTCAATAGCCTCAATGGCAAAGTTGGTGTAGCGTCTGTAAGTCACCTTCCAGAAGGTGATCTGAGGATTACCAGTAAGGTATACGTCTTGAGCGCCGTAAGCGACTAATTGCATCAGTCCGCCTCCCATGTTATACTATGACTAAAGAAAAAAATATTGTCAATAATGAATTAATTCAACGTAATTAATTATTGGTATATATCTCTATTATAATATGGATATTTTATTTTTTAGACATAAGTAGTCACATATATTCGCATTACACAACCAGATTTGATATATCCATATTCGACTTGATGAATTCTGTTAGATATGAATCCATGAAAACCTGTTTTTTTCCCTCGTGGTTCTTGGTGAATAGATACTTGTCTCCCTTCATTTTCTTAATTGTCCATCCATCATCCAGTGCGTTGTAAAAAAAGGCCATTTTTTTCATTGTTATACTATCGATGTTATTCGTGGTTACATTGAATTCAATATCCATTTATAGATGCATAGAAAATGGATATAGTTAACAAACTAAAATACTTATAGCAATATAAAATTAAAGGGTCGTTTAATAATATATATATTGTTAGATGTCTACCAATGGGTTTAAAATGAAACCTGTAAAGAAACCCAAAATAGCTGATTCGATAAATATAACATTAGATGGAAAACACAAGGAAATAATGGACGGGTTTCAGCAAGACATGGTGGAATGTATACCTACCCTTCAATCCGAAAAGGCATCTATCATTAAACAGCTAAATGAAACCCAACAATCCGTCGAGGACCGGATGCTTCTACAAGATCGCGTAAAGGAGATCAATACGAAAATCAAGATTCTGAAGAGTAAAAAAAAGGAGTATCTTCTCACGAATTCCAAGCATATTTTTGACTATTTTGAGAACAAAAAGAACATATCTAACGTTGATACTTCAGCTGTATCCACGAAAAATAAAGTGGTGGATACCTTTTTTAAAATTAACGGGGAAGCAACGAATGACACGCCCAGTGTAAACACAACCAATATCGTTCAACGGTATCTTAGTAACGTAGATGAATCCTTCATTGACCTAAGTTCGTATATCCATCCCTCTAATATCTGTATCTATTGTAAACAAGGCGAAATGGTACCGCTGGAGGACGAGGGAGTATTGCTATGTAACAAATGTTTTCGAAACAACCCCTACTTAATTGAAAATGAAAAACCCTCATATAAAGAACCACCCAAGGAGGTGTGTTTTTATGCTTACAAAAGAATCAACCATTTCAAAGAAATTATCGCACAATTTCAGGGCAAGGAGACCACACAAATCCCACCAGAAGTCATTGAAAATATAAAATTACAGATCAAAAAAGAGAGAATCACTATCGCTCAAGTTACTAATGCTAAAACAAAGGAGATACTCAAGAAATTGGGGTACAACAAGTACTATGAACATATACCTTTCATCAAAGACAAGTTGGGTATCAAACCGCCTATCATGACCCAAGAATTCGAGGAAACTCTATATAATTTATTCATGGAATTACAAGCACCCTATTCCAAATTCTGTCCGGATGATAGAGTGAATTTTCTGAATTATTACTACACGGCATACAAGCTGTGCGAATTATTAGGTGAAAACCAATATCTCGAGCATTTCCCTATGCTGAAGGACCGCGAAAAGAGATTAGACCAGGACAACATTTGGAAACAAATATGTAAGGAGCTAAATTGGGAGTTTATCCCAACAATTTAGATTCGGTTACAGTAAGATAAATGTACACCAACACGATGACAGAAAGGCACCCTAGTCCCATATTGATAGCAATATGAGAACCGAAATCTAAATATCCAGCAAAAGTATCCGATATGGTATGTCCGATAAGTGCGCCATACAATGCTCCATATTCTCCTAGAAAATCGACATATTTCTCAAGCGTTATACCCAATAAGGCGAATATCGCGACAATCGCGTTGTCAATGAACCCGAATTTAAATCCTTTCAGATTATACATGATATACCTTCTTATATAAGATAGTATTATAACCACATACGTGACTATAATACTAATTATCTACATATCTACATATCTACATATATGCGTTTATAGCCCCCGGTGTGAATCGAACACACGATCTTTCGCTTACTAAGCGAATGCTGTAACCACTAAGCCACGGGGGCGAAGGTCAACTAGGTTAACCTCTTGTATAACATTTACCTTGTAACATTCACTTCATAATTAGGCAATATATATATTTCTCCTATAAAACGCATAGTTCGTAGTTCATAGTTCGTAGTTCGTAGTTCGTAGTTCATAGTTCGTAGTTCATAGTTCGTAGTTCGTAGTTCGAAATTAGAGTCTGGTCCACAATCTACCCACTATATTTCCTGCTATACACCCTGCCGTTATTCCGCCAACGAAGTATCCGTATTTTACGAAGAAAATATTTCCATAGGTGACGTTGACTTCCGATTTGTATTTATGGGTATACCTGCTTCCTTGAATGCCACCAAGTAACCCACCTATTAGTGTAAATGTTGTTGTGTACATGTCTTACAATAATCATACATATATCAAACGTTTATATCATTTGGTGGTGAATACTTTTGGAACTTTTCGTGTCCCATGACCATGTTTTTTCTTTGACTTCTTTGCGAGTCGGTATGCCTTTTTCGTATGTGTGCATGCTTTGTCGATAATATGAAAATCCACCGCTGCTGATTTTCCGCCGGTCACCGAACTCGCCAGTCTCGCGAGTCCCCACGAGCGTGCGGTTTGATTAGGTCGCGAACCCGACGAGTAATATGCACCTTCCCCTTTCTTGACAATGCGATTCAATCCTGCAACGGTACATCCTGTTTTTCGGGACAACGCTTTCGATGGAACGACCTTGTCGATATTGTATATCCTACGGGCGTTGCGTATATGTTTGGATGGTTTGGACTTGAACGACGACACCTTCTTTCTTGTATAATATTCGCCACGTTGATACATTTTTCTCGATTTATTCAACATGCGTCGTTGCGCCTTCTTGTCCTTTGTAGATAGGCGTTTGGGAACATACTTCATTGGCATGCCCTTTTTTGTTGTTTTTGGTTTTCGTTTGGTCTTGGGTTTTGTTTTTGTTTTTGTTTTGGTGTTGGTTTTGGTTTTGGTTTTGTTTTTGTTTTTTGTAGAGTGATAATACATCATATATTATCATTATACTAAATAATTAACACGTATACAACACATCCCATCATTGTTGTCGATTGGGTCTTAGAGGCCTCCTGGGAACCCCACTAAATTAGCACCAATACCGAATCCTGCACCAGAACGAGCGGTGGCTCCAATGGTGGGGATATAGGTATCCAATATGCTAAAGGTGGCCGCAGCGGCAAGAGCAATCATACCGATCTCTTCAAGATCGAGTGACTTCTTGGGGATGGCATATGCGGCAAGAGCCACCATGAGACCTTCTACAAGATACTTAATCAGGCGTTTCACAAGTTCGCTTAAATCGAATACGCGATTCATTATATACTAATTGGATAGAAAAATATTTTCGTTATATGATGTTCATTATCACATCAAACACTATTTATATATGATAACATATACTCGTAAACATAAAACCCAGCAATGGAAGATGGTATAGAACGCATGAGTGGGTACTGAATCCCGCTATATAATCGTTTGAAAGAAATTGAATGTGTGGGTTGATTTGATAGCAATATATTCTTATAGCTATCTACTGGATATGTAAATAGCCACACAATACAGCTTGATGCTGGTGCGCGAACGGTGATGGGTACATCTTTTTCTTTCAAATAGTTATACGAAGATAAAAACAAAATAGAACCAGATAAATTCCGCGTGTATTCAAGAAGTGCTGACTTATAAAAGATGGTCTTGGGAATTTGTATAGTTGATTTCATTACAACGTTTCTTAGTAGAACGATATTATAAGGAAGGCTTAATGATGTTGATATAACACTTGCTTTCGCGGACGACGTTATATTGTTATCGTTCAACTTAAATTTTTCATATAATCCAAATTGAATTCCTCTTTCAAGTGCGTTGGTGATAACAGAATAATGGATGCCTTTGAATAAATTATTATAAAACTGCCCCTGGTAATTTATCTGGGACTTTATTTTCATCATTTCAAACGGGTGAGATATTGCCGCACGGACTATCCCCATGGTAAATCCCGGGATCATTTTTTTAACATCTTCCATATGTTATGTATGTAGTAGACATGTAAAATATAGATTTATACCTTTTTAATCGTAATTATATCCAAAAAATCATAGATGGGACCTTTTATATTGTCGGGTAGTTCATATTTCTCTACACAATCTTTATCGCATTTGTTAATTTTTAATTCTGCGATTAATCGTCTTAGTTTTTCGTCGTATTCATCTATTGCTATTTCTTCAGGAACCTTTACCTTGTTTGGCCGAAGGTATTTTTGATTAAAATATATGTAAAACGGAAACACATTATGACTTGCGGCGTTTACCATTCCAATCATCGAATATTTACCTAATACACAGTTTTGTTGAATAGCCGAACCCATACCCACCGCGGAATTGTTCATAATAGTTGTTNTGCCGCCTGTAATTACCCTTGGATAAATAGTGACATTATTATGAATATGTGTATCATGGCTCATATGAAACTCACTTAATAATTTATTATTGTTACCAATTTTTGATTTTCTATAATAACCACCACAGATTATATTTTCAACATGGAACANNTTGTNATCCCCAATCTCCAAACCATTAAATACCTTTTCTTTAAAAACTTCACGAGAGTCTATAGCGTGTTCTCCTAATCTATTATTATTCAATATTACATTGTTGTTTCCAATGGTAGTGTTCGGATAAATGACTGTTCCATCATATATTTTATTGTTATCTCCGATTATCACATTTTCAGCAATTTTTACACCTGATTCGATATAATTATTTTTTCCCATAACCAAGCTTTTGGGGAATGTTAACAATCTCATGTTGTTTGTTGTATATGTAAATATCATAATATTTATGTATTTATGTCGAATTTTTATTATTTCATCTTCAATTTATGAATGAATATACTCATCATATTTGAATAATGAAGATATTTCGCGTTTATAAAATATTTTACTTGATATATACAGAAAATGAAGGTAGAATTTCTTAATTTATCCAAGGGGATTTCAAGTATCAAATCAGAAATAAAAGAAAAGATAGACAACGTGATAGACAATACAAGCTTTATTTTAGGAAAAGAAGTAGAAGTATTTGAAAAAAACTTCGCAGAATACTCCGGGTTCTCACATTTTATTGGATGTGCCAACGGAACCGACGCACTTGAAATTGCGGTGCAGTCGCTTGAACTGAGTGAAGGAGACGAAATCATTGTTCAGGGGAATACGTACATTGCAACCTGTTTATCGGTCGTGAACAATAAGCTAAATTTAGTTTTATGTGACATTGACAAAGATACCAACATGATTTCAATAGACGATATTGAGAATAAGATTACCAACAAAACAAAGGCGATCATTGTTGTCCACCTATACGGATTGGTTCCGGATATGGATAAAATAGAATCCATATGTGAAAAAAACAAGTTAACCCTCATTGAAGATTGTGCCCAAGCACATGGTGCCAAATGGAAAGGCAAACCAGTTGGGTCATTTGGAAAGCTGGCATGTTTTAGTTTTTATCCTGGAAAAAATTTGGGAGCTTTTGGCGACGCTGGAGGAATCGGAACAAACGATGATTTTTTGAAAGACAAGATACAAAAGATTAAGAACTTGGGGTGTAAAATCAAATATCATCACGAGGTTATTGGAAGGAATAGTCGTATGGATACTATTCAAGCAGTGGTATTAGACACAAAACTTCGGTTTCTTGAATCAAACAATGCGAAAAGACGACAAAACGCGCAAATATACATGGATAATTTACAAGACATTGATAATATTTGTTTACCATATGTTCATTCAGAATCACTGCCTGTTTTTCATTTATTTGTAATCATGACAGATTATCGTGACGAACTACAGAAGTATTTGGGTGAGAATGGGATCACTACTCTTATTCACTACCCGATAAGTATTTCTGAAACCGATGCTTTTAAGCCGTCCAACTTTACAAATGTAGACAACTGTATCACAAATTCAGGTCGGATATTATCGTTGCCCATGTACCCCGAATTAGAAGAGTCTGAAATATTATATGTATGCAAACACATAAACAACTTCTTTTTGAAAAAAAACTTATTGAAAATAAAAAATATACAAACGCAGCAAAAATCTGGGGTATTGCACTGCGTAAACAATGTTCAATTTGATGTCAAACGATTCTTTTACATAGACTCGTTCGAGGATTCCGATAACAAAAGAGGATTACATGCAAACACCAATTGTGACGAGGTATTGATTATTATAGACGGTTCTATGCGTATGAAGTTAACCACGAAAGATGGTAATACAACCGAACAAGTATTTGAAAGGAATCAACTTTGCTATGTAGGTAGAAATGTTTGGTTAGAGTTTGAGCCCCTTGATGCAAGTACAATAATCATGGTCATGGCAAATGAAACACTTGAAAAAACAATCAGTGAGTATGATTTTAATAAGTTTTTAGAAGAGTAATTATAGAATAGTTATAGAATAATTTAAACTTAAATGAAGATTATCTATACACTTATATGTCTGGCGAACAGCTACCTTTTGAGCGCAAGATGAATTCTGACGGAACGCCCAATTCCAAATATGTTGATCTTCTCGACGAAGACAAAGCAATTGCGGGTCAAAAATTTACCTGTATTTCTTTTGTCTCGCCCGAGAAAGTATTGAAGCAGAAAGAGTTGTTTTTCTTCCAAGAGTTTGTTAAATCCTGGGAGCTCAACAAGTCCATGGAGAAGTTTGTCCAGTTCCTCAACTTTGTTTCGTATAAATATAAACTCACCTTCGACGACCTGATGGAGGATTTCAAGGAATTTGCCAAGGATGAGAAGGAGTCAATCACCGCAAGTTCGATTGAAGACGACTACAAGACCTATATCGACAAGAACGAGGAGGAGCTCGAGAAGTCGTTCGGTATTGCCCAGAATTTCCAAACTCATACCCGAGGTATCAAGGTTCGTGGTTCTTATCCGACCCAGGAGGAGGCGGAGATGAGATGTAAGTTGCTGCGCGAGGTTGATCCGCATCATGATGTTTACGTGGGTCCTGTCGGTATGTGGATGCCCTGGGAGCCAGAGGCATACAAGACGGGTCGTGTTGAGTATATGGAAGAGGAGTTGAACAAGTTGATGTCCGAGAAGACCAAGAACGAGGACAACGCCAAACAGGCGTTCGAGCAGCGCATCAAGGAGACCAAGCAGAAGGCCATCGAGGAGAATATCCAGAAGGCGGAGAAGTCGGGCAACACGCTCACCCAGACGGTTGACAAGGACGGTAACCTTGTCGGGGTGGGAATCGCCAACACCCAAGAGAAGAGTCTTTTGGAAGGAGGCGGAGAAGAGATTTCCACTGCCGATATTCGCAGCGAGCTGTTTGAGGGCGAGAACATTGTCATTGGAAAGAGCGACAACGGTCAGAGTCAGCTTCTGAGCGGCCCGTTCGCCACAAAGAAACCTGTCCTAACACAATCCAGCGAGACCATTAATATCGATGATGCCGCGGATACCGATTCTTCGAAAGAGAAGAACGATTGATTCGTAGATAACTAAACATATATATGTATGTGAATCGCGAATACACAATATAACATATAAATAATATACTTATTCTTGACTGTATCAATACATCAAGATGACCAAGTATATTATTTACTTATTGATGATGCTCTCAATCGATACCAGCATGTGATACTGCTCGTTGTAAAAATCGCCATCAAACACTCCACCTGCGTCAACCATACCGTTGTTTGCGAACATCACGAACACCGTCATTGCGTCACACCTGAACATCTCAACTACCTCATGCTTTCTCTCTTCGTTCTTTACAACAAAAAAGAAGATCCCGTGGGAGTTTGTAGTCACGGTTGACATAAACTCGGCAAACTCGATGAACTGGAGAAGCGTGGTGGCCGCAGAGGCGTCGAATTCGGCATTTCCGATGAGGGGGTTTACGTACAAGTAGTATTTCCTTCGAGGTAGTCTCAGTATGTTGCGCAATCGATCAATACACCGTTCAAAGTATGCCTTATTTGCAGTGTCTCGCATGTCGTGGTGGGTCAGTGCGAGCATGTATCCGTAGGTTCCTCTCTGGTTGTCGCTGTTTTTGTTCACGTGAGCGGTCATTGTGTCTTCATAATGGGTGTTGTATACAATCGACTCGGTCGTGACAAAGGTTTCGTGTCCGTCACATAGGTTGATAGTCTCGCTCTCTACTTGCTCGTAATGATCTTCTGTCAGAAAATCGCCGAAATCGGTGCGCAGACAGTGTTTCACGGTTTCCAGTTTAGAAACCACCCAGTCGAATGGATAGGATTCAAATTTTAGCCGCATCTCTTTAATAAGCGACGCTGTTGTACAACGGTGTCCGACTGAGAAAATAATGGGCTTCTCTCCTATATTCGTCTCCTGTATACCATGATGTATGTCGTCGTGAACGTCGGTGTTCATAGTAAGTGTTGGTAGTAGTATTCCTTCTCAGTATTTTTTTATAATGTTATCGCGTAAAACATAGAAGTCGCTGTATCTCTCTATTTTTATCTGAAGATACTATATGTCCAACACTCGTAAAGGGTCGACCCGTCGGCCGCGAAACACAAAGAAACGCGTGGGTCGCACAAAACCCGTGCGTGCTAAAAAGGCGACAGTTAAGAAACAACCGAAAAAGGCTCGGCGTCGGGGAACGGGCAAGAGAACCCGTCGCAGAAAGAGGGGGGCAAGTGGCAGAGGCCGAGGAACAGGGCGTGGGTCCCGTGGACGAAGAGAACTGCCGCCGGGTGTTCAGGAAGAGTTGTCGGTATTTTCTCGTCTTAGAACAATGGGAGAGGAGGCGAGAGAAAGGGAAGAACAAGAGCGTAGAGGTAGAAGGTGGAACCTGGGAGATTCGGAAAAACACACAGTGTCCGAAATGCTTGCGATGTTAACACTGGAAGACAAGAAGAAGGAATTTAACAAGACATACAAACACAAGGATGCGGCGGCCCAGAAAAGGTTTCTGGATGCTGCGTTGTACATGCAACAGGCCAATGATGACGAGCTTCAGCGATATAGGGACGAGACCGAGCGATATATGGTTCATGAGCCAGGTATGATGCCATACGATAGTCGTTTGACATATGTAACTCGACATGATGAAGCATCTGAATCTCGTCCAAAGGTGGCACGTATCAACTATTTTGACATTAATTCCAAGTTAGCGTCCGATCGTATGAAAGGAGAGTGGCAGCGGAACTGGGCGAGAACCGTCTTTGATATCAATAATGCTGTGAACAACCCCCGGGTCGATCAAGGCTTCTTGAAGAAGAAAAAGGAGCAGTACGACAAGGACCTCCTTGAGTTCGTAAGAACCGACCCCGAATTTCTTGCCGCAAAGAAACGCGAGCTTGAACAAGGCGAAGAGAGGACGCAGCAATCAAGAGAGAGAACCAAGATGGACAAGGAAGAGGAGGATGGGTTAGAATTTATTCGTGACGAGAAAAACGCAAAATACAAAGAATGGAAGGAAAAGGAAAAGGAACTTAGAAAAGATGAGGAACAAGAGTACGGGGACGACGACACCATCACCTGGGCGGGGGTGAAAAGACGAGGATTGGACATTTTTGAGGATGATAAATCAGGAAACCTCATGGCCACGGTGCTTGATCTTCAAATGAACGACCACCCCGAACACGGATGGCCTGCCGAAGTGCTACTTTTAACACCGCAAGAGGTCTATGAGGCCTATTCTGAGTTCACTGACAAGTATCCGAAGTCCAATGTGGACAAGACGCCGACGTCTCCCAGTGCTGCCGAGGCACTCAAACGCGTAAAGTCGAGAGTTCTGAAAAGCTGGGCGGAGAAAAAACAGTTGCGAAAGTCTGCGTCGAGATCGGCACCAGGCCAGTTCCACGTCCCGCTTTTTGGAAAGACCGCGTGGGTGGTGGACGAAGCCGTTCCGTCCAGTCCCGCGAAGACAGAGAGAATGAAGAATAAAGAGGAACGACTCAAGAGAGAGAAGGATGGGCGTGGTGACATGATCACCGATACATTGAAGATGATTAAAAGACGCGACTATGCGAAATCNCCACAACCGCGAGACGATATGTCAGTAGACATGTTTTTTTAACGGTGTATAATTTTACGCTGAGAATAACACTCAACGCAAAAAATAATGTTAGCTATATGTATAATGAGTGCTACCAGAAGCAGATCGACCAAGGGAACGCGTTCCAGGACGCACCGTGGACGCAAGAATTACACAACCAAAAAGGGGGACAAGGTCTTCCACAGAAAGAAACACTATGTGCGTAAGAGCAGAAAGCCTTATACCAAGAAGGGAGGGAAGAGAAGAAAGTCAAGAATGTCGAAGAAGAGTAGAAAGAGTAGGAAGAGTAGGAAGAGCAGGAAGAGCAGGAAGAGCAGGAAGTAAAGAGTATGAACATGAAAATAAACTTAAGAAATTAAGAATGTAAGAAATTAAGAAATACCATGTATATATTCAAATAATTGTCGTATGTCAATTATTTGAACCCGATTCTATCGAATTACCATTTGCTCTTCCTCACGCTAATTTTAGGACCGGCTCCACGCTTCTTGACATTCTGCGGGTCATACTGTTCTTCCTCATCGTCGGACCCCATACCCTTGGACAGTTCCCAGAACTCTTTAGACCCCAGCTTAAAATCGTTGTGTCCATCAGCCTTATACCAGAAGACCTGGTCCTGTAGCCGGTTTGATTTTGCGTTGTTGTTGATGACCAGACATTCATAGTTTTCAGTACACTGGTCCATGACTTGACAGAAAGATTCAAATGTAGGAAACATACCGGCATAGTTCTCGTAAATTCTCTTTCTGTTGGCAATATACGGTTCGCGCAAAATAAATACATAATCGATATTGGTTCTCAGTGCTGGAGGCACACCGAGCGGGTATTGCATGGTAATAATCAACATGACTTTCCAGTGACGACCATTCATGAAAAGTAGTCGCATCATCTTATCTCTTGACCATGACGAGTCATACAAACAATCATCCAGGATGACAAATGTACGTGGATCAATGTTGCTTTTTTTGTATGTCTCCGTCTCCTTTTTGATTTGTTTAAGCACTTGTCGTTGCCGTTTTAGGATATTTTCAATGATGGCCGTGTTGTATTCATTGTGGATAAACAGTTTAGGTACCATGCTCCCGTAAAATCCGTTTCCCTCTTCTGTTCCAGAAATAACGGTTCCTATAGGAATGTCTTGGTGGTAATATAGCAAGTCTCTCACCAAAAAACTTTTTCCTGTATCACGGCGACCAATCAACACAACCACTGGACCCTTGTTTTCATTTGGCTTGAAGCTAATATGTTTCATGTTAAATTTTTTCAATTCTAAGGACATCGTATATATTGTCATGATTAAATCAGGATACAAAGAACGCAATCTATTTAGCGGAATTGCGTTGACGTCTTGTTCATTTTCTAAATGTCCAGTATATGACAATTACAGTCAACTACGAAAAAAGAAAGAACCAGGGGTTGTTTCAGAGTCTACACAATATAGGGTTCGCGTCCACCCAAAATTACGTCCCGCTATACCGCAAGTTTTTTGTGCTGAACGAAAACAATTATTCAACCGTGAACTTGAACCATACGCACTACGTAGACAATATCCAGAAATCGGTTTCGGAAAACGTTCATATGTGTGCCATTAAGAGCAGCATAGCCAAACCCAGAACCGAAAAGGTGTTTTTCAAGTTCGCACCGTTGCTGGACCCTCTGAAATACATGATTGGAAAATATCCATTGGACGATAAGATCACCACGCTTCCCTCAATCAACTCTACGACGGATTCATGTCACTCCAAGTTGATGGACCCAAACAATTCCTCCTATGTGGACGGATTTTTTTCGTATCTAAGCAACCAGTTAATGACATCCAGGAAATTTGTCCACGGTGTTCGCTATTACGGTTCGTTTTTAGCCATCAAGAAAAATTTCAAATTCAACGTATACGACGACTTGGAATACGTAATCAAATCGGATTTTTTCAACAAAAACAAGAACAAACTGTTCAATATTGATAATTACAGTGATCTCTTCGACGACGAGTCAAGTAGACGCGATTTACCAGTAATAACCATACACAGACAAGACAATGGAGTCGTAGATTTAAACGTAGACAGTCTCGAAGAAACCGATTTCGGCGACGTATTCGTAGACGATGCTTCTGATAATCGTATATCAGGTGAAGACATCGAATCAATTATATTACCACTTACAATAGAAAATATAGATGAACATGATGATGCTTCTATGGAAGCGAAAGAAGGCGTATTGACTCCCAATTTCAAAAAAGACCAGGATAGTGGTTCCTCCAAAAGGAGTCATAAGCATACAAACAGTTCAAGCGAGGAGGAGAACAGCGAATTATCGTATACGGACGACGAAGATGACAATAAAGATTGTGATGGAGAAGACAGAGATAGCGATGACGAAAGTAGTGATGATGATTCGTATGACTCAACGGAGAGCGATGAGGTGGTCAACGCATATTTTCCTGAATTTCCTGTCCAGGTCATCTGTATGGAGGCATGTATAGATACACTCGACCAGCTTATTTTAGACGATAAGATGAATGAAAACCTGTGGATGTCTGCTCTTATGCAGATTATTATGACATTGGTTGCATACCAAAAAGTATTTTCTTTCACCCACAATGATCTTCATACGAACAACGTCATGTATGTATCGACTAAGAAAAAGTATCTCTACTATTGCGTAAAGGGTGTGTACTACCGTGTTCCAACATACGGTAAAATTTTCAAGATCATTGATTTCGGACGTGCCATATATAAGTATGACGGGAAGACAATGTGTAGCGACAGCTTCGGTCCCAGCGGAGACGCGGCATCTCAATACAACATTGAGCCCTATTATAATTCCAAGAAACCCAGACTCGACCCCAACTACAGTTTTGATTTGTGTCGTCTGGCGTGCTCTATCTTTGATTATCTCGTCGAAGATATGAAAGACGTGAAAGATCTTACCAAATGCGATGCCATAACACGCATCATAGTGGAATGGTGTATTGATGACAACGGCATCAATGTGTTATACAAAAATAACGGGATGGAGATATCCTGATTTTAAATTGTATAAAATGATCGCTCGGTGTGTTCATAAGCACACACCCCAGGCTCAGTTGGCACGACCCGAATTTAGGTCTTTTGAATTCACCAAGGATTGGATACCTAATTCAGAACCAGTAATGAACATCGATGAATTATAGATGAATTATAGATGATTATAGCGAATGCGTCTGAATGAATAATATTTTTACAATATATAAATATTATTTATGACATATGGGTTTATTATAACGCGATGTGTTACATGTGAGAAGACAAATAAGTACTGGAATGAATGTATTTTTCGAATCAGAAAATATTATCCATCCAACGAAATCGTCGTCATTGACGACAACAGCAATATGGAGTTTGTGAAAGACGTTCATCATATAGACAACGTTCGGATCATCAACTCGGAATTCAAGGGGGCAGGCGAAATTCTCCCCTATTACTATCTACACAAGTTCCGTTTTTTTCCAGAAGCTGTTATACTTCATGACAGTGTCTTTTTCAACACCAGAATTAAGTTTGAAGTGTTGAAAAATGTGCCAGTAATGCCACTGTGGCATTTTGTATACAACGAAAACGTGGGCAATTCTTTGTGGATCTTGCGACATATCAAAAATATCAATATAATCCGAAGGAAGCTTCAGCAGGATTCAGTCCAGACACTCGGGTTTCGTCGTCAAGATAAATGGAGCGGTTGTTTTGGAGTTCAAAGTTATATATCCCTTTCTTTCTTGGATACCATTACACGGAAATATGACTTGATGTCTGTTATACCTCTTATAAAGAACAGAAACGACCGATGTTGTCTGGAAAGAATCATGGGTATTATTTTTAGTACAGAATTTCCTACTCTTACTACGTCGTATTCGCTTTTGGGAGATATATGGAAATATCAAAAATGGGGAACAACATATGATGAATATATCAGTGGGAAGTTATATCAAAACAAACCATTGGTAAAGGTGTGGACAGGGCGCTAAAAATTAGGGTTATCGGTAAACGCAGGCGATTTCCCACCACCGTTATGCGAAGAAGGAGACTCGTTTATATATGGAGACAACTGGTCGAGTATAAACATCCCAAGAATACACGCAATGAACACGACGACAGTGTCCTTGAATACTTGTTTGAATGGTACCGCCTCCTTTTTGCTGGTACGTATTTCCACAAATCTTATGATAAAATAGACAAATGCTATTGACGTGGAGAGCATGTACATACTATTCATTCTACTATAAAATTTGAAAATGTTATAATAGAAAATACGCATATGGCACATTGACAAACTACCTAAAGAACCTCAATGTCATCAATTAACAAATCAGGTATCACCTCAATCGACGGGGTGTCCAGGCTATGAATGTCTTCGTGGGTAAGATTTCCGGTGGACTCTCCTATCTGGAGTTTCTCTGTAGATACGGATGAATCGGTGTAATTATCATGTTCTATTTCTCTCTCACGAGCACTGTCGCCATGGTTCTCATCTTCCATTTTATGTACAGAATTGGACGCATCGGTCCCGTGTTGAGTTGTGTCAATCGACGCATCAATATCATTGAACGATAATGTCTTTTTGGGTTCAACGGGCTGCTGGATACTGATTTCTTCACTGGTTATAGGTGCTGTCGCAACATCTTCTTCTTTTATTTCCACCTCCACATCTTCTTCGACCGTTTCGTCCAAATAAGATCGCAATAACACATCCACGGGAATACCGTCTCGCAGGGAACTCAATATGGATTCTTGAATCAACACTTCGGTTTCCCGCGAGTTCTTCTGTATCTGTAGCGGGGGTATATTTCTTTCAAAGAGATACACATTCTTGTAAATTTTCCTGGCGGCATGAATATACACATTGTGAATAAAATCTCCCACACTGGGAATCTTGACATCAATCTTCTTTTGTTTTGTCCCCACTCGCACAGCTGTTAATAGCTTTAATTGTATGATGTGAACACATGTAATCAGGTCTTCGAGATATTCGCAACCACTTTTCTCATGGATTCTCTTTTTTTCGGACTCTATGATATTTGCATTCCATTTTGGGATACGACTGATAAAGTTTTGGAAGGTCATCAAATGCTTTTCGGTTTCATTGTTGGTTTGACATAAAGAATAAGACTCTTCGTATATCGATTGAAATCCTTCAACAATCAACGGGGTGAGGATAGTGAGCAATCGAGCACCCCATTCATTTTTGGATTCGTATAAAGAATTAACGTTAAAATCATCCATGTTATATTGTATAGTAAATAATTAATTTCTAAATTCAAACTAATTATTAACCACGAATGCTTTTGTATGTAAATAATGAAGGAATAACGTATTAGGTTAGGTAACTATAATGGACTCCAGTGACAACGGGTCTTTTGCGAACAAAAAATAAAGAACGAAGTAAATGAGTAGTTTCTCGTTTTTGATATCCTTTCTGACTGCGTTAAATCCCATTAGCAAGACATCTACAGTCGTGTTGTTTGTTGATTCGGTCGATAACTTGCGACTTTCCAACAAGGACACAATATTCATCGCACTGAACCCTTTTTCATATATTTTGCTTGACAGTGAAAGCAACTTCTTTGGAGTATGGTCTGTTTTCGATAATTCCTTCTTAAGCCACTCCTGTCTGGTAGATATGTACTGCTGTATGTTGAATGTCTGATCAATATTGTATTTACACAAATTTGTTATTTGACCATTTATATGTGGTCGATATACGTAAATCTCGCAAAACCGAGAAAGAATCGGCTTCAGTAGTTTGTATTTGTCCTCAACTACAATGAAAAAACGCGTAGTGTGATTGTATAGCTCAATGCATCGGCGAAGAGCCGACTGTGCGTCCGTCGTTAACTTATCAGCATTTAACAGAATGACACACTTAAAATTATGACCGTCATCCGTATGGATATTCGTTTTCGCGAAAAACTTTAATTCCTCTCGAATAAATTTAATACCTTTTCCGTATGCACAGTTCACAAACATGACATACGATTTTATTTTGTCATGGTCGTTGTCGTATATCAAACGAATGAATTTGTCCAATATTGTTCTCTTCCCTGAACCGTGAGGGCCATGAAACACGATATTAGGGATTTTACCAACCTGATGGAAATATTCTAATTTAGATGTGATGTCTTTGTGGATAGCAACATTTGACATACTGATATATGCAATACTATGTATATTACTTTAATACCATACATATTATAATATTTTAGGACTCATGTAAGTGTGTATTTTTTAATCAAAATCAAACGCACGTGGGTGTCAATTTGTTTTGTTTACTTCATTAAACAGATGTAGTCAATGATTGGGTATATGGATTGCTTCGGAATGCGTCCAAAATGTCGGGCTGGTTTCTCTGAACTTCGATTCCTGTATCCAACTGTTGAGGACCAGTTAGCTTACCGTAAGTTTGGGCCGAAGGTGCCTTCGTCACATTGGAAACAGGTCCAAACGGCCTATTGTCCATACAGTTGGTGTCTTGTTTGGCAATGGACAAGTTCATCTGTTG
>JGI20154J14316_10001228_pt1 | contig 22684 bp, 24 predicted proteins | sample COG_04_FD_14316 | JGI IMG/M metagenome (IMG submission 14316)
ATTCTACAGGTTCAAAAATCCTCTGGCAGCTCCGTTTTGGATCAATTGATGCCGGCCACCGAGCAAGACACACCCGTTGATGGCGATGCCCTATTGCCGCCTTCGGCCGAGGATTCCGCGCCACTTTTGCCGGTTGCTGACTAACTTACCCCTAAATATGGCGGCATCGGTAAATTTTGCCGCCTTATCTTGTATCATCAGATTGCAGAATCATCACGGAGCTGTTATTGGTTTAATCCCGTGGTGAGGCGCATTTTTCTTGCCGAAAATTCGAAACGACGGGGATCTCTTTATTTATGGCGCGTTATGTATTTATCACCGGTGGTGTTGTGTCTTCTCTTGGCAAAGGCTTGGCCTCTGCAGCCCTAGGCGCCCTCCTGCAGGCCCGTGGATTTTCCGTAAGACTGCGGAAACTTGATCCCTATCTCAACGTTGATCCCGGCACCGATGTCCCCCTTTGAGCATGGGGAGGTCTTCGTCACCGATGATGGCGCGGAAACGGATCTGGATTTGGGCCATTATGAACGCTTCACCGGTGTGGCCGCACGGATGACTGATTCTGTCTCTTCGGGTCGAATCTATTCAACCGTGCTGGAAAAAGAGCGCCGCGGCGACTATTTGGGCAAAACCATTCAGGTGGTGCCCCATGTCACCAACGAAATTAAAGAGTTTTTGAAAGTCGGTGACGATGAAGTCGATTTTATGCTCTGCGAAATTGGCGGCACAGTGGGCGATATTGAAGGCCTGCCTTTTTTTGAAGCCATTCGCCAATTCTCCCACGACAAGCCACGCGGGGATTGTATTTTCATGCATCTCACGCTGTTGCCTTATCTCGCGGCCAGCGGCGAGCTGAAAACCAAACCCACGCAGCACAGCGTTAAAGAATTGCAATCCATTGGCATTGCCCCAGATATTTTGGTCTGCCGCTCCGAGCATCCGATTCCCGACAAAGAGCGGGAGAAAATCGCCCTGTTTTGCAATGTGCGCCCCGATGCGGTGGTCGCCGCCTATGATCTCAATTCCATCTACGAAGCCCCCTTGGCCTATCACGCCCAGGGGCTTGACCAAGCCGTTTTAGATGCATTCAATATCTCCCCCGCGCCACAGCCTGACCTGAGCAAATGGGAGGACGTGCAAGACCGCGTCAACAATCCAGAGGGTGCAGTTAATGTGGCGATTGTCGGCAAATACACGCAGCTAGAAGACGCCTATAAGTCAATCAAAGAGGCACTCACCCATGGCGGCATGTCCAATCGGGTAAAGGTTAATGTCGAATGGGTTGATGCCGAAGTCTTTGATCACGAAGACGCCGCGCCACATCTCGAAGGGTATCACGCTATTTTGGTTCCCGGCGGTTTTGGCGAGCGCGGCACGGAAGGCAAAATCAAAGCGGCGCAATTCGCGCGTGAGCGCAAAGTGCCCTACCTCGGCATCTGCCTTGGCATGCAAATGGCGGTGATTGAGGCCGCCCGCAACCTGTCCAACGTTGCAGATGCGGGATCGGAAGAATTTGATCATGAGGCCGGCAAGAAGCGTTTCACCCCTGTGGTCTACCACTTGAAAGAATGGGTGCAGGGCAATCATCGGGTGCGGCGCAACGAAGATGACGACAAGGGCGGCACCATGCGCCTTGGCGCCTATAATGCCACTTTGAACCCAGATTCATTGGTGGCAAAAATCTATGGCAGCACGGCCATCGAAGAGCGTCATCGTCACCGCTATGAAGTCGACATCCAATTTCGCGAGCAGCTCGAAGAAAAAGGGCTGCTCTTCTCAGGCATGTCGCCAGACGGCCGCTTGCCGGAGATTGTTGAGGTTAAAGATCACCCTTGGTTTATTGGCGTTCAATTTCATCCAGAGTTGAAGTCCAAACCATTCGCGCCGCATCCTTTGTTCCGCGATTTTGTCCGCGCTGCTAAGGAAATGAGCCGTTTGGTTTAACACACAAAGGAGGGCCCTATGGCCAAAGGATATTGGATCGCCCACAATCAGATCAGTGATGCTGAGGCCTATGAGGCCTATAAAATCGCCGCCGCGCCAGCCCTGCGCGCCTATGAGGGCAAATTTCTTGTGCGGGCGGGTGCCGCTGAATTCCCCGAAGGCCAGCTGCGCGCGCGAACGATTGTGATTGAGTTTCCAAGCCTAAAAGCGGCGCAAGAGTGCTACAACAGCGCGACATATCAAGCCGCAAAAGCCCTACGGACGCCAGTTTCAATTGGGGATCTGGTGATTGTCGAAGGATATGACGGCTGATCATCGCCGCAGTCCCAAATTTTGAGGCCCCCTATGTTTGCATCTTTGTTTTCGTCAAAATCCTCTGACAGCGCGCGCGATATCAGCGCCTCTGAAGGCCATGGCCGCATTGATGGTGCGGATTGCTAAATCTGATGATGAATATTCCGCCGCAGAAATCGCAAGGATCGATGCCGTGCTTGGCCTGCTGTATAAATTGACCGCGGATCAAGCCGCCAACCTGCGCCAAACGGCCGAGGCGCTTGAGGCCGAAGCCCCCGACACCGTGCGGTTCACCCGTGCGATTAAGGAAGAGGTTCCCTATGAGGAGCGCTTCAATGTCGTGCGCGCGCTATGGCAAGTTGTTCTGGCCGACGGGGCCCGCGATGCAGAAGAAGACGCGCTGATGCGCCTTTTGGCAAGCCTGCTCGGCGTCAATGATCGCGACAGCGCCCTAGCCCGTCAACGGGCCTAGCCCCGTGATTGCGCATCTGCCCATGTATGATGTGCCGGCCAACCGCGCCGCACACCGACGCCTGTGGCAGGCGCTGCAGGACCACCTGCCAGATGCGCCGAATTTCACCCAACCGAGCGTGGATCTTATGGTCGATTGGCTCAGCCCAGAGCTTTATCTGTCCCAAACCTGCGGCCTGCCCTATCGCGCGGCGCTGCATGGCCAGGTGCAGTTGATTGCCACGCCAGACAATCAAATTCCAAATTGCCCGCCAGGCTATTACTGCTCGGTGCTGCTGGCTCGCCGGGGCGCGGTTCCAGACCTTGCGGCCAATGACTTTACCTTGGCCTATAATGAACCGCTGTCTCAATCGGGTTGGGCCGCACCGCAGTCCATTGGCCTCACCGGCGCCACACGGCTGCAAACCGGCGGACATGCAGCCTCGGCCCGCGCTGTTTTGGAGGGACGGGCTGATCTGGCTGCCGTGGATGCGTTGACTTGGCATTTTTTGACACGCGATTGGGACAAGGCGGCAGGGCTAGAGATCTGCGCCATCACTCCTGCCACGCCAACGCTGCCCTATATCACCGCATTGGGCCAAAACGCAGCCGCCCTCCGCGAGGCTCTGCGGCAGGCGATTCTCTCTATTGGCCTAAAAGACAGGCAAACACTTCAAATATTTGACCTCGTTGAGATCAATGCCGAGGCTTACCTGCAATTGCCGCTGCCTCCGACCCCTTAATTTCAGCAGATGCCGCTTTTAGATTGCGAGACGCGCCCTTCCTCGCCTAATATCTGCTCTGGTAGGATAGGAGTTTTCGTGAACGACCAAAATATACCCGTGATTGAAATAAAAAGTCTCCATAAAGCCTATGGGGATCTTGAGGTTCTCAAAGGTGTCGACATCACAGCAAAACGCGGCGATGTGGTGGCGCTTATTGGCTCGTCTGGATCTGGGAAATCCACTCTGCTGCGCTGCTGCAATATGCTGGAGATCAGCCAAAAGGGTGCGATTCTCTTCCAAGGCGAGGCCGTCCGCTGGAGCTCTCAGGGACACAACCGGCGTCCGGCCGATCCCGCTCAAGTCACCCGGCTGCGCACCAACCTGTCGATGGTCTTCCAACAGTTCAACCTTTGGGCGCATATGACCATCTTGCAAAATGTCATGGAAGCTCCGGTAACCGTGCTCAAACAGGATAAATCTGAGGTCGAATCCCGCGCCCGTGCGCTTCTGGATAAAGTGGGTATTGGCGAAAAATGCGATGTCTACCCCGCCCAACTGTCTGGCGGGCAACAACAAAGGGCTGCCATCGCCCGCGCCTTGGCCATGGAGCCCGAAGCACTATTGTTTGATGAACCTACATCCGCCCTTGATCCAGAATTGGAGCAAGAGGTGATTGGCGTCATCAAGGATTTGGCCGCGGAAGGGCGCACCATGCTCATCGTCACCCATGACATGGCCATGGCGCGCGATGTGGCCAATCACGTTATTTTCTTGCACCAAGGGGTGATTGAGGAACAAGGTCCTCCCGAGACCCTCTTTGGTGCACCGAAATCACAACGGCTTCAGCAGTTTCTTTCTGCCGTCGCTTAACAACACTCAGCCACATATCTTAGGGAGATACATATGAATAAGCTGATCTTGACCACCGCCGCATTGGCGCTGACCGCTGGCATGTCTTTTGCCGATACAATCCGGATGGGCACCGAAGGGGCCTACCCCCCCTATAACTTCATCAACGATGCTGGCGAAGTTGACGGCTTCGAGCGTAAATTGGGTGATGAGCTCTGCGCGCGGGCCATGTTGACCTGCGAATGGGTTGTCAACGACTGGGACAGCATCATTCCAAACCTAGTGTCCGGCAACTACGACACCATCATTGCCGGCATGTCGATCACAGCGGAGCGTGATGAGGTGATCGACTTCACTCAAAACTATACCCAACCTGATCCTTCCGCTTATATGGCCCTCTCGGCTGATGTGGATCTCTCAAGCGCTGTGATTGCCGCGCAAGCCAACACCATTCAAGCCAGCTTTGTGGCCGCCTCTGGCGCCACACTGGTGGAATTTGCAACACCGGAAGAAACCGTGGCTGCCGTGAAAAACGGTGAAGCCGACGCTGTGTTGGCGGATAAAGCCTATCTCACCCCCGTGGCAGAAGGCGATGCCGATCTGGTGCTCTTGGAGCAACAAGAGTTGATCGGTGGCGGCGTGGGCATGGGGCTCCGCGAATCCGATACGGAGCTGCGCGACAAATTTGATGCCGCCATCGCCTCTATGAAAGCGGATGGGTCGTTGAACGCGCTGATCGCCGAATGGGACATTGGCGAACAATTCTAACTGAAAACCTTGGGGGCGGGTTCATCCTCGCCCCCATTGCCCCAGAACGCCGACGTATGAGACGCCGTTAAGGATTTAGAATAAATATTCACCGAAAAAGGCCCGCCGACGCCAAACCGAAGGTCCCAGTCCGATTTTTAACTATTGTTCAGATCCTAGCCTCCTTTCCAGCCTGCCCTGGCTCAGCTGCTATCTGACCACGGGCAAACACCTGTTGTTTTATCAATCCTTCGCAACGGTGCTCATCCTCTTGGCTGTCACGGCCCCTGCGGCGCTTGTGTTTGGCTTTGGCGGCGCGACCTTGGCGCGCGCCCGGCTCTTGCCATTACGCCTTATCGGCAAAACCTATATCTCCGCTGTGCGCGGCGTGCCTGATATTGCTTTTTTCCTGTTTTTTGTCATCGCCCTGGATCAAGGTTTCGAATGGCTACGCCATCAGGCGCTTTGCCCCGATTGGAACGAACCTATTCGCCAAGGCAATGATTTCGTCGTCTGTGCTGCGGCCAAGCTGCCCTTGGGCACAGCCCCACAATATGTGCATGAGATTTACGGGTTTTTCACCGCGGTTTTGACCTTTGCAATCGTCTTCGGAGCCTTTGCCGCCAATGTCCTTTATGGCGCCATGCGCGCCGTGCCCCAAGCCCAGATAGAAACAGCGCAAGCCTATGGTATGCGCCCAGCGCAAGTATTTTGGCGTATTTTGGTGCCGCAAATGTGGGTCTATGCCCTGCCTGGGCTGTCCAATCTTTGGATGGTCTTGATCAAGGCCACACCGCTATTATTTTTGCTTGGCGTCGAAGACATTGTTTACTGGGCCCGCGAATTGGGTGGCACGAAACAGGCGAAATTCTCCGACTATCCCCATGGTGACTGGCGCATGCAGTATTTTCTGTTTCTGCTGGTCTTTTACCTTGCCTTTACCAAACTCTCCGAGGTGGTGCTGGAACGCGTAATGAAACGCCTCACACATGGGCAGGGTACATTGGGAGCCACCTCATGAGCTGCCAGCAAACCATTTTGGACTATGGGCTGCGCTCGCTGGGCTATGGCGAACGCCTGCTGCCCAAGTCGGATTTCACCCTTTGCCAGCATTTCACGCTGATTGGCTCGGGTCTCATTTGGAATATCTATTTCGGAGCCTTGGCACTTTTGATCGGATTTTTCATCGCCAATGCGATGGCGCTCGCCAAGGCCAGCCCCCGCGCGATTCTGCGCCGGCCGGCTGAATGGTTTATTTTAATTTTCCGCGGTTCTCCGCTGTTTATCCAATTTTTCTTGGCCTATTTCATCTTTCTGCGCCTCAAGCAGCAAGGCCTTCTGCCTTGGCTGACCGCGGCACAATTTGGGGCGCTCTTGGTGCTGATCCTCAACACAGCCGCCTATTCTGCCGAAATTTTCTACGGCGCGTTGCGGTCCGTGCCAAAAGGAGAGGTTGAGGCCGCCGATGCCTATGGCCTTTCGGGCTGGTCGCGCTTCCGCCGCGTGATCTGGCCCACCAGCCTACGCCTGGCTTGGCCGGCCTATACCAATGAGGCAATTTTTCTGTTTCATGCGACCACCTTGGTGTTTTTTTCAGGCTTCCCAGCCTGGCAACAGCGCGGCGATGCCCTCTATTACGCCAGCTATTTCGCCGATAAGACCTTCAACCCCTTCATCGCCTATCCTATTTTGGCCTTTTATTTCATCCTGCTCACTTTTGTGATCATCGGCTTTTTTGGCCTTGTCAACGCACGTCTCAATCGACATCTTCCAAGCCAAGCGCGCCCGAAGCTGCGCTATAGGCCACAGGTCATAAGATGAGCAAATCCCTTCGTGTCGCAGCTGTTGATCTCAATGGTCAATTACGCGGCAAACGCGTCCCCAAAGGCATGAGCGGCAAGCAAATGCGCATGCCGCTGTCCGTCCTCAATATTGATGTATTCGGGGCAGACATCCAAGAATCGCCGCTTGTGTTTGAAACCGGCGATCAAGACGGCATTATGGAGCCAGCGGGCCGTGACCCTGTCCCTCTGCCTTGGGTGGCAGGTGAGGCGGAATTGGACCTAAGGGTGATGCACAATGAAGATGGCTCCCCCTTTGAAGGCGACCCGCGCCTTGCCTTGAGCGATGTTTTGAACCGTTATGCCCATCATGGCTGGCAGGTGATTGCCGCCTGTGAACTGGAATTTTTCTTGCTCGAAGATGGTGGCAATCTTGCGCCACCGGTGAATCCCAAAACCGGCCGCCGGTTGAGTGGAACCGAAATTTTGTCCCTGCGGGAATTGGATGGGTTCGATCACTTCTTCAACGATGTGTCCGAAGGGGCAAAGCTCATGGGGATAGGTGATTTGACCATCACCACAGAAGCCGGCGTTGGGCAGTTTGAAGTCACGATGACCCATGGCCCGGCACTTCACATAGCAGATAATGTCATTTTGCTCAAAGAACTGATCAAAGGCACCGCACGCAACCACGGCATGGCCGCAACCTTCATGGCCAAACCTTTTTCCGATGAAAGCGGCAACGGGCTGCATACGCATTTTTCGGTGATCAATCAGGCGGGTGAAAACATCTTCTGCAGCCAGGACAAGTTACAATCCGCAGTTGCAGGCTGTCTTGAGGCCTTCGAAGCCAGCACGTTGTTTTTCGCCCCCTATGTCAATAGTTTTGAACGTTTCGTCGCGGGCGCCCATGCGCCGACCTCCGCCACCTGGGGCTATGAAAACCGCACCGTCGCCATGCGTATTCCCAGTGGCCCAAAAGCCGCCACACGGATTGAACATCGCGTGGCCGGCGGCGACGCCAATCCTTATTTGCTTTTTGCCGCCATTTTCGGCGCCGCTTTAGAGGGTATAGAACGCAATTCCGTGCCACCTGCGCCAATTGAGGGCAATGCCTACGAACACCCCGCACAGCTGCCTGGGTTGTTGCCTGATCTTTCTGCCGCGATTGAAGGGCTGGAGGCGCCACTGCTTGAGCAGTTCATGCCCCCTCTCATTTTGGAAAATCTCGCGGCCACAAAATCACAAGAACGCGATCTTTTTGATAAGCTTTCGGATCATGACGCCCTCATGGCCTTGATCGACACTGCCTAAACACGTCTTTTCAAACCAGCGGAACCTGCATAGGATCCGCGCAATCTACAAGAGGTTCCAATGCTGATCGGCATTTTACAATGTGGCCATGCGCCGGATGAGGTCCGTGCCCAGCACGGTGATTTCGACGCTATGTTTGCCACTTTGTTTCAAAGCTATGACTTCACCTTCCAAACCTGGAACGTGGTGGATGGAGATTTTCCCACCGCCATTGACGCGGCAGACGGATGGTTGATCTCCGGCTCCAAACATGGCGCCTATGAGGATCACGCTTTTATCCCTCCTTTGAGTGAATTAATCCGCGAGATCTATGCCAGCGCGCGCCCTATGGTGGGCATATGCTTTGGCCACCAGATCATAGCGCAAGCGCTGGGGGGGCGCGTGGAGAAATTTGAAGGGGGCTGGGCTATTGGCCGACATGACTACAGCTTTAATGGCCATGGCTCGGTGACGTTGAATGCTTGGCATCAAGATCAGGTCACGACCCTACCTCCCGAAGCGCAGGTCATCGGCAGCAGCCCATTTTGCCAATTCGCCGCGCTGATTTATGGGCAAAAAGCTTTTACGGTTCAGCCGCACCCCGAGTTCAGCAATTCAGTCTTCGATGATTATGTGAAATCGCGACGCTCAAGCCCAGTCTATCCGCCGGCCTTCATGGAACGCGCGGATCAATTGCGCGATGTACCGATCCAGAATTCCGCAATTGCGCAGGATATAGCCGCCTTCCTCAAAGGAAAATATATACCGGAGATACGCTCATGAGTTGGAAAGACAGCCTACCGGCCAGTGCCAAAGCCTATATTGGCGAGCGGCAATTGGATGAGGTCGAATGCATCATTTCCGATTTTCCGGGCGTGGCGCGCGGCAAAGCGGTTCCGGCCTCAAAATTTGCCAAACAAGAGCATTTCTATCTGCCCAACTCAATTTTCCTGCAAACGCTCACGGGCGAATGGGCGGAAGCGGCAGGCGAGGAGGGCTGGGTGGAGCCTGATATGACACTGCGCCCCGACCTCGACACCGCCACCGCAGCACCTTGGGCCACCGATGCCACCTTGCAGGTCATTCATGATGCCTATGATCGCGATGGTGCGCCGATCCCAACCGCGCCGCGCAATGTCCTCAAGCGCGTGGTTCAATTGTTCCGCGACAAGGGGCTTGAGCCTGTGGTTGCGCCAGAGATGGAATTTTTTCTTGTTGCCCGCAACACAGATCCGGCGCAACCGATTGTGCCAATGATGGGGCGCTCAGGCCGGCCAGCGGCGGCGCATCAAGCCTACTCGCTTTCCGCCGTTGATGAATATGGCCCGGTGATCGATGATATTTATGACTTTGCTGAGGCCCAAGGATTTGAAATTGATGGCATTACCCAAGAGGGCGGCGCGGGTCAGGTTGAGATCAATCTGCGCCATGGTGATCCGGTGAAACTCGCCGATGAGGTGTTCTTTTTCAAACGCCTGATCCGCGAAGCGGCCTTGAAACACGATTGTTTTGCAACATTCATGGCCAAGCCCATCGCCGATGAACCCGGCTCCGCCATGCACATTCACCACTCATTTTTGGACGCAGATGGCGACAATATTTTTGTCGGCCCACAGGGCGGTGAGACTGATGTTTTTTACCATATGATCGCCGGGCTGCAAAATCATCTGCCATCGGTCATTGCCATGCTGGCGCCCTATGTGAACAGCTACCGGCGCTACGTCAAAGATCACGCCGCCCCAATCAACCTCGAATGGGCCCGCGACAATCGCACCACAGGAATTCGCATCCCCCTGTCTTCACCGAAGTCACGCCGGATTGAAAACCGTCTGGCAGGAATGGATTGCAATCCCTATCTTGGCATCGCCGCCTCCCTGGCCTGTTGCTATCTTGGGCTTGAAGATCAGGAGCGCCCCGACAAACAATATCGAGGTGACGCCTATGACAGCGAAGAGGCGATCCCTTATGACCTCTTTCACCGCCATGGATATTTTTGATGAGGCCAAGCGCCTGCATGAGGTGCTTGATCCCGAATTTGCCCGGGTCTATTCGATCGTCAAGCGCACGGAATATAGCGAATTTTTGCAGGTCATTTCCACTTGGGAGCGCGAGCATCTGTTACTGAATGTCTGATTTTCTCTACGCCAATGATCAACCGGGCCGCTATCCCGCCAGCTGGTATGCTCAAAACATTCCCGAGCACCCGGCCCGGCCCGCACTTACAGATGTGATATCTTGTGATGTCTGCATCATTGGTGCAGGCTTCACAGGATTGTCCTGCGCGCTTCATTTGGCGCAAAAGGGCTATCATGTCATCGTGTTGGATGCGCATAGGGTAGGCTTCGGCGCCTCCGGCCGCAACGGCGGGCAAGTGGGATCTGGGTACAACCAAAGTCAACAGACGCTTGAGAAGACACTGGGCCATGATGCGGCCCATCAGCTTTGGGATATGGCACAGGCCGCCAAATCTCTGACACAAGATTTGGCAGCCCGCCACGCGCCAGANGCNGGCTATCAACCCGGTGTCGCCGAAGCAGACTTCAACGCAAAAGACCGGGCCAGCAGCCACGCAAAGGCGGATTATCTGGCCCGGCATTATGCCTATGAAAAGATTGATTGCCTTAACCAAACGGATATCGCAAATCTCATCAAATCCCCACGCTATGCGGGGGGGATCATTGATTGGGGCGCCGGGCATCTTCATCCGCTGCGCTACGCCTTGGGCCTGGCCAATGCCGCTGAGACCGCCGGGGCGCGCATTTTTGAAAACAGTGCGGCAATTTCGGTGCAAGACGGCCCCCCGAGCCTCGTGCAAACCGCCAAAGGCCAATTGCGCGCCAGCTATGTCGTCCATGCCACCAATGGCTATCACAGCAGCCTCAACCCGCGCCAAGCCGCCAAGGTCATGCCGATCAATAACTTTCTGGTGGCCACAGAGCCGCTGGACCGGCCGCAAGAGGTTTTGAGCAAGCCCATCGCTGTCGCCGATAACCGCTTCGTGCTCAATTACTATCGCCTCAGCCATGACAATCGGCTGATTTTTGGCGGTGGCGAAAGCTATGGAGCACGGTTTCCAAAAGATATTTTTGCTAAGGTCCGCAGGCCCCTGTGTGAAATTTTCCCACAGCTGGCCGATGTGCCGCTGACCCATGCCTGGGGCGGGACCCTCGGGATCACCACACGGCGTCTGCCGCTTTTTGCCCGTGTCGGGCCGCAACAGCTCACCGCTTCTGGCTATTCCGGGCATGGGGTGGCTCTGGCGGGATTCGCTGGGCAAGTCTTGGCAGAGACGATTGCGGGAGATGCAGAGCGCTTTGACCTTCTGTCCCAGCTTCCCACCCCCTCCTTTCCTGGCGGGCAAAGCCTGCGCGGCCCAATCATGACTTTGGCGATGACATGGTTCGCTCTGCGCGATAGGCTCGGCCTATGACACAGGTTGCCCCTTGCAGATTCACAGCAAAATCCGTGCCTGCCACAGGCTGGTTTGGCGTGGCCAATGGCACATGGGCTTGGGCGGGCGCGCCGCCCCAAAATTGCGGCACTGATTTCATCCGGCCTTAACTGTAAAGGCCTCCTGTTTTTGGGCCGGCGGCCTGCCCTCCGGTCCCTCCAAGCAAAGGTCCCCCTATGAAAGACCAATCTCCGAACAGCTGGGAAGCACGGGCTGATGCCCATTCCTTCTACGGCTTCACCGATTTACCAACGATTGAAAACCGCGGTGCAACGGTCCTCACCCACGGCCGCGGCCCCTATGTTTTTGACGTGCACGGCCGACAATTTTTAGATGCCAACTCTGGCCTTTGGAATATGGTTGCCGGATTTGATCATGCCGGTCTCGCACAGGCCGCCAAGGATCAATATGACCGCTTTCCCGGCTATCACGCCTTTTTTGGCCGAATGTCCGACCAAACTGTGATGCTGTCGGAAAAGCTCGTTGAGGTCTCCCCCTTTGAGAGCGGCAAGGTGTTTTACACCAACTCTGGCTCTGAAGCCAATGACACGATGGTCAAAATGCTTTGGTTTCTGCACGGGTCAGAAGGCCATGATCAGCGACGCAAAATTATTACCCGCAAGAATGCCTACCATGGCGTCACGGCGGTCTCGGCCTCTATGACCGGCAAGCCCTATAACTCTGTCTTCGGCCTGCCTTTGCCCGGCTTTTTGCATCTGACCTGTCCGCATTATTGGCGAGAAGGCCAGCCAGGCGAAACGGAGGCGCAATTCACCGCGCGGCTTGCGGCTGAATTGGAAGAGATGATCCTGCGCGAGGGCGCAGACACGATTGCCGGTTTCTTTGCAGAACCAGTGCTGGGCGCAGGCGGGGTGATTCCACCGCCAGAGGGCTATTTTCAGGCGCTCCAACCCATTTTGCAAAAATATGGTATCCCATTGATTTCCGATGAGGTGATTTGCGGTTTTGGGCGCACGGGGCATACTTGGGGATGCGAGGCCTATGGGTTTGTACCGGATGCCATCATCAGCTCCAAAAACCTCACGGCTGGATATTTCCCCATGGGGGCGGTCATTCTTGGCCCGCAATTGACCCAGCGTTTGCAAGCAGCTTCAGAGGCGATTGAGGAATTCCCGCATGGGTTCACCGCATCCGGCCATCCGGTTGGCTCCGCCATTGCATTGAAAGCCATTGATGTCATCATGAATGAAGGGCTGGCTGAGAATGTGCGCCGCCTAACCCCCTATTTCGAAGCGCATATGCAGCGGCTCCTTGAAAATCCAAATATCGGTGAGGCAAGAGGTAAGGGCTTGATGGGGGCATTGGAGGCCGTGCAAGACAAGGGGAGCAAAACCCCCTTCGCCGCAGAGTTGTCTGTCAGTGAGCGGATCGCGAACACCTGCACCGATCACGGGTTGATCTGTCGACCTTTGGGGCAATCTATCGTGCTTTGCCCGGCGTTCATCTTTACCGAGAGCCATATCGATGAGATGTTTGAAAAGCTGGAAGCGGCTTTGAAACAAGTGTTCCGTGAAGTGGCCTAGTCGTCGCGTTGGGCGGGGTCTTCCGCCCGACATTATTTTATAATTTCGACAATTTTTCTTGCAGCTCCGCCAATTGCGATTTGATGTCGTTCAGATCATCGGCGCTTTCATTGGCGCGGCTGTCAGGACGGCTGGTCGGGGTTGAGCCAGCCAGACCGCCGGTCATCGCCTTCATAAATGCCTCTTGCTGAGCCTTCATCATCTCAAAGCCTGGCATGGCGGCCATAGGATTGACCACTGTGAGATTTTCCATGGCTTTGGATTGCCCATCGCGCAGCATCTCAAAGCTGGCCGCAAGAAATTGCGGTACAATCGATGTGGCTTGGGAGGCGTAGGAGCGCACCAAATCCGTCAGCACATCCACCGGCAATACATTCTCACCACGGCTTTCGTGCTCGGCGATGATTTGCAGCAAATATTGCCGCGTCAGATCATCGCCAGATTTTAGATCAATGATCTGGACCTCGCGTCCATCTCGAATGAACCCGGCAATATCATCCAGAGTCACATAATCGCTTGATTCGGTGTTGTATAAACGCCGGCTCGCATAACGCTTAATCAGAAGCGGTTGTGTTTTCTTGCTCATATCCCAGCCCTTTGCAGCGACTCACCGCATTTGCGCGGCACTGCGGCAATGCTATGCAAACGCAGCACAAAAAGAAAGGGCGCAGCAAACGCTGCGCCCTTCAATACCGGTTCATCTAAATTTGGGAGGACAGATAAACCTAACTTTTTATCGTAACTCAGGCAGCTTTTGCAGCTTTACCGGCTTTTTTCATGGCAGCTGTAGCTTCAGCGCTCACTTCTTTGCCAGCAGCCATCATCAACTCAGCGGAGTCCAGTTGCACTTTTTTCGCAACACCGGCCATAGCAGCCATGTTTTCAGCAGCCATTTCAGCGGAAGAAGATGCAAAATCTGTCAATGTCTGCGCGGCAGCGGCAGGATCTGCGTTTACTTTTGACAAGTCAGCAACTTTTTCCAAAGAAGCTTTTGTCCAAGCAGAAGAAATCTCGGCCGATTTCATCGCAGCTTCCAAAGCAACTGCAGACATTTTTTCGCCAAAAGCCACTTGAGCTTTGTAGGCATCTTCAAAAGCAGACATATCTACTGGGAATTTACCCATCATGTCTTTGAACATCGCGGTGTAATCAGGTGTTTTTGTCATGTGCTTAATCCTCAAGCGTGTTTTCTCTCTGACACCTATTTAGATGCTGCGTTGCGGCATTGCAAGTATTTTCTGCACTGCAGCATAAATTATTTCAACACATACTGCCCAGGCGCATTGCCCAACTTCAGTCCTTTAGGAGATTTTGGCTTGCGCGCCTTGATGCTATTGCCGCTTTGCAGCATTAACCAGTCTTTCCAAGCAGGCCACCAGCTGCCTGTGGTATGAGCCGCCGAAGACTGCCAAGCTTCTGGGCTCTCGGCCAAAGACTTCTGGGTGTAATAGCCATATTTATTGCGCTGCGGCGGATTGATGATGCCCGCAACATGACCAGATTCAGCCAAGATAAAATAGCGGTCAGCCCCGGTCATTTGCTGCACACCCCGGTAGGATTGTGCCCAGGCGGCAATATGATCTGTCTCACAGGCCACTGCGCAGACCGGCACGTCAATATCGCTCAAGTGCAGCCGCGCTCCGCAGACCTCAAACCCGCCATCGGCGAATTGATTCTTTTGGCAAAGCCCACGCAGATACTCGATCGCCATACGGCCTGGCAGGTTGGTGCCATCGCCATTCCAATACAGCAGATCAAACGCCGGCGGTGTCTCCCCCATCATATAATGACGAATTGCGGGGCCGTAGATCAGATCATTCGAGCGCAAAAAGGAAAAGGTCCGCGACATGAAGAATTTATCTAAGATGCCATGCTCCTCCACCTCATCCGCGATTCCATCCACAAAGTCATTGCCCAAGAACACCGACATCTCCCCCTGATCGGAAAAGTCTGTCAGAGTGGTAAACAGGGTGGCGGATTTCACCGATGTGTCGCCGCGCTGCGCCAAAAGCGCCAAGGTTATGGACAAGGTTGTGCCGCCTATACAATAGCCCGTGGCATTGACCTGCGGCACATCGCAAATCTGTTTGACCTGTTCAATTGCCGTCAGAAACCCATCCTCAATATAGGTTTCGACACCCGTGTCGCGCATCGACGCATCCGGATTAACCCAGCTGACCACAAATAGCGTGAAGCCTTGATCGACGATCCATTTGACCAAGCTATTCTCTGGCCGCAGATCCATGATGTAGAATTTATTGATCCAGGGCGGGAAGATCACCAAAGGCACTTCCTGCACCGTTTGCGTGGTGGGACTATATTGAATCAGCTCAAACAGATGATTGCGGAACACAACTTTACCCGGCGTCGTCGCGATATTGCTGCCGACATCAAAGGCGCCTTGATCGGCCAGAGTCACCATGAGATCGCCATTATTGGCCTCAATATCTCGCACAAGATTTTCCAACCCCCGCACGAGGCTCTCCCCATCGGTCTCAACCGCCCGGGCCAAGGCCTGCGGGTTTGTCCCGAGAAAATTGCTTGGGCTGAACATATCCATGATCTGGCGGCTAAAGAAATCCAGCTTTTGCCGCTCACGGGTGTCGAGATTGTCCATCTGCGCAACGGCCGTTTCCATCGCCTTGGTATTGAGCAAATACTGCTGTTTAATAAAATTAAAATAAGGGTGCTCATTCCACAACGGATCAGAGAATCTGCGATCTGCTGGCGCGCTTTGACTGTCGACGAAATGCTGTAAAGATTGCCCCCAATAGGCGATTTGTTGCTCGATCATACGGGATGGATTGCTCATCATCTCCGTGACATAGGCTGTTGCGGCCTTGGTAAACAGATCGTGGCCGGGCCCCTGCAAGGCGGGTCGCACGGGTTTTTTATGGGAAACCGCTGCCAAAAGCCGCTGGGTCAGCGCCTCGACACGTTGTAAATTTTCAGTCAATCGCTCTAATCCGAGCTCAGTGCTGCCGTTATCAGTTGTCATGTCGACAAAAGCCCCCTAGTTTGCAGTTGCAGCATAAATGAAACTTTAGAATTATCAAAATATAAAGTTGCATAGCCGCCATGCAAGGAGAGAAACGTCAATGCGCTATATGGCCACTTACGATATGATGGAAACATTGCGGAACACCAATCAATGGATGGGTGCAACTGCGAAAGCGATGGCCTCCTACCCCATGTTTGCCATGGTCCCTAACCCCGCTTTTCAGTGGATGTCGGCTTGGGGAGAAGTCACCGAACGGGCCTATGCGCGCATGGTGGTCAAGCCCGGCTGGCGTTTGGATTTTGTCTCAACCGAGGATGGTAAAGATCATTTGGTTGAAGTCGAAACCCTATTGGCAAAGCCGTTTGGCGACTTGATCCATTTCGCCGTGCCTGGCCGCAGACCAAGGGACCGCAAAGTTCTTCTGGTCGCTCCGATGAGCGGACATTACGCCACGCTCCTGCGCTCCACTGTGCGCAGTCTGCTGCCTGATTGTGAGGTCTACATCACGGATTGGCACAATGCCCGCGATATTCCTGTCAGCGCCGGCAAGTTCGATGTGGAAGACTACACCCTCTATCTCGCAGAATTTATAAGAGAACTTGGCTCAGACACCCATGTCATCGCTGTGTGCCAACCCGGACCAATTGCGCTTGTTGCAACAGCCTATCTCGCCGCCACCACCCCCGAGGCGCAGCCCGCGAGCCTGACTTTGATTGGCGGCCCGATTGATCCCGATGCCAATCCAAGCGACGTCACCGACTTTGGCAATCGCGTTCAAATGGGGCAGTTGGAAGAAACTATGATCCAGCAAGTTGGGTTTCAACATGCCGGTGTCGGCCGCCGGGTCTATCCCGGCCTGCTGCAATTGATGAGCTTCATGTCCATGAACAGCGACACCCATGGCAAGGCTTTCACCGATCAAATTATCCGCACAGCTCAGGGCGAAGCGCGCGACAATGACAAACACAATCGCTTTTACGATGAATATCTCGCCGTGATGGATATGACAGCTGAGTTTTACCTTTCAACGGTGCACCGGATTTTCAAGCAACGCGAAGTGGCGCGCAACGCATTTTATGTGCAAGGAATCCATGCGGATATCTCGAAAATAACATCCGTTCCCGTGATTGTCGTGGAGGGGGAGAATGATGATATCTCCGCGCCGGGGCAATGTTTGGCCGCGCTGGACCTGCTCACCGGCTTGCCAGACTCCCTAAAAGCAGCACATCTCGAACCGGGCGCCGGCCACTATGGTATTTTCGCGGGCAAAAGCTGGCGCAATAATATCCGCCCCTTGGTGCTTGAGTTTATCGCCGGCACACAAGAGCACAGAAAGAAAAAACCATCGAAAGTTTGAGCCTACCCACCCAGCGCGACGCAGCAGGCCAACTGCGCGCTCTGGGCTGGTCAAAGTATTTTGCCGATCAAGCCACCTCCGCCGCCCTCTCGAAAACCCCACCCGTGCGGATCACACAGGTGCATCGCAACACGCTGCATATCCAAGGCGTTGATCTCGACATGATCATTCCGGGCCTTCACGGCGTCACAGTTGGAGACTGGCTCCTCTTTGACGCCGACACGCCGCGCAACAGTCAATTGTTGAGCCGCAAAAGCTTGATCAAACGGCGCGCACCGGGTCATGATCGCAAAGAACAACTGATCGCTGCCAATCTGGATACGGCTTTTGTTGTGACCTCTTGTAACAATGACTTCAGCCTGGCGCGGTTGGAACGCTATGTTGCCATGGCCCATGAGGCCGGTGTTACCCCGGTCATCATTTTAAGCAAAATCGATTTGACCACCGAAGCCAGCGACTTTGCAGCGCAGGCGCAAAGTATTTCACCGCAGCTCTCAGTGGTCTGCCTCGACGCCCGCAGTCCCGAGGCCATTGAACTCTTACGCCCTTGGTGCCAAGCCGGGCAAACCGTCGCCTTTCTGGGCTCCTCCGGTGTGGGCAAATCGACCTTGACCAATTCCCTGGCCGGCAATGAGGCCATTGCGACCCAAGATGTCCGCGCCAGCGACGACAAGGGCCGTCACACCACCACCGGACGGCAATTGCACATTCTGCCCAGCGGATGCGCCGTATTGGATACGCCTGGGATGCGTGAAATCCAACTGACTGATGTCTCTATCGGCTTGGAAGAGACCTTTGCGGACCTGCACGCCCTCAAACAAAACTGCCGCTTCAATGACTGTGCCCACAAGACAGAACCCGGCTGCGCCGTGCAAGCGGCCGTTGCTTCAGGAGAGGTTGATGTGCTGCGCCTGCAACGCTGGCTCAAACTTGTGGCGGAAGATGCCGAAAACACCAAATTCTTGGCCAATCGCAAACTGCGTGATCGGGCAAAAAACAAACCCGAAAAATCTGTCACAAAATACGACTCAAAGAAATAGCACCCCTCATGTCAGCCAATGACGCAGGGCAGAAATGGTCGCCTCTGGCTGTTCCAGGGTCGGGATATGTCCCGCGTTTTCAATAACAACCAGCTCTGCGGGCTCAATCAATTCAGCTATGAATTCTTGTCTCTGAAGCGGGGTGACTAGATCTTCAGCGCCACAGAGCACCAAACAGGGGCACTTAATTAAGGCCAGAGACCGCTGATAATCCCGGCGTTTTTGCAAAGCCCGCGATTGGCGCACGAAGACATCTGGCCCGAGCGACAGTGCCATATCCACCATCATGTCGAAAATATGGGCTTTGAAGGGTGTCTCGGCCAGGAGCTCAGGGATCAACTCCTCGCGGATGACCTGTTCCAGCCGCCCCGTGCGCGCCGCGATGATCTGCGGCTCCCTTTCGGCCGCCCGTACCGGCGTTTCGCCCATGGGATTGGTCGCAATCAAGCACAGGCGGCTCACGCGCGTGGGCGCGCGCCGCAAGATCTCCAGCGCAACAGTACCACCGAACCCATGCCCGCAGAGCGCAAAACGACGCGGCGCCATGTCCAAAATCATGCTGGCACTCTCTTCGACCCGCTCACCCAAATGGACCGGCCCAACCATCACAGCTCGGTCGTGAGAGAGCCCGTCAATTTGTGGCGCAAAAAGGCGCGCATCGCACATCATGTCAGGTAAAACTACCAGCGGATCCAAATTCATGCCGCATTACTTGCAATTTTTAAAACGCTTGCCAAGTTCTCCCGAGGGGAATTAACCTTAATAGTTCTATATCTTACAAAGATATTCGCAAAACCCATGCGGCGCGGGCAAACCAAATCTCAACCGCCCATGACCATCAATTCTGAAACCGCCATTTTGGCATGATCTGAAAACGGGTCGGACTGCGCGATTTTCACAGCGGCCTCCATATCGTCTGCCTCAACGATCAAAAACCCGGTGATGGCCACAGGCTCATCACTTACTCCATCCGGGCCAACCACTTTGGAGCGTTTCACCGGTGAAGCGGGATAAACCACGGCCTCCCCCAAGCCCGTCAACCAGTTCATCCATTTGCCCATATGCGCCTTGCCTTCTTCTGGCGACGTCATCTGAGGTTGCTCTAAATAAGTTAATAAAAATTGTGCCACGCGATAATCTCCTAAAATTCATTATGCCTTAATCGCGCCAATCACATCCGTAATCGCCTCTTGGGTCAAGGCCAGAGCTCGGGGAGATGAAAAACGGTGATCCCCTCCCTTGAGCAAGCGCAGTTGAATATCATCGCCCGTGGCAAGCGCAAAAAGGCGTTGAGCCAGGTCAACGGAAACCTCCTCATCCTCATCACCTTGCAAAAATCGCGTGGGAAAGGGCAAATGCAGCGGGCTGCGCAGAACAAGATGCAACCGACCGTCCTCAATGAGGCGTTTGGTGATCGGATAGGGATCGCCGTAATCCGACGGAATATTAACCAGCCCCTCTTGAGCCAAAAACTTGCGCGTGTCCGCATTGAAGCTTGCCCAAAACCCATCTTCCGTAAAATCTGGAGCCGCGGCGATGGTCACCAGCCCGGCAATACGCTCTGGAATTCTCTTTGCCATCAAAAGGGAAATCCAGCCTCCCATCGACGAGCCAACCAAAATTTGTGGGCCTTGGGTGAGTTCACAAATTGCCGCCTGCGCATCTTCCGCCCAATCGCCAATGCATCCATCGGTGAAGGCCTCCGAAGACGCGCCGTGCCCCGAATAGTCAAATCGCAGAAACCCGCGCCCCTCCGCCTTGCACCAGGCCTCCAATTGCAGCGCCTTGGTGCCCGTCATATCGGACATAAACCCACCCAAAAACACCACGCCCGGCCCCATGCCCTTGCTCTGCACATAGGCAATCTTGCGGCCCGTATCCGTTGTTAAAAATTTCATGCGCCCCCCAAAGTCTGATCCTAATTTTAGCTGCACAATGGACACTGACAATGATATTTCACGCCCCCGCGAGTCCATCTGATGGGCCTGTGTCATAATGGCCGCAACGCGCCCCGCCGCTTGAGCGGTTGACAGTCAAATTCAAAACCGCCAAACAGCGGCCGAACCAAATACCCGCAACCGGGCGTTCCGTGGGCGCCAAACTGACGAGGAGTGCCCGTGATGGCCCAAATCTCACTCACCCTTCCTGACAATTCTATCCGCCATTATGAGGCCGGCATCACCGCCGCCGAAGTGGCTGCTGATATCGCCAGCTCTTTGGCGAAGAAGGCGATTTCTGCCACAGTGAATGGCGCACATTTTGATCTGGCTTGGCCCATTGAGACCGACGCCACGATCGCCATTCACACCATGAAAGATGAGGCGCAAGCCAATGAGCTGATTCGCCATGATTTGGCCCATATCATGGCCCGTGCGGTTCAAGAGATCTGGCCCAATGTTCAGGTGACCATAGGCCCGGTGATCAAAGACGGCTGGTATTATGATTTTGATCGCAAAGACCCTTTCACCCCGGAAGACTTGGGCGTGATCGAGAAAAAGATGAAGGAAATCATCAACAAGCGCGATGCCGTCCGCACCGAAGTTTGGGACCGTGCGCGCGCGGTGCAACATTATACCGATGCCAAAGAGCCCTATAAGGTGGAGCTGATTGACGCCATCCCTGGCGACGAACCGCTGCGGATGTATTGGCACGGTGACTGGCAAGACCTCTGCCGTGGACCGCATTTGCAACACACAGGGCAAGTGCCCGCGGATGGGTTCAAACTGATGAATGTGGCCGGCGCCTATTGGCGCGGCGACAGCGACCGAGCGATGCTACAACGCATCTATGGGGTCGCATTTTCCAATAAGGAAAAGCTCAAAGCCCATCTGCATATGCTGGAAGAAGCCGCAAAACGCGACCACCGCAAATTGGGCCGCGAAATGGATTTGTACCATATGCAAGAAGAGGCACCAGGGCAGGTCTTTTGGCATCCAAACGGCTGGACCATCTACACCGAGCTACAAGATTACATGCGCCGCAAACAACGCGCAGGCGGGTATGTTGAAGTCAACACCCCGCAGGTCGTGGACCGCAAGCTCTGGGTGGCCTCAGGCCATTGGGACAAATACCAGGAGAATATGTTCATCGTTGAGGTGGATGAAGAACATGCCCGCGAAAAGGCCGTCAATGCGCTCAAGCCGATGAACTGCCCCTGCCATGTTCAAATTTTCAATCAAGGCTTGAAATCCTACAGAGATCTGCCGCTGCGCATGGCGGAATTTGGCAGCTGCGCACGCTACGAGCCATCCGGTGCACTGCATGGCATTATGCGGGTGCGCGGCTTTACCCAAGACGACGGGCATATTTTCTGCCGTGAAGATCAAATCGAAGAGGAAACGGCGCTATATATCGCCTATCTAACCTCCGTTTACAAAGATCTCGGCTTTGAATCCTTTCGGGTGAAATTCAGTGATCGGCCAGAAAAGCGCTCCGGCTCTGATGAGGTTTGGGATCGTGCAGAAACCGCCCTTTTGGCCGCGACCCGCAAAGCGGGCATTGAACCGGAGATGAACCCGGGAGAAGGTGCCTTCTATGGTCCAAAATTGGAGTTTGTTTTGACAGACGCCATTGGCCGGGATTGGCAATGCGGCACCCATCAGGTGGATTTCGTTCTGCCTGAACGCTTGGACGCCAGCTACATCGGCGAAGATGGGAATAAGCATAGGCCGGTCATGCTGCATCGCGCCTGCTTGGGATCTTTTGAACGGTTCATCGGGATATTGATCGAAGAACATGCCGGTCGCTTGCCACTTTGGCTGGCACCGCGTCAGGTGGTCGTAGCTTCCATTGTGTCGGACGCCGATGAATTTGTTCATGAGGCGGTTGCGGCCCTGCGCGCCGCGGGCATTCGGGCCGAAGCCGATACCCGCAATGAAAAAATCAACTATAAAGTGCGCGAGCATTCCGTGGCCAAAGTGCCTGTGATCCTCGCTGTGGGGATGAAAGAGGTTGCAGATCGCACGCTCTCTATGCGCCGCTTGGGCAGCAAAAACAGCGAAGTTGTGGCGCTCGATCAACTGGTGGCAGAGCTCAAAACCGAATCCACACCACCAGATTTGCTGTAAAACCCGCATCCATTATAAATCAAGAGCCTGCCCGGTCATCGCATCGGGCAGCTATGCCCCCGGCAAAGCCGCATAATAGGCCGCCACATCAGGCTTCCAGCCGAGCGTCATCTGTCCATCGTGGACAATCAACGGGCGCTTCAT
>JGI20154J14316_10001235_pt1 | contig 22660 bp, 20 predicted proteins | sample COG_04_FD_14316 | JGI IMG/M metagenome (IMG submission 14316)
CCATTGACCCACATCGAGGCGATATAGAGCACAGTGCCAATGGTCGACATCCAAAAGTGCACATTGATCAGATTTTCGCTGTACATTTTTTTCTTGCCATAGAGCCGGGGGAACAAATGATAGAGACAACCAATAGAGATCATCGCCACCCAACCGAGCGCACCTGAATGCACATGACCAATAGTCCAGTCGGTATTGTGGGATAGGGCGTTTACCGTTTTGATTGCCATCATCGGCCCTTCGAAGGTCGACATGCCATAAAAAGAAAGGGAGACCACCAGGAATCTCAAGGTCGGATCGGTGCGCAACTTATGCCAGGCACCGGACAGCGTCATCATGCCGTTGATCATACCGCCCCAGGAAGGTGCCAAGAGTAAGATCGACATCACCATCCCCAAACTCTGAGCCCAATCTGGCAGCGTTGAATAATGTAAATGATGGGGGCCGGCCCAGATATAAATGGCGATCAGAGCCCAGAAATGGACTATGGATAGACGGTAGGAATAGACTGGCCGCTCAGCTTGCTTGGGCACGAAGTAGTACATCATGCCGAGGAACCCTGCGGTCAAAAAGAAGCCCACAGCATTGTGCCCATACCACCACTGCACCATGGCATCGATGGTGCCGGGGAAGATCGAGTAGGACTTAAACCAACTGACTGGCACCGCCAAACTATTAACTATATGCAGTACGGCAACGGCAATAATAAAGGCGCCAAAGAACCAGTTGGCGACATAGATATGCTTTACTCGCCGCTTAACAATGGTGCCGAAAAAGACTATTGCGTAACAGACCCAGACCAGGGTAATTAAAATGTCGATGGGCCACTCAAGCTCAGCATACTCTTTCGATGAAGTCAGACCCAAGGGCAATGTAATCGCCGCCGCCACAATCACCAGCTGCCAACCCCAGAAGTGAAAGGCCGCAAGACGATCCGAGATCAGCGCAGCCTGAGAGGTACGCTGGACCACATAATAACTTGCGGCGAACAGTGCGCAGCCGCCAAAAGCGAAAATCACTGCATTTGTATGCAGCGGTCGCAGGCGACCAAAGTGAAACCAGGGACCAAAGTTTAATTCCGGCCAGACCAGCTGTGCTGCTATAACAACACCAACCAGCATACCAACGATTCCCCAGACTACGGTCATGATGGCGAACTGTTTGACAATTTTGTTGTTGTATTGAGGCAGAACACCGGAGGGGTTTTGATTACTCATACTGCTTCCCTGAGACTTAGCATTATTGGATTATGGATAAGCGCTACAAGGGGGAGCCTAAAGCGCAAGTACGCTAAAAGCATAGACAGTTTTTATAACCTGCGCCGGCACAGAGGGTCTTGTTATTAGGGGTTTTTAATCGCTTTGATTTGGATCAAAGGCAAAAAATCTCTGCCACCGGGATAGGCGACAGAGATTTTTAGGATGGTGTTATAACAACTCTAATTAACAGCTCTACTCAGTCGTTAGAGAATATCGCGACCTTTATTGGCAGCAATGCGCAAGCGCAATGCATTGAGCTTAATAAAGCCCTCAGCGTCGGCTTGGTTATAGGCACCGCCATCGTCGTCAAAGGTAGCAATATTGGCATCGAACAGGCTGTCATCAGACTTTCGACCAACAACAGAAACACTGCCTTTAAAGAGTTTAATGCGCACATCGCCGTTAACCGGCTCCTGACTCTGATCTATAGCCGTCTGCAACATTAGTCGCTCAGGTGCCCACCAGTAACCGTTATAAATCAGCTTGGCGTAACGGGGCATCAACTCATCTTTCATATGCGCCACTTCGCGATCAAGGGTGATGGATTCGATCGCACGGTGCGCCTTCATCATCACAGTGCCCGCTGGTGTCTCGTAACAGCCGCGAGATTTCATGCCCACGTAGCGGTTCTCAACTATATCCAGACGGCCGACACCATGGGCGCCGGCAACCTTGTTTAAATATTCAATCACTGTGGCCGGTGACATGGCTTCGCCATCGATGGCAACAATATCGCCCTTCTCATAACTGATGGTCATGTAGAGCGCTTCGTCCGGAGCTTCCTCAGGGGAAACAGTCCAGCGCCACATATCATCTTCAGCTTCGGACCAAGGATCTTCTAAGTTGCCGCCCTCATAGGAGATATGCAGCAGGTTGGCATCCATGGAGAAAGGAGACTTTTTGCCACGCTTCATCTCAACCGGAATGCTGTGCTTTTCACAGTACTCCATCAACTTGTCACGGGAATTTAGATCCCACTCTCGCCACGGGGCAATCACTTTAATACCGGGTTTTAGTGCATAGGCACCTAGTTCAAAGCGCACCTGGTCGTTGCCCTTGCCTGTGGCGCCGTGGGAAATCGTATCAGCACCGGTTTCATTGGCAATTTCAATCAGTCGCTTGGCGATCAAGGGACGGGCAATAGACGTACCCAGTAGATATTCGCCTTCGTAAATAGTGTTGGCGCGGAACATGGGGAAGACAAAATCCCGAGCATATTCTTCACGCAGATCATCGATATAGATCTCTTTGACGCCCAAGGCTTCAGCTTTGGCGCGAGCGGGCTCGACTTCTTCACCCTGACCGATATCGGCAGTGAAGGTAACCACTTCGCAGTTATATTCTTCCTGCAACCATTTGACGATAACCGAGGTATCTAATCCGCCTGAATAGGCTAAAACAACTTTATTGACTGATGACACGTGACGTAATCCTTTGCTTGAGCTAACGAGGCGGCGATTTTACCCTAAGACCAGAGCTTTTAGTATTGCTTAAGCGCAGTAATCTCGGCGGCATCGAAGAGTCGCCCGCCTGCAGCTGCAAAAGCGTCGAGCTCGGACTGCTTTGGGAAGCTGTAATAGCTTGCGTCTTGATCTTGGGGATGGGTAATCAAAGCCTCGCCTGCGCAAAGCGAGCTCACGGCATTGAGAATCTGCCGACAGCCGCCGGCATAGAGATTGATGACATTGAGCAGATAGGAGTGGTGTGAATTTAAGGGAATCGCCGAGATAGAAATAATGTCGCCATTATCAATGCCGCCGTCTTGGATATAGTGCAGAGTCGACGCGATCTGACTGTCATTATTTTGCATTGCCCTAAAGGTCGCCATCACACCGCGATAATCGGGCAACAACCCGGAGTGCAGATTGATAATACCCTGCTTGGGGATAGCAATGACCGCCTCACGGATAATCAAGCCAAAGCGCACTGATATAATAAGCTCTGGCTCAGTGACGGCAATTCGCGCAATACCCTCGGGGCTATTAACCTTATTATCCAGATCAACAAACCCTCGCAATGAACAACCAGCACTCTCAGCTAGCTGCTCAAAACTCGGGCGACCATCCATAAGCTGCTGCCGTTCAAAGGCGGCAAGCTCCATGAGCGGTTCGGGTAAGGTCTTATCAGCACCGACCTTTTCAGAGATAAAGATTGATAGATTATGCTCAGCCAATCCGTCAATTAACTGGCTCAGGGCAATATGGCTTGGCAAATCGCGGTTGCAGAGTAGCGTTATGTTCATTAGTTGCTCAATTTTTATTCATACCGTTCCACAAAACCTGTCATGACACCACTGTTTCCGGTAGCATTCACCGATAACAGCGGATACGGCTTCAATGGACAAAATTACTCTTATACAACCAGACGACTGGCATCTCCATCTGCGTGACAATAGCATGCTTGCGGCGACAGTACCCGCCGCCGCAAGAGGCTTTGGCCGCGGCATTATTATGCCCAATCTAATGCCACCGGCAACTACTGTGGCTCAAGTCGGCGCCTACCGCGAGCGCATTCTGGCACAGCGTCCTGCAGGCTCAACCTGGGAACCCTTAATGGTTCTCTATCTTACGGATAACACCACCGCCGATGAGATTCGCGCGGCGAAAGAATGTGGCTTTATCCATGGCTGCAAGTATTATCCGGCAGGAGCTACAACCAATTCTGACTCCGGTGTTACCAGCCTCAACAATATCCAGAAGGTTCTTGCCACCATGCAGGAAGTGGGCATGGTATTGCAGCTCCACGGCGAAGTCACCGCCGGCGAGATCGATATTTTTGATCGCGAAGCGGTATTTATCGAGCGCCATCTGCGCGGTCTGGTTCAGCATTATCCCAAGTTAAAAATTATTTTCGAGCATATTACGACGCTTGAAGCAGCAGAGTTTGTCGCCGCAGCCGGTGACAATGTGGCCGCTACCATTACTCCTCAGCACCTGCTCTATAACCGCAACCACATGTTGGTTGGCGGTATTAGGCCGCACCTGTTTTGTCTGCCCATTTTAAAACGCGATGTTCATCAGCACGCCCTGATTAAGGCTGCCACCAGTGGCAGCCCGAAGTTCTTTTTGGGCACTGATTCTGCGCCCCATGCTCAGGACAAAAAAGAGAGTGCCTGTGGTTGCGCTGGCTGCTTTAGCCATCACGCCGCTATTGAACTCTATGCCCAGGCCTTTGAAGAGGCCGATGCGCTGGATAAGCTCGAGGGCTTTGCCAGCAAGTACGGCGCAGACTTCTATGGCCTGCCACGAAACACCACTAGCATTACCCTATTACGCCAACCCTGGCAGCTGCCCGCAGCGATTCCGTTTGATGATTCGCAACTGATCCCCCTCGGCGCTGGTACCACTCTGAATTGGAAAATGGACCACTAATGGATATGTCGTCGATCATCAATAAAATTGATACTAAAGAGTATACGAATAATATCGCCGAGCGATTTCGTGGTTTTTTGCCAGTTGTAGTGGATGTTGAAACCGGTGGTTTTAATTCTCGCACCGATGCCATGTTGGAAATTGCCGCAGTGATTCTGGAGATGGATGGTCAGGGTAATATCCAGATCAAAGAGACACACAGCAAAAATATCGACCCCTTTCCCGGTGCAGTAGTTGAAAAAGCGGCGCTGGAATTTACCGGTATTGATATTTATGATCCCGAGCGTATGCCCGAGGAGGAAGGTGAAGCTCTGCGGGATATCTTCCGGCCTATACGCCATGAGATCAGCGCAACTGGCTGCACTCGTTCAGTGATGGTGGCTCACAACGCCCATTTTGATCTGGGCTTTGTCAATGCTGCGGTGAATCGAAATCAGATAAAACGCAATCCGTTTCATCCCTTTTCCTGCTTCGACACTTCCACTCTTGCCGGTCTAGTCTATGGCCAAACCGTATTGGCCAAAGCCTGTCAGGCGGCGAAGATGGATTTTGATAATCGCAATGCTCACAGTGCCCTCTATGATGCAGTGAAAACCGCAGAGCTGTTCTGCGGTATTGTCAATCGCTGGAAAGATCTCGGTGGTTGGCCTCTTGAGACCGATGCTGAGACTGAAGCCGAATAGCGGTTACTGACTCTCGGCGTTCTTTCTATCCACCCAGAAATTAGCCTTTTCAATCCCTAAAGCCTCTGGATCAAAGCGCGGATCCACTCCCGCATCCAACTGCCGTTCGTAATCTTTGAGCGCCGTCAGAGCCGGGCGCTGCAAGATAATGATCGCGACAATATTCAACCATGCCATAAGGCCTACACCCACATCACCCAGTGCCCAAGCCAGATCGGCGCTCTTTATACCGCCATACATCACCGACGTAATCACCAACACTTTCAACAGATTAGCCAACCATGGACGATGAACCTTGCGGTTAATAAACATCACGTTGGTTTCAGCAATATAGTAATAGGCAACAATGGTGGTAAAGGCGAAAAACAGCAGAGCTATGGCTAGCACACTACTACCAAAGCCGGGCATCACTGTATCAAAGGCCGCCTGCACATAGGCTGGACCCACTTCGACACCAGGCAGACCCTGATAGAGGTAAGTGCCGTCGGCGCCCTCGACATTGTAGAGACCGGTCAACAGAATCATAAAGGCGGTAGCTGAACAAATTAAAAGCGTGTCCACATAGACAGAAAAGGCCTGCACCAAACCCTGCTTGGCGGGATGAGAGACTTCTGCCGCCGCCGCTGGATGAGGACCACTGCCCTGTCCCGCTTCGTTGGAGTAAACACCACGCTTAACACCCCAGGCCACGGCCATACCGATAATCGCACCGTAACCTGCATCTAGACCAAAGGCGCTATTGATAATTAGCATGGTCACTGTGGGGACCATATCTATATTGAGAAATACCACCGTAAAGGCAATAAGGATATAGCCGGCGGCCATCGTCGGTACCACCACCTGAGCGAAATGGGCAATGCGCTTGACGCCGCCGATAACGATCATCGCCAGGCCGATTGCCAGTACCGAGGCAGTGACCAGCGCCGGGATCTCCCAGGCATTGTTCATGGCGGCAACAATACTGTTGGCCTGAATACCTGGAAGACAGAAACCCATGGCAATAATAGTCGCCACAGCGAAAGTCCAGGCATACCATTTTTGGCCCATGGCTTTTTCAATGTAATAGGCTGGGCCACCGCGGTAGCTGCCATTGTCATCTAACTCTTTATAAATCTGTGCCAGAGTGGCTTCTATATAGGCGGTGGAGGCGCCGAGAAAGGCCACGGTCCACATCCAAAAAACCGCACCTGGACCGCCGATGGCGATGGCAGTTGCAACACCGGCAATATTACCCGTGCCAACCCGCCCGGACAGCGACATGGTCAACGCCTGAAACGACGAAACACCGGCCTCGGAGCTCTTCCCTTCGCGCATAATTTTTAACATATGACCAAAGTGGCGAACTTGAAGAAAGCGCGTGCGCAACGAAAAATAGAGCCCGGTGCCAAGGCACAGATAGATCAGCGCTGAACTCCAGATAATGCCATTGAGATGGTTAACAAATGCTTCCACGATTAATTCCTATTATTGTTTGCCGCTCAAACACGGCATTTATTTTTTATCGATTGACAGCTGTTAGGCCGAACCTTGTTCTAGTCGAGAGCGTTGCGATCAGCCGCAGCAAAAATAGCATCGAAACTGGCAATAAAATCATCTGCAGAGTCTGCACCAGCAAACTGCAGCTCAGGGACCTCAAGACCAGAAAAATAACTCGGGTAGGGAGAAAATTCGCCCCAGCCACTCATCCGGGCGGTGATACTAACAACAATGATCAACATTACAAAGCCGAGGGATGAAATCCAGCGCTGACGGGGCAACATGTTTGTAGCCAGAGCAAAATTGGCTGAGAGTAGCAGAGCCAAAAGCAGTAGCGCATTTAATGGCGACAGGATCATTGCAACCATCTCAGTACCGGCATTATACGCCAGTATACCGATCAGCCAATCTGCCACAGAATAGGCTAAACCAGCGAGTAAGATTAAACAATAGTGACTTAAAAACTGACTCTCACTGCGCAAAAACCGACCCAGTGCGCCCCAGAAGAGAGCTATAAATAACAGCACTGCCTGAGTGCCCAAAATGATTGAGAAAACATTTTTCCACTGCCACTCAATAAAGCTACTGAAGTAGAGTGCGGCTACTTCCACCGCTAGGCTAATCAGAAACAGTGGCAGCCAGATAGACAGTCGATTTAGCTTGCCCGCATCCTGTTCCAGATGATGCAGCTCTTTAGCGGCATCCACTGAATGACTATCTGAGACAATTCGCAACCTAGTGCGGCCAATTTTTATCTCTGCTCCCTCGCCGAGGAGAATGGCTGAATCGGCATCGAGCAACTGAGTTTCAGGCGAACGCGGATTTTTAATAATCTCAACACCGTTAACCGTCTGCAGATCAGTCAGCTGCCAGCCACCCTCAACTGCATCCAGACGCAGATGATTCGGCGAAATATAGACGTCGTCGAGAACCACATCATTCTGATAGCTACGGCCTATGGTGACGGAGTTTCCCTCAACAGTGAAATAGCGCTGACGCTTGCCACCCCAGCCAAGCAGCTCAATAATTACCGCCATTGCGCTACCCCCATAAACTTCCGCGCATAGGCTTTGGCGTTGTCGCGGCTAACACCGGCAAGCGTAAAGTGGCTAATAAATGCAGCGCGGGACTCATCCACTGTGCCTTGTAAAAACAACACATCATAGAGCTGTGGATAGTCTTTGTAGGCTCGGGCACAAAATACTGCCTTCGCCTTGCGTTGAGGCTCTGCCTCAAGATTATTCGTTGCGACAAATTCAGTGTCACACTGATAGTCACCCACATCTTTTTCACGGGCCTTATTGCCCGGAGCGAAGTCGCTAAATAACCTTTTATAGTACGTGTAAAACTGCAGGGGATTAAGCTTGTCTGCCTCCAGCCAAAAGAACTGATGTTCAATTACACCGCTGTTAAATTTTTCATTGAGATAGATATTATCTTCACTGCGACAGGTGCGATCAGCACTCAGTAATTGGGCTTTTTCAGAACTACTATTAGATCCGCCCCAACACCTAAAGAAAGGTGACAGCTCGTTGACCACTGTGGCTTCACCCAGAGCGATAGTGGACCAATCTAGAGAGAGCATTTGGGCAAACTTTTTGTCCTGATCCGCCAGTAACTGCTGACCGATACGCAGGGCCATATTGTCCACGCCCTGACCGCGCAATTGATGCTCGGCAATCAAATGCTGTAGCGCTGTCACCGGCACCAGAAAGCTCACTTGATTGCCTGCGGTAGAGACATTGATACCGACAACTTCGCCAGCTTGATTGAGAGTTGGCCCGCCACTCATTCCTGAGTTGAGGGAGCCGGTGAAGTGTACTCGCGGATGATAGCTGCTTTGATTGATGCCATTATAGGTTCCAGGCACAACGGTCAATCCCAAGTCGAGGGGATTGCCTAGGGCATAGACTGGCACACCTATATCCGGCTCGGCTGCTGCCAGAGGCAGCACCGCAGCTAGGGGTTTACTGGCCTGACTACTGCCCTCACTACTGCCCTGGCTCCTTCTCTGAACTAGGGCCAAGTCATTAATGATATCCACATCAACCAGATTCAGGCTGCCCGCCGCACCATCGGCACTGAGATATTCAATGCGGTATTGCTCAGGCTTACTGGCGGCCATTTGCACCACATGATAATTGGTCGCGATTAGACCGCTGTCATTGACCACAAAGCCCGAGCCAATGGCACTCTTGCTACCGGAGGTGATATCAATAATTCTAATTTGCAGGATGCCAGCTTTGTTATCGGCAAATAAAGCGCGGGCACTGTTACTCTGGGCGAAGCCAGACGTAGGCCTAGCGGTTAAAAACACTGTAAGCAAAACAATAAACAGCAAGACGACCAGCCGAAAAGGCTGTCCCTGAAGGAGGTTTTTATCAATGCTCAATATGGAAGTCCTGTTGCCATGCATAGGTATTCTTTCAAGTGATCCAAAGTATTACAAGTAAAGCCCAAAGGGAGTTAGCAATTTGTACAGAGGCCGCGTTAAACTGTGCGCCAGATAAATGGATCAGCCTACAAATTTAACCTTTACCTCTAGATTTACTCCCAGTAACCACAGGTGTATTTCAACCAAAGCTTATCCACGTCACCCCCATACCGTAACAGGAAATTCGAGCAAATGACCGACTCATTTAAAGAAGCCGCACTTAAATATCACACTCATCCAACCCCCGGTAAATTAGAGATTCGTCCAACCAAACCGCTGGCCAATAAGCGCGATTTATCACTCGCCTATTCTCCCGGTGTTGCGCACGCTTGTGAGTTGATTGTCGAGAACCCCACAGAAGTGGCCTCGGTTACATCCCGGGGTAATCTGGTGGCGGTGATTACTAACGGTACTGCTGTGCTGGGTCTGGGCAATATAGGCCCGCTGGCCTCAAAACCGGTAATGGAAGGTAAGGCAGTACTGTTTAAGAAGTTTGCCAATATAGATGTCTTCGATATTGAAGTGGATGAAACCGATGTCGACAAGTTGGTGGATATTATCGCGTCACTGGAGCCAACCTTTGGTGGGATTAACCTTGAAGATATCAAGGCACCAGAGTGTTTTATGGTGGAGAAAAAACTCCGTGAACGCATGAAAATTCCGGTATTTCACGACGATCAACACGGCACCGCCATTGTTGCCGCCGCCGCTATTTATAACGGCCTGCGCATAGTCGAGAAAAAGTTTGAAGACGTTAAGCTCGTGGTCTCAGGTGCTGGCGCTGCCAGTATTGCCTGTGTCGACCTGCTGGTAAGTATGGGCCTGCAGAAGAAAAATGTGCGCATGATCGACCGCACCGGCGTTATCTATGCCGGCCGCAAGGAGGGCATGAACCCCTGGAAAGAAGATTACGCAGTAGAGACCAGCGATCGCACCATTGAGGATGCTATCGAAGGCGCGGATTTGTTCATGGGTCTCTCAGGACCGGGCGTTTTAAATGGCGAGCTGCTAAAAAAGATGGGCGAGAAGCCCATTATTCTCGCCATGTCTAACCCGATTCCAGAGATCATGCCGGAAGAAGCTATGGCCGCTCGCCCCGATGCGATTTTGGCCACCGGTCGCTCTGACTATCCCAATCAAGTGAACAATGTTCTCTGTTTCCCGTTTATTTTCCGCGGTGCGCTGGACTGTGGTGCGTCGACCATTAACGAAGAGATGAAAATGGCTGCGGTTCGCGCCATTGCCGATCTGGCCACTATGGAAACCTCAGATGTGGTGGCGGCGGCCTACGCTGATGAAGCGCTTAAATTTGGCCCTGAATATCTTATCCCCAAAGCCTTTGATCCACGCCTGATTGAAGTAGTGCCCATGGCGGTGGTTAAAGCGGCCATGGAGAGCGGTGTAGCTACACGCCCTATCGAAGACCTAGAAGCCTATCGTCAGACCCTGAACGAGTTTGTTAATCAGGCTGGGCTGTTTATGCAGCCGATTATTGAGATGGCGAAAAAAGCGCCAGCGCGTATTGTCTATGCTGAAGGAGAAAATGACGATGTTCTGTTAGCCGTGCAAGCGGTGCTTGATGAGCAGATCGCCAAACCTATTTTGGTTGGCCGTCGCGCTGGCATGGAACAAAAAATTGACCGTCTTGGCCTGCGCATAGATCTGGACAGTGACGTAGAAATATTTGATCCCAGCAATAATGATCGACACGAACAGTATGCCGCCTTCTATCATCAGAGCGTCGGTCGTCATGGTGTCTCTGTAGATGCTGCCCGGAAGATTATGCGCGACGATCAGACTGCCATCGCGGCAGTAATGGTTGCCCGGGGAGAAGCCGACGGCCTTATCTGCGGCAAAGTAGGTCGCTTTGATTTTCATCTTCGGGAAATTATGCATCTGCTCGGTCCCGCTCACAAAGAGCAGTTGGTCTCCTCTGCTGCGGTATTATTGATGCCAGATGGCCCGCTGTTTTTAGCCGATACAGCGATGAATGTGGACCCCACTGCCGAAGAACTGGTAAAGATTACTGAAGCCAGCATAGACCTGGTGAAGCGTTTCGGCATTGAACCTAAAGTGGCGCTACTGTCTCACTCAAACTTTGGTACGGCCAACACCGCGTCGGCACGGAAAATGCGCAGAGCCAGTGAGCTATTGCGGGAAGCACAGCCTGAGCTGGAAATTGATGGTGAGATGCATGTGCTCAGTGCCCTGAATCCGACATTGCGCAAAACAATTTATTCCCAATCGACCCTTAAAGGCCGCGCCAATGTATTGGTTATGCCTAACTTGGATGCAGCAAATATTGCTATGGGATTGATTCGCTCACTGACCGATGCACTGTTGATCGGCCCCTTTATCAATGGCTTTAGTAAGCCCGCGCATATTGTGATTCCATCGGTGTCTTCTCGGGGCATCTTTAATATGACGGCGCTGACGGTTGCGGATATTCAGCACAGCAAGTAAATAAGGTATTAGTGTTACAGAGGGTTAGCTCCAATGAGCTAGCCCTTTTTTATATCAGATTACGCTTTTAGTGCCAGCGCCATTTGATAGAACTGCTTTTTGTCACCGCCGGTAATCTTGGCTGTCAGTGCCGCCGCCTTGGCGGTGGGTAATTCTGCCAATAACAGGCGCAGAACGCGCTCGCCATCGACTGTTACTGTGCTCTCGGTCTCGTCTCGGCCAGCTAATATCAAGACGATTTCACCGCGCTGCTGATTGCTGTCCGCTTCGACTAGACTAACTAGCTCAGCCAGGCTGCCATGGAGGTAGGTCTCAAAGGTTTTACTCAACTCGCGAGCGATAAAACCACTGTGCTCGGCACCAAATACCTCAACGCTATCTCTCAGGGTTTCCAAAATGCGGTGCGGCGCTTCGTAAAACACCATGGTTTCAGGCACAGCCGAAAGTTCCTCCAGCACCTTTTTACGCTGGGTACTCTTGGCTGGCAAGAAACCAACAAATCTAAATCGATCCGTGGGCAGACCTGCCACACTCAGTGCAGCAATAGCCGCGCAGGCACCGGGGACGGGAATAACACTAATACCCTGCTGACGCGCTGCAAGTACCAAGCGGTAGCCAGGATCAGAAATCAGCGGTGTGCCTGCATCGGATATCAACGCGAGATCATTGCCGGCACTGAGCTGCATCAGAATCTTGTGGCTGCTTTTTTTGTCGCTGTGGTCGTGATAGGCCATCAATGGTGTATCGATGCGAAAATGATCCAGCAATTTTTTGCTGTGACGGGTATCCTCGCAGGCAATGGCTTTCACTGATTGAAGGATCTCGACTGCTCGGGGTACCATATCACCCAGATTGCCTATGGGTGTGGCGACTACATACAACGTACCGGATTGATTTGAGTTCATGACTAAACGACTTTTTCTCTCGATGATTTATGCGCTGGCCATCTTAGCCTTTATCGGGGGCTGTGCGCCAACTACAACGCAAATTTCAGGGCCAATTGCCAGAGTGACTCTGGACGCTGAAAACATCGAAGTTAATCAATCCTTGGTGAGCCAGGCCGAACTAGCTCTCGCACAAGTCCAATTACTTAATGCTGAGGACAGCGATAACCTGCTGCTGGATATTGCAATTCTGTTTGCTCAGGGCGGTGATCTGGAACAGAGCAGAACCACGCTAGAGTTAATTAATACCAATCAATTGAACGATATGTTTTTTGTTGAGTACAGTTTGCTCGGGCTGGAGCTGGACCTTGCGTCGCGGCAGCTGACCAGTGCCAAAGCAAGGCTTGCCGAAACCCGCTTTATGGCTTTGCGACAGAGCCTGGAGATAAATTTTCAGCGGCGTATTTTGAGTCTTGAAAGCGCACTTAACACTGCTGACGGCCATTTAAGAGCCAGTATCGAAAACAATATTCAGTTGGGCAAACTTTACAACCCACGAAAAATTAGCGACCAGCGACTGATTTCCCGCTTGCATGACCAAATTTGGCGGCAACTTAATCAACTGCCATTTAATCAACTACAGCAAACCGACCCTAGCGATCGCGGTGTACTGGCCGGCTGGCTGGAACTGGCGGCAGCCATGCGCTATCGACAGGCGGATCCCAGCGCCCAGAAGAATTTCTTCGCAGTATGGAAGCAGAGCTGGCGCGAGCACCCAGGCGCCAATAGTCCGCCAGCAGCACTGAAAAAACGATTCCGTGGCACCAGCGCACCTAAGAATATTGCACTGTTGCTGCCACTCCAGGGGCAATATGAAACACCCAGCACTACAGTTCTCAATGGTTTTATCAGCGCCTATTATGAAAATCTCGGTCAGGGCGCTAGCCTGCCCAAAATAGCCATCTATGACACATCCTCTCAACCTATAACTGCGGTTTACAACACAGCGGTGGAGCGCGGCGCCGATATGGTGATCGGCCCCATGCGTCAATCTCAGGTGGAAGAACTCGCCGCCAGTCCGCGCTTGCAAGTGCCCACCCTAAGCCTCAATCGGCTCGATAAAGAACAGCTCAATAAGACTGAGAATTTACTCCAGTTTGGCCTTTCAGCGCTGGATGAAGTGAATCAAATTGCCGATCAGGCTTGGATTCAGGGACAGACCAATGTTCTGCTCATAGCTCCGGAGAACGGCTGGGGTCTGCGCGCCCGACGTCATTTTATCGACTACTGGACGGCCAAAGGGGGCACAGTGATTGACGCTATCTCCTACTCCAACAGTGTCAATGACTTCACTCAGTTACTGCAGAAACCCCTGGAAATTGATCTCAGCGAACAACGCAGCCTGGCACTGCGACGCTCGGTTAACCGCAGCCTTAGCGCTACTCCACGTCGGCGTCAGGATATAGATCTGGTTATTATTCTCGGCTATTCGGAAAAAGTCCGCCAAATAAAGCCGGCCCTAGATTTTCTATACGCCGGTGATGTTCCAGTTTATGCCTCCTCGCATATCTACAATGGCACGCAACAGATCGAACTCAACCGCGATCTTAGCGGCATCAAATTTAGTGCCATGCCCTGGACTTTAGAGGGGCATATGTCACGGCCACTAAAACCGGACCTGCGCCTACCTACAGCCTATCGTCAGCTCTATGCCCTGGGATACGATGCATTTTTATTACATGCGCTACTCGAGGAGCTTGCCAAACCAGATGCGCTGCCGGTATTTGGTGCTACTGGGATGCTGCGACTCTCAGAGGGAAGTGTAAAGCGAACAGAAAAATGGGCGGCCTTTGAAAAGGGCCGAGTGGTGCCAGCGCAACCCTAGAGAGCACAGGCTTTTCAAGAGCAGTATTTCAGGAGCAGTATTATGGGGACAGGGATATTCCCAAGTAGTAAATTAAAGCGTTTGAACGGTACTGAGGCTGAACAGCTGGCTCTGGCTTTCTTGCAGTCTAAAGGTCTAGTGCTGGTGGCGAAGAACTTTCGCACTCGCAGGGGCGAAATTGATCTGATTATGCTGGATAATAAAGTTCTAGTATTTATCGAGGTACGCTTTCGTAGCAGTGTAAACTTTGGTTCAGCTGAAGAGTCTATTACAGTGCAAAAGTGTCAGCGCCTAAGTTCTGCTGCACAGGCTTATATGCAGCGTGAAGGGCTAACCGAAAAAGTCAGCGCTCGGTTTGATGCCGTCGCCATAAGCCCTGACAAGCAACCGACAAAAGAGTATTGCATCAATTGGATACAAAATATTCTCCAGTAGTTGTTCATTTAAATAGGAATACAGGTCATTGGACGCGATAGATCAAAAAGTTTTTAATCAATTTCAGACGATGATTGAGGCGACCATGGCGACAGGAGAAACCTGCGCTGAATCCATTGCCAGTGCCGCTGAAAAAGTTGCCTCGGCACTGCTGGCAGGGAATCGCGTGTTCACCTGTGGCGAGCATTCAAGTAGTTTAGTCGCGCAACTGCTGACTAACTATCTAGCTCAGGGCTATGAAATTGACCGCCCGGGTTTTCCATCTCTCAATCTAAATCAGATCGCCCAACAGAGCGGCGCTACCGACCGCTATAACCAAGTATTAAAAACTCAGGCAGCGAGTGGCGATATATTGATACTGCTGAGTGGCGGGGACAATAGCAGCCTATTACATGGCGCACTCAATACAGCCCTGGATCGAGGCATGTCGATCATTCTCGTTTCCACCGAAAATGATGATTCGCTGATCAACTTGGTAAGTTACAATGACGTGCATATTAGTCTCGGCAGCGCATCTGCGGCGCTGATCGTTCAGTCGCAAGTGCAAATTGTTCAGTGCCTCTGCGCTCTGATAGACAATCATATTTTTGGAGGAGAATAAATGCGCAATATAATCCTAATGCTATCACTGGTCGGGCTTCTAGCTAGCTGCACATCCGTGGTCAACTCTGTGGTCAAAGAGCCGATCACGCCAGACCCGACTTCCTCTCCAATCGGTTCAGATATCAACGACATAAAAATGGACACCTTTATTGGCGTCAACATTAAAAAGGCCGATCCAGCGCTCAAAAAAGCCCATATTAATGTTCATGTTTACAATGCGATTGTGCTGTTGACGGGTGAAGTGCCCACTAAGGAGCTGAGAGCGTTAGCCGGAGAGGTTGCCCGCGCCTACACAGGCCAGCGGCAGGTTCACAATGAACTGCAAGTACGCGGTAACTCATCGATTGTCGCGCGCACTAATGATGCTCTGATCAGCGCTAAGGTAGCAACCAAACTAACCTTTGATAAAGAGATCAAATCATCCAATATCGAAGTAACCGCCGAAGACAGCGTGGTCTATTTAATGGGCAAAGTAAGACGTATCAATGGTGAAAAAGCCGCTGCGATCGCCAGCCAAACTAGCGGCGTCCGCAGCGTTGTAAAGGTTTTCGAGTACGTAGACTAGGCCTCTTAACTAGACTAGCTCAATTGCCATTGCGGTAGCCTCACCGCCGCCAATACAGAGGCTGGCAATGCCTTTGCGGCCGCCATGCTGCTGCAGGGCGTGAATCAGCGTGACTATAATTCTGGCTCCACTGGTGCCAATTGGATGTCCCAGTGCGCAGGCACCACCGTGGACATTGAATTTTTCATGGGGTATTTTCAGCTCATGCATGGCTGCCATAGCCACCACTGCAAAGGCTTCATTAACTTCCCAAAGATCCACATCGTCCACCGCCCAACCCACTCGTTCCAGAGTCTTATTGATCGCCGACACAGGGGCTGTAGTAAACCACTCTGGCTCATGGGCACTCTGATCAAAGCCGCGGATAATGGCAATCGGCTTTAAACCTCGCGCTTCGGCTTCGTCCGCCATCATCAATGTCAGTGCTGCTGCACCGTCAGAGATAGAGCTCGCATTGGCAGCGGTAACCGTACCATTCTTGTCAAACGCAGGTCTTAGCTGGGGAATCTTGTCGGGCTTGGCATTTCCCGGTTGCTCATCTGTATCTACAACCACATCACCGCGGCGTGAAGAGATGGTGACTGGGGCAATTTCCTGATCAAACCAGCCATTGTCTATGGCAACATTGGCACGACGCAGAGATTCGATGGCATAGGCATCTTGTTGCTCGCGACTAAAACTGTATTTGTCGGCACATTTTTCTGCGAACATACCCATTGCGACACCCTGATAGGCATCTTGCAGACCATCGTATTGCATATGATCCAGCATTTGGGCATGCCCAAACCTGTAGCCCTGACGTCCCTGAGGGATCAAGTAGGGTGCCCGACTCATACTTTCCATACCGCCGGCAACAACAGTGGTTGCCTGGCCTGCACGCAGGGCATTACAGCCCATCATCACCGCTTTCATGGCCGAGCCACAGACTTTATTAATCGTCGTACAGGGAGTCCCCTGAGTGAGCCCAGCAGCTAATGCTGCCTGACGTGCGGGGGCTTGGCCTACCCCAGCTGAGAGCACGCAACCCATCAATACCTCATCGATCTGATCTACAGCTAAGGTGGACTTTTTTACGGCAGCACTGATTGCGACAGCACCCAGATCGGTGGCAGGCACTGAAGACAGTGAACCCATCATACCGCCCATGGGCGTGCGTGAGGCTGAGAGAATGGCGATTGGTTTAGACATTAAAATACTCCGACTAAAGCTGCTATTTAATAACCCTTAGCGACGGCTTAATCTTTTTCGGAGCCTTGTCGCTCGGTGAAGCAGGTGATTGATTTGAGGTTTTTTTAACCGCTTTCGGGCCGCTTGGCGGCGTCGGCGGCAGATCATCAGAGGGTTCGTGCTCAAAGACCATACCCTGACCATTCTCCTGACTGTAAATGCCGACAACGGCGGTAACAGGGACTTGAATATCAATCGGCATTCCGCCGAAACGGGTGGAAAAAGCAAGAATCTCAAGATCGAGAATAAAGTTCGATACGGCGCGGGGTGCCACATTCAGCACAATCTGGCCATCGGTAACATAGCTCTGGGGAACTTCTACACCCGGATGATGGGCATCGACCACAATATAAGGTGTGCAATCGTTGTCCACTATCCAGTCGAAGAAGGCGCGCAGAAGATAGGGTCGGTTGGACCGCATTTTCATTTTATTGACGAATCTCTAACTCGAGGTCGGTCAGACTCTCTTGGAAAGAGGGACGCTCGAATAATCGTTCCATATAGTCATGCAGCGGTTTTACCTGGCGGTTGACTGGCAGTTCGATACCAAACTCAGGCAGACGCCACAGAATTGGCGCCAAACAGCAATCGACCAAAGTAAACTCTTCGCTCATAAAATAAGGCATATCGGTAAAGATGCTGGCAATGCTAATCAATGACTCACGTAACTCTTTGCGCGACTCCTCGGCCTTCTTACTTTCCGGGTTGTGCAAAATATGAGTGATTAATGAACACCAGTCTTTTTCAATACGGTGGATCCACAGGCGGCTCTGAGCGCGCGCAACGGGATAAACAGGCAATAGAGGTGGATGCGGGAAACGCTCATCGAGATATTCCATAACAACCTTTGACTCATAGAGTGCAAGGTCACGGTCGACCAATGTAGGCAGTGTTCCGTAGGGGTTGGCTTCAAGAATCTCTTCCGTAACCGCACCTGGGTCGATATCTTCAATATCAACGGTGACGCCTTTTTCGGCTAAGACAATACGCACACGATGGCTGTACTGGCATGTTGGGTCGGAAAATAATGTCATCGACGATCGTCGCACAGCAACCTCTCAAATTTTAGTAACAAAGTAGGAAGCAGCTCGACGCCGCTCCAAATAGACAACCCATACCTTTATATGGTCTGTCTGGGGTAATACTATAGCCTCTAAATGACCTAGATTTTCTAAAATAACCTAGATTCAGCTAAAGGCTGGTTAACACTTTTTAATACTTTAGCGATCTTAGTGAATGCCTTTCCAGTATTCACGATTCAGCAGCATAACAAAGACCAGCAGTAGCAGCAGGAATAACAGCACCAGACGGCCAATATGCTTGCGCTCTTCTGCCATAGGCTCTGCAATATAGGTCATAAAGTTGACCAAATCATACATCGCCACATCAAATTCTTCGGCAGTCATGCTGCCCGCAGTGGTGATATCAAAACGACCACAGGGGTCATCAAGAATATCTTCACCGGTCAAAAGGTCGCGCTTAATACCGCCGTTGGCTGTGACTACAGGCCCTGGCGCACATTCAGGCAAGCCCTGCAGATCGAGCAACACATGGGGCATACCTACATCTTTAAATACTTTGTTGTTAACGCCTAGAGGTCGACTTGGGTCTGCGTAAAAATTGCGCAGATAAGTGTAGACCCACTCTGGCGAGCGCGAGCGAGCAACCAGAGTCAAATCCGGTGGCACTGCACCAAACCAATCTTTGGCGCCATCTTCAGTCATGGAGATTTCCATCAGCTCACCGATCTTTTGACCGGTGAAAACCATATTGTCGAGCATCAACTGATTGGGGATACCAATATCGTTGGCGACACGTTCCCAGCGCGAGTACTTGAATGAGTGACAACCCATGCAGTAGTTGACGGCCAGTTGAGCGCCATTCTGCAGTGAGGCATGATCGCGAAGATCAGCCTCAAAAGTATCGCAGTCAACAGTGCCACATGATTTGCCACTCTCGGCGCCTACAGCTTTGATTGGCAGCACAACGAGTAGTGCAACAATCAACACACCGCCCAAGGTCTTCCAAATTCCAATGCCGCCATCCATGGTAATGCGATCGGGCTCTGGTCTAGTGGTCTCTATGCGAGTCCAGAAGTAGATACCGATAAAGTATGAGAAGTACAGAACCGTACAGATCTGAGCTAGCAACGTGCGTGATGCGGTCGGCGCTTTAACACCCAAGTATCCCAGCAGGATAAAGGACGCAACAAACACCAGAATCGCACCGCGACTGAAGTTTCCTTTATAGCGCATAGAGCGCACCGGACTGCGATCCAACCAGGGCAGTACAAACAGAATCGCGATGGCAGCTGCCATAGTGATAAAGCCACCGAGCTTGTCGGGGACTGCACGGAGCATCGAGTAGTAAGGAGTGAAATACCAAACCGGTGCAATATGCTCTGGTGTCTTCAAGGAGTTGGCGATTTCGAAGTTGGCATACTCTAAGAAGTAGCCGCCCATCTCTGGCATAAAGAACAGGATCGCGCAGAACACAAACAGGAACACCACAATCGGCACCAGATCGTGAATAACAAAGTAGGGATAGAAGGGAATTCCGTCAATCGGGTTACCTTTCTCATCTTTGTACTTCTTGATGCTAACGCCATCTGGATTGTTAGAGCCTACATCGTGCAATGCAATGATATGCATAACCACCAGTGCAATCAGAATGATTGGCATAGCGACAACGTGCAGAGACATAAAGCGGTTTAGCGTAATACCCGAAATCAGGTAATCACCACGAATCCACTGCACAACGTCTTCACCAACCACTGGAATCGCGCCAAACAGAGAAATAATCACCTGCGCGCCCCAGTAGGACATCTGACCCCAAGGCAATACATAACCGAGGAAAGCCTCAGCCATCAACGCCACATAGATAGTCATGCCAAAGATCCACACCAGCTCGCGAGGCGCTTTATAAGAGCCATAGATCAGGCCGCGATACATGTGCATGTAGACCACAACGAAAAATGCCGAGGCACCTGTGGAGTGGGCATAGCGGATAATCCAACCCATATCCACATCGCGCATAATATATTCAACCGAGGCGAAGGCCTGCTCAGCAGAGCCCTGGTAGCTCATCAGCAACCAGATACCGGTTATCAACTGAATAACCAGAACCACCATCGATAGTACGCCGAAGTAGTACCAAAAGTTAAAATTCTTTGGCGCATAGTACTCGGCCATATGCCGATTCCACTCGCGCTTGAGCGTAGGCATACGCGAATCTAGCCATTCAGCAAAAGATGTTCCTTTACTCATTACGCAATCTCCGCATCAATTCCGATAATAACAATGTCGTCCGACTCATAGAAATGAGGCGGAATTTCCAAATTGGTTGGCGCTGGAACGCCAGCAAAAACTCGTCCTGAGAGATCAAACTTTGAGCCGTGGCAAGGGCAGAAGAAACCACCCAACCAAGAGTCACCGCCCAAATCAACTGCTCCCACGTCCGGGCGATACATCGGTGCGCAACCTAGGTGCGTACAGAGGCCAACCAAGATCAAATACTCTTCGCGGCCAGCCTGAGTTCGGGCTGAGCCAGTCACATAGCTAGGCTGCGAAGCCGCGACTGAGTCTGCATCGCGTAATATGCTGCTATCAATATCATCAATGGCTACCAGAGACTCTGGCGTGCGACGGACAATATAGACAGGCTTGCCACGCCACTCGACGACCAGGCGACCGCCTACCTCGAGCTTGGAAATATTGATCTTAACCGGAGCGCCAGCAGCCTTAGCTTTGGCACTGGGTTGCCAGGATGAAACAAATGGAACGGCCGCTCCAACTACACCTGCACCACCTACGACTGAGGTAGCACCAAGTAAGAATCGGCGACGACTATGGTTGACTCCGTCATTGGTCATGACGTTCTCCCTAAACAGCAAAATTGGATGTTAAAACACGCGGATTCGCATGCAATTAAAAATGGCCCCGCATTCTAACGGAAGCGCTCTTTATACGCAACAAGGGAGTTAGACGGATCAGGGATAACTTACTGTTTTTTAAGGCAAAAAAAAGCCCGACTCATGAGTCGGGCTATTCTTTTTAGCGCTGCTATTAACGCTTGGAGAACTGAGGACGCTTACGGGCCTTGTGCAGTCCAACTTTCTTGCGCTCAACCTGTCTCGCATCACGGGTCAAGAACCCAGCTTTGCGCAGTGGCGAACGAAGATTTTCATCATACTGAAGCAAGGCGCGGGCAATACCGTGACGGATTGCACCAGCCTGACCAAAGTTACCACCGCCATTAACGGTGATCTTCATATCAAACTTGTTGACCATATCAACAATCTCAAATGGCTGGCGAACAATCATTCGCGCCACTTCGCGACCGAAATACACATCGATCGCACGATCATTAATAGAAATATTGCCGCTTCCTGCAGTCAGGAAAACGCGAGCTGCTGACGTCTTGCGACGGCCAGTGCCGTAAAATTGAGTGTCTGCCATGATAATCGCTGTCCGTTAAAGTTCTAGAGCTTGAGGCTGCTGCGCGGCATGCGGGTGTGCACTGCCAACGTAGACCTTAAGTTTTCTAAACATTTCCCGACCAAGTGGTCCGCGGGGCAACATACCTTTAACGGCAGATTGGATAACGCGCTCAGGCGCTTTCTCAATCAACTTGTCAAAAGTAATATCCTTCAGACCACCGGGGTAACCGGTGTGAGAGTAATAAGTTTTCTGTGTGGCTTTGTTTCCAGTCACACCAATTTTCTCCGCGTTAACCACAACGATGTAATCGCCGGTATCAACGTGGGGAGTATATTCTGGTTTGTGCTTACCGCGCAGGCGAGTTGCAATTTCCACTGCCAAACGACCCAGAGTTTTACCCTCGGCGTCTACGATAAACCAATCACGTTCTACTGTTTCTATTTTTGCGCTATATGTTTTCATCTATTCCTGCCTGGCTTTGGGGGATCCCAAAAAAGGGTGCGAATTGTAATGATCGTCAGCACCTATTACAAGGGGCGATGCGATCAAAATGTAAGTTTTTTATTGGGCCCTTCACGGACGGTGTGGCCGAGCCAAATACTCGCGGCTCTGCATTTCTAATAATCTGCTCTCTGTGCGCTGAAACTCGAACCCTAAACGACCGCCACTATAGAGCTCATAGAGAGGCGCGGCGGCGGTTACAGCCAACTTGACACTGCGATCATAGAACTCGTCAACCAGATTGATAAAGCGTCGCGCCGCATCATTATTGGCTGGCGTAAAGATTGGCACGCCACTGATCATCACCGAATGAAATTCTTTCGCCAGCTCAATATAGTCATTTTGACTGCGCGGACCTTCGCAAATCGCCGCAAATTCAAACCAGACTATATCCTCGGCGACCTTGATCGAGGGAATTAATCGACCCTCAATATC
>JGI20154J14316_10001237_pt1 | contig 22655 bp, 23 predicted proteins | sample COG_04_FD_14316 | JGI IMG/M metagenome (IMG submission 14316)
GCTCGGTCCTAAGGGCCGTAACGTGATCTTGGACAAGTCTTTCGGTGCCCCAACGGTCACGAAAGATGGCGTTTCAGTTGCCAAAGAAATCGAACTGAAAGACAAGTTCGAAAACATGGGCGCTCAAATGGTGAAGGAAGTTGCGTCACAGACGTCTGATGTTGCCGGTGATGGCACGACGACAGCAACGGTTTTGGCTCAGGCGATTTTGAACGAAGGCCTTAAAGCGGTTGCGGCGGGCATGAATCCAATGGACCTCAAGCGCGGGATTGATAAAGCGGTCACCGCGGCTGTTGAAGTCGTAAGAGGCTTGGCCGTACCTTGTGATGATCCTAAAGCCATCGCGCAGGTCGGTAGTGTGTCGGCAAACAGTGACACAGCGATTGGCGATATCCTGGCTGAAGCCATGGAGAAGGTCGGTAAAGAAGGCGTGATCACGGTAGAAGAAGGTCAAGGCATCGAAAACGAGCTGGATGTGGTTGAAGGCATGCAATTTGACCGCGGTTACCTCTCACCTTATTTCATCAACAATCAGGAAAACATGAGCGCAGAGCTCGAAGATCCTTATGTGTTGTTGTTTGATAAGAAAATTTCAAACATCCGTGACCTCCTCCCGGTACTCGAAGCCGTAGCCAAGTCTGGTCGGCCTCTGATGATTATCTCCGAAGATGTTGAAGGCGAAGCCTTAGCAACCCTCGTTGTGAACAACATGCGCGGGATCGTTAAGGTTGCTGCTGCCAAGGCACCTGGCTTTGGTGATCGACGTAAGGAAATGTTGCAGGATATTGCAATTCTGACGGGCGGCACGGTCATTTCTGAAGAAGTGGGCTTGTCTCTTGAAGGCGCATCCTTGGAAGACTTAGGTCAGGCCAAGCGCATTACCTTGACGAAGGAAAATACGACGATTGTTGACGGCTCTGGTGCATCAGATGATATCGAAGCACGCGTCAAGCAGATCCGAACTCAGATTGAAGAAACTTCCTCTGATTACGATCGTGAAAAGCTACAAGAGCGGGTTGCAAAGCTTGCTGGTGGCGTTGCGGTTATTAAAGTGGGTGCTGGCTCTGAGTTGGAAATGAAAGAGAAGAAAGCACGCGTTGAAGACGCGCTGCATTCAACTCGTGCAGCGGTTGAAGAAGGGATCGTTGCAGGCGGTGGTGTTGCGTTGATTCGCGCACTGACAGCCCTTGATGACCTGGTTGGCGACAACGAAGATCAAAATGTTGGGATCAACATTTGTCGTCGCGCGATGGAAGCCCCAATTCGACAAATCGCCGAGAATGCGGGCGCCGAAGGCTCCGTTGTTGTTGATAAGGTCAAGCAACTCTCTGGCAACGAAGGCTTTAATGCTGCGACCGGTGAGTATGGCAATATGATCGACTTTGGTATTCCCGATCCTGCCAAAGTAACTCGCACAGCACTTCAGGCAGCCGCATCGGTTGCGGGTCTTATGATCACAACGAGTGTATGGTGACGGATGTGGTTGAAGAGAATGCACCTGCAGGCGGCGGTATGCCTGACATGGGTGGTATGGGCGGTATGGGCGGTATGGGCGGTATGATGTAGTCCAACCCCTGATGAAAAAGCCCCGCTAAATGCGGGGTTTTTTTTGTCGATTCGTTCGGTTGTGTTAGCCGCTTAAACGTTTTAATTTTTACGCTCTATGAAGAATCAATTTTCTCTCAGAATTTCAGCGCTAGAGATGCAGCGCTACTATTCCGGTCAGGCCAGACACGTTGTCGTGACCGCGGAAAATGGCCAGCGGCTGCAATTTTCGGCTGAGTTACTGCGCCGATTCGTGACCCAAGATGGTGTCCAAGGCTGGTTCGAGATTGAGTATGATGACGCCGGCAAGCTACAAGGGTTGGTGTGTTTGAAGTCGTTCTGACTTCGGCCTGTAAAAGCTTATGTTTTGGGAAAAGTTTGTTATAGTACGGCGGTGAAGTCGTTCCGAGAACGCGTTCAAAAAGGCATTAGGTTTCGTTAAACAATATTAGGGGAAGGGTATGGATATTCCATTATTTTCAGAATACGGTGTGAACTACCTCGTTAGATGGGGCCATCTTCTGTTTGGTATCGTTTGGATCGGGTTGTTGTATTACTTTAACTTTGTTCAAACGGAGTATTTTAAAGAAGCCGATGCGGATCACCGCTCTGGTGCGATTCAGAAGCTNGTGCCGCGNGCGCTGTGGTGGTTCCGTTGGGGTGCAGCCTTTACCTTCTTGACGGGTCTTTATCTGTTATACCGTCTCCACGGCGCTATGACCTATGATATTACGGTTGGCGCAACGTTGGGCACGCTCATGGCTTTTAACGTTTGGTTCATTATTTGGCCAAACCAAAAAATAGTGATCGCCTCCGCAACACAAGTTGCGGGCGGCGGTGAAGCGCTGCCGGAAGCCGCAGCTGCTGCGCCAAAAGCCGGTCTGGCGTCTCGGACCAACACGTTGTTTTCCATCCCAATGCTGTTTTTTATGGGGTCTTCGGCGCATTTACCAAGCGGTATGGTCACCGATGAGATGGCCGCATCAACCGTGAGTTTGGTCGCAGTCTTTGCCATTATTTTGTTGTTGCAAGTCAATGCCATTCGCGGCAAGCAGGGCCCTATGACCTCAGTCGTTGGTGTGATTCATTGCGGATTGGGACTCACGGCTGTGCTCTATGGTTGCATGCACTTACTGTAGCGGAATCCGTAAAATAGCTTAAAATGCGGGGCCTTTAAGGTCCCGTTTTTTTTGGAAAGCGCCTTTATGAACGATGACATAAAAAATTTAGATGATCTGCCGTCCATTACGCCTGACGCTGCGGATGTTTCTTCCTATCGCCGTGGTGGTCGCTCTGAGGCGCCGAAGCAGAGTAACTTCAACGGCATCTTGATGTTCGTCGTTGTTTTGATGCTGTTAGTGATGGGTTTTGGTGGATACGTGCTCTTTCAGGTTCAAACCAAACTTGACGAAGCCAATGGGCTTTTAGAAAAAAGTCAGGCCAGCATTGGAGAGCTTGAAAGCAGGCTCGCGGCGACCGGAACGGATGTCTCAAAAACATTCGAGACAATGCAGGCGCAATCGAACACCAATATGAGTGAAATTGATAAGCTTTGGGCGGTCGCTTACCGTCAGAACAGACCTAAAATTGAAAAGGTTGCTGAAGACCTTGAGACAGCGATTACCGGCTTCAAAGCCGAGCTGGATCCGATTGCGGGGGCGGTTTCAGGTGTTGGCGCTAAAATTGATGCCTTAAATAAAGACCTGATCAGCGTGAAGCAGCAACGGTCGATGGATAGTGAAGATCTCTCAACGGAGCTTGCGCTGATCCGACAACAAAATCAGGACCAAGCCGATGCGCTTGAAACCTTGCGGCGAGCCGGTACGGTGATGGCGAAACAGATCAGCGAAGCAAAAGAAGATATTGGCTCGAACCAAAACTATCGCCAGCAGCACAACTCCGAAGTGATCGAGATGAAAAAGCAGATTCAGCGGTTGGATGATGCCCTTGTTGCGCCAACGATGCAGTGAGTGTTTCGGGAAACCTGCGGGTGGGTCCTAGAGGCCTTAGTCGTCAGCCCACTGACTTAAAACGCTGATCGGGACTTCGTTATTTTGATAGGCGACCACAACCCCTTCCTCTGTAATATTCTTGAGCAAGAGTCCTGAGCCGAATCGATTCCCCTCTCGGAGGGATTGACCATTGATAACCACCATTCGAAGACTGGCGTCGTTCGCAAAAATATGGCTCGAAAAACGAATGGCTGAGATTTCCTGTTTGACTTGGCGGCTTAAGCTAGCTTGGAAGGGGTCAGGTTGCGCAGCCGGTCTTTCGCGGACTGGCCTTGATGGGGTCGATCCGATTAATGCTGGTTCAGGACGGGCAGTGCGCGGCTCACGGCTTAACGCGCGGTTATTATTTGGCGGAGTCTGCCCGATAACCGGCTGCGTCGTCGGCAACGGATCAATTTTGGCAGCAGTTGTTTTGGGCGCCTCGGCTAAAAACACAAACCAAATGATCAAGCCAAGAAGATTTAGGATCACGACAGCGCTTGCGACGATCATCCAGAGGCGCTTACCAGGGGTGCGATTGTTGGGTTTTTGGTGGATTGTATTCAGCCCAGGCGTACGGTGCTGTTTTTTCTCTTCTTCAGACTTGTTGAGCGCATCAAGGATGTAAGACATTACAAACTTTCCCCGTCTAAACGTGGCGTTTCGATATCGTCGGCATCATTAATTTTAATCCAAGTCTTAACGCCAGCGATCCCATCGGGGGTTAGTCCGGTGGTGAGCTGAAATTGCTTCACTTGGACTTCTAATTCGCCATCGAACACATAACCCGGCGTTGTCGGGCCCGTTCGATCATTGATGACCTGCAACCGGTTGACCAGCCAGTCAACGGCAGGGCCCCGATCGCCTATCGAGATGGGTGCTTTATAGCCCGGAGGGGCTCGCCACAGAAGCGTGAAATTGCCACTCCAAGCATCAAGTAGTTCGGCAACCGGCACGCTATGGATCGTGTTATCCACTTTTAGGGATGCGCTACCGCGGTCGAGTTCGATCAGTGTAAACCACTGGTTGTTTAGATTGATCACGACAGGTCGGTCGAAATCGTTCATTTCATTGAGGCCAGCGATACTCGAAAAGCAGAATAAACCAATGGTTTCTGCAAGCTCACAAGAGGCGGAGTCTGGATCGGTGAAATCGACTCCCCACAACTGGAGCAGATCATTTAAAGCAGCGCCGGCGATGTCGTGGCCGCGAATTAAACGCAATGAGGTGAGGTTTGTGCTGGATTGATCCCCGTAAGGCGCGGGCTGCGTTTCTTCAAACGTTTGCAAGCGCACGGGCTCCGCTATCTCAAGGCTCTGCTGGGGTGCGGGCGCGACGTAAGCGGTCGCGTCTGCGAATTGATCTTCACGAGCCGTCATTGGTTGGTTGATTGTCGCGACAGTCTCTTGCTGCGCCGTGGGTTGTATTTGGGCAATGGGCGCCTCTGATTCGCCCGTGAGCATCAGGATTAAGAGTCCCGTCAGCACAACCAAGCTACCAATGCTCGCGATTGCAATCAATCGCCAGTTAGGACTCGCTTGGGTCTCGGGTCCAAGGATTTCCGAGGCCGCTTTTGCCACGATTTTTGGTGTGACTTGAAGCTCGCCCTCAGAATAGGTGCCCAGTAGAGAGCGATCACAAACCAAGTTAATAATCCGCGGAATACCTTGGCTGATTTTATAAATTCGATCGATCGCGGGTTTTGTGAAAAAAGTACCCTTTGCCCCTGCGACCACCAAGCGATGTTTAATATAGGCTGAAATTTCATCGCGATTTAAGGCGTTGAGGTGAAACCGTGCGGTTATCCTTTGCGACAATTGTCGCAGTTCAGGTTTCGCCAGGAGCACTAACAGTTCTGGCTGGCCAAGCAAAATAATCTGGAGGAGTTTGCGCTGGTTTGTTTCAAGATTAGTCAGCAAACGCAGTTGTTCTAACACCTCGATGGATAAGTTTTGGGCTTCGTCAATGATGAGTACGGTGCGTCGGTCGTTGGCATGAGCCTCAAGGAGATAGGCGTTAATACAGTCGGTTAGGACTTTAATCGTTGCACCTTGGGGATAGCTGATCTTTAAATCGTCGCAGGCTGCTGCAAGCAGTTCAGCGGCCGTTAATTTTGGATTGAGAATAAAAGCGGTATCAACTTGGGTGGGGATTTGCTCTAGCAGGCATCGACAGATCGTGGTTTTGCCGGTCCCGACTTCACCTGACAATAAAATGAAGGCGCCGTCACCTTGGATGCCGTACATTAAATGGGCAAGCGCCTCGCGATGCCGATCACTCATATAAAGATATTGAGGATTCGGTGCAATCGAGAAGGGGGATTCTTTCAGCCCAAAATAGTCATTGTAGATTGAAGTCAAAGCGGCTCCTCCGATCGGCAAGCATAGCAGGAGAGTTAGTTAGGCTCTAGCAGTTGCTGCAAAACGGCCTCTTTCTTATCCCAGCGATCGAGCAAGATTTGCTTAACCTGTTTACCCATTGATTTCGCGCGCCGGATTCGGGGAGGTCGGCTCGTCTGGGGATTGCCAGGCGGTCAATTTGGATTTTAATTGGCGTTGGGTGGCCGCAATAAAAGACCAAAATGATGGCGTTTCATGTTGGTAGGCCAATGTCACATCCAAGATCGCACTGAGATCATCTTGCATGGAGTCGACGACCATGGCGACACCACCGCCTTTGGGCTTGAGTAAGTGTTGGTACGGACTCTTTGATCGCCGCTGTTTCTCAGGTGAGAAACGAGTGCCCTCTACAAAATTTAGAACCGAAACCGGCGTGAGCTTAAATCGTTCACAGGATTTTAAAGTGGTCTCAAGATCTCGGCCTTTTAGATGCGGCTTCTTGGCAAGGGTGCGTTTGTCGTAGCGCTTCATGATGGGGAAATCGAGCGCTAAGAAGCAAACCCCAAGGATCGGAACATACAGCAGCGTCTGCTTAATAAAAAACTTCAACATCGGGACTCGCTTATTCAGAATTCGCTGCAGAATCACGATATCAGTCCAGCTTTGATGGTTGCAGATAACCAGGTACCACTCGTCAGGGCTTAATTCGGGATAGTGCGCAACGCTTATGTCGAGGGTTTGAAAGGCATCGATGATCCGGTTGTTGTTGGCAATCCAGCCCTCAGCACAACGCATTGAAATCTGCGTGCACAGCGCTTGGTACCGGTATGGGGTAAGCCCGCGCACTAGCGCCGCGATGCAGAGCGGTATCGCAAGGATCAAGGTGTTGATGAGCATGAGCAGTAGCGTGAGACTGCCCCGAATGAATCGCATGGTCTGCCTTAACGGATCGATTTGTCAGGATTAAGAATAGTCCTGTGACGACGTCTCGTCACCCCTTTCAACATTTTCATCTTGGTCTGCTTGCCCCGCCTGAATCCTTAGATCAGCCAAACGCTCAGCGAGCTAATCAAAAATGCCCCAATAATATTGAGCGCTAAGCCCTCTCGTATCATAGTTCGAATTGGAAAGGCGCCTGTGCTAAACATAATGGTATTGGGCGCTGTGGCGACGGGTAGCATAAACGCGCAACTTGCACTCATGGCAGCCGGCACCATCAACCGCTCGGGTGGGATCTCAAAGGCGACCGCGGCGGCGCAAGGATCGGTAACATCAAAGTGGTCGTCGCCGTATTGCTGGTGATTTCGGTCATAAAGGTGATGACCAGGCAAATAACCAGGACTAAAAAGAATAGATCCAACCCTGCCAGCTGGGTAAGCATGCCGCCAAGTTCTTGAGATAGTCCGGAAGTAACAAAGGCTTTGGCAATGGCGATACCGCCGCCGAACAGGATCAGCATCCCCCAGGGAATTTTTTCTGCGGCATCCCAGGTCAGTAAACGCTCACCTCGGCCATTGGGCACCAAAAACATGACGACGACTGCAAGCATTGCAATGCTTGCATCATTAATGCCGGGCACATTCAATAATTGGCTCCAACCGCCAAAAGGTTGACTACGAGTCACCCAGGCTAGGGCGGTTAAAGAAAAGACGATGAGCACCCGGCGTTCTGCGGTTTGCCAAGCGCCGACAGGCGGTAAATCAAACGTGCCCTGATAATTCAGATTCCGAGTCAGCCACAGGGCGGTCAAGGGTACAAAGAGGAGCACGACCGGCACGCCCCAGGTCATCCAGGTCAGAAAACCAATCTCTTGGCCTGTGGTTGTTGCGTAAACTTCTCTGAAAACCAAGTTCGGTGGGGTGCCGATTGGGGTGCCGATACCGCCGATACTGGCGGCATACGCGATGCCCAACAAGAGTGGCACGGCCAATCGTTTGTCGGGGGCTTTTTCCAGTACCGCGAGGGCGACCGGCAGCAGCATCAAGGTCGTTGCGGTGTTAGAAATCCACATGGACAAAAGCGCTGAGGCGGCCATAAAGCCAAACACTAAGCGTCGACTACTGCTGCCCCCAAAAAGGTTAACCATGGTGAGTGCAACGCGTCGATGGGCGCCACTGCGTTCCATGGCCGTTGATAAAATGAAGCCGCCCATCAGTAATAAAACAAGCGGGCTTCCGTAGGCGGCCCCAACTTGTGCCGGCGTTAAAATGCTGAATGCCGGGAACAGTGCTAGCGGCAACAATGAGGTTGCAGGAATGGGAATCGGCTCAAAGACCCACCACAGGCCGGTCCAAAGAGTGATTGCTGCGGTAATGGCGATAACTGTGGGTTGATCCTGGGCCGTCAGCACAAAAAAGAGCGCGAAGCCAGCGACCGGGCCTAAAGCGGTAAACAGAATTTTTGAATGACCCATGGTGCGACTCGAGACCAGATTGCTTGATTATAGGGTACAGTAGGGCTGGATTCGAAGATGCAATCGTATGCAAAGCACCTTTTTTTGGTATGACCTTGAGACCACGGGTACGGACCCGATTCTGGATCGAATCGTTCAGTTTGCAGGCCAGCGAACGGATTCGGACCTTCGGCCGATCGGCTCGCCCGTCAACTTCTATATTAAACCCAGTGTCGACACGCTGTTTCATCCGGATGCCACATTGATCACGGGAATTGACCCGGATCAAATTGATGCTGAAGGCCTGAGTGAATTAGCTGGGCTTCGCAAAATGTTAGCGTGTTTTACAGAGCCTGGCACCTGTGTGGTTGGGTATAACAATTTAAATTTTGACGATGAGTTTGTTCGGCAATCTTTATATCGCAATTTCTTTGATCCTTATGCGCGTGAATGGCAGAACGGCAATTCGCGTTGGGACTTGATTAATCTGCTTCGGATGACTTTTGCGCTTCGTCCGGCGGGCATCAAGTGGCCAAAACGAGAAGATGGTAAGCCGTCTTTTACCCTCGTTAAGATGGCCGAGGCGAATGGACTCAGTCATGAAAATGCCCACGATGCGCTGTCAGATATTGAAGCGACAATCTCTTTAGCCAAGCTGGTTAAGACGGCGCAACCAAAACTCTTTGATTACCACTTCCAAATGCGAAAGAAACAGGCGGTTTTGGACCTGCTCTACCCGTTAGGTAAAGCGCCGGTCTTACTGATTCAGCCGTTTTTTGACTCAAGTGATCGATATCTCGCGCCGATCCTGCCGCTGATCGCACATCCTTCAAATCAAAATTCGGTCATCTGCTTGGATCTCCGCCAAGATCCAGAAGCGTATTGTGCACTGAAGGGCGATGCGCTAACGGACTTTTTGTTGCCAAAACGGGTCGACGGGGCTCGGTCAAAGCCCTCTGTTGTTCAGCGGATTCAAATCAATCGTTGTCCGCCGATCGCGCCGATGAATACCTTACCACCGGCATTAGCGGCGGATTTGAGCTGGTCGCTTGATGCGCTGACCGGGTTTGTAAAGAAAATCCAAAGTTATCCTGGCATTCAAGGCGCGCTGATTGAAGCAATGCGGCGTGTGCCGGAGGCCCCCGTAAAGGATGCTGAGTTTCAGCTTTACAGCGGCGGGTTTGTTTCAGAAGTTGATCGCAGCCGCTTTGCACAGGTTCCTGAAATAGCGAGTGCGCCGGGGCAAACTGAAGTATTCGCCGACGCGCGCCTGAATGAATTGCTGTTCACGTTTAAAGCAAGGCACTACCCTGATAGCTTAGACGCAGCGCAAGCCCAGCGATGGCGCGATTTTTTGTCGGCTCGGTGGCAGCAGGACGCCCGTCTGATTACGCTCTATGAGACGACCAAAGCGCGGCTTGCGGCGCAGCCCGATTCGGTCTTGTTGCTTAAGCTGCTGCGTCGTCTGCAGTGGCAGGCGAGTCTTATATCGCTCACCCTTGATTAATGCTCAGCGGTGATTTGCACGCCTTGTGATTGACTGAAAAAAGCCCTTAGTGCTCGCAGCAGGTATTCAGGATCTTTTGCCCCTGCTAACTCTCGAATAGAGTGCATGCCAAAAGTTGGCAGGCCGATATCGAGGGTTTTAACCCCAAGTTTGCTCGCGGTGATCGGACCGATCGTGCTGCCGCACCCCATGTCTGATCGTGTGACGAAAACCTGATGCGGGATGTCCTGCGCCTCGCAAAGCGCCCTAAAATAACCGTGGGTATCGGAATTGGTCGCGTAACGCTGATTGGCGTTAACCTTGATCACAGGCCCTTTGTTCAGCTTTGGGCTGTGCCTCGGATCATGTTTGCCAGCAAAATTAGGATGCACGCCATGAGCGTTGTCCGTTGAGATTAATAAGGACTGGGCCAGTATGCGGGTTTTGTCCTCAGAATTGGTGGTTAAACGGTTCAGTACGTCCACCAAAAAGGAGCCGTCAGCGCCTGCAATCGAGCTGCTACCAACCTCCTCATGATCATTGAGCACAATCAAGGTGTTGGTTGCCGCCTCGCTTTGAATTAAAGCCTCTAGGGCGATGAAGCACGATAGTAGGTTGTCTAAACGGGCGCTTGCGATGAAGGCGTCGTTAAGGCCGATTAAAGCCGGCGGGTTGACGTCATAAAAACACAGATCCCACGCGAGGATGGTGTCAATCTGGCTCTCTGGATAGGTTCTGAGCACTTCGTTTTTTAACAAGACGTCAAATGGCTCAGTGGTTTGAGAAATGATCGGGGGCAAATCAGTTTGCGCGTTGATACTACGCTGCGAGTTGGCCTCTCGGTCAAGATGGATGGCAAGGCTTGGAATCACGGCAATGGCCTGCTGAAAATTGATCAAGCCATTGCGAAGCTGACCATTTTGTAGACGATAGGTGACCTTCCCGGCAAGGCTCAGGTCGCGATCAAACCAAGGGTTCATTAGGACGCCGCCGTACACCTCGACACCGAGCTGCTGATAGTCTTGTTCGAGGGTCACCGGGTTGGGCTTGACTTTGAGGCAGGGGCTATCGGTATGGGCGCCGACCATCTTGAGCCCAGACTCCGTTAGCGTGCTGGGATCCCAGCAAAAGGCAATGATCGACGAATCGTTCCGGGTAACGTAGTACCGGCCGGCTTTAAGGGCCCAGACATCGGTTTCAGACAGCGCTTGAAACCCCGCGGCATCAAGTCTTGTCATAACCTGCTGCGTCGCATGGTACGGTGTTGGGGAATCTTGGATAAATTGAAGTAAACGCGGATTTAAAGAATCAGTCATGAGCGTCATGTGCGATTGAGGAGCGTCTATTGTAGCAGGCCCCATTCCCGTTCCTGAAGTCATGGGGCGCGTTCGGTGGGACATTGAATAGTCTTGACGTGCGTAATAAAATTAATGGCGCGCCGATTTGTAACCAACTTGCGGGCGCGTAACAAGTACCGCTAAGGGGCACGGCCCGCGTACCTTTGCGGGTTTTTTATTTCTGGAGACCCATTATGGGATTTACCACACAGCTTTTGCATTCGGATCGCCGATTTGGCGTCGAACACGGTAATCTACTGAAGCCGATTCATCCGGGTGTAACCTATGGTTACGAAGACGCGCATGATTTGGCGCGAGTGTTCCAGGGTAAGCAAAAGGGTTATACCTACGGTCGACAGATTAATCCAACGGTCGAGGCGCTAGAGCAAAAAGTCACCCAAATGGAGAATGGCCGAGCGACGATTGCCTTTAGTACGGGTATGGCGGCAATTGGCACGACCCTGTTTGCACTTTTGCGATCGGGTGATCACGTTATCGCCTCAAAATACTTGTTTGGTAACACCGCGAGTTTGTTCGAATCGTTTGGCACCCATGGCATCGAGCTAACCTTTGTTGATGCAACCAGTGCTGATGCGGTTGCCGCGGCGGTTCAGCCCAATACCAAATTGGTCTTTGTCGAAACCATTGCGAATCCAAGAACGCAAGTTTCAGATCTGGTGGGGATCGGCGCTGTCTGCAAAGCGCAGGGATTAATTTATGTGGTTGATAATACCCTCACGACGCCCTATCTCTTTCAGCCGAAATCGGTGGATGCGTGTTTGGTCATTAACTCGCTCACCAAGTACATCGGTGGGCATGGCAATGCGCTCGGGGGCAGTGTGACGGAAATGGGCCTGTTCGATTGGACGACGTTTCCCAATATCTATGACGGCTATCGAGTTGGCGAGCCGTCCATGTGGGGCTTGAACCAAATCAAGAAAAAAGGGCTACGCGACTTTGGCGCAAGTTTGGCTGCGGACTCGGCACATCGGTTGTCGACTGGGGCCGATACGCTTGCGTTGCGTATGGCGCGGGCTTGCGATAATGCTGCCGCGCTCGCTGAGTTCTTTCAAGCTCATGATCTAATCGACGCGGTTTACTACCCTGGGTTGCCCGATCATCCGCAACATCAACGAACGGTTGATCTGTTCGGTCGCCCAGGCGCCATTTTGAGTATCGAGTTGCGACCGGAAATCGATTGTTTTAGGTTTCTGAATCAGTTGCAGACGGTGATTAAGGCCACCCATTTGGGCGATGTCAGAACCCTTGCCATACCGGTTGCCCATTCGATATTTTATGAAATTGGGCCTGCTCGTCGCGCGGAAATGGACATCAAGGACAATCTGATCCGGTTTTCTGTGGGCATTGAAGACATTGGCGACTTGCTTGATGACTTCGAGCAAGCACTGTCTTCGGTACGGTAATTGAATATTCTTAACTTGAGTAAAAAGGTGGCATTGTGCAGGCATTACTAGAAACCAACCTCCCCCTCCCCAACAAAAGAACCGGTAAAGTTCGAGACCTTTATGACGTGACCTTGCCAAATGGTGATGCGGGCCTTTTGATTATCGCCTCGGATCGCGTGAGTGTTTTTGACGTGGTGCTCGAAAACGGTATCCCCGGTAAGGGCGCGATGCTGACGAAGATTTCAAAGTTTTGGTTTGACTATTTTTCTGGACGTTACCGCCACCATTTGGTGAGCACCAATATTCGGGATATTAGCGGGTTGTCTGAACAGGATTACGCGGCGCTGGACGGCCGGATTATGATCTGCCGTAAGAACGAGGTGGTGCCGGTTGAGTGTATTGTTCGAGGGTATTTAACGGGCAGTGGCTATAAAGATTACCTCAGATCTGGTCACGTTTGTGGTATTGCGTTACCGGCCGGGATGGTCAACAGCGACCGGATTGAGTCACCCGTGTTTACGCCCAGCACCAAGGCAGAATCAGGGCATGATGAAAATATTAGCTTTGAAGAGAGTTGCGATATTGCTGGGAAGGACCTCATGTTGTCGATTCGGGACACCTCGATTGCAATTTATAATGAGGGTCGAGCCTACGCCGGTCAGCGAGGGATCTTAATCGCGGATACCAAATTTGAGTTCGGGCTCGAGCCGGGATCCAGTGAGCCTGTGCTGATCGATGAGGTTTTGACCCCAGACAGCTCACGGTTTTGGCCAGCTGATGCTTGGCGTCCAGGCGAAGAGCAGAATAGTTATGACAAGCAATTCGTCAGAAACTATACGGAATCGTTGGTTGCCAAAGGGTTGTGGGATAAAGAAGCCCCGGGCCCGGCACTGCCAAATGAGGTGATCGAGCAGACGCTTGAGCGCTACGATCAGGCCTACCAAAAACTCCTGTCCTAGTGACAGGCGTTTCTGGCGTTAGAAACCTCTGTTCAAAGCAGAAGCATTTAAATAGGCGCTTTTTGAATCCTGAAAGACGCCTATCTCAATAGCACACGCCGGTGCCACCAATGCCGCAATAGCCGTTCGGGACCTTCGCTAGATATTGCTGATGGTAGTGCTCGGCGTAATAAAAGTGTTGATCGACAGCAAGTTCCGTTGTGATTGCTGGGTAGTTCGCAGCGCTCAGCTTGGTCTGAAACGTCATCGCGGTTTGTTGTGCCTGATCAAGGTCGGACTCGTTTTGCAGGTAGAGACAGGATCGATATTGGGTGCCAAGATCATTCCCCTGCCGCATGCCCTGGGTTGGATCATGACTTTCCCAGAAGGTTGCTAGCAGTGTTTCTAAGGGCAATTGACTCGGGTCCCAAACCACTAAAACCACCTCGGTATGGCCGGTGCCGCCTGAGCAGACCTCTTCATAGGTAGGATTGGGCGTGTGCCCGCCGGCGTAACCCGCGGCCGTGGTGTAAACGCCTTCTAGTTGCCAAAATTTTCGCTCAGCGCCCCAAAAGCAGCCCATGCCTAACAAAATCTGGTTATAGCCTTCAGGGAAGGGGCCGATGAGAGGATTGCCGTTTACAAAGTGCTGACTCGGCACAGGCATGGGGTCACTGCGCCCGGGTAAGGCGGTCGCGGCGCTCGGTAGTGAAATGGCTTTAGAGAATAATCCCATCTTGTTGTACTCCTGATAACGTTGTTTGCGACGATGCGCTGAGTATAAGCGCTTTCGAATGATCTCGACAGCCTACGGAACCCGCCTAATGCTCGATTTGATGTAGACTTAATCGCTCGAGGTATCGCTAGAAAGAGGTACAAACCGTGACGCCTGATTTTGATACGGTTATTAATCGCCAAGGGACTTGGAGTTCCAAGTGGGATAAATATCGAGGGCAAGACGTGCTCCCGATGTGGGTTGCCGATATGGATTTTGCGGCCCCCGATGCGGTGACCCAAGCGCTTCGTGCCCGTCTCGAGCATCCAATCTATGGTTACACCATTGTGCCTGACTCCTTGATTGCGGTGATCCAGACCCGTCTCCGCAGGCGCTATGATTGGTCTGTTTCACCCAGCGACCTTGAGCTCGTGCCCGGTGTTGTCCCCGCCATTAATCAGATTATCCGCGGCGTCGTGCGTCCGGGTGGGGCGGTCGTGACGGCGGTTCCTGTTTACCAACCTTTTTTGCAGGCCGCCGAGTTCATGGGGCGGCAATTGTTTACCCTTGAGATGACTGAGGCGGAAGGTTGGGATTTCCCGGTTGCCGAGTTTCGAGCTTTGGCCAAAGAACGGCCCGAGATTGAATTATTATTGTTGTGCCATCCAATGAATCCCGTTGGGCGGGTCATCCCGCCGACGGTCTTGGCAGAGATTTTAGAGATCTGTTTGGCACATAACATTGTGATCTGTTCGGATGAGATTCACTGTGAGCTGTTGCTAGATGGACGAGTTCATACCCCCATGGCATCCCTTAGCCCGCTTGCAGCCAATCAAACGATTACCCTGCAAGCCGCCTCGAAAACATTTAACTTAGCGGGTCTCGGCTGTGCGGTGGCGATTGCGCAAAATCCTGCGCTGATGGCGCAATTTAAGGCGGGGGGCGCGGGGATTATGGCCCACGTCAATACCTTGGGTTATGTCGCAACCGAGGCCGCGTGGTCCGAGTGCGACGCCTGGCACGAATCCTTGCTGCGTTACTTAGCCGCTAATCGCGATCTGTTGATTCAGCAGGTCGCGGAAATGCCCGGGGTCAGCGTTGGGTTGACCGAGGCCACCTACCTCGGCTGGCTGAAGGTAACTGAGCTTGGTTTGACGGATCCAAAAGGCTTTTTTGAGTCAGCTGGGGTAGGCTTGTCAGATGGCGCGCAATTTAGTGGAGACGGCTACATTCGGTTGAACTTCGGTTGTCCGCGCCGCGTACTGGAGATGGGACTGGCGCGGATGCGAAAGGCTTGCGATGCTCGGATGCGAGTGTGATCGGGATCTTGCGGGCTTGATTCGAAATGGGTGGGCGTGGGCGAGCTAAGCCGGCGCACCTGAAGCTATTTTATTGAGACTAGAAGCGTTGGGAGACGGGTTATGGGAGAATTTTGTCGGGTTGAAAAAGAAGGTCGATTAACGATCGTGACGATCGAGCGCCCTGATGTCATGAATGCGCTGCATCCGCCAGGCAATTTTGAACTTGCGGAAGCCTTTGATGACTTTGCTGCAGATCCAGAGCAATGGGTTGCGATTATTACGGGCGCAGGTGATCGGGCCTTCAGTGCCGGCAACGATCTAAAGTATCAGGCCTCGGGCGGTAAAATGGGTGGGCCAAAGTCTGGATTTGCGGGTTTAACCGCACGCTTTGATAATTCGAAACCGGTGATTGCGGCGGTTAACGGCTTGGCCATGGGCGGGGGATTTGAAATCGCATTGGCTTGTGATTTGATTATTGCGTCCGAAAACGCGATCTTTGCGTTACCGGAGCCCAGAGTGGGTTTGGCCGCATTAGCCGGGGGAATCCATCGGCTGCCGCGTGAAATTGGTATGAAACAAGCGATGGGCATGCTCTTAACCGGTCGCCGAGTGCCTGCTGCAGAAGGCCAGCAGCTGGGGTTTGTCAATGAAGTGGTGCCGAAAGGGCAAGCACTAACGGCTGCTAAGCAGTGGGCCGCGCAAATTTTGGAATGTGCACCGATTTCGGTTCGCGCCAGCAAGGAGGCCGCAATGCAAGGCCTGGCGGCGGAATCCCTCGAGGCCGCGATCAAAGGTCGGTATGATCAGATTGCGGCGCTCTATGCGAGCGAGGATTTTATTGAAGGGCCTCGGGCCTTTTCGGAAAAACGCCCGCCCAATTGGAAAGGCAAGTAGCGCTAGCAATCGCAATTCCAACAAGAGATAGGTCAACTGTGACAAAATGGGTCCGGCGGAGACTCGGGCTGCGGTGGATGACTCAAATGAAGGATGTGTTTGCCCGTGTAGCCCGTTGCGGGGGTATTAGGATGGTGAACGCCACCTTGGGCATCGCCGCTGTGATGATCTTGGTCGGCGCGCATCTCCGGGTCATGGGTCATGAATCTATCCATCTGCGTTAGTTCAAGCCGGGGCTTTTTTGCGGCGGCTTTGATCTGGCGGGTGTTTGCTTTTCGAATGAATGGGGTAACAGAGGAGTCCCGGAATGGGCGACGCGTTAAAGATCGCGCTGGTAACAGTGTCAGATACTCGCACAGCAGAAAACGATACTTCCGGCGATTACCTGGCTGACGCCTTGAGCGGCGTAGGGCATGAGCTGGTTGATCGCGTCATTGTGATTGATGATTGTTATCTCTTGCGCGCGAGGGTTTCGAGTTATATCGCTGACCCAATGGTTCAGGTCGTGCTCATGACGGGCGGGACCGGTTTTACGGGTCGGGACTCGACGCCAGAAGCCATCGGCCCGCTGCTCGATACGCGTATCGATGGCTTTGGTGAGCTGTTTCGGCAGTTGTCTTTTGCTGAGATTGGCACCTCAACGGTCCAGTCCAGGGCCCTGGGCGGGCTTGCGAACAATACTTTGATCTTTTGCGTGCCGGGCTCAACCGGTGCGTGTAAAACCGCTTGGGACGGCATTCTGCTTTCCCAGTTAGACAGCACGCATCGACCTTGTAATTTTGCAGAGTTGATCCTGAGAGGCCATCACTGACATAGAGGCAAGTTGGCATGACGTTACTGTCAGTAGAAAATGCTCGCCAGCGGTTGTTGTCGCAGGCGGCGCCGGTTGTGGCTTGTGAAACCATCGCNCTGGACCAAGCGCTTGGCCGAANCCTAGGGGACGATNTCATTGCAACGCGGGCCGTGCCGCCGGCGGACAATAGCGCAATGGACGGTTTCGCGGTTCGCTCGAACGATGTTGTGGTTGGACAGCCGTTAGCGATTCATCAAATCATTCCGGCGGGAAGCCCTGGCCAGCCGCTCAACGCGGGCGGCGCTGCGAGAATCTTTACCGGTGGTGAAATGCCCATTGGGGCGGACGCGGTGCTAATCCAAGAGGATGCTGAATTCGATGCAGTGCGCCTGGTGCCAAAGGCGACGGTTGTTGTTGGTGAGAATGTCCGCCCAAAGGGGCAAGACATCGAGGAAGGCGCCCAAGTGCTGGCTCGCGGGCAACAACTGCGGCCCGCTGATCTAAGTCTTTTGGCCAGTATCGGAAAGGACAAAGCGCTGGTCTATCGAACGCTCACGGTTGCCATTTTATCAACCGGTGATGAGCTGGTTCAGCCGCCCAAAGCGCTGAAACCCGGTCAGATTTACAACTCTAATCGCTACGCGCTCGCTGCATTGTTGACGCAGATGGGGATTAGCGTTGTCGATATGGGCATTGTTTCAGATGACCTGGAGGAGACGCGTGTCGCGCTTACTCGGGCAGCCCAGCAAGCCGATGTCATCATCTGCTCGGGCGGTGTCTCGGTGGGTGATCGGGATTTTGTTAAAGAAGCGGTGACGCAATTGGGTGCCTTAGACGTCTGGAAACTGGCGATTAAACCCGGTAAACCAATGGCGTTTGGTCATGTACAGAACAAACCCTTTTTCGGTCTACCCGGCAACCCGGTTTCAACCTTTGTGACCTTTGAAGTGCTCGCGCGACCCTATCTTGCCTGCTTGCAAGGTCGGCTTGAGACAGAGTCGGTCACCTGGCCCGGCCAAGCGGCGTTCGAGTTCAAGGCCGGCGCGCGTCAGGAGTACCTTCGAGTGCGCGCAGTGCCCAATGGATCATCGGTGCAGTTGATCGCGTTTAAAGCGCAAGGCTCTGGGGTCATGTCGAGTCTTTCTTGGGCCAATGCCTTAGCGGTTGTTGCGCCAAACCAATGGGTCCAGGTGGGGGATACCTTGCCCTACCTTTTGATGAACGGGCTATAACCGGAGCGGTGGCATGGGATTATTAATCATCAGTATTGTGTTTGGCGGCCTGCTGGGGTGTTTGATTTGGTTGGGCGTTGGTGACCGGCTTCCAATTCAAAGACCAGAAAAGTGGCCTACTGTCACGAACCTGCTGATCTACACTGGGGCTTCGATGTTCGTTATTTACATGGGCATCTTTTTTTGGGTTTGATGAAATGAAACTTCCAGTTGATATCGATGCGGTCAAAGGCTTTATGGATCCTGATGAGGGCCAAGCCCTGTATGAATCCGCGTGCTCGGTTGCGGCACTGGGGCCGTGCCTAGAAATTGGCAGTTATTGTGGCAAATCGACTGTTTATTTGGGCGCTGCCTGTCAGGAAGGTCAAAACAGTTTGTTCGCGATTGATCATCATCGCGGCTCCGAAGAGCATCAGGTGGGTGAGGCCTATCATGATGCCGAACTCTATGACGCGAAAACCGGGTTGTTTGATTCTTTTCCAGTGTTTCGATCGAATATATTGGCAGCTCAGTTAGAGGATACGGTGATTCCCATTGTTGCGGCCTCACGGGTGGCGGGCCGGAATTGGCAGACGCCATTGGGGCTTTTGTTCATCGATGGCGGTCATAGTAGCCAGGCCGCCACAATCGACTATGAGGTCTGGTCGCCGTGGGTTGTCCCGGGCGGTCTGTTGTTGATCCACGACATTTTTCCAGACCCCAAAGATGGCGGTAGACCGCCATTTGAAATCTACCAAATGGCCTTGGCATCTGGAAAGTTCGAATTGATAAGAATGGTGAAGACGCTGGGCATTCTGAGGCGGCGCATGCNTCAGTAGCGCGCCAAATCGGCTGCAGACGNATTGNGATGCGCCCATGTTGTCGCGGCCCTTGGCGCACGCGGGCCATTTTATTCGGCGCAATGGGTAGCCTGCGCCCTACTGACTGAGGTTGGNCTGGCGGCATCGCAAGGCGTTGACGTTAGGGCTGAAGGCGGGCCGTTTGTCTTAAGGCCTTAAGCGCTTTAAGGCTGTAAAAACAATCGATGGCCGGCGGTGCGTTTTGACAAAACATCGGCTGCGAGCAACACCGCCCCGGCCGTCCAAGTGGTCCGTTCTTCGGGCCAAATGGCTTGATCCGGGAACACATAGCCCGTCCAATAGGCGCCGACGTCATCTCGGAACTGATGAATCCAGCTAAACACGGTAGCCCCTCGAGCGGTATCGCCCGCAACCGCCAATGCCATGACCAGCTCGCAAGTCTCGGCCACCGTCACCCAAGGCTGATCATTCACACAACGGCAACCCAGTTGGTCGACGACAAATTCATCCCAGCGCTGATCAATATGTGCAAGCGCCGCCGGGCCAGTTAAAACGCCGGTTAGAACGGGGTAGAACCAATCCATGGAATACCGCGCTTTACTGTCCCAGGTTCGATCAAACGCGTCAGGGTGAGCGGTCAGCGCCGTTTTTAGTTTTTGTCGCGTTTGTTTGAGCATCGCGCTCGGTGCTTGGAGGGTATCGGCAATTGCAATGGCGCATCCAAGACTGTGGAAGATCGAGCTACATCCGGTGACGAGCGCATCTTCTTGAACGCCAGTTTCTGAATCAATGGCCCAATAGATCTCGCCATAGGTGCCTTGCAGACTAACCACCAATTGCATTGCCCTGGACACCATAGGCCAATAGGTTGCGAGGACAGTTTTGTCATCGGTCACCAGATAAAGGTGCCAGATGCCGGTTGCGATGTAGGCGACGAAATTTGATTCAATGCGACTGGTGTCCTTGGGTTTGCCCTGCTCGTAACTAACGAACCAACCGCCATTGGCAAGCTGTTGTTCGGCAAGAAAATTGTAAGCGTTTTTTGCCGCATCAATTTGCCCGCGGGTTGCCAAACCCATTGCCGCTTCGATGTGATCCCAAGGGTCTGCGCTGCCATCAACAAACCAGGCTATGCTGCCATCAAGGCTTTGAACTGAAGCGATGTAGGCTGCGGTTTCATCGAGCATTTTGAAGGCGTTAGATCATTTTGTAAAGGCGCTTGGTTCATTTTTAACGCTCTGCTCGAGGCTGTGTGACGCTGTGGCAACGTAGTACATGACAATCGATTTGCCCAAGATTGGGTTTAAAATTCGTTCAAGGGTACGCGAGATCCAAGGCTTTTTCATAAGATCCCAAACTAAAAAGCGATGGTAGGTTGTGACCACAGGGTGTTGTGGGTCCGCGCGCCATAACAGACATTTAAGCCACCAGTAGGGGACATGTAAGGCGTGGGCTCTATGGGATCGATAGCGTTTGAATCCTAATTGCTCGATGTTTCGATGCAAGGTGCTTGCTGAAAAAATTCTGATGTGACCGCCTTCCATCGCGTGGTAAGCATCGCTCAGTTTCCAGCAAACCCACTCAGGAAATGCGGCCGGTACGCTCACAGCAAACACACCACCAGGCTGGATCACTCTCTTAATTTCCCGCAAGAACGCTTGGTAGTCATGTATGTGTTCGAGCACTTCAGAGCAGACGACTTTGTTAAATTGTTGGTCTTTGAACGGCAGTTGATTGCCAGAGCCTTGCGTGAAGCACACTCTGGGTGATTCAGCGCCGCTCAGATCTTGAAAGTCCGACAGTCTTTCGGTCGCGGTCTTTAAGTCTGCATGGGATAAATCGAGACCCACGGCAGTGATTTGCTGACTGAGACCAAAGGAAATCGTGTGGCGACCCTCACCGCTGCCTAAGTCCAGCAAAAGATCCCCAGGGGTTAGATCGAGTAAGGCGGCATTAATGGTTTCAAGTGACATGGGTTGATCCGTTGACGGTTTGATACAGGGCTAGAAATTCTGCCGCGGCTCGTGACCATTGAAACTGCTGCTCAATGCGCTTGCGGCCGATGCTTGCGAGTCGTTCGAGTTCATCTGGGCGGTTTAAAAGATCAAGGATTGCCGCAGCAAGACCCTGACTGTCCTTTGGTTCAACTAAAACCCCGCAATCGCCAACAACTTCAGGGAGCGCGCCACCCCGGGTTGAAATAACCGGTACGCCGCAGGCCATCGCTTCGCCTGCGGGGAAGCCAAATCCCTCGTAAACCGACGGTACAATGGCGATCGTTGCGCGCGCATAAAGGGCAACCATTGCTTCATCGGAAATGTCGACGTGGAATTCGATCCGATTGCGAAGATTCAAGGCGTCGATGAGGGCTTCGGTTTCTCCGCCTGGTTTCAGTTTTCCAAGTAAACAAAGGGTGATATCGGGAACAACCGTCGCGACTTCAGCGAGCGCCTTGAGCAGGTACTGCACGCCTTTGAGCGGCGCATCCGCGCTGGCTGTTGTCATCAGCCGATGGGGTGCTCGGATGATCTCAGGCATGGGTCTGAATCGGTTGAGATCGATGCCATTGTGCACGACATGAATGCGTTGGGCGTCCACCTTAAAGGCACTGGCAATATCCTGTCTGGCCGCATCTGACACGCTAACCAGATGCGTTAGCTTGCGAATCACTTTGGTCTGCATTGAAAGGAATGAATGCCAGCGTTTAATGAGTAATCGCATGCCCCAATCGGTGGTTTCGGAGAGTGCAATCTCTAAGTCTCGGGTGATGGGGTGATGGACCGTTGTAATGACCGGGTAGCCTTTTTCTTGAAGTGCGAGAACGCCGTAACACAAGCTCTGGTTGTCATGAATGATATCGTATTGAGGCTGATGGTGATCAAAATAGCGAATGAGCCTGCGGCCGAAGGTATAAGGTTCAGGAAAGCCCCCGAAGACGGTATCTACATATTCGATTAAATCGGTTATCGATCCTAAGTAGCCCCACTTAAAAGCGCGGATATGGTCCGGGGTGGCATAGAGGTCAAGACTTGGGAGCTTGATCAGGTTAATGCGAGGGTCCAGATCAGGGTAGGGCGGTCCCGAAATGACGTCGACGTCGTGACCGGCGTCGATGAGCGCAAGTCCGAGATGGCGAAGATAGATCCCCTGGCCGCCGCTGTAAGGATTGCTGCGATAACCCAGCAGACAAATTTTCATGTTTCGCGCGATCCCGCTTGGACGCAGTGTCTGTCGTTATTTGAGTCTATCAAAGACTAATCAGTGCAATAACGGTCCACACAGCGTTAAGAATTTCCGCGCAATAGTATAAATTTTGGACCCAAAATGCGACCAACAGTCGGGATAGGATGGGTGTATTGAGGAAATCGAGGCAGGTAATTGAATTTTCTTCTTGATCTAGTAGTATTTACATGAACTTTAATCATCTGCAAAACATGCTTGAACTGAGACATTTAAAAACGTTAATGGCGCTCCGGGAAACGGGTA
>JGI20154J14316_10001243_pt1 | contig 22601 bp, 15 predicted proteins | sample COG_04_FD_14316 | JGI IMG/M metagenome (IMG submission 14316)
GGCCGTTGGGTTGGTGCCATCTCTGTGTTTAACCCCAGTAAAGGACTTAAAAAATGGTTGCTCATCCTTGTACCTTATGTCGCATTTGGCGTGATTTTAATGGTTAATTTTGGCAGCTATTCTTTAACAGAAATTTTATTATTTAGTGTGTGTGTTGCCATCCAAATTGGAGGCTTTTTTCTCGCAAAAGACAACCCTATTACAACCTTAAAAATCTTTAGTACCTTAGGGGCTATTGGAGTACTCATCGGCATTTTTGCATCAGGTCAACTTGCCTTGTATGCATTGATTTCGGGAGGTCTATTTTGTTCCATTATGTGGCCTTGTATTTTTACGTTAAGTATTTCTGGATTAGGAAAATATACCTCTCAAGGGTCTGCATTTTTAATTATGATGATTTTAGGAGGAGCCATTATCCCACCATTACAAGGTAAACTCGCCGATATTTTTAGCATTCAATCGTCATATTGGATTGCTGTCGCCTGTTTTGTATACCTCTTGTTTTATGCCTTCAAAACCAAAAGTGTTCTTAAAAAACAAGGCATCACTCAAAATGACGATTAAATACAAAAACTGTAAAGACCACCCATTATGGCTGAACAAAAACGCTTATTTCTTCTCGATGCTTATGCTTTAATTTTTAGAGGCTATTATGCGTTTATAAAAAATCCTCGGATTAATTCTAAGGGCCTTGACACTTCTGCAATTCTTGGGTTTACCAACTCATTACTAGATGTTATAAAAAGAGAGCGTCCCGATCATTTGGCAGTTTGTTTTGACAAAGGCGGTAGTAAAGATCGTGTTGAAATTTTTAAAGAATATAAAGCCAATAGAGATGCAACTCCCGAAGGAATTAAAGTTGCTATACCTTATATCTACACTATTTTAGAGGCTATGCACATTCCTATAATTGTCAAAGAAGGCTTTGAAGCGGATGACATCATTGGAACGCTTGCTAAAAAAGCCGAAAAAGAAGGCTATAAAACCTTTATGGTCACCCCCGATAAAGATTTTGCACAACTGGTCAGTGAGAATATTTTTATGTACCGTCCCATGTTTGGGGGCGGCTATGAAACTTGGGGTGTCGAAGAAATCAAAGCAAAATTTGAAATTGAAGACCCGCTTCAAGTGATTGACTTTTTGGGGATGAAAGGCGATGCTTCTGATAATATCCCTGGACTTCCTGGGGTGGGCGATAAAACAGCCAAAAAACTGCTTGCACAATATGGCAGCATGGAAAATTTATTGGCAAATACCCATGAACTGAAAGGGAAAATGAAAGAAAAAATTGAGGCCAATGCTGAGCTTGGATTGTTGTCTAAAAAATTAGCCACCATTCTATTGGACGTTCCGGTAGAATTTGATCCAAAAAGTTTTGAACTCTCTGCGCCCGATACGGAAAAAGTGAGTGCCATTTTTCAAGATTTAGAATTCAGACGGTTGATCGATAATTTTAATAAAACATTTGCTGCACAACCTCCTGAAGGGGCAACGCCAGAGCCAGCTTCAACGCCTAAACCCGCAGCAAGCACAGCGACAGAAGCAGGGGCCGGACAATTTTCATTGTTTGGTGGAGATGAACCCTCAGCGCCTATTGCCACACAAAACTATGGAAGAGAAACCGCCACTTCTGTACCGCACTTTTACCAAAGTGTTTCAGGAGATTTAGGGTTAAAACTCTTTATCAAGCAGTTGATGAACCAAACTTCGGTGTGTTTTGATACCGAAACCACAGGACTCAATTCTCTCACCGCAGAACTCGTTGGAATCGCCTTTTCATGGGAAGCACATAAAGGATTTTACATTCCGTTTCCAGAATCGTTTGAGGAAGCCAAAAAATTGATCGAATTGTTTCGACCGTTTTTTGAAGCGACCCACATTGAGAAAATTGGTCAAAATTTAAAATACGATTTAAAAGTATTACACAAATATAATATAGAGGTCAAAGGACCGTTGTTTGATACCATGATTGCGCATTATTTGATCAATGCCGATATGCGTCATAACATGGACGTTCTTGCAGAAACCTATCTAAATTATACCCCTATTTCCATTACGGATCTTATTGGAAAAAAAGGAAAGAATCAGCTTTCAATGCGTGAGGTGTCCCTTGAAAAACTGACCGAATATGCGGTGGAAGATGCAGACATTACGTATCAATTGGCACGTCATTTCAAAAAAGAATTGACTGATGCGGATACTTTGAAATTATTTAATGAAATTGAAATTCCATTGGTCAAAGTATTGGCGTCCATGGAATTGGAAGGCATCAAGTTAGATACTGAATTTTTAAATTCGCTTTCGGCAGATTTAAACAATGATATTGAGAGACTCCAAACAGAAATATTTGAAGCGGCTGGAGAGCCCTTTAATATCGCCTCGCCCAAACAATTGGGGGTGATTTTGTTTGAGAAACTAAAACTCGTTGATAAACCAAAGAAAACCAAAACAGGTCAGTACAGTACGGCGGAAGATGTGTTGGCGTATTTAGCAAAAGATCATGACATCATTCAAAAAGTATTGGACTACAGAGGCCTTGCCAAACTGAAAAGTACCTATGTAGATGCACTGCCCGAACAAGTCTTAGAGAGTACTGGACATATCCATACCGAGTACATGCAAACGGTGGCTGCCACAGGGCGATTGAGCAGTAACAACCCCAACCTACAAAACATTCCCATCCGAACCGAACGCGGGCGTCAAGTACGAAAAGCATTTGTTCCACGAAATGAGGAGTACATCCTTTTGGCAGCGGATTATTCTCAAATTGAATTGCGGGTTATTGCAGCGATGAGCGAAGAAGAAACCATGATTGAGGCCTTTAAAAACGGTGAAGACATTCATGCCTCAACCGCAGCGAAAGTGTTTAATGTACCGTTAGAAGAAGTGACGAGAGAACAGCGTGGAAATGCCAAAACGGTCAACTTTGGGATTATTTATGGGGTGTCGGCTTTTGGACTGAGCAATCAAACCGATTTAAGCCGAACGGAGGCCAAAGAACTGATTGAAACCTATTATGAAACCTATCCAAAACTTCGTAAATACATGAGTTCGCAGGTTGATTTTGCAAGAGATCACGGCTATGTGACAACGGTTTCTAACCGCCGTCGTTACCTCAAAGACATCAACTCTCGAAATGCGATTGTCAGAGGAGCTGCAGAACGCAATGCGGTGAATGCTCCCATCCAAGGCAGTGCGGCAGATATTATTAAAATTGCGATGATTAACATCCATAACAAGCTGGAAGCCGGCGGCTTTAAAACTAAAATGCTTCTTCAGGTGCATGATGAACTGGTCTTTGATGTTTACAAACCCGAACTAGAAACCATGAAAAGCTTAATCAAAGAAGCAATGGAAAACGCCTATGCCTTAAGTGTTCCGTTAGATGTGGAAATGGATAGGGGCGTCAATTGGCTCGAAGCGCATTAGGTTTAAACGTTAAAGTTTTTATTTTTATTAAACTCTATACTTTTTTTTGCTAAATTTATACTGATTTTGACCCCAAGTCTAAATCTTCAACAAGCAATTTAACCGAAGTTTTAGATATTATTTTAGTGAATTACACAATAGAAGGGTTCCGATATCGGTCTAATGAAGGCGTTATTAGAACCTAATATGAAACAATAATACTAGAAAATATGTTTAAAAAATCTCTAATTAAAGGATATCTAAAATAAGTTTTAAAATATAAAATAACTGATTTACAGTGTTTTAAACATAATAACAACCATCAAACATATTGGAAATATCCGTACTGGCACCGATATACAGTAGTTGTATACCATTGAAAAAAAGAAAAGTCCACCGCACGTTCAAGCACATTTAATTTTGCTCGTACCTCACAAAATCAAAAGAGCTTTCACTTCCCCACCGCTACTAAATTATGTGATTATTTTTATACTCACTTTATGAGATGTTAAATTATTATTCCTATTTTGTAAACTGAATTAAATAATTCAAAAAATGAACCGAATAAAAGAGGTTTTAGAAGAAAAAGTATCAAGCAAATTTGGTTATCCGAACAGTTGGAAAAAAGCTATAATATGGTGAATTCTTACGCTAAGAACAGAAGACAACCAAGTATCGAGGATCTGTATAAAATAGCTGAAATACTTTCGGTTGACGTAACAGAATTACTAAAGAGCAAAACGAATGTATAAAGAATTAACAGAGACACCTGAATTACATTGCGTTTCAGAGCCGCAATTAGATTTATTCTCTTACACCGAAGAAAATAATCTTGAAGACAGCTTTAAAATAGTTTCTAAGAATAAAAAAATAGAATTCGAATCAATTGGTCAAAATACGCTTTTAGGAAATGGAAACTGTGTAGATTATTTAAAGTTTATAAATACAAACACAGTTGATTTAATATTAACTGACCCGCCATATAATCTTGGGAATTTCATGCATAATCGCAATACAAATCTTGTGAAAATGCGTGAAAATCAATTTGCTTATGCTGGTTGGGATAATTTATCCCAAGAAGATTGGGAAAAGGAAATGGAAGTGTTTTTTGGAGAAAGTAGCAGAGTATTAAAAAAAAGTGGTTCTCTTTTACTTTTTATGTCTTTAATAAAACTTGAGACAATTATTAAAATTGCATCAAAATATAAGTTTTACTATAAGACAACTGGAATTTGGCATAAAACCAATCCAATGCCGAGAAATATGAATATCCATTTTGTTAATTCAACCGAAGCTTGGGTTTATTTCGTTAACAATGATACATCAGGAACATTTAATAATAACGGAAAAATGGTTCACGATTTTATAGAAACATCTTTAACCACAGCAAAAGAAAAAAAATTTGGAAAACACCCCACACAAAAACCAACTAAAATAATATCACATTTCATTAAACATTTATCAAACAAAAATGATGTTGTCTTAGACCCATTTATGGGAAGTGGTACAACTGGTGTTTGTTCAAGAAAAATGAATAGAAAATTCATCGGAATTGACTTAGACAAAGAATATTATGAATTATCAAAAACAAGAATGCTAAATGAATAAATTAAAAGTTGTCGATTTATTTGCTGGCGTTGGTGGTTTATCGCAAGGTTTTATTTCAAAAGGTTTTGAAATAGAGTTTGCTATCGAATACATTAAAGACATTGCACATTCTTATAAATTAAATCATCCTAGAACAACTGTTTATGATGAAGATATTTCGAAAATTGATTTGAGTAAGCTCAAACAAAAGCATCCAAATATAGATGTTATTGTTGGTGGTCCACCTTGTCAAGGTTTTTCACAAAAAGGAAAAAGACTAAGCATTAATGACGACAGAAACTTTATGTTTAAAAAGTTTATTGATGCAGTTGATGTTTTTAAGCCTAAATACTTTGTTTTAGAAAATGTCCCAAACGTCCTAACGACAGCTGACGGATTTTTTAAAAACGAAATAATCAAAGGATTTGAAGAATTAGGTTATGTAGTAAACGCTAAAACACTTAGCGCTTCGGACTTTGGAGTTCCACAAAATAGAAGACGTGCCTTTTTTATTGGCGCTAGAAATGGAACTTTGCTTGAATTCCCAAAACATAAAAAGAAAAAAACAACAATCAAAGAGGCAATCTACGATTTGCCATTTATTGCATCTGGGGAAGGATGTGATTTTTTTGAATATGAAAAACCAGTAAATTCAGATTATCAGAAAATGCTAAGGAAAAATTCTAAAGGCATTTTCAATCATTTCGCTACAAATCATTCAAAAGTTGCTTTAGAACGTTTAGAGCTTATACCAAAAGGAAAAGGTAGAGAGGTTTTACCAAAAGAACACAGAACAAAATCAATTTACAGTGGAACTTGGTCTAGGTTATTAGAAGATGGAATTGCGTCAACCATAACGACACGTTTCGACACACCTTCTTCTGGATTATTTACACATCCAATATTAAATAGATGTTTAACTGTACGAGAGGCTGCACGAATTCAATCTTTTGCAGATTCTTTCATTTTCCACGGAACAAAAACATCACAAATGAAACAAGTTGGCAACGCGGTTCCGCCATTATTGGCAAAAGAAGTTGCTACAATAATATTAAACGATTATAACAAATGAACCTACCAAATCAATTAAAAGAAAGAGAAGCAATAGACCCAAAATTGGCTGTTGGTTCATCATTACCAAATCCGAAAGGACTTTTGGCTATTGTTATAGCTCTGTATTTAGTGAATGACGAAAAAGATTCTTTAGATTATTCGGATAGTAGCGGAAATACTATTATTCTAAAACCAAATCTAATAACTTTATTAAAGACTTTCTTTAATGGAATAACTGGTTATAGCGATACCGAAATTGACTCAATAGCATCTGCCAATCCTCTAGTGGAAATGCAAATTGAACCACTTCAAGTTCCACTTCAATTATTCTGGAAAATTGCGAAAATAAATATTTTAGGTACAAACTCATCTAGTGGAGAAAGAACTGGTGGTGTAAGGTTTCCAAAAGAATTGCTATTCACTACTAATATGGACATTCTTAAAAATGTAATTTCAGATGAAAATGAAAACGTAACTAATATTGGGAAGGAACTAATTTACAGTTGGCTAACAAATAAAGTTACACCTTCAACATCAATTAAAATTGAACAGAAATTAGGAAAAACTTTATCAATTTTTTCAGAAGAAACATTATTTAAGACTTGGAATGATTCAACTGAAATAATCTTTCAGCAAGAAGGTATTTACAATGCTTTTGATAATACAAATACGACAGTCGATTTAGGAGGAACTAAAGAAATCAAAGGGACTTTACGCAATTTAAAATCATCGATAGCAAAAGACATACATCCTTATTTGAAAATTACAAGTAATGATGTTGAGTTAAAAAATCCAAGTCTTGCTACTCAATTCGAAAATTATCAGCAAAGAGTATCCAACTATCTCGATTTGAATCCGAAATCCGTTGAAATAAAAACTGTAGAAGCAGAAGATGAAGCCAATTTAGTTTCAGATTTAACCGAAAATAAAGTTGTAATTTATGACAAAAAGTTAAGAACAATAATTTTCGAAGCTTTTAAATATGTAAAAAACTCAAAAGGAGAAAGCAACGTGATTCACGGTTATGAATTGAAAGATTCAACAATAGAAAGTCGTGAATACAAAGGTTTAACTTTAACTGAATACTTTAATTCTGAAGTATTAATTGGATTATTTACTGAGGAACAAACAAATGATAATTTAAAGTCAAGCAATACAATTAGATTTATTAATGAAAAAATCAAAACATTAGATTTTGAAAATTCATATTTCACTTCACAATGGAATGAATCAGATGGCAGAGGCCTTTCACTAGGGAACTTCAATAAGTTCCTAAAAGATGTATCTAATAATACTCTTGAAATAATTAAAATAAATGAAACTTTTCAATTAATTGAGAAAATAAATCACAGTGCTAATTCTCAAAACAAGATATATTATGGAGCACCTGGAACTGGTAAATCACATAAAGTCAAAGAACTTTTAAAAGGTAAAGAAGATAGAACTGAAAGAGTAACGTTTCATCCAGAATATGATTACGCTTCATTCATTGGTGGTTTTAAACCAATTACTGTTAAAGATGAAGAATCTGGAAAAGAAGAAATTAAATACAAATTTGTACCACAAATATTTACGAATATCTACGTTGAAGCTTGGAATAATAAAAACAAACAATATTGTTTAGTGATTGAAGAAATAAACAGAGGAAATTGTGCCGAAATTTTTGGAGACATTTTCCAACTATTAGACAGAAACTCTGATTATGACATTACGCCATCCAACGAATTAAAACAATATTTAGTAAAAGAACTTACATCTGTAGATGGAATAAAAGGCATTGAAAATGGTAAAATGAAATTACCATCTAATCTTAATATTTTAGCGACAATGAATACTTCTGACCAATCACTATTTCCAATGGATAGTGCTTTCAAAAGAAGATGGGATTGGGAATACATACCTATCAACTACGAAAAATCAGAAGAAAATCCATCATCAAATTATCAAGTTGTTGTTTCAGGTTCAAAATCATTCTCTTGGCTAGAATTTATTGAAAAAGTAAATACTATAATCAAAGAGAACCCGAATTTAGGAATGGACAAATGCATTGGCAATTACTTTATAAAAGCTAAAGAAGATAAGATTTCACTTGAAGAATTTATCAATAAAGCAATTTTCTATTTATGGAATGATGTTTTCAAAGATGAAGACGACCACATATTTGAAGAAAATACTTTTTATGAAGACTTCTTCCCTTTAGAAACAAAAGGAAAAGAAAAAGTATTGAAAATACTTGAAAAGATTGGTTTAAATAAAACTGAAAAAGAAGATTAGATGAAAATTCTAATCGAAGGAGCATATTATCCAATTACAACTCTTCAAAATGTTTTTGACGACCCTAAATTTTACACTCAAAATGGTTTAGAAGGCAAAATCACATCTGTTGGTTATTATCATTCATTTGAAAAAAATGAACTGGTTTATATGTTACCAAAAGTGTTTATGATTAATGATATTATTTCTGTTTTTGGAAAAACTAAAGACGAATTACTGGAATTAGAGTCTATAAAAAATATAAAACACGATTCACAGTATAATTGGATCAGGCAATCATCTTTATACTTCTACAATAGTCTTTTAGAATACAGAAAAAGAATAACTGACTCTCAAATTGTAAATAAAACTGAACGTTTTGAGCTAAATACAAATCTTGGAGTCCAAGAATACTCCTATCTAGATTTACTTTTGTCTTTTGTTAATTTTTACAAGAAAAACAAAAATCATATTTTATATAAACACATAGAGTATAACTCAAATCAAGCAAAAAAACCAAAATGGGAAAAGACCATAAGAAAGTCCTTGCCGATATTAACTTATGACAATTCACCTATTTACGTTTCAATTAGAAACAAAAAGAAAACTGTAAATACAGAGGAGGAATTATTAACCTACTTCTTTTCTATTTTAGAAAACTTCAATCACGACCATAAACTTAATTTAAGCATAGATAAGTCTTTTAAAATCATAAAAGGTAATTCATTCAAAAGCCTTCAATTAAATGGACTTTCTAAACTTAAGAAAATCAAATACCGATATTTTAATGACACGCTAAAAAGAATGTATACTTTATGCGAAATATACTTTTCGCGAACAGATAAAAGTAGTTCTAAAAGAAAGAGGGAAGATTTTCTATCGGTAAATAATTACAATTTAGTTTTTGAAGATATGATTGACAAATTATTTTCTGACGAGCTAAATAATACGGAAGCTAATAATGTGTCGCTAAAAGATTTGAAAAAAAATGATGATGGTAAAATCATTGACCACATTTATGACTACAAGTCTTTAATTGATACAAGTAATATCTTTTACATTGGCGATTCTAAATATTACAAATCAAATAGTGAAGCAGGTAATCTGTCAAAATACAAACAATTTACATATGCGAAAAATGTAATTCAATTTAATATCGACCTTCTTAACAAAGACAAAAACAAACCTTATAAGACAGGAATTAGGTATAGAGACGAACTTACTGAAGGCTATAATATAACACCTAACTTTTTCATTTTTGGGTATATTGAAAATGAACAGAATTTTGATGAACATTTAATAGAAAAAAAGAAAGAATTACCTGTTAAATCATATCATTACAAAAAGCGATTATTTGACAGAGACACTTTGTTTGTTCACCAGTATAAAATCAATTTCTTGTTTGTATTAAAAGCTTACACAGATTTTAATACAATGAAAACTCAAGGATTTAGACAAGAGGTAAAAGAAGACTTTAGAGGGCACTTCATAACATTTTTCAATGATCCAAAAAGCTGTGAATTTGAATTCTATAAATGTAAATTGTCGACATTAGAAGACTATGAATCAATCGTATGGAACAATTTTAAATCTCTGAACGGAAAATGCTACGTAAATGTGGAAACCGAGTTGATTCTAGCCAAACACATAGAGGACGAAATAGAGGAATCAATTATGAAAGTATTTGAAGCAATACCAGAATTAAAATAATAGCCAACGCAAGTTCAAGCTCCCCGCTCCCGCACGATTGTATCGTGTGGTTTAGGAAACTTATTTATAAACACGAAAGCTTGCCTGCTGCAAGCATGGATTAACGCACAAGCGCGAGCATCTTTTGCTCGTACCTAATAACTACTTTAAAGCTCGAGTGCCTTTTTAACATCTTCATCCATCAAAAATTCTTGAGGATTTTCGAGTGCTTCTTTCACGGCGACAAGGAATCCAACCGATTCTTTTCCATCAATAATTCTATGGTCATAAGACAAGGCAACATACATAATCGGACGAATTTCTACCTTCCCATCAATGGCTACAGGACGTTCTACGATATTGTGCATTCCAAGAATGGCACTTTGAGGCGGGTTGATAATAGGTGTCGAAAGCATGCTTCCAAAAACCCCTCCATTCGTAATTGTAAAGGTGCCCCCTGTCATTTCATCCACCGTGATTTGTCCGTCACGGGCAAGAATTGCCAAACGCTTCACTTCCGATTCTACGCCTCTGAACGATAAGTCTTCAGCGTTTCTTATAACCGGCACCATGAGCCCTTTAGGGCCTGAAACAGCGATACTGATATCACAAAAATCATAAGAAATCATTTCTTTGCCGTCGATCATAGAATTGACCGAAGGAAATAATTTTAAGGCACGTACCACGGCAAGTGTAAAGAAACTCATAAACCCAAGTCCTACCCCATGCTTTTCTTTAAAGGTTTCTTTATATTGTTTTCTCAATTCGAAAATTGGAGACATGTCAACTTCATTGAATGTCGTTAGCATCGCAGTTTCGTTTTTGACAGCCACCAAACGTTCGGCTACTTTTCGACGCAACATAGAGAGTTTGGAACGTGACACACCACGACCTTCTACATTTGTTTGTTGTCCCATTGCTGGAACCGCCTTTACTGCATCGTCTTTGGTAATACGACCATCTTTTCCAGTACCTACAACTGTAGTGGCTTCGATCCCTTTTTCAGATAATATTTTTTTGGCTGCTGGACTTGCAGATCCCGTAGCATAAGTGGTGTTTGTCGGTGTATCAGCTTTTGCTGATGTAACAACTTCTGGAGTGGACACAGCCGCTTTAGGAGCATCGCCCCCTTCTGGTTTTGCTGCACTGGTATCAATCAAACAAACCACAGCACCCACCTCAACAGCATCGCCTACTTCTGCTTTAAACGTAACGGTTCCGCTGGCTTCTGCAGGCAGCTCTAAGGTTGCCTTATCGCTATCGACTTCAGCAATGGCTTGGTCTTTTTCTACATAATCGCCTTCTTGAACTAACCATTCTGCAATTTCTACTTCTGTGATGGATTCGCCTGGGGAAGGCACTTTCATTTCTAAAATCATTGTGTGTTTATTTTAGTTTTTTTCTTTGGTTGTCTTTTGTTTTATCAAAAACAAAGTCTATAACTTCTTTGTGTCGTTTTTTGGAGCGCGTGGCACTTCCAGCCGCTGGAGCACTATAGCTTCGTCTTGAAGCCACACGCCAATGTTTAGCGGCGTCGATATGCATTAATATGTGGGCATAAGCTCCCATATTTCTTGGTTCTTCTTGTGCCCAAACAACATCCTCTGCATATTCGTATTTGGTTAAAACCGCTTCTATTTCAGCCTCTGGAAGCGGGAATAATTGTTCGATTCGAACTAGAGCAACATCGGTTCTGCCTAAGGTTTCTTGTTCTTCCAATAAATCATAATAAAATTTACCGGTTACAAAAACCACGGTTTTAATGTTATTAACTTGCGCGGATTCATCATCAATCAGCATTTGGAAACTTCCATTTGCAAATTCATCTACAGAAGATACTACTTTTGGGTGACGTAATAAACTTTTGGGGGTGAATACGATTAATGGCTTTCTGAAATCTGCTTTTAGCTGGCGTCTTAACAAATGGTACATATTTGCTGGAGTGGTACAATCGGCAATGAACATATTGTCTTTTCCACAAAGTTGTAGGTAGCGCTCCATTCGCCCAGAGGAGTGTTCGGCGCCTTGTCCTTCATACCCATGTGGTAATAACATGACGATACCATTAGGAGTTTTCCATTTGTCTTCGCCACATGAAATGTACTGATCAATCATGATTTGAGCCCCATTACTGAAATCCCCAAATTGAGCTTCCCATATTGTGAGCGTATTGGGGCTTGCCATAGCGTAGCCATAATCAAATCCTACAACACCATACTCAGATAATAATGAGTTATAAATATTAAATTGTCCTTGGTTAGGACTTATATTGTTGAGAAGAATCACTTCTTCTTCACTGTCTTCTACTTTAACCACGGCATGACGGTGGGAGAACGTCCCACGTTCTACATCTTGTCCTGAAATACGAACATCAAACCCTTCTTCTAAAAGGGAGCCATAGGCTAAATGTTCGGCCATAGACCAATCCAATTTATCGCTTTCGAACATTTGTTTTCGAGCTTCGATTAGACGTGATATTTTACGTATAAATTTTTTATCCTCAGGAAGTGAGGATATCACTTTAGTAATTGAAGCTAGTTTGTCTTTTGGATAGGTTGTATCTACTGTGGCCCGCATTTTATTGGCTTTGGCTCTTGGAAAATTTTTCCAGGCCTCTTGCATAAATGGCGTGATAACCGTTTTATCTTCTTTTCTAGAGGTTACTAATTCGGTTTCTAATGAAGCTTTATAATCCTGCTCAAGTTTTGAAACATAATTAGAATCAATAATCCCTTCATCCATTAATTTTTGTGCATAAATATTACGAGGATTATTATGACTAGCAATGGCTTTGTACAATTTAGGTTGCGTAAAACGCGGTTCATCGCCTTCATTATGACCATATTTTCTGTAGCCTAATAAATCGATAAACACATCGCGCTTAAACTGCATTCTAAAATCTAAAGCGAATATAATGGAGTGCACTACCGCTTCGGCATCATCGGCATTGACATGTAATACCGGAGAAAGGGTCACTTTTGCAACATCTGTACAATAGGTAGAGGAACGTGCATCGAGATAATTTGTGGTAAATCCAATTTGGTTATTGACCACAATATGAATGGTTCCATTGGTTTTATAGCCATCTAACTGTGCCATTTGAACGACTTCATAAACAAGGCCTTGACCTGCGATAGCAGCATCTCCGTGTACCACAATAGGCAACACTTTGCTGGCATCTTCAGGGGTGAGCTTGTCTTGTTTTGCTCTGGTAATACCCTCGACAACCGCACCTACAGTTTCGAGGTGAGAAGGGTTGGGTGCAATACTCAAATTAATGCGATTGCCATTATCGGTCAATCGATTACTTGTCCAACCTAAATGGTATTTGACATCGCCATCAAAAACTTCTTCTTCATAATCTTTTCCGTCAAATTCACTAAAGATATCACTGGCCGATTTTCCAAATATATTGGTCAACGTACTTAAACGGCCTCTATGTGCCATTCCCATGACAAACTCTTTCACACCATATCCAGCAGCGTTTTCTATAAGCGCATCGATAGCGGGAATCAAGGATTCATTACCTTCTAAGGAGAACCGCTTTTGTCCTACGTACTTGGTGTGTAGAAACGTTTCAAACGAAACGGCTTCGTTGAGTTTTTTAAGGATATGTTTTTTTTGATCAGCGGTAAAATTACCCTGATTATCATTTCGGTTAAGTTTATCTTGAATCCACTGACGTTCGTTTGGTCGACGGATATACATGTATTCTACGCCTATGGCATCGCAATAAATGGCTTCTAGATGACGTCTAATTATGCGTAAACTTTGAGGCCCAATTCCAATAATATCGCCTGCATTAAACACCGTATCTAAATCCGATGACGACAATCCAAAGTTTTCTAAATCTAGAGAAGGCGTATATTGTCTTCGATCTCTCACAGGATTAGTTTTGGTAAACAAATGCCCACGAGTTCGGTAATCATCAATGAGTTTTACAACTTGAAATTCTTTCTGAACTTGCTCAGGGATTTGAGTTTTAACGCCTTCCACGATTTCATCAGAAGTTCCAAAGCTGTCGCCTCCGAAGTCATAGCCTTGAAAGAACGCTTTCCAGCTTGGCTCAACGCTATCTGGGTCTTGTTGATACTGTTCGTATAAATCCGCAAAGTAGGCGGTATGTGCGGCGTTTAAAAAAGAATACTTATCCATGAATTAATAATTCTAATTTTTTTCTTTAGAAAAATATAGACAAAAATACGATTTTTCACGACTATGAAATGTGAAAACGCTATAAATGTGAAGATATTTTGATGGAATGATGATTAAATAAAACTAGAGAGCAGATTAGTGTATGTTTTAAAATTCATAATCTCCTAAATATGATTATTTCTTACAAGTGACAAAAGTCATCTTTTTAAAGCTTGATTAGATGTAATTTTGATGTAATCGTTAAATTATTAACCCTTTAATATCAATTAATACCTAGTAATCATGATCGTAAAACAAAAATTTAAAATGAGCGCATCATTCGTAGTATTTACAATGATAACCTTGCTTTTTTCGAGTTGTAAAGACAGTGAAAAAGCTAAAAATGAAAGCGTAGCTGATATTCCTGTAAGCAGAGAAATGACCGCTGAATTAACATCGCCTCCCAATGTACCAACGCCTGTAGGAAGACGAAAAGCTAAAAAGCTTATTGTGAACATGGAAGTTCTTGAGCAAGAAGGTACCATGACCGATGGAACCACTTACGTTTATTGGACTTTTGGCGGTTCTGTTCCCGGAAGTTTTATTCGTACCCGCGTTGGAGATGAAGTAGAATTTACGCTGTCTAATCACCCAGACAATAAGTTACCGCACAACATTGATTTGCATGCTGTAACGGGTCCTGGTGGAGGCGCAACCTCTTCTTTTGTGGCACCTGGTCATGAGAAAAAATTCAACTTTAAAACATTAAACCCTGGTTTGTATGTTTACCATTGTGCAACTGCGCCTGTTGGAATGCACATTGCAAATGGGATGTATGGTCTCATTCTAGTCGAACCAAAAGGTGGATTACCTTTAGTTGATAAAGAATATTATGTAATGCAAGGCGATTTCTATACAAAAGGAAAAAATGGAGATCCCGGCTTACAACCATTTGACATGCAAAAAGCTGTGGATGAAGATGCCGATTATGTAGTGTTTAATGGTAAAGTAGGTTCTTTAACAGGCGATAATGCAATTACTGCAAAAGTTGGCGAAACAGTGCGTTTATATGTTGGAAATGGTGGACCAAACTTAGTGTCCTCATTTCACGTGATTGGCGAAATTTTTGATAAAGTAATGATTGAAGGTGGTAGCATGATAAATGAAAATGTACAAACCACATTGATTCCAGCCGGAGGTGCCGCAATTGTAGAATTTAAAGTAGATGTTCCTGGAACTTTTATCATCGTTGACCACTCCATTTTTAGAGCCTTCAACAAAGGTGCTTTAGGCATGCTGAAAGTAGAAGGCCAAGAAAATAAAACAATCTATTCTGGTGTCGTTCAGGAAGGAATTTACCACCCAGAAGGAGGCGGAATTCAACAAATGCCAGAGGGTGAAAAGAAAGTTGAAGTTGCAAGTTCAGATAAAAGCTTAGCAATGAAAATGGAATCTGGAAAGCAAATTTATTCACAAACCTGTTTTGCGTGTCACCAAGCTGAAGGACAAGGAATCCCAAATGCATTTCCACCATTGGCAAAATCAGATTATTTAAACGCTGATGTAAACCGTGCCATTAAAATTGTTCTCAAAGGACAATCTGGCGAGATTACTGTGAACGGCAAAAAATACAACAGCGTTATGACAAGACAAGCAATAAGTAATGATGAAATTGCCGATGTGCTGACGTATGTCTATAACTCATGGGGTAACAACAAAACAAATGTCACAAAATCCCAAGTCGAAGCCGTAAAACGCGGACACTAATCATTAGACCTATGAAGCCCATTCCAAGATTGATGATTTGTTTGACTCTGCTCTTTTGCTTGACTACAAATTGTCAATCTAAAATGGCTTTGATAAAAGGAGGGACTTACACGCCACTCTATGGAAGAGATTCCCTAAAAGTGACCGTTGCTGATTTTAAGATGGATGTATATCTTGTAACTAACAAGCAGTTTTTAGAGTTTATCAAAAAGAACCCTAAGTGGAAACGGTCCAGAATAAAAAAGCTGTTTGCAGATAAAAACTATCTTATTAATTGGAAATCAGATATTGAGCTTGGAGATCATCAATCTTTAAATGCTCCCATAACCAACGTTTCATGGTTTGTTGCAAAAGACTATTGCAAAAATCAAGGCAAAAGGTTGCCAACCATAGATGAGTGGGAATATGTAGCAATGGCAAATAAAACCCTTCCCGATGCACGGCAACTGAAAACTTATAATGAATACATTTTGAGTTGGTATGAAAAACCAAAAACATTTAATAATGAAATTGGATCCACCTTTAAAAATTATTGGAATGTGTATGATTTACATGGACTGGTTTGGGAATGGACTTTAGATTTTAATTCGGTTCTCATTTCTGGAGAATCTAGAAAAGATGTTGATAAAGACTCTAACCTATTCTGTGGAAGTGCCGCTATTGGCGTCACAAATCTAATGAACTACGCAGCCTTTATGCGTTACGCAATACGCGGAAGTATCAAAGCAAAATACGCCCTAAAAACCCTTGGGTTTAGGTGTGTAAAAACGATTAGCAACTAAAACGATATGAAAAATTTAAAATTAACATTCATAGTATTACTCGTTTTACATTCATTTGTTTCGTGTAAAAACGACATGAAAAACAAGACTTCTAACGAACTCACAACCTATTACTGTCCTATGAAATGTGAGACCAATAAAACCTATAAAAAATCTGGGAGTTGTCCAGTGTGCAAAATGGATTTAATCGCGCATACTCGGGAAGCTTCAAAACGTTTAGTGGAAGGGGAAATTTCAGATGAATCTATTTTCCATTTAACAAGCCTTTGGAATACCGAAGAAGGTAAAACCATCCAACTTGAAGATTTAAAAGGAAAGACTTTGGTGATGGTTATGATCTATACAACTTGCAAAGCGGCCTGCCCGCGCTTGGTTGCAGACATGCGAAATATTCAAGCTCAAATTCCAAAATCTAATTTAGGAAATCTTCGTTTTGTATTAGTCAGTATCGATCCAAAAAATGACACTCCAAAACGTCTGAAAGAATTTGCTATTGAGAACAAAATGGATGAAGAGCAATGGATCTTTTTACAAGGAACAGAAAGTGGTGTAAGAGAACTTGCGAATGTCTTAGCCGTAAAATACAAGGAAATTTCACCTATCGATTTCTCACATTCAAACATTATCAGTGTGTTTAATATGGGCGGAGAATTGATCCATCAACAAGAAGGCTTGGGCGTTGACAATAAAGAAACCATTCAAACCATTCTTGAATTAACAACTAAAAATTAAATACTAAATTATCCGTCAACTAAGAACATAAAAAGAGATGGGTAATGTAATAAAGATTAAAAATGAAAAATTAAAATTAAAAATTGTGATGCAAAACATAAGAGTTTGGGGAGATGTTGGCACCTTATCAAGCGATGATAAAACATCCGCTTTGCACGAAGCTTGGGCAGAAGCGATACTCAACACCAAAACTTCCTTTAAGTTAGGACGTCAGGAAATAAGTTATGACGATCAACGAATTTTCGGAAGCGTCGGCTGGGCACAACAAGCAAGAAGTCACGATGCGATTTTGTTTAAATACATCCCAAATGCCAACAATATATTAGAGATTGGTTTTGCCTTAAATACTGATTCGCAATCTAATATAGATATTTTATATAGCAACGCTGCAGGCTATAAATCCTTACAGTATGCTTGGTACCACGGAGATTTTGACAAAATTGGCGTGAGTTTTTTATTGTTAAATACTGGTATTGAATATTTGGATGTTGGCGATAACCAAACCATTGATTATATGCAAACTATTGGCCCCAGACTTACGTATAAATCGGGTAAGTTCAATGCCAATGCAGCAGCCTATTTTCAAACTGGAAAATCAAAAAACGCAAAGGTTAGTGCCTCTTATTTTACTGGGAATATTGGCTATAAATTCACAACCGAATGGTCTTTAGGTTTGGGTGTAGAGCAGCTTTCAGGAACAGATTCTAATGCCAGCAGCACAGACATAAAATCATTTGCGCCTTTGTTTGGAACGAACCACAAATTTAACGGATATATGGATTATTTTTATGTAGGCAACCACGCAAACAGTGTCGGATTGACAGATATTAATATGACTCTGGGCTATTCTAAAAATAAATTCTCTGCAAAACTAATCCCTCATTTATTTTCAGCAGCAGCAGGCGTCTTTGATGGAACAACCAAAATGGATGCGAGTTTAGGAACAGAAATCGATTTTACAATTGGGTATAAAGTTGCCAAAGACATCAACCTGAATGCAGGCTATTCAAAACTATTTGCAACAGATACACTGGAGGTTTTAAAAGGCGGCGATAAAGATGAAAATAATTCTTGGGCATGGGTGATGATTACGTTTAAACCTTCGCTTTTTTCTCACAAAGGAATATAGCACCAAATAAAAGTTGATGTTTTTGGAACTTCTAAAAAAACCAACTTTCGTTTTAATATTTATTTCTGAACCAGACTTTTTGCCATTCCCGTTTCAAAATAAGAAAAGACACGGCTTCGGCTAGTTCCAAAGGATCACTCCCATCCAAGGCTTTAACTTGTTTTTCGGGAACATCAATTATATAAAGTAAGTTTAGGTAGTCCGCAAATTTTTCTTGGATCAGTGTATAGATCGTTTCGTGAAGTACTAATTTGAAACTTGTTGGCAAAACTTCATCATGAAAACTTAAACCCACATTTGCGCGTAAAAAATCTTTGTTAAATTGAAATACTAATTTTCGGTATAAATCTAACTGATTGACTTCAGAAATAAGATCTTCAAAATTTGAGGGTAGTTTCATTAGACAGTTCTATCCATAAGACTGGTTCCAAACATTTTTAGCAATTCCTTTTTTTCTTCTGAAATCGTCAGTAATTCCAACACAGAAAATGCTCTTGAGGTGTACTCTTGAATCGCCTTTTTGGTAGCTTCTGCAGAACCTGATGTTTTGAAAATTTGCTTCACGGTTTCTATTTTGGCATTAGAATCCATGTGGTCTGAGCTGAATAATTGTTTCAGTTGTTGTTGGTCATCTTCAGATGAAAACTCTAAAGCCTTTAAATATAAATAGGTTTTTTTATTCTCAATAATATCCCCACCAACTTGTTTTCCAAAGGTTTCAGGATTACCAAAAGCATCCAAATAATCATCTTGCAATTGAAAGGCGATACCTAAATTTTTTCCGAATTCATAGCAACGATCCTGATCGCCTTTTGAAGCACCAGCAATTATAGCGCCCATTTTCATGGCAGCACCAACCAATACAGCTGTTTTGAACTCAATCATTTTTAAATACTCCAAAATCGAAACCTCATCCCGTGTTTCAAAATCAATGTCGTATTGCTGACCTTCACAGACTTCTAGAGCCGTTTTGCTAAATACTATGGCGAGTTTATGAAAAGTCTCAGGCTGATAATTTTCGAACAACTGATACGCCATAATTAGCATCGCATCACCCGATAGAATTCCGGTATTTAAATCCCATTTTTCATGCACGGTTTTATGACCACGACGCAAAGGCGCTGCATCCATAATATCGTCATGAATAAGCGAAAAATTATGAAAAACCTCTACTGCCAAAGCGGCGTCCAAAGCATCATCTACTTCTCCATTGAAACAATCCGCAGTCATAAGCGTCAATACAGGACGCAAACGTTTTCCTCCTAAATTCAATATATACGTAATAGGTTCATACAGGTTTTTGGGCTCCCCTAGTGTTCTGTAATCTTTTAAATATGCTAAAAATTGTTTTTGGTACGTTTCAATGGCTTTCATATTACAAAAATAAGTGAATTCCCAACACTATTTTGCTATGTATAATCGAAAAATCAATATGTGTTTTTTTCATAATCGAAATGTGCTTTTTAATCGCGCCAGCTAGTTAAGCTTTATGTTCGCTTGTTCAGCGTGGTCTGCCGCTTTTTTTGCCCATGCATTTGTCTCTGCAACTGTTATATCGAGCACCTGTTTGTTAATCGTTTCTAATGCACCGTATGACATTACCAGCTCGTTGCCTATGCCTGTGGTGGCTAAGTCGTAGCGACGCACCAGCACGTTGCCATCTGGTTGTGTGCGGCGAAAATAAACAATAGTTTCGACACTAGCAACCGTGTAACGGTAATTTGTAGTCACAGCAGCCCAACTGGTCTTATTATCAATTGAAATCTCTAAGGTGTCTCCTGTTGTGGTTTGTAGTAGTGTTACTCGGGCGTTACCGTTAGCATCTTCAATGCCTATGCCAGTCAAGTCCTCATCAGTGTCGGCAGTAACAGTACCTGTGCCTTGGCATTTAATGTTAGTGAACTTAGCACCACCCACCAATGCTGTGGCTTTAATAGTTATCAGTTTGGTTGCTACATTAACAGCGAAAACAGATGTAGCATCCTTTTTCCCCAAAAGCGACCAATCTTTTGGCATTAAAAGTTGTGTCCCATTTCCTGTGAAAAGCAAGCTGTCAATCGTAGGCACTTCCACATTGGCAGCAGCTACTTTCCAACTCTTTGCTCTATCATACAACCGCCCAAGATTGTCAATAGAAGTATAAGCATCTACAATGGCTTTATCCGTTTCGGATATGTTAGGATCGTCAAAAAGTGTCCAATCAAATTTCAATACGCCAATTCCTTTTAACTGTCTCTCTGTAACAGCATACAGATGATTATAATTCCAAAAATGAATATCAAAAGCATCAGTAGTATCATCGTTTTTACTTCGTCTATCTTTTTTATTAAGACCTGTATCATCTGCTCCGACAAATGTTTGGTTTGTTTTTGCTACTACTGCTGTAAGAACATCAACCACAGGCGTTACACCAGTTGTAGGTGTTGTCCCTTGATATATAAAATCATTTGTATATATTTCACCGAGTGCATTTCTCCTGTCACCGTTATCTGTATCTTTAATGAAATATCTTGCACCCTCGATTGCATTACCCGAAGTATCTTTAATGTTTGCCTGCCACTCTTTGCGAATTTCAACCACACCCTCTGCATGTACGTTAATATTGTTATGTTCTACAATTATAGTATCACTTCCTTTTTTAGTGTTTATTCCCCTTACCTTTCCTCCATTAAAAAGGTTAAAGTCTTTGGCATTTGCCGTGGATTGATAGTCCTTAAAAGGGATAAAAGATGTTTGTCCTTGAGCACTATGGTCTGAGATACCATTAGATCCAATCATAATCAAACGTGGTGGCGTGCTTGAAACAACTCTTGGTGCATAAATGGGCGATGTTGCACTTGATACGCCTCTTATTTTTAATCCATCAATCACAAGATTGACAGATCCATTACTGACTTGCATAGATTGAGCTGTATATCCGGGGTTTCCGTATCCTTCAATAACTGCGCCCTCGTGAATTCGAGAACCAGAGCTTAAAGAGCCAAAAGCGATTACTATATTACTTCGGATTGTTCCCTCCCACCAAGTCAAAGTGCCTTGATTAATTATGATACGAGCATTATTAGTATGATATATATCGCTAACGCTAGTCGGTTGTTTATGACATACAATAGCCATATTCTCTGATATAACACGCTCTCCATTTTTTATGACATTACTTCCTATGGTTAAAGCAGAAGAAGATGAAGATGGCTTGAACGCATGTGCTGGCGAAGCTGTGCCAAGTACGAGTGTTTCAAATTCTGGATTTATTTTTAAAATTCCATACCGAAATTTAAGATTACCAATATTATAAATAAACCTAGCAGTACTGCCAGAATATTCAATGTGAGTTGTTACTCCAGTTATACTCGAAAGACCTGCTAAAGATGTATCTGTAGTATTTGATATTGTATCGCCTAAGATTGAATAAGACATGCTACACGTAATTTAAAGTTAATCGATCTGCCCAGTCGGTCGTTAAATTAGTAACCCCGCTGGCTGTTTGTTCTGTGGAGCCTTGGCTGCGTTTGATCACAGCCGTGCCGTCCAGCTCATAGCCCACATACACCCAGCCACCATCATAGCTGCTGCGGTAATTTGTAACAGTAGCAAAATCAGTCTTAGCCTTTAAATCTTTAATATCAGATCCAATGCTTTGAAATGCGGCAGTAAGTCGGCTAGTGAGGCTCATAATTAGTTATCTCTAGCAGTTGTATATTCAGTCACAAAATTATGATCGGGGTCTCCAACGCCAATGTTGGCGCACGCCTGCGCCTGTTGGGTGGCTGTCAATGTTTGAGCCACGTCAAACGACACTTTTTTACTCAATGAAGTTGCCATTGTTTGAGCAAAAGTCGCATCTGAATTAATCGCATCTTGCAACTCTTTGAATGTGTCCAGTGCGGCACCAGCTCCGCCAATTAGATCCGTTTTTACGGCTGTTTTTGCCGCTTCAATTGTGTCATAAATCTTATCAGCCGACCAAGTCGCCGTTGTGTCGCCATTCCCAGCCGTATCGTCTATATCGGACAAGTTACCAATGGCAGTGTGCAGCTCATTAATCGCTGCTACTAAATTACCCTTAG
>JGI20154J14316_10001245_pt1 | contig 22582 bp, 16 predicted proteins | sample COG_04_FD_14316 | JGI IMG/M metagenome (IMG submission 14316)
AGATTATCGTTGATTTCGATAGCGGAAACAGATCCCACCAGACCGAAAGCAACCAATGTAGCTAATATTTTGTTTTTCATAGTATTCTTGTTTGTTTGTTTGTTTGTAACATCTTTCGATTAAGAAAGAATGAACCAAATATTACAAAATGATGAAAAATGTCAATACTATAAAATGCTTAATACTTTTAATGATTCGGGTTCATTTAGAACGGTGTTTCAAAGGAAACTGATTTGCCATTGAAAAAATTTACAAATCCTTTTTCTTCAATGCCATCCGCATCGATATCACCATGATAATGGTAAACTCGTTCAATTCTGGGATTTAAAGAACCTTTAATTTGATTCGGGTTACCTAAAAGTTTTCGAACTTTAAATTCAGTTAAATTTCTCCTCATCTCAGTCCATGTTTCTTTTTTTGGTCCATGGTCCACGAGATTTCGCTTCTTCACTTTTGAGTTCGATACGAAGCTTTGACATAAATGATTTTTTCTCAATTTCATTTTGTGGAAGCGATATCTTGGACTCCGATGCAGATTTTGCATCGTCCGCTTTTTTTTCGACCAACGACAAATCCTGCTGGGTTTGAAAGTTTGCTTTTTCCAAAGTAGCCAGTCTTTTTTCTAAGGCTTCAATTCTTAGGAGCAAAATGGGGTCAGTCTCAGTATTTTGTCCGCAGAGTAAATTAGAGATTAGAAAAACGATAAATAATTTAAGTTTCATGTATTTAGAGGGACTGGTGAGGAATTGTTAATGATAGGAAATATGTGAACGGTATCGGTGGCAGGTTTTGGTTAGCCGAAGGGTGATTCGAAAGAGACTACACGTTTGTCAGAAAAGTTTACAGTACCTTCTTCTTGGGATCCATCTGCATTTAAATCGCCACTGTAGTANTATATTTGCTCAATNTTCGGTTTAACAGATGGTTTTATTCTTGAAGGGGTACCTAAAACTTTCCGAACTTCATAATAAGACATTCTTTTTCTCATTTTTTCCCAATTTTTAGGATTTACCCAGGGCCCGGATGCTTTGTCGGCATTGCTGTTGATTTCAAAGCGTAATTTATCGAGGAATGATTTCTTTTGATCTGGATCGCTGGGTAAAATTTGGGCAAGGTCGGTAAGNTTNGAAGCATCGGTTTGTGTAGATTTAACAATTTCTTTTCGTAGTTGATTATTTTCTTTTTCAACTGATTGAATTCTTTGCTCTAATTGTTTCACTCTATTGGAAATTAATTCAATTTTGGCCAAAAGTTCTTTGTTCGAAACCGCATCGCTGCCCCAAACCGAAATACTAGAAAAAATAATTAAGAAAAAATATTTATGCATCTACCTTTTTAAAAGTGCAGACCTAATTTAGCCAAGCAAAAAGCTAGTTTAAGCACAGTTTATAATTTTTTTAATTAGTTCTAAAACTTAATTATTTTGTAAGGGTGCGGATGGCTAAGTCTTTAATAATATTAGGTTGTTCCTCTTTGCCTTGAGATAGGAGTTTTTCAAAGGCTCCGATCAGATCGGCTTGCAGGTCAATTAATCGACGGGTATTGAAGTTTTTTGTAAGGGGGAGCAGACGACCTAAAAACCAAGGGTTTTGTGAAAAGAGATTGAGTGTCGTTTTATCTCCTGATCCGGAGAAGTGATGAGCGTGTTTCTGACCAATTCTTTCGAGTTGGTCTTTTCCCAGCCTGCCATTGGGATCAATTTCTTTGCCATCCACTAGGACGCGAAGTTGAATGAGTAAGCGATTGCGGTTTTGTAAGTTGCTGAGGAGTGGACGGGCATCTTTGGCATGGAAAAAGTGCCGGTCAATTGCCTCGAGTGTCCACTTCAAATTACCGGAAAAGAAAGCCTCCGTGGCTTCAAAAAAATCGCCCTCTCCAAAATCGGGAACGAGTTGCATGATTAATTCCTCGGTAATGTCTCCACCCTCTTCTCCGAGGTAGGATGCTAATTTTTTTGTCTCTTCCACTCCGAGGCGGGAGTGTGCTCCAATCTTACCGGCGAGATATTCGAGCGCACCACTGGCAAAAGTTACCTCGCAGGCTTGCGCTGTTTCCTGAACGAGGCGTCGAAATGCGACATCTTCCTTTTCCTGTTTGGCCACATCTTCATAGGTGGAATTTTTCTGTAACCATTTTACAAAGCTGTGCCCGCGGTGAACCGGGCAGGCAGATAAAATAAGGACAGTGTCTCCTAGATTTCCGAGAAATGGTTTCATTGAATCGAGGGCAGTTTTCGAACCCTGAGCCGCCCCCACCTTGGTCTGGTTGAGAAAGTTTGCTTCGTTAATCCAGATCAGTTTTCCTCCGCCAAAAAGGGAGAGTGTTTGTCCGGCAGTACGGGCTTCATTTAAAATTCTTTCCACCTCATCGACCCGATCTGCCCGACCATCAATTTGTTCGCGGGAAAGATCATCGGGAAATTGATCGATGTGTTCTTCAAAAATTTCTTTTGCCCGCTGACGAACTAAAAAGTCATCATCTCCTAAGACTACAAAAAATCCACCGTTTGCCATTTTGCCTTGGAGAGAGTGTGTAAGGGAGAGTCTCGGATGAACTAGATATTAAATTCGCCTGACTCCGCTGCGGCAAAAACCTCTTCCAATTTATACTTGCGTAATTTTCTTCTCATCCAATCCAGTGCGGCCGTTGCAGCCCGCCTGCGGTTGGATGCCCGATCTCCCCGAAGTTGAATTTTTTTAGCCCATACTCCAACAGGAGAGGCATAACCGAGGTAAATTGAACCGACTGGCAGCACTTGTGTGCCCCCTGTTGGTCCTGCAAAGCCGGTCACACTGAGACCATAATCTGCCCCGTATTTTTCACAGGCACCAGTGGCCATAGCAATCGCCACTTCCTCGCTGACTGCCCCATGCTGTTCAATCATGCTTTCTGGAACATCAAGCATTTGAACTTTTGCATCATTGTGATAACAAACTGCACCGCCATGAAAGACTTTCGAAATCCCGGGGATCTCAGTAAAGGAGGAGGAAAGTAATCCACCGGTACAGGATTCTGCCACGGCAATAGTCTTATTTAAATTTCGAACTTCGCGAAAAATAACTTCGGCAATTGTACGATCGCCGAGGCAGACAAAATCTTCGCCCAATGCATCACGACAGGCATCTGCCAGATTATGCAAGTCTTGATCGTTAATACTATCTGAATCCAGTGAACTTAATCGAATGTCAACCATGCCCGCATGTGCACAGTAGCCAATAATGAGACCTTTTTTTCCTTCGAATAAATGCTCCACTTTTTCCGCCACGGTGGATTCCCCGATACCGGCAGTACGAATTTGTAAGTAACAATCAATCTCCGGGAAAATGCCTTCTTTTTGTAGGCGGGGAATCACTTGTTCTTCAAACATGGGATGCATTTCGCGAGCGGGCCCGGGAAGCATGACGAGAATTTTGTTATCTTTTTTAAGCCAAATTCCAGGAGCAGTACCGTAAGGATTTTCTAAAATTTCTGAATTCCCCAGTCGGTAACATTGCCTGAGGTTTATTTCGGGCATGGGGCGTGCAAGTTGTTTGAATCGATCCTTTAATGCAGTTTCAATAACTGGATCAAAAACTAATTCCTCTCCCAGTGCCTGGGCAATATTTTCCCGGGTAATATCATCGGTGGTTGGACCGAGGCCACCTGTGGTGATCACTAAATCAGACCGTTTCCAGGCTTCGGAGAAAAAAAGACGAATATCTTCCGGATTATCCCGGATCACTAAATTGGCGGCGGGTTCCAGGCCGTGGTGGGCGAGTTGGTTGCCTAGATAAGTAAGGTGAGTATTTTCACGAATACCAAGGAGAAGTTCATCGCCGAGGGTAATTGTCTCGACGCGTATGTTAGAACTCATAGATAGTTGTATTTAGGATCAGAGGTTATAATTTGTATTCTTGCCAACTTCTAAAATACTCAAGATTTTATAGATTGCCAATGCAAAATCAGAAACTCGAACTTCACAGCTTTATCCGAACCCTTCCCCAGGGCTCAGGTGTGTACTTAATGAAGGACCGATTGGGTCATGTTATTTATGTGGGGAAGGCCAAAAATCTGAAGAGACGGGTGAGCAGTTATTTTCAGGGTTCCCGTAGGTTTGTGCGGGCACAACCTAAAATTGCCGCTATGGTAGAAATGGTTTGTGAAATTTCGATTCATGAAACCAAAAATGAAACCGAGGCTCTCCTCCTGGAGGGAAAATTAATTAAGGAGTATAAACCTCGTTACAATACTGACTTTACAGATGACAAACAATTCTTGTTGGTTCGGGTTGATTTGCAGAATGAGCTTCCCCGTTTTCGCCTATGTCGGCATAAAAAAGAAGACGGTTCTTATTATTACGGACCCTTTGCACAGGCCGGTTTTTTACGGTCGACTCTTTCCGAAATGCGAAAAAAATTTGGAATTCTTCTCTCGGACGCCAATCCTGTAAAATTAGAGGACGGTCGCTTTCGATTGTATGATGATGCACGAGCGGAGATCTTTGCCGGACATAATGAAACCACTCAGGAAAAATATCGCGAGCGCGTGGAAGAGGCCTGTTCTTTTTTGGAAGGAAAAGCAAAAAGTTGGCTGGCAGAACTGCGAGAAAAGATGCAAAAGCATGCCGAGGCGATGCAATTTGAACGAGCGGCAGAGTTTAGGGATTTAGCGGATGCACTTTCCAAAACGATTAAAAAAACTCGAAGGTTTACCAAGCAATGGCCCAAGCAGGAGGATGGGAATTGGCATGGTTTGGAACGCTTGCGTGAAGTTTTGGAGCTGGATCGTCCACCTGCGGTCATTGAATGCTTTGATATTTCTCATGTGTCTGGCACCTTTGTGGTGGCCTCAATGGTCCGATTTGTCTCGGGGAAATCAGATCGCCGTTCCTACAGGCGTTACAAGATAAAAAGTTTTGAAGGAAATGATGATTTTCGATCGATGGAGGAAGTAGTGGGCAGGCGGTATGGCCGATTGTCTAAAGCCGGCCGTGAGTTTCCNGACCTTGTNGTAATTGACGGGGGGGCAGGGCAGGTAAGTTCTGCAGTAAAGGCATTTACTTCGTTGGAAATTGACCCACCTCCANTGATNGGTTTGGCAAAGCGCGANGAGAGCATTGTTTTTCCCGACGGACGTGAGGAAATGGTATTAGACCCGAGGGACTTGGGATTACGAATGTTACAACAAGTTCGAGATGAGGCACATCGGTTTGCAAACCAGTACAATGCAGATCTTCGAAGCAAGCGTATAAAAGAGTCCATTTTAGATGACTTTAAAGGACTTGGTGCAGTTAGGAAAGTGGCATTACTTACCCATTTTGGTTCGATTGAAAAATTGCGAAAAGCCACCTCTCTTCAAATCCAGGAGCTAGACGGGATCGGAGCCAAATTGGCAGACCGATTACAGTTGTATTTATCATCGGGGAAAAATGAATAGGCACTTTCTTCCAATCTGTTGCCTTCTTTCTCTTGCGTTACAATCTTTTCTGCACGGTGATTGGCCACGATGGAGGGGAGCACAGGGAGATGGAACATGGAATGGTCCTGAGATTTCCAGAGTGTTACCGACTGCCGGTCTTAAGAGAGTCTGGAAAACTAAAGTGTTTCCGGGTTACTCCGGAATAACGATAGAGGATGGACTTCTTTACCTAATGGATCGGCCGAATTCTGAGGAGGGGAAGGGGATGGAACGAATAGTTTGTCTGAATGCGAGTACAGGAGTGGAGGTATGGAGTTTTTCCTACCCGGTTGATTATGGTGATATGGGGTACGGGAAAGGACCACGGTCTTCCGTTACCGTTGAAGACGGGCGAGTTTTTACTTTAGGAGCCAGGGGACATGCTTTCGCCTTTAATTCGCAAACAGGAGAAAAAATATGGATGCGTAATTTGGTGGCAGAGGAAAATGCCACTGTTCCAATCTGGGGATTTTCGAGTTCGCCCGAGCCTCATGCGAGTGAAGTTCTTTTCCATGTTGGCTGTCAACCCACTGGTTCTGTCTTGGCGTTGTCCCAGGCGAATGGTGAAACGAAGTGGAAGGTGGGAAGGGATGAGGGTGCGGGATACGCTCCTCCATTGTTGATAGAATCGAAGGGGGGACCGCAATTAATATGTTGGGGGCCAAATCGAATTATGGGTTTACCGATTGGAGGAGGACAGGCGTACTGGGAGGTTCCATATGAGGTGAAATACGGAGTCTCTATCACTAAGCCAATTTATCACGAAGACATTATTTTGGTAAGTGGATACTGGCATGGGACTCGTGCGATTCTATTGGGGGAAAAGCTCGGTGATGCCAAAATCCTCTGGTCAGACGAGATCAATTTGAGAGGTTTAATGTCGCAGGCTTTATATCGGAAGGGCATTTGTTTTCTTCTTGATCGATCCAGTGGATTATCTGCATTTGAATTGAAAAGCGGTAAGATTCTCTGGCGTGATCAACATCAACTCACTCCGTCTGAACGAAATCCCCAGGCAAGCATCGTATGGTCGGAGCAGGAAGCGGGAGACGCACTTGCTTTGAATGCCTATGGAGAACTTGTTTTTATCAACTTAGGAAAAGAGGGTTATACCGAATACTGGCGTGACCAAATTATCGGTAAAACTTGGGCCCATCCCGCCTATTCTAATAATCGAGTGTTCTCAAGAGATGACAAATCGGTAGTTTGCCATGAATTACCCCTTGCTACAAAGTCTGTAAGAAAGTAGTAAATTCATTTTTTCATTCTTATTTGTTGAACGATGCATTTGTATAAAACTGGTGACGGATTTATTATTAAAAAGGAGGAAGATCATCGATTTGTGAACAATATTGATGATTGGAACTCTCTGATTAATAACGATAATTTGTGGGAGTGCCTTGAGGAGGAATGGCAAAGGGGGAGCTCTATTTCTGACCCTCAACAAGCTTTGATTAATTTGCTCCCTCCTGTCGGGGTACAAGAAGTTTGGGCAGCAGGAGTGACCTACCGCTCGAGTCGATTAGCAAGGATGGAGGAATCCCGGGATGCTGGTGGTGGAGATTTTTACAGCCGGGTTTACCAAGCTGACCGACCGGAGATATTTTTAAAAGCCACTCCAAGCAGGGTAGTGGGGCATGGGCAAAATTTTCGAATTCGCAAGGATTCCGATTGGGATGTCCCAGAACCAGAATTAACCTTATTTGCAACAACATCGGGAAAGATTGTGGCCTACACGATTGGGAATGATGTTTCCTCCCGGAGTATAGAGGGAGAGAATCCATTGTATTTACCACAGGCTAAAACTTTTGATAAATGTGCCTGCTTGGGTCCCTGCTTGTATGTTCCACCAGAACCTCTTTCTTTGGACACTACTATATCCATTTTGATTCATCGTGAAGAAAAGGAAGTTTTTTCCGGCAAGACGACACTTTCAGAAATGAAAAGAACGCCAAATGAATTAATCGGTTTTCTTTTTCGGGAGACCTCGTTTCCACAAGGGGTTTTTTTAATGACTGGCACTGGTATCGTACCGAGTAATAACTTTACTTTACAATCGGGCGATGTTGTCTCGATTTCGATTGATCTTATCGGTACTCTAGTAAATTCCGTGGAATAGCTTACTAAATTAAACAATTATATAATTATGACTGAAACTTCATTAATTGGTTTTTCTCGAGGAGAACAGACGAGTTCAACTTTTCGTGCGGTAGACCCGAAAACGGGAAGTGAATTGGGCACAGAATATTCGCATTCGTCGGAAGGTGATGTCCAGCGGTCCTGTGAACTTGCTCAATTGGCATCCCTGCCCATGGCTTCACTTTCGGGTCAGAAAAAAGCAGAATTTCTTAGATTATTGGCCGATCGATTGGATGGAGCAGTGGATTCAATTGTCGAGGTTATGACTTTTGAGACTGGTCTGCCAGAAGCTCGGGTTCGTGGCGAGACTGGCCGAACCAGTGGTCAATTACGAATGTTTGCAGATTTACTCGTAGAGGGTTCCTGGGTTGATGCGCGGATTGATCGAGCGGTTCCCGATCGCCTTCCTCTGCCCAAGCCCGATTTACGTGCCATGCTTCGACCGATTGGCCCCGTTGCAGTATTTTGTGCCAGTAATTTTCCATTAGCCTTTTCAGTGGCTGGAGGAGATACGGCTTCTGCCTGGGCTGCGGGTTGCCCCGTGATAGTCAAGGCGCACCATGCCCACCCAGGCACTGCTTTAATAGTGGGGAAATTAATTGTTCAATCTCAAAAAGAAAGTGGATTGCCGGAGGGAGCATTTTCCCTTCTGTTTGGTGAGGGTAGAACAGTGGGACAAGCACTTGTGACTCATTCAGTAATCAAAGCAGTTGGTTTTACAGGCTCTCGTTCTGGTGGTCGTGCTCTTTTTGATCTAGCCTCTCAGAGAAAAGAGCCAATTCCCGTTTTTGCAGAGATGAGCAGTATTAACCCCCTTTTCTTACTTCCTGAATTGAAATCGGATGAAATGGAGAATATTGCCGATGGATTATATGCTTCAGCCACCTTGGGAGGGGGACAATTTTGTACTAATCCAGGAATTGTATTTTATCCCAATAATGGAGACGGGAAAAAATTTCGGGATTCCTATGTTGAAAAAATGAAGGACTATACTCCAGTCGCGATGTTGCACCAGGGGATTCGCGAATCCTATGCCCAGGGAATTGAGGAAATGGTAAAACAACAGGGAGTTGAGGTACTCGTTCTGAGCGACTTATCGGAAGATGGCAATGGCGGTTGCGATGCAAGTAGCTGTGTATTAAACACTAATATTGAGTGTTTTTTGAAAAATCCTCAATTAACAACTGAAGTTTTTGGCCCCACTACTCTTCTTGTTTCTTACGAAGATAAAGAAGATTTATTAAGAGTAGCCCGTGAAATGGAGGGCCAATTAACGGCCAGTTTTTTCGGTCATAAAGAAATGTTACCCCAGCATGAAAACTTACTCGACCTGATGGAAACGAGAGCGGGCAGACTTTTATTTAATCAATTTCCGACAGGAGTAGAGGTGTGCGAATCAATTGTCCATGGGGGGCCTTATCCTGCTACCACAGACAGTCGGTCAACCTCGGTGGGGACTGGAGCCATTTTACGATTCGCGAGACCCGTCTGCTATCAGGGGTTTCCGGATGAATTTCTTCCCGAAGAACTAAAGGAAGAAAATCCGGGTGGAATCAAACGAAAAGAAGGTTGAAATTTTAGGAACCATATCGTGTATAATTGTTTTGCCATAAAGCACGAAAAATCACTAGCATCGGATTTATAATTTATTTTTATCTCTCAATGACTGTAACACATTTTTTTAACTATGCTTGGTAAGAAAAGCACCATAGGTATTTACGATTGCATTGAAGGGCAATTTCGTATGCTCGATAAATTCCCCTTTATTGTGGGATGCATGGGAAATGCAGACTGGCAAGTACCCGGTGGAGAAGGGTGGGAGGGAGCCTGTATGGTCAAGAAGTCGGGCAGTGCCTTTCGAATTGTACCGAATAAAAAAGGAGATGAGCGCCTTTTGGTAAATGGGGGTCCATTTGCAGAGCCTTTTAATGTGGAAGACGATGAAGTTTGTACCCTTCAATTTATGGGGTATCCATTAGTTGTTTTTGCTGGAAAGGATCCGAAGTCTTGGGCGGATCAGATTCAAAAAGGTCAATGGATCCTTGCAAACGGACGCACGGGCACAGACTATGCACAGTGTAGTCGATATGAAATTTTAGAAAAGATACAGGAATTTGGTGCGGATCTTTCAGAATGTGCGATCAAACCAGTTGGGTTAGATGTTCCGTTCTGGGTGGTTCATTTGGTGGAATTCTTGCAAAGACCTGAGGAGGAGGAAGAGGAAGAAGAGGCATTATACCAAGAGGAAATTGTCGTTGATCCGGATCGTGGCGAATTTACATGTCCGACTTGTTGGCTAAAATTTGATCGGGCCGATGTGCTCAGTATTGCGGTTCATGAGGACCTAAGAGGGGACCGTAAATTGGGAGAAGATGCAATGCTTCGTTTCGTACCAACTGAGTTTAATTCAAAGGGACAAGCGATGGATGCAATGGGGTTACCCACCACCGATGTTGCCTGTGCCCATTGTCACCGAAAACTGCCCCCCGGTTTTATGGATGTATCTCACCATATTTTTTCTATTGTGGGGGCACCAAGTTCGGGTAAATCTTACTACCTCAGTGTTTTAGTCCGTCAGTTACAACGAACCCTTTTTAGAGAGTTTGGAATTGCTTTCCGTGATGCGGACCCGAGTTGTAATGCGATTTTAAACTCAATGAAAAATCGACTCTTCGCGGGGAGTAGTTCAGCAGATGCAATGTTGATCAAAACTCAACTTGAGGGTGAAATGTATGAACGATTACAAAGGCACGATCGAGTAGTGGCATTACCCCGTCCATTTATATTCAGTTTATCTGACCCACGGGGTACTGGACATGATTGTTCGCTCATTTTCTATGATAATGCAGGGGAACACTTTGAACCGGGGATTACCAACGAAGAAAGCCCGGGTACTTTGCATGTAGCGAGTTCTTCGGGGATCTTTTTTCTTTTTGACCCAGTGGCCAGTCCGGAATTTCGCCGTGCACTTAAGGGGCATGATGACCCGCAATTTTCTATGGATGGAGGAGGGAAGAGATTGGACCAGCAAGATACGATCATGGCTGAACTGGAAATCCGGGTAAAACAAAATCAAAATATCAGCATTGCAGATAAAATTGATGTACCCCTTGCGGTGATGATTGGAAAGTGTGATATTTTGCGAGACCAGTTGGACTGGGAGCGAATTCTTTGGCCTGTTAAGGATAAGAAATTAGACCTTGATATTGTAGAGAAGAATTCCGAGATTTTACGGGAATACATGATGGATATGCATCCGTCGATAGTGGCCAACTCCGAAGCACTCTCCCGTAATGTACGTTATTTCCCTGTGAGTCCATTTGGGCACAGCCCTGAGCGGGTTGAACTAAATGGACAAAAATACATTGCCCCAGATCCAGACAAATTGGACCCTGTAATGGTAGAAATTCCTACCTTGTGGGTACTTCATCATGTCGAACCAGAATTGTTGCCCGTAGTCTCCGGTACCTAATTAGATTGGGTTTCCTTTAATGGCTCAACAACTCATTTTTACCAGTACGCCCCAGGGTTTAGAACCTGGACGTACTGGTTATTGTACCGTTGCTCGGCACAAGGACTTAAGGCATCGGCTCGTCCGGGAACTCGAAAGGTTGAGTGTCTATGATTTTGGACAGCAAGCGGGAGGCACCCGGGTTGCAATCTCAATTTTTCGAAAGATTATATTAGGGTCCGAGGAATTTTATGTTCTCACTAAAATTTGTGACGCGGGGCTTGATTATACCAATCGAACCAACTACTTGGCCCATCATTTAATTTTGGATGGCTTTGAAATTGCTACCTGTCCATCCCCCGCAGAGATTTTTCTTAATTGGAATGGATGGAAGAGTAAGTGGGAGGAGGATGCACGTTATCTAACGCCGGGGGAGGAAATTACTCTAACTGATTATAAATCCAGCGGATTGATACCCTGTAAAAATTGGTTAAGTTTTACCAATGACCCTGGCAATGCGGCGACCCTTGTTTCTCCGGGATTGGTCCCTCCCATTGTCTTAGAAAATAGCCCCGCAAAAAGTGAACATTTATTACAGTTATTTGCTGAATCTTCCGCTTTGTTGAAGTTATCTTTGGATGCATGGGATTATTCCTTTACCACATTCTTACAGGGGAATGATGATATAAAATCTTTTGCCTGGGTCGGGATTGAAGGACAGCCGGCGGGAGAACGATTGAAACAAGGAGGCTTGCGGAACTACATTGATTTACGAAATTGGACATCCAGTTCAATTGCAGATGAGGTGGACCCCGCTCTTGCCCATGTGGCTCGAAAAGGTCCGAACGTTGCCCCCACTAAGAGAGTGAAGAATGCAACCTCTTCTAATACCCGCTCTCCTCTCAGTCAAAAACAAGTTGAGCAAATTAAGGGTGCAAATTCAGGATACTTGAGCACCGCTCCGAGTGGGTCGACCGTTAAGGCTCAGGAGGCTTCCACCAAAAAAGAAAAAAAGAAGAGACCCTGGCTATTGCAATTAGCTGTTATTTCGACCGCATTGTGCTTGCTGGGTGCATTAATTGTAGGATTGGCGTACAACCTTGGAGATTGGTTTAAAAAAGAGGAACCCCCTGTAAATCAAGTAAATAGCGTAGTGCAAGAACAGGATGAAGGGGATAATCTTTCAACTGTAAATTCTGTCGTTCCCGGTGCATTTGCTCAATTGGATCAAATTGAATATTTAAAAATTGCCCAAAAGCACCCCTATTTACGCTGGGTTAGTGTTGATGTGGGAACCGATGAACCTTTCCAGATTAATATTAATGACGACCAATTTGATCGGTTTGAAGAAACTTTGGAGAAAAGTCAGGAGGGGGATGAATTAAAAGTAGTGCTTACAGAAAGGGAGGGAGAGATTGTTTTTGATGAACTCTCTATGGCTCCTGCCCCCGAGGATCGTGGTCGAGCCCAGCAAATATCTTTTAATGAGGAGGAAACAATTGCCATTTCTGAAGAGGGGGATCAGGTCTCCTTCGTGGTGGGAGACGAAACTTTTTCCTATGACTTACGTCGTGCCCAAGGCAACGAAGCAAACAGGCTCAGAAAGTTAAACAAACTTTTACAGTCCGGGCAAAAAACGCCCCTTACTCTTAGGCTTGAGGGATCGCGGGTCGTTCACATCGAACCCTTTGAATTACCGGACGATAAAAAGATTGATGATTCAAATCTTGCCAACACTGCCAAGCAGAGGGGAAAGCCAATGGTACTTGAGCAAGTAAAAGGAAAAGGTTCCGCTTATTTTGAACCCGAACAAATGAGGATTCAATTGCCAGTAAATGGTACTAGTCGAAAAGCCTACACCTTCAAAGAAGACGAGAGTGCAAAAATGAAAGACCTCTTCGACTTTCTTGAAAAAGGAGAAGAGGGAATCGATTTAAATATTCGCTTAAGCGAGGATGGTGAGGAAATTACTTTTCTTGATTTTGAGTTTCCGGAAGAGAAAATTCGTCCATCGGCTGAAGAACTTATTTTATCTCCCAGTTCTTTACTCTCCGAAAAAAAATTCCTCTTTTGGATACCGGGAGTGGAAAATAATGGAAAATGGAGAATTGATAATTCTAAAAAGTCATTCGTTTATAACGATTCCGAAACGGCCGATATTTTGCTTTCTTTATTTCGCGAGTTAGCGAAGAAATCGACTAATCCAGTTGCCTGGATGACGGACTACCAGAAAGGTTCATTATTTACCAATAATCAGTTTGAGAAAGAGTCTCTTGTCGAGGAATTCAGCTATGAATATAAATTGAGCCAGCACCCTTTAGACCCAGTCAAAATTGCCAACATATCTTTTAAGTCCGGGCAGAGTTATTCCTTTGATTTTGAAATAACGGAAGGAAAAAGCATTGAAATTTCATATGGCTCTAATCACGCTTGGAATTCATTAAACAATGGAAAGCTTATTCGATTGCCCCTGCTTTCTTCCGCTGGTGGATGTATTGATTTGTTTTTATTATCTCATCAACACGCCAACCTGACAGACCTTTCAGAAGTGGGTCAGGATTATGACCTGACTCGAAAAGCGTTATCCGTTTCTGACGAGTTGTTGCGCGATGGAATGTTTCAATTTTTATCGGAGGGGGAGAATAAATTACACCTTACTTATTCAGTTCTGCCCAATTCCCCTCATGCCTCAAAGGTTTTCTTTAACGAACCTGTCTGGCGTGATTTTATCGATTCTACAACGATGAAATTAGCGGGATTACCGACTGCACTAGTTCAATTAAACCCATCCCGTCCCTTGGATGCACAGGTTGAACTGGACTTAGATTACTTTCGTGGGATTTCAGAAGATTTTCTTACAGAAAGGCAGAGGTGTGAAGAGAAATTAAGTCAGTTGGGCAGTGCATTTCCGAACCCTGAAGTTTATAAAAATTTAGTAACTTATGGAAGTGAGTACCCTAATTTGCTTACCTTTCAGCCTGGTACCCCCTTTTCCTCCTTTGCTTACAAATTACCCCTTTTATTGATTCAGCAAAGTTTTTATTCCTGGGATGAGGTTCGATTTAACAATTTAAAAGGAGAACTAGACCTCGCTTATAATAATGCAGAATTACTTTCTGACCCTGCCCTTTTTTCTTTGTACTGGACCCAATTAGGCGAAGTGGTGGACCAATACATCTCGGACAGCATACAAAAAGACTTTAATTATAAAGCGGACAAGGCATTGAAAGATATGAAATTGCTTTTTGACTTTTTGACCTTAATCCTACGCACGGAAAGAACATTGGGAATAGATGAGGGCGAATTATTGAAAAACCTGCAGGGTATCCGTTCTAAACTTGCCTCGCCCTCCGTTGAGAATCCACTCGGGTCGATCAATAAAGAAATTCGTGGGTTATCGAGTCCGCAGTTAAAAGAAGCTTTTGACCGTACTACAAAAATTATCAGAATCAGCAAAGAGAATTGATTCCTCCCACGAAGCTTACTTTTGAAACTTTGGGTCTGGCTCTTTCGACAATTTCAGACTTAGGCAAAAATATAATCTACAAGGAAAAGGAATCGGAGATTAGGCAATATCAATTTTGGGTTCAAAATTTTGCTTCGATTAATCAGGAGATTTTAGCCAAGCAGGAAGATATTATTAATTCGCTTCCCTTGGACTCTGCGGAACGAATTAAAAGAATTATATCAGAAATCCCCTGGACACTGGCAGTCTATAAAAGGACCTCAAATGGACAATATGTAAAGCAATCCGATTTTTTACGGCTTGCTCCTCCGTCCAAGTTTTAACTTTTATAGGGAATCAACTTTACTAAAACCCAACACGAAACAATAATTTAGACCTGTGAATATTGACCGTTTAATTGATCGCATCGAAAAAGCTCTTCGTGAGGATGGAACTACCGATCCAGTATTTCATGCATTGGCGAAGGAATATGCGAAATTTCGAACTCAAATTGATGAAAGATTAGAGCACTGCGTAACTCTGATTCGTTCCGGTAAAGACTTTGCTGCCCGTGAACTTGCGGAACAATCTCCAGATGTACTTACACTTATGGAAAAACTTTCCTTTGCCAATGATGGTAAATGGAAAAAAGAATGTGAAGAGAAGGGACTTTATGTCGGACCCACATGGGCAGATGAGCATGTGGATTTGCTCAATGGATTATACGATAAGGAAATCACAGAGGACAGCCCACTTTTTCGTGAATATCGTACTGCGGCACGAAGCCGGGACCAGGAAAAAACTTTTAAGGTGTTAAAGATGATCTTGAAAGCAAATCCAGATCATGGTGCTGCCAAGAGACATTTCGGTCAATTAAGTGTAAAGATTCTAGAGGATAAAATTAAGGAATTAACGCAGTTAATCACAGCGGGTCGAGAAGCAGAGTTTCTTGATCTGATGATTGATATTGAGGATACCGATTGGGTGGTGCAACCCAAAGGAGATGAATGGGAAAATGCAATTGCAGTTCGAGAAGGAGTGGAGCGAAGAAATGCAAAGGTACGATTGGAGCAAATTTTGGTCGAGATTGCTTCCTACAGAGCTGCGGATGACTGGAAGGGGTCCCTTGCTTTAATCGGAGAATTTTTTAATTTGGCCCAGGAGCATAACCTGGAAAATGAATTAGCTGAGGATGACATCAATGTATACAACGAATACAAGGAATGGTCTGAAGAATTAGCGGAGGACGCGAAATCAGAGCGTGAACTCGAGGGCATGATCTCTCGTTTTAAGAACCGCCTTGCTGAAATGCATCAGGTGGACAGTCAGGGAGGAAAAACGTTGGAGGTTTACCTGGAGGAACAAAACGAATTGCGCAAATTTCGTCAGGAATTTCAAGACCTTGGTAAATCGCTCTCTGCAGAGATTATGATGGACCTGCAAAAAGCAGAGTCCCATGTGAAAAATCGTATTCTTCGCCTTCGTGGCCGGACTAAGAGAATCTGGATGGCGGGTGTTTTTGCGTTCGTTTTAGTTGCGATTGGTGCAGTGGCAGGACTTTGGTGGTTGAAAGGTTTTTGGGATGCCCGCTCCGCTGCAGAAGCGGTTTTGGAGGTGCCCAATCCCTCACAACAGTGGGAGAAGTTATCTGCCTTTGTAGGGAATTACCCTGATTATCTAGAGGATGTCAAGGTTCGCAAGTTTGTGGATCAAGCAGTGGAGGAAGTTTTTCGAGATGCGGGTGCAAATTTAGTTTCAGAAAGTCAGGACGAATTTTTGCTCAATACTCAGGATAAAAGTCTTTTACCTATTTTAAAAAAGGAGGACATTGAACGGAGAAGGGGCAATGTGGTTGCCTCGATGTGTGGCAAAATCCTTGAAGATCTTGATAATGATCCAAATTTTCAGATTCGGGATGCCAAAAGATTTTTAGAATTATTTGAGAGTGCACCACGAATTCGAAAGAATGATAAAGGAGAAGATTTACCCCTAAACGAGGTCGATTATTATCGTTTCCAGGACAACAAATTAGTCTTGGACAAATTACAGGAGATTGCCGCATTTTTGGCTCGGATCGAGGATACAAATGATCGAAAAGGAGATCGGTTTAATAATTTAAAGAAGGAGGTTTTAAACTTTGATGCAAAAGTGCTACAAGCATGGAAAGCCTTCCGGGATTCCGGAAAGGCGGATCATGGCATTCTTGCTCAGGAAAAATACCTCGAGGAATTGGATGAAGAAACCCGTGGTTTTTCCGGATCAGATGCGATTGACCCCAATGATTATCGTGAGGTCAGGGATGCGATTCGACAACTTAAGCAAACTTGGAAGGGTTATTCTAAAGAAGTGGAAAATAAGTCCGGTTCGTCTTACGATCAGTTGCTCAATCAAGCCGATCAATTACTGGGGAAAAGTAGAAAAGCCCAATCTCGGGATGAGAAACTTGCTTTCCTCAGGCAAATGTCAGACTCATTGAGTAAGATTACGGAATTGAACGGCAGTTCAACCGATCAGGAGCGAATGTCTAGCGCACAGGGCAGAGAATTTAAAGAATTAGTGAAGGCACAAAAGGAATCAGTCGGAGCGTTGGGCCAATTAGGAGAAGTGGAGGGAGATTTAGGGAAAGCTCAAAACTTGGACGAGTATTTTTTTGCTTTGGAAAAACTTTTGCAAAATGATGCATTTGAAAAAACAAAAGCTTCCCTGGTCCGTACTGTACTTTCTCATCGAAAGAAATTTTCAAATGAAAACGGTGAGTTAAGAAGCCGTCTCTTTATAGAGGGACCTGCCGAGATATGGGAAAAAGTGGAATCGGGTAAGATTACACTCCAGCCCGATGAATCTCGAACAGAATACGATCATATTATGGCCCTTCTTTCCCGCCCCGATCTTCGCTCTATTTGGAGCTATCAATTAGTGGAATGTACTCCATTCCAATCCGGTGCATCCGGGGTTTATTCAACCCAAAAAAAGCAGATGATGTCCCTGTACTCCTATGGTCCGGTGAAGGAGGAGGAAGTGGCACAAAAATTTGATGAACAAGGACAGCCTATTGCCAACCCGATCAAAACTAATGTGCAAGTAGGCGAATTTCATTGGAATGGAAAGGTGGAGGGCCGAGAATTTCAAACCACCATTTTTGGCGGAGGAATGAAGGGGCTTGCAGTTGAGGGGGGCGAATTGACTCCTGAATCTACTTTTTTGCAGCAACAAATCGAACGCAGACTAGACCCTAATACAAAAAGTGTTGCCGGACCTTTGATGGAAATGCTTGAGGTTGTGATTGCCGAACAATCAATTTCCCCCCTGCTCAAGGCATATCTCCATCGTGAGATAGTTGATTTGATGAAAAAAAAGCCTGCCTCTTGGGGAGTTGCTCTGAGCAATCAACTATTGAAAGACTATGATGCTCTTGTAAGTCAGGTAAAAATAAAAATCCGACCGACAGATTGGATGGATAAGAAAGCGAACGAATCCCTTTCCCAAAGTTTGGCACAGTATTACCGTGTAGTGGGTAAGCGAGATTATTTTCCCGAAGCAAAATTTACACTTGGGGTTTTACAATCCTTACAAAAAGTAAATTTTTCTTATATTGGACATGTTGATATTCAAAAGAAGGCCCGATTTACCGGAAGTAAGCCAGCTTTGTATTGGGGTATTTCTCAAGTTAATGGTTCTTTTGAATTAACCAAGGGGGCACGGGCTTCCTTTATTTCATACAGTCCCTTAGTTGGAACCAACCCCAATATTGGAGCAATACTGGCACAAAATTATTCGAAAGCGAATGTGACGAATGGAAAATTTGGAGGAGTGGAGGATTTCCTGCCAGTAGATTTTTCAAATTGAGTATGTCTTATCAAGAAAAATATTCACTTTCAAAAAGAGGACAAATCTCGGGTCCCTTCACGGCTTTGGAAATTATTGACCTTCTTCGCATGAAGGAGATCAGCACTATTCATAAAGTTAAATTAGGAAAGGATTGGCTCACCGTATCCGATTTTATTGACCAATATGAAAAAGGACTTCTTCCAGAACAGAATTTAGATCAGGTATTTGAAGATGAGCCTGAGGAGGAAGAAGTGAAGAAAGAAGAAGAGGAGACCGTCGAATTACCTGAACCTGAACCGAAACCTGAACCGGTTGAAAAAGTAATTGAAGTGCCCAAACCAGGTCCAGCAACTGAAATTCACATTAATCGATCCGGGACTCAATTTGGCCCATATTTATTAAAAGAATTAAAAGATTATTTAAAAGCGGGTAATTTAAGATTCAGCGATTTAGTTTGGTTTGAAGGAGTTTCAGAATGGGTTCCTTTATCAAGAATACCTGGAGTTGCAGATGATCTAAGTTCATTGGGTTCTGCTGCACCTCCTCCCCCTAAGCCGCCCCCAGTACCTGCTGCTCCTGCTGCTCTCCCTCCTCCCGTACAGTCTGTCCCATCCAGTCCATCTCTTTCTTCCGCGAAGCAATCGAACACAGTGTTGATGGATTCCGATCAGTCTGCAGAAAAGGAAGCGGGCGAAGATGAGGTAACTCCGGATAAGCCCAGCATGGAAATTGAAAACATTGCCCCGCATGGAGCACGGGCGATTGCGGGGATTGTGGATAGTGCTATTTTACTATTGGTAGTGGTTATTTTAATTGGTACTGCCGGTGCATTTTCAGATTTCGATAATACTCTGTATCTTGCCGGTGTATGTGCTTACTTCTTATTAGGTTGGCTTTATTATGGACTGGGAGAATCTTCTCAAGCGGGCGGATTTATTGGAAAAAGAATAAGCAAAATTAAAGTGGTACGATTGGCGGATGATGAAATTCCAGGATTTGGTGTTTCTTCCTTACGGGCAGTCCTTAAAATTCTGATCTCCCTGACTATTATTTTACCCTTTATTGTATTTTTGACTCCTCGCAGACAGGGTCTGCATGATTTAGCCTGTGGTACGATCGTAAAGAGTGAAGGAGAAGAGAATTAATTTTCAAAATGCCTTATTTAATCGTGTGAAAGGAAAAAAATAAATGGACGGAGGAGTAGGATTTGATGAACCTGAGTTAAGTTGGTCGACGCAAGATATTGAGAACAAAATTGGATTTAGTGGCGGTAGATATACCGATACAAATGCATTTTTCACTTTTTTAGTGGGGCTCATATTATCAACACTCTTTTTTTTAGTATTGGAGTTTGTGATTGGAGATTCTGGTACTGCCGCCGAGTGGAAAGAACAGAACTCGGAAATGGTAACACTGGAAGATGGTACGCAAGAGGAACAAGTGAGGGACATTCCCTTACATATAGCATTATCTGATAAATTTATAAATCGAGGACTCGGGGGGTATTTAATGGGTGCGGGAATCACCATGCTTTTTTTCTGGGCTCTTGCGATTCTGTTTGTAAAGGGTAGGAAAGTGAGTTTTCAAAAGAAAATTCTGGCTCTCAATCTGATCCCCCAGGACCCCAACTTTTTTCTTAATAATGCGACTGCCCGAGATGCGTTGTTACGAATTCGTGGTCAGGTTGATGACCCGAAGCACTTTTTGCTTTTAAACCGAATTGATGTCGCCTTATCGAATTTGCAGAACATCGGAGAAATTAGTGAGGTCGCAAGTTTGACCAATGCACAGGCTTCAATTGATGAAGATCAAGTCTCAGCCAGTTACAGTTTAATCAACGGATTTAATTGGGCGATTCCAGTTCTCGGCTTTATTGGTACAGTTCTTGGATTGGGGTCTGCGATTGGAGAATTTGGAGTGACCATACAGCTCGCTGACGATGTTGACAAATTGAAGAATTCATTGACTGATGTGACCGGGGGTCTATCCACTGCGTTTGATACTACCCTACTTGGATTGGTAGGCTCGATTGTTGTGCAAATGGTAATGACCTTTCGAAAACGGCAAGAATTTTTACTTTTGGACGAGTGCAATGAGTATTGCCAAACTTATGTTTTAGCAAAACTTAAGCTTGAAAAAACGGGAAGAACTCGTTCGTAAATCAATTTGATCGTAGCAAGCTTTCACCTACAGTAAGTCAAGATGGGGAGAAGTAGTCGAAATAGCGAGCAGAGGGTTAGTTTCTTTGCCTTTCAGGATATTATAACTGCAGTAATTGGTATCCTAGTTTTAATCGCTCTTATCCTTGCCCTTCAGGTCAACCCAAAGCGAGAAAATGAAGGCGATAGTCCGGGTAATAATACTGCTCCTGTTGAATTAATTGTGGGAGCAAATGAGGGGGGAGGGAACGCCACAATTGTGGTGGCAAGTGAGTTTAATGCGACTCAAGTAATCGAAGAGATTGCAGCATTGCACCAAGAAATAAGCGAAGAGAAAAAAGAATTTTTAGTCAAAAGAGAGAAGAAGAATAGCGAAATTGAACAACTGTCGGAGGAATTGAGAAAGCTTAATTTAGAACTTCAAGTTTTTAAAAAAAAGCTTGGGATTGAAGATTCAAATGATTCGAAAGAAACAAAAGATAAGATTGAAAGTTTAGAATTACTTATGGACCTGGCAAGGGTTCAAAAAAATGAACTAAATGAGGAGAAGAAGGGACTGGAAGATAAAATTAATGCCCGGGTATTACGGTCTTTAAAAAACCTCTCCGAACTTGAATTACAGGAGCTTGATTCCAACCTTAATTCACAGGTCGAGCAGTTAGAATCACAAGTTGAAAATGAAGTCCGGGTAATCCCTAAAGAAAATAATCAGGGAGAAAAGCCGGTCCTGGTAATTCTAGGATCATCCGAATTTACAATAGGAATTTTTAATGGGGGGCAAAGAACGATACCAGTGAACTCGGCCAACTATTATCAAAAACTTGGTGGAGCCCTGACTTCCTATGATAAGAATAAAAATTTCTTTGTTTATTTCTTTCGTCCTTCGGCATGTCAGTTAACCATTACCAATGTACCAGGTAGAAATGGGACGATTGAAAAGAATTTATTTGATTTACTATGTGACCCTAAAAATAACCTGACCCGTATGCTCGGGTACAAATACGGATTCGAGCCAATCCATGAAGAGGCAGCTGTCTTGTTTACTGACAAGATTGCTGATCCATTTGTTGAGTTTTTTCCTAATCCATGAACTTTCAGAACTCACCAATTTTTAATTTGATGTTCAACTAATGGCACGCGAAGAAGAAGAGGGTGGAAGCTTGGATATGTTGCTCGATACTTTGTGCAATACATTTGGAGGAATTATTTTAATTGCTCTCTTACTTGCTCTCAGTGTGAACAAAAAAAGCGTCGAATTGTACGATAAATTAGTTCAGACCGATGACAATCAATCTGAACTTATCAGGGAACGTGAGCAGTTACAAAATTCATTACTCGACCTCACCGATGAAAACATTGAGATTTTAGAAGACTTGGAAGATGATTCTTATTCCAAACGAGAGGAAATTGAAGAGATAAAGGATAATTTAGACGATTTAAATAGCGATTCTTTCGCCCTTGAAAAATTAATGCAGCGTGAACAAAAAAAACTTGATGAACTCGAGGATAGCGAAGTAACAATTGAAAAAGAACGTTTAAGTATGGAGGAAGAATTAAGTCGTTTGGAAACGATTCTTGCCCACCAGGAATTAAGTAAAGAGTTGAAAAAAAAGCCCTATCGTAAGGTCAGCCTTCCTCAACAAAAAGACACGCGTAAAAAGCCACTCCCTGTTATTGTGGCACATGGTAAAATGTATCCGATGATTTCTCTGGGGATCGGTTCGGTTGAAAAGAATGAAGATGGATTGGTATGGAATCAAACTCCCGACAAGCGATTCCAGGTAAAAGTCGATCCAAGCAGGGGAGTCGATCCGATGAATGATGATGCATTGGATTTGTTTCTCTCCTCGGTTGGAGATGCCCCCCGTTTAGTTCGTCAAAATTTCTTTTTGAACCTCTTTGTATTTTCCGATTCAGAAAATTTTGCGATTTTTAATAAAATTCGAGACGAAGCAGTTTTAAGAAAATTAGATTATAATTGGATTCCCATTGCTGAACTTCCCCTCGTTCTGCGCTCGGACAATGTTCCTTGGAAAGTGCAATGAACAGAATGTTTTTCTTCAATTTGGCCGGGTAAGAATCACGAAATTTTTGGTAAGAAATCAAATTTTAGAGTAATTCCGA
>JGI20154J14316_10001250_pt1 | contig 22566 bp, 21 predicted proteins | sample COG_04_FD_14316 | JGI IMG/M metagenome (IMG submission 14316)
ACCTGGGTTTGGGATCCTACATCGGCCCCTCCACCGGCTGCTTCGCCAACCACCTGGGTTTGGGATCCTCCACTGGCTGCTTCGCCAACCTTCTGGGTTTGGGATCCTACATCGGTTCCTCCACCGGCTACTTCGCCAACCTTCTTGGTTTGTGGTTTTTGTAAGCTTGTACCACAATCGCACATCATCACTCCGGTTGCGGCTACGCCGCAACCAGTGCAAAACTTGTACCATAGGCCGTACGCGCATTCTCCACAGAACCTCACGGGTGTATCATGCGTTTCTTTGCATTTCGGGCAAATCGTAAGAGTAGTATTGGTTGATGACATCTTGTTGCTAGTTGTATATCGTTGTTGTTGCGAGTAGTGTTGTTACTTGCATTAAAATCTATAAATGAATGAGTTATATTAAAATTTTATTTTTCAATTTTTTTCTAAAGTTTGTCTTAAAGAACTAAGAGCTTATATATGACAAGTAATATATTTATATATAATAAAGATTTTCATTCTATACATCTATTTTCTTCTTGATTTCTTTCTGAGGTTTTTATGACGTTTCCAGTAACTGGATATACCACCCGTCCCCGATGCATGCGTTGCACCTGACTAAACACTTGGCCGATATTTAATGGTGGAACTTCCATATCAGTATCATTATTATTAGTATCAATAAAAATCGAGGAGTCATCTTTATGTGGTGTAATTAGAGATAAAATTTCCCCCATTACTTGTTATTACATATAATTACAAGTAATGGTCTAAGTGTAAGTGTAGTATTTTCAATTTTATTATTTTTAATAATATATTAAATGAAGATTGATTAAATTATAATATATTACACCTGAAGAAAGAATATAGATATGATTGTGACTCCTGTTCTAATACAGATTCAGATTCTAATTCTAATTCTAATTCTAATTCTAATTCTTTAAAATTTTTAACTAAAATAATACTTTTAATATAAAAATATCTTCCTCTTGCAAAACTAAAACTTAAATTATTTGTTTTTTTTTTAATATCTTCAAATAATTCATGAATTGTTTTATTTGAACTATTACGTTGCAATAATTTACAATCATTTATTAAAAATTTTTTTATATCATCATCAGATTCGGACAAAATTTGATATACATCTGTATTGTAATAACCTACAAACAATACATTATATAAATTTAATTTTGTTCCTGGTAATATAAAATCGATCATAATTACATTCAATAATATTTAAATATATATTTACATTTAAGTATTATTAACATATTTCAATTTTTTTATTATATAATATAATGGATAATGGCCAAATTAATGGTTTCAATAGCAATATATATATATTAAAAAATAATAATATTAAATATATCCTAAAAAGACAAAAAATTTTACAAACAGAAATTAAGAAGAATCTAAAATTTAAAATTTGGAAAGAAATAGAATTTTCTGAATTTGTTAATAAATTGCCAAAATATAAGCAGGTATATTTCATGAAGATGATTAAATATGAAATAATTATATGCCCAATTTATGAAAAGTATGAAAATATTAAAATAGATAAAAAATTGTATGATTCAAAATGGTGTTTAGATATTATGTATGAATATAAAAATAAAACATGTTATAATTTATTAAAAAAAAATTACTTACCATTACAAGAAAAATATTCTTTTATTATTCAAATTTTATATGCTCTAAATATAATGAAAAAAAATGGATATAAACACAATGATTTACATCCATATAATATTACATATATTCGTACTAAATCACCAATTATAATAGGAAAAAATAAAATAAATTCAACATATCAATATTCTTTAATAGATTATGGTTTAGTCACACATGTTAAACATCCAAAGAATAGCTATGAATCGAATAGTGAACAATTGATATTATTTATTTGGTCTTTGTGTCGCGTGAATACTATTACAGATATTTATCGTGAAAATAAATGGAAAATATCAAAGACCGTATCCGATCCATATGGGATTGATATAATATTTATGAAAATGTTTGATAATAAAGATATTTGGAATAAAGTAAAAGAAAATATATTGTACCTATATCCAAATTATATAAACTTTTATATTTTCTTCGAGAAAGATTTGAATTACAAAAAAAGTTCTGATTTTTTTTTTAGTAATACAGATATTAATCATCTAATAATTCAAATGTTATATATGGTTTATGATAAAACCGATTATTATAAAATATTAGGATTGACAAAAGTTAAATCATATAATTACATACCAGTAAAAGATATTTCATTTATGATTTTTAATATTTCAAACTATCAAAAAATCATAAATTATTTTATTAATAAAATGTAAAAATTATATATAATTTTTACATAGTTAAATGCTAAATGCTAAATACTAGAAAGTTTATATCCTTTATAAATACTTTTATCACCTTTTCCTTCAGGCTTACCCATCTTTATTTTTAAAGATTTCTTAAATGGGGATGGTATCATTGTTTCATAATTATGTTTTTTACAAAACATCTCATATGACTCATACATATCTACAAGAGATACCATATTCTTAGCAGATTCTGTAATATTTCCTTGTAAAAACCTTTCAACTACTTGATCATCTGAAAGTTGATCTTCTTCCACTACTTCCACTGCTGCTTCTTCCACTACTGCTACTTCCACTGCTGCTTCTTCCACTGCTTCTTCACCGTCTTCATCCACTTCTTCAACTGCTGCTGCTTCTTCCACTGCTTCTTCACCGTCTTCATCCACTTCTTCTACTTCTTCTACTACTTTAATTTGTTCTAGTAGTTTTGCTTTTGCTTTGGGTTTTGCCCTTACTCTTGGTTCTTTTACTTTAACTTTTACTACCTCTACATGTGGAGCATTATAATTTTCACTTAATAATTTATCTAAAATAGGTTCTAAATCATGATTATATTTTAGTAGATCGTTTTTTAATTCACTATTTTCCACTTTATTTAGACTAACTTTAATTCTCATAACAACGCTCTTTAAAAATGTTTTTGGAAATTTTAATATTGCAGTCGTTAATATCTCTGGATAATCTAATTCTGTTTTAAACATATTTACAATATCATTTGTTTTACTATCTTCTTTTAATATAGAAGCTGTATCATAATTTAAATAAAATTCATCTAACTTTTCTTGGAATGAGCTCATAATTTATATTTGAAATAGCTATTTATTTATATAATTTTAATTAATATATCATTTAAAGCGGTAATAATAATACAGATCAATCTATATAAACTATTATTTCGAAGAGGTATATAGATATGATTTATTTTATTAATAAAATACTAAAATGACTTAAATTAATATAATATAGTGAAATATAAGAAATGTATATAATGCAGAGGCATATGTCGAAATATATATTAAGCATGTATAATAAAAGCATGTTTATTTCTACCTTCAAATATACAAAAACGCACGAATATATTAAAATAAATAAGGAGAATAATATTGCAAATATAGGGATTTCCAGATATGCGTTGCAAAATATTGGAGAAATTGTTTATGTTGATAGTCCGAATATTAATACTGCATTTAAATCAAAGGAACCATTTACGGTACTAGAATCTACGAAAGCAGCAAATGATATTTATATGCCAGTAAATGGTGTTATCATAGAAATAAATAATGAATATGCGGAATCGGTAATAAATACAGATCCGTTACATACAGGATGGATCGTAAAAATTAAATATGATAAGAAAGATTTAGAAAACATCGAATTAATGAATGAAGAGGAGTATGAATCTTATATTAAAAATTTAGAATTATAAAACAAATTAATTGTTAATATATATACTTGTATATATATTAATAGGACTATTAAGTTCTCGTTATTTTGTGTTTAATATGTATATATATATTGATTATTAGTATAATAATGTTATATTTATATATGTTGGCAGGCTTATCAAGTTTTTCTCTGGGATTTTGTTGTAAGGTATATTATTTTCCAGATGAGCGGGAATTAGATGAGATAGAACGTATACGAGATTACAATACATATTTAGAAGAAATGTTAATTGATTATAAATCAGAACAATGTATGTGCTTTAAAAAATCTTAATATATTAATAATCATAAGTTATAAACTTGTGAACTCGTGTATTATATTTATGCATTGCATTTGATTGTAAATGTATCTCAATATTATGAGATTGGATATTAGAATGATATTGTAATTTAGCCATATCATAGTGATTTTCATTAAATTTAATATATATGTCTTTATAGTCTGTATTTAATGATAGAATATCGATGATTTTATTATTAATATTAATAATTCTAATATTAACTTTTAATAATTTACTTAAAATACTTAATTCATAATTACTACCATAATATACATCTAATGGTAATTTATATATATTCCGAATGATTTCGGCATTATCACATTTAGGACCTTCTTTCATAAAATATATATGTAGATCAAATACATAATCAATACCTTTGTTTTGAATTAAATCGTTATATTCTAAACGAGTATTCAACTCTTCTTTTAATAAATTTTGAACGTTATCGCAAATTAATATTTGAGATATTATTAGTTTGCGTACATCTTTAATTGTAATTTGCAAGTTATCAAACTGTTTAAATACAGCATTAAAAATACAATCACCGTCGGGATGAACTTTAATTATTTTAAAGTTCATCCCATTGATAATTATTTTATCTTTGCAGTCAATATATTCATTTTTTTTATCATTAATTTCAATTTGTGAACTTTCAGCAATAGCCATTTCTAATGTACTATCTTCATATGAATATGTTTTTTTATTGATATCATATAAAATACTCGAATCTCTTTCAAATGAATAAGTTAATATTTTAACGTTCTGCCAATTACTTTTTGTAAAATTATCATACATTGTTTGACAAAAATAAGATGAAGGCACCATTGCCCAATTTTCATGAAATACTGCATAATTTAAAATTAATAGTGATCCTGAATGATATTTTAAATTATTTGTTAAGTCAGTTAATCGAGTATTAAAATTATTAACAAATAATAAATCATAATCTGATGGTAAATTATTACACATATAATTAAATTGCATATTATGGTCATCTTTTTTAAACTTTAAATAAATCCGAGTGTTAGTTTCAATTTGAATATCATATAGATCTTGAAAGTTCTTATTTCTATAATATAATTTTGGAATTCGATATGTTGTTATTTGATTATCATACAAATATACATATTTATTTCTGATTTTTACAAAATCTGTTTCTATAAATTCAGGAAAAAGAGTATTATAGAATGAATATGTCAATCTAGGATATTTTTTGCTTTTATAATCGTGTTTATTTTTCCTAGACCATTCATATGCGTCTTGTGTTAATTTTATAAATCGAGACGATGTTTTAGTATCTTTTCCATTTCCTGGAGACACACATAATATTTTTATTGGATTATCATTATTTAACATATAATTATGAATAAATTTAGGTAAATGTTGATATTGATGTTCTACAGAATATCTATGTTCTGTATTATCATCAATCAATGATCCAATAATCAAGATTATTAAAGGTTTGTTATTTTTATAATCTTTATTTAAATCATCTAATTTATTATATAAATCGATTATTTCTGATTTATAATAAGACGATATATAATCCGTTAATATATTCCGAGAACTTAATGGATATAGTCTATACGGATAAGATAGCTCCATTTTATATGTTTTTAATAGTAATTAACGATTAAAACATATTTTTTTCATATTTTATATAGAATTACATCCATTAACCAATGTTGATGGATTAGATATTTTTTTTATAAATTATTTATATAGTAATGATAAAAAATATCGGAATATCACAAACATTAAAAATTAATGAACTGTGTAAGAAGCTTGTAGGAGATAATAGGGAAATATATAATTATGGCTTTGGCCAAAGTCCTTTTAAACCCCCCCAATTTTTTCAAGATATGATAATCAAAAATATGAATAAAAATGGGTATTTACCTGTACAAGGACTTTCAGAATTAAGATATTCAATTGTGAACCATTATAAAAATTTTCATAATGTTAACATAAATGAAAATAATATTATAATAGGACCAGGTACTAAAGAGCTTTTATGTTTATTAAATTTAAGCATAGATGAAGATATCTATTTTATAGCTCCATATTGGGTATCTTATGTTAATCAGTTATTGATATTTAATAAAAAATTTAAAGTTACTAATACGACCTTTGAACAAAAGTGGAAAATCACACCAGAACAAATAATGGATCATACTGATAATTCATTTTTATTAATTAATTTTCCAAATAATCCTACTGGATTAACGTATTCTAAAAAAGAATTACAAGATATAGTAAATGTATGTAAAGAAAAAAATATAACAATAATTTCAGATGAGATATATCAATATCTTAACTTTAATAATCAACATAATACATTATTAGAACTATATCCTGAAAATACTATTGTATCCAATGGATTGTCAAAATGGTGTCATTCTGGAGGTTATCGTTTAGGATATCTTATATTTCCAGATAAATTATCTGAATTAAAACAAAAGGTAATATCATGTGCAAGTGAAACATTTTCATGTGTTAACACGCCTTTACAATATGGTGCGATATCAATATTTAATAATTTTAATAAAATGATCGAATATAACCAGGATAATATTAAGTGTTTAATGATGTATAATGATTTTTTTTATAAAAAATTTATTGAGTTAAATATAAAAGTTCATAAGGGCGAAGGGGCATTTTATATGTATTTAGATTTTGGATACTATTCAGATAAATTAAAAAATAATAATATCATGACAGATACTGGTTTTTGTACACAACTATTAGATGATACAGGTATTGCATTATTACCAGGTAATGCATTTGGTATAAATGAAGGCTATACTGCTAGATTTGCAATAACAAACTTTTCATACAATTCAGATAATAGTGAAGTTAGTGCAGAAAATATTAAAGGTATGGATGCGTTAAGTGGATGGTTGAATAATTTATAAATTAAAAAAAATTGAATAAATATTATCAGTATATTATAAATAATTATAGTTATTCAGAAGCCTAACGTCAAGTGATTCTATTACATGAAAGTTGAGTATGAGAAAACGTGCAGTAGATGGAAGAAAAGAAGCTAGAAACCGTCGCCGAATATCAATTCAAGCTCAAAGAATATTAAATTTCTTTGATGAAGATGAATATAATAACATGGACAATGAAAGAAAAAAAGCTAGAGAACGTCGCCGAAAGTCAAAAAAAAGAATAAACATTTTGAAAAAACAAAAAGAATTTAGAGAATGGAATCATAAGAGATGGTTATTAACAGTTGAAAAAATTCCCGAATTACTTGAGTTTGAAAAGGAAATGCGTGAGAAATACATTAAGTGTGGTTATCCTAATCCATATGAACATGAGAAACTTGTAGAATTAGATCGTGCAAAAAAATTCAATGAATCTTATGTAAAATGGCGACGACTTAAAAAAAGTAATGAAATTGAAAATAATCTGGATCCAGATCCAGATCTAGATCCAGATTCCGATTTATCGCTCTGTAATGATGAAAATGTTTTAGATTTATCACTCTGTAATGAAATAGGAAATGATTCAGATTCAATTTCATCACTGAGTGATTAATTTATACAAAAATTATTTAAAAATGTCAAATCCTTGACCATAAAGTTGTTACTCAAAGTATAACCTCTCTTCTTATAATATTCTCTAACCCCAACACCAGAAATAATAGCCATTTTTTTTATTCCATCCATATAAGCTATTTGTTCTGCCCTCTTTAACATAGTTTTTCCAAATCCATGATGTTGTGTACGTGTAGTTTTGGATGAATAATGTGGTGTCATTACACCATATACATGTAATTCTCGAATAAGAGCATGATCGTGTATTAGTTTCATAACATTATTATTATTATGATTAATTCTCAATCTACAAAACCCATATACGATAGATTCATCATATGATTCCATTGAGATAAAATATTCAGTTGCGTCAATATCATTATATTGTCGAATAACTTCTTTGATATTATTTGTGTCAATAGTGCGATTTTTTACTTCTCTACAACGTAAACATTTGCATATTTCACCATTATCTTTAAGAATTTTATGAAGATGTTGTCGTAGATTTGTACAACTATTTCCTCCAAATATTTCACTTTCTGGTATATCACGTATCACACGATTGAGACGGATCCATGGAAATACATTCTTTTTAACATGGAGTATCAATGTGATAAGTTTATTATATTTATCATCCGGGTTTTTTTCTTCAGCATATGGTTTATATATTCCATCTTTATACCAATCAAATATTTGAGTCCATCTAGTAACTTCTGTTGGATATATTTTCCATTGATCAGCCTGGAGTTCAGGATGTGTAAGTTCATATATAATATAATTTTTATTATAATTAATAATTATATGAGATGAAATTAAAATAGTAGGAATACTTATATACATATTAGTTAGAGAAAGAATTATAATATTTATAATCACAAAAATTATAATTTGATTTAATTGAATATTTGTTTTATATGTAATATTAGATACACCTAGTATGTCATTAAACATAGCTAAATCCTTTTCATAACTACTACCAGGTAAATCTGGCATCCAATGTGCATCAACTTTATAACAATTTTTTTTTAATAGTTGAAATGCATTTATTGTATCTTTATTATAACATCCCCTATTTATTTTAGTTAGAATTTCGTCATCAGTGTGCTGTACTCCAATCTGTACCCGTGTACAATTATATTTACGAAATCTTTCAATTTCATATTTATTAATACAATCAGGACGAGTTTCAAGAGTTAAACCAATAATACGACATTTGGCTGTTTGATTAATATTAATTTCATTCTCAAGAGATTGACGTTCCCTTTCTTTACGATTATAAAATATATTCGCAGCGTAATATGTATCTCGAATAAATTCTTCTTGATATTCAATAGGATAATGGCTCCATGTTCCCCCAAGTACAAGTAATTCTACTTTATCAATATTATGTCCACAATTTTCGAGTGAACTAGCTCGATCAAAAAATTGTAAAACAGCATCATAATCACTTTGATTAGCACGTCTAACACCTGGTTCAGTTGAAATATAACTTCTTGATTGTTCTACTTTAGTACAATTAACTGTTTCTCCAATTTGAAGCTGCTCTCCAAATTTTTTTGTCATAAAAATATCAAAGGTTCTTTTATCATCGTCAAAGTTCTTGTAATTTCTACAATAAAGTTGGGTTCCATCGTCCTTAGTAACATAAGTAATTACCCGTAATTCATCAATTGGATTATCTGTTTTCATAGATATTTTAATAAGATGATGTCCAATTGATATGTCAGTAACGATTGAACGAATTGTTAATTCTTCTTCTTTAGGACAATAAGCACAATTCTTTCCACAACTAAATGATTGTTGTTTACGTTCCCCAGTTTTTTTATTTGTAAATTCAGGTTTTGGAGAAGTAAAAATTGTAATTACTTCAACACCTGACATAATACGTACTAATTTTTTTGTCATCAATCTTTCAACTTGGTCATTAGAATTAATTTCACCTTCTGAAATTAATTGACGAAAGCAATGAATTATCTGTGATTTTTTAGGATTAATCCGATATTTGCGTCTAGCTATTTTATTTGCTAGTTCATATGATTCATTATCATGTGGATTTTGTTGAATTATAGATATTATAAAATCTTTTAATATCTGTAGATCGAAGTCCTTGAGTATATTACGGTTTTCATTAAAACCAGTAACATCTTCAATGTCCATTTTAACTATTTAATAACTATGTTATTTATTTTTATTGTATATATATTTCAATTTTTAGTCATAATATAATATTAAAATTGATATTTTATTATTATATTATTTACATCAATTAAGTTTTACACAGTCTCTGATTTAAAATAGTTAATAGATATATAAGTATGGATAAACTTAAAGTTAATACTAAGGATAAAAAAGATAAAAAAGATAAGAAAGATGAAAATGAAATACAAAAAAACAAAACTTCTAAAGAGAAAGAAAATAAAAGATATTCTATTACTAAAGCTCGAAGTTTAGAACGTGATAAAAAAAATAAATATTTCATTTAATATTTGTAATTATCAAATACTTGTAAATCTTTTTGTAAAATATTTTCCATTTTAGGTACTAATAATTGAGGTTGATTAATAAAAAGATTTTCATTACCCTGTATTTTCGAAATTTCATAACTTTTATATAGTTCAAATTCTGAAACCGGATGTTGGTGATGCCAAGTTAATATTGTGTATGGGTCGATAATATTTCTTAATATATTATCTCTATATTTCGGATATGTATATAAAAAATACATTGCTGCACGTGATATAGCACCTTTAAATTTATTACTAGGAAGGAAATATTTCATTCTATCATTTTTAATATAAAAGTTATCATATAATGGTTTATCATAGCGATGTATATTACCATTTTTATCCAAAATAATAGAATCTTCATATATTGTAAAATCTGATATATACTTAAAATTACTTCTATGCATATTTACTTTCGCCGGATATAATATTATATTATGTAAATCTCTACATAATATTTTATCTTTTTTTTTATAAATAGATTGTGGTATTATATGTTCTAAAGTAGTATTAGATATATTTTTATTATTATATATATCAAATAATATTGGTCTTAATTTGTAATATTTCATATAATGTATATTTTTACAAAACATATTAGATAACATATATTGATTTATATAAGATTCCAACTGTTATTTTTTTAAATACATGATTGCGAATTACAATTAATACATTTCTTAAATAATCGTCTATTTTCTTTTAATAGAAAACTATCTTGTGATTTGCATATATTGCATATCTTATATTTTTTATAAAATTTAATAATAATATTTTGGATATGTGTATTTCGGAAGTTACCGCGGATTGCAATACCTTGTTTATTTATATCACATGTAGTACTGGTTTCTTCTTTTAAGAATTCTAAAAAGATATTATTGTATGTAATTTCTTTTGCTGTTTTATTAAAAGCATCTAATAAAACATTATAATTAAGATAAACTGAATCTCTATTAATTTTTTTAACAATTGGTGGATGAATATTAATATTAGATACAGTATCATTTTTAAAAATTATGTTTTGAACTATTTCATTATAAGGTTTTAAATTAAATTTTATATCATCAAAATCATTAATGATTGTAATATGATTATTAATATTTTTATCAACTAAATCGCTATATACTTTTTTCTCTATGTTGTAACGTTCACATTCAATACCGTCTAAGAATGTACCTGTTGCATATAAAATCCAATTCGCACATTTTAGTTTAAATATGGCGATTTTTTGTTTTTCAAATATACAAACGGGGGTTAATAATTTAAAACTAATTAAATTTTTTTTATTTTTACATTTGGTTACTTTTGCTTTGATATTCATTGAATTTATACTTAATAAAACATCATCGTTTGTTTTAATTTTTTCAATTGAATTATTAAATCTACTAATTTCATCGAATGACATAAAAATTTCATCATATACTTCTGGCATTTTTCCAATATGACCCAAAATTTGACCAACCATTTCATTTGATTTGGTTAAACTTGGATCAATGTCGAGACATATTCCAATTAATCCTCCTGGTAATGCATAATTTAATTTTTTTGTATCTGATTGTAAAGATTTTACTCTAGAGTAAATAGGTCTATATTTATTATCAATAATAAATCCAGGCCTCATTTCAATATAATCTCCAATTTTTAAATTACCACTAATGAGCGATCCTCCGACTACACCTCCTTCTATCATATCATATGTTGTATTTGGTTTATTAATATCAAATGAGCGGATGATTATCATTTTAAGATCTTCATTTACTTTTTCATTTAATATCTTAATATTTTTTTCATTTGATAAATTTAAAATAGTTTTTAATATTTCATTTTTATTTATATTATTTTGTATTGAGGATGGAATAATAGTTGCATTTTCAGCAACAGAATTTTGTATAAATTTCTGTATATTATCTAATATTTTTTCATTAGATGATTCTTCAACAAGATCTAATTTATTTTGTAGTATAATAAAATCCTTAATATTTAAATTTCGAACAGCTTGAAAGTGTTCATAAGTTTGTGGTTGCGGTATAGTTTCATTACTTGCAATAACTAAAATACATGCATCCATTACAGCAGCTCCGCTGATCATGTTGGACATAAATGCTTCGTGTCCAGGAACATCAACAAAACTAATATGTCCAACTAGAATCATTTGATTTCCTTCGTCGTCAATTAATGATTCATGTTTACTGGGTACTGTGTGTAAATTATGGTATTTATCCATAAATATTTTTGTGTTAGCATAACCAATATGAATAGTAATATTTCTTTCCTGTTCAGAAGAAAATTTCTGTGTTTTAATTCCAGTCATTGATTTTACTAAAGTACTTTTTCCATGTGCAACATGACCGATTGACCCAATATTAAAAATTGGTTGATTATTAAGTATATCTGAATATTTTAATTCCATTTTTATTTATATATATATCTCTTAAAATAATAAAATCAAAATTATTTTATTTACTAGTTAAATTAGGTTCACTAGACATATCCGCATATAATAATAATGTAATAATTGATAATGATATTATCAATAATAGTAATTTAATATCATATTTTAGTATAATATTTATTATAGAGTTCATATATTAAATATAATATTTTAATCTACAAATAATGGCTCATCATCTATATTATATTTTTTAAATAAATGATAATTTTTTAATTTATTTAATATAATGGATAATAAATAAGTAGTATCTCCTTTAAATGTAAATAAGTCGATCCATAGTAAATCTTCTGATTCTCTATCATGAAATGATTCGATATTTTTAAATATTTCTTTATAATTATAAGGTAATAATTCCCATGTTTTTGAATTGCTAATATTTAACAATGATAGCATGTATTTTGATTTATCAAAGAATATATTATGTTTTGAGAGATTTTTATTATTATAATAATCTCTAATAATATCAGATACTAAAAATCCAGTTTCTTCATTAAATTCTCGCATCATTGTATCTTCTATTTTATCATCAAATCTGTCTACCTTTCCTCCTAACACATTATAGAATAATCCAGTCTTACGATATTCTGTATTAATTAGTAATTTGACTTGATTATCTTCAATATAAAATGGTATAATCCCTGCAGCTCTAGTTCCGTCAATTTCATAGTATTCTTGATTACCAATTTTTTTAACAAACTCTGGCATTATAGTATATTAGTAGTATTATTATTAATAAAGTTAAATTTCATTTTTTTAAATATTTAAAATATAGGTTTAATATATGGATAATAAAAAAAATATTTATAATGATGAAATTAAAAAAGCGATTGTTTTTATATTTTTATTAAGTTTAACAATTATAATATTCTTTAATATTATGTTCTTTAATACAACAAATTATGAATTTAATACAGAAATGTTTTTAACATTACTGCCATTTAATTTAATGGGATTAAGTATAACATTATATTTAGTATTAGTTCTATTTTATAATGTAGGAAAATCAGTTATTGATAAATAAATTTAATTTTTGAAATTTTATTAAATTTATTTTTATATAATAATAATTTAAAATAGATGTTTTTTAATTAATATTTTTAAACTGCTAAATAATGTTTCCAACATATTAATGAATGGTTTCTTATTATCTATCGTCATGCTTAGTAAATTAGTATGTAATACTGATATAAGATTTGCAATAGTTTTTAATCTTTTAATGTCCTGTGAATCGTTTAATGTTTTTTTCTTAAATACAGATAATAAATATTCACCATTGCATAATTGTGGTCTATTATCAGAATTAAACATATTATATATCGGATGATTGTCGTCTAATGTTGTATGGTCGTCTTCGACATCAAACATACATGCAAATACCTCAAATACCTGATATTGATCTGCTTGTAAAATACTATTTATAACATGTGGTAAATAAAATGAATTTTGTCCAAAATTTCTACAAGACCATATTAACATTGCATATTGTGGTTTTCTGCAATAATTTGGTTTATCATTTTTAATACTAGCAAGTATTTGCCTTGATGTATTATTGGGATTGTATTCATTATTATATGTATAATCATTTAATGTTTTATTAAATAGTCGCATAATATCATCGCGATTAAATTTATTAAAGTAAAAGGGTAAAGGTAATGATTTATCGATGGGATTCTTGCCCGTTAATAATTCGTATTGACCTTTAAGAATATTTTTCCAATTTACTCCGACATAAATAATATTACCTTCTCTATCAATTCCTCTACGACCAGATCTACCAGACATTTGACTAGCAATAGTTGGATTTAATGTTTCTGTTGTAACTTCTCCTAACATGACGACAGTTTTAATTGGTAAATTAATGCCATATCCTAAACTTTCGTCGGATATTACAATAGGAATTTTCTTTTGCGAAAATAAACTTTGTGCAATTCTCTGAAATGGCACTTCCATATCTTTAAAGTAGGGAATAATGCCTCTTTCAATTCCAATCAAAAAAGGATGATTATAATCAATATAATGTCCAAGTGTTGATCTTAATTCGCGTTTAATTTTCCTCATTTCATATGAATCAACTCCCATATTATTAAAACAAAATTCAGGATGCGGTCTATCTTTATCAACTGGAAATAGTCTTGATAGATTGTTTATTTCATCTAATTCTTTAGTATAATATAGTTCGTAATATTTAATTTTTTTATCTTCAATTTTACTTTCTTTAATTCTTTTGATTCTTTTTTGAATCATACTTGTATATTTTAATTTTAGTTCATCTAATACTAAACGTTCAATTCTGTCTTCTTGATCTTTAAAAAATGATTCAGCGTCGGCACCTTGTGGTAATTTAGTTTTTTCTCTAGTAGTTTTAACATCATCTACTAATTTAGTATAAAACTGTTGTCTAAATGTTAAATCTTCATTATGATGTGGAAATTTTTCATTTTGATTATCTTCTAATTTTTTAACGATCATTTTAAAAATTTGAAGACATCGTATAGGGCTTATTTTAAAAAAGATAGCCGGACACATATTTTTTTTAAGAAGAATCTTGATTAATTTAATTAAATCGAAATCTGTATTTATTTCTTCAATTTTGTATTCATCTAATATTTTACTTGCTAATTCTTCATCTGTATTAGCAAGATTTTGTAAATATGTTTTAAGTTCTTTTTCTACTTGAATTGTTTCAGTTAAAGTAATTTGATCCCATTTATTTTTATTTAATATAACACGAGGATGTAAATGCTGTACTTCTTCTTTTCCACATTTGTCTTTTATTTTTTCGTATAAATCGAAAGAATCACGTGGTGTAAAAGATAAATCATTTTTATTAAATTCATTGCCTTTTAAATAAGCAGTATCTATACATGATAATGGATGTAAATGTATTAATTCATTATCATTCCATAAATATCTTTGTTGAACAATAAATCTTTTTTTATATTCAATTAATATAACTTCTTCTTGTTTGACTTCTTCCATCCATGTTTTTATTCTAGTAGGGGATTCCAATGTTGCTGATAATGCTAAAAATGGACATTTTAATAATTTAAATAATTTTTCATATGATGCTCCTTCTTCAGAGTTTAACATATGCCACTCGTCAAATATGGCATACGTAAATTCGCTAAAGCCATTTAAAGTTAAATATTCTTCTAATTTAACTGGTGTTCCTACTAATACTTTATAATCTCCATCTGTAAAGTATTCTTTATTTGTTACTACCTTAACAACCATATCAGATATATTTCTAAATATACCCGCAACTTGGCGAGCTAATTCATCTGATGGAACTACAAAAATTGTTTTATTCCCTAATACTGCACAATATGAAGATACAACAGTTTTACCTGCAGATGTTGGAGCACAAATTAAAATATTTTTTTTCTGTTCTATTTTTTTAAATACATCTAATTGCCAATCATCTAATTTCATATTACCAGAATATAATGGGTCCAATGGCGGCAAATATGATGATAAATTTTTCATTTGTAATGAATGCATGTCATATGTTTCAAATCTTTGTTTATATTTTAAAATAATAGGATTAATATAGTTCTGTAATTCTTCATCGTCGGTAACATCATTTTGTAATGAATAAAATACAATATGTGATGCAGTATTATATTTTTCATTTAAAAAATATTGAAGTAAATTTGCTTTTAATTTAACTTTTCCATAATTAGTTCTCATATCTTTTATTCTAAGAGATAAATTATCTAAATCAGTAATATCTTTCATATGTTGTACAAGACGTAGTTCTTCACCTTGTTTTAATTCCATTTCTTTTCTTTTAATATTATCTTCAATCATTTGTTTCCCTGCTTTCGAAATCTTTGTTTTTTTTCTTTCTTTTTTTGTAAGCTTAATATCTTGGTCTTCTATTACTCGGTCCTTATTTGCTTCTTTATAAAAAGCGATAGGATTAAAGTTAGAAACGCCTTGTTCCTGTAGGATTTTAATATATTCTGTAGTGTCTGGCATAATATGCCATGACAAGTTTGTGTTATATATTTCAGGATAATCCATATTTGTATCCATTATATAAATATAAAAATTTATATTTATATATTAATTTTTCAATTTTTAATGATTGCTCTTTAAATATTTGAGAATTTCAAACATTGTCTTGCAATCAATTTCATTGTATTTAATTATAGAATTAAACTTATTAGAAGTTTCAATATCTTGCAAAATATTATATTCATGCCATGATAAGAACATTGCATCTAATCCATCTGAAACATCATTATCCCAAATAGATTGTATTAAGCCATATTTTTTCATATTTTTTGCTACTGTCTTCAAACTAAAGTTTAAACAATCTAATATTAGAATATTATTATCTTTAAAAAATTCTAAAAGATCAACCCAATTAATAGAATTAAAAATATAACCATATCTGCTATTTACTTTATTATAAAATGTTTTTTCTGCATGACTCCAATGAATTACTTTACCAATAGTATTATATTGCGATTCCAATTCTTTAATTTTTTCGTTAAATTTATTCATTATTCTTTTCTCTTCATCTAATGTAATTTGATTAACATATAAACATTCATAATTCCAAGTTTCCTCATTTGGACAATTCCATCCAATACCTATCATAAAAATATAATCACCATCGACTCCTAATTTAGTTTTTTCACTTGAATTCAATAAAATAGATCCAATTGTTTCGAAATCAACGTAAAATGTTAAATCATTGCTCCGCCAATTATTATTATTATGATCAATTCTAGAAATATTAATAATTTGATTCCTTTTCTGATTAAATTGTAATATATTATCTACAACTTTACTTGTTTTAATACCAGTTACTCCAATTGTTTCCGCAGTACATAATGGATCTTTCCATGATCGTATATTATTCGAAAATGCAGTTGTTCGATGATTAACACCACAATTCCATATATCTGTAATTTCATTGTATTTGGCTGCGATATCTTTTTTAATTTTATGATAATATCCATCATATGTATTACACATATTTGGATAAAGTCTATCGTCGTTTGGAGGATCATGTGTAAAATCATTTCTTGAATTTAATTCTTTAATCCAATCAACTGCATCCATTGCGGTAGTATAAAATCCATTATCTTTAGTAGAATAATTGATGCTACCTAATTTATCAAATGGATCTTTATTTGATTTACCAATAGGGATTTTATTTTCTACTTTGTTTAGAATCCATCCATTTCCTAAAATATAACTTTGATCTGGTAAATATCCTTGCATTTCACCTAAAGCTAAATTATAGATAGCAATCTGTGTTTTAAATGGTTTTACATTATTTGTATTTCTCATAGTTTCAGCGTCTGAATTAAAATGAATTTTAGAATATTTTATATCAATTACTCTATAATGATATTTTTTATTTAATAATGGTGCTTTAATTTTACTAGTGGTACTATTTAAAATTTCACTATTTGTTATTTTATTAATATAATCACTTCTTACTAATAAATCAGCACTTCCAAATACTTTATGATCATAATTATATAAAATAGCTTGATGTATAATAGGTGTGCCTTTTTTCATTTCATCTAGTGTATTTTCAAAATATTTCATATTTCGTGATTCATATGATTCACATATCTTCACAAGTTTATTACCAAATTTATTTTTAAGATCATTAATTATTTTATCTTCAAACTTATTACCACTGATTAAAAGAAAATCAACAAATGAAGCTGCATCAATTGGTTCTTTATCTTTTCGTTCATATTTGCTACTTGGTTCAAAACAAAATGTCATTTTTTTTGGTTTATCCTCGAACTTTTTAATATTAAATGCTCTAAAATAATCCAAACAATGATCATTAAGTGATGCATTTCTCGTTTTACTTGCTGCTACCCAGTCACTACCTAAATATTCTTCAACTGTTCCCTTTTTAATTTTTGGCGTAATGAATTCATCAATATTAATAGAAAATATTTTATCATTAATTAAATTAATAGATGATAAATTGAATTTACGATTTTTGTTAATATTAACTTTATTAACATGCTGTATTGTCCAATATATATCTTTATCTTGATTAATTAAAAATCCATAATTATCATTATGAAATGACATTTTTGATTTTCGCATTTCTCTTACATTATCAAATTCAATAATATTATAAATATGTATAATACATCTTGGAAGATTTAGTATATTTAATACAATTTGAATATAATCATGATAACTCTCTGGGATATTATGTATTTTAATATCATTTTTATTACTAGTTGAAATAAAAATATCTATTAAATCACCTGTATTAGAAAAACAATCTGGTGATAATTTAATATTTTGATATTCACTTTGTTTAATATAAAAGTCATCTTGTAATCTTAATACTTCATTATTTGAAAAGAAATGATTTTTTGCAATATTTTTAAATTTTTTAAATCCATCTATTATATCATTATTATCATTTATTAAATTTAAATAATATTGATAATCAAATATATTTTCATTATCAATTATTTTATCTGTATTATCTAAAAAACTATTTGCTCTCTCCCTTTTTCTTGACATATTTAAATATAAATATCATATTATATTTAAATTATTAAAATTCAATATTTACCAGTTACCACAGGTATCTTTAAATGTATTATTCCATGAACTTTCTACACGATTATTTTCAATATAACCCGTTTTGTTTAAGTCTAAAAGAGCATCACGTAATACAACACATTTGCTATCATCTAATTTTGGGTTATTTTTTATTGGTATAAATGATTTCATATCATCTTCTAATAAACCAAATGGACTATAATTAAAGTTAGTATCATGTCCAATTGGCGCATCTCCATCTAATATATGATCTTCTTCCATAACAACATTATCTGAACAATTATTTGCATAATCAAATGGTTTATCATTTAATACTGGTTCATCGTCTTTTTTTGGCTGTATTACGTCATTTAACATGTTATCTTCCATATCTATATTAGATGTGTCTGTTTTAGATGTTTCCGTGTTAGAGGTATCTTCTTCTGTTAAGTTGGCATATTCTGGTATTTTATTATTAATATCTGCTTCATATGAATTAGTAAATATATCAACAACCGATGAATTGTTATTTAAATCATATGATCCTTTTAGATCTGCCATATCAGATTTTGTTAATAATAGTGGATTCTCTTTATTAGATTCAATAATATCGGTTATGTCTGATAATTTTTTATCAGACATATATAAATCATTATTCTCTTGAGAATAGTGATTTAATCCATTAAATGTTTCTTTATTGCATATTGGTGTTCGTGTAGATAAAAATAATAAGAAAATTATAGCAATTAAAACTAATACGACTACAACATGTTTTTCTGTTAAATTTAACATTATATATATATATAATATAATTTTTTTGATGATATATATTATATATGTCAAACAATTTGATTGATAATATTTTTGATTATGATTCATATAGATATGTTTCAGAACCATTAAAAACAGAGTGGAAATCATTATATAATTTATATTCAGGGGATTATTTTAATAAACAGCATAAAATTTATAGTATATATCCTCAAAATAGAATAGATTTTTACAATGAGGAACTGGAAAGATTAAATAGAATAGAAAAAATATATAGAAAATTTAATTGTACGCTGGATTCTTTACAACCGAAATATAATTCAGATCTAGAATATTCTAAGAATATAAAAAGATCATTAAAGAAAAGTGTAAGTATAATTCATACTTTTGTCCAAAATAAAAAGAATTTAGTATTGCAAAAATTTGAAAAAAATAATATACCAAAAATAAAAGATGTAGAAGAATTTAATCAATGTTATGATTTAGATGATGCATCAAATAATAAAATCCCAATTATTATTACTCTATTCCTGATATTACTTATATTTTATATTAGTTTATATTATGAATAATTAATATTATTTTATTAATATTATTAAATGGTTAATAACTTTAATAAACGAATTATTAAAACGGAAGATATACTATGTACTATAGAAAAAATATTCGAATTATTACAAAAAATAGAAGAACAAATTACATTTTATTTAAATGAAATTAAAATAATATATAATAATTTAGATAAAGATTATAATATAGAAAGTTGTTTAGGAAAATTAAAATTATTACAAAATAATTTTATTATGTTAATAAAAATAGAATTTAATAAATTAAAATTAATAGATGGGTTTTATGTATATAAATTATATATTACTGAAAATACATTAAATAATACTTCTGATATAACTACTTATTTTAATAACAATTTATTAGATAATAACATATTTAATAATTTACATATACATCTAAATTATAATAATTATTATATTTACAATTTACCTATCTTTATATTTAATATAGACCCAGTTACATATTCTCTAACTATGTGTATCTATAATAATAATGAACCCTTTTATTATACATTAACGCCTATATGTGTAATTCCACGTGTTATTATTAATTCAATGAATGATGTAGTGAATGAAAAAAATAATATAGATTATATTACAAATTTTTTTGGTTTAATAATAAATCAAGATTTTGATATTTATATTAATAAAATTAACAAAATAAAAAATGAGTTAAAAATGATTACAAATATAACAAAAATAATTTCAATATAATAGATTTTATTAAATATGCATTTAATAAAATCGGTTTTATCACCACATTTGTATATCTTGTATTTTATATGTTATATGAAGAATATGAAATCAATATATGTTGATAAAAATCCATATATTTACGAATTAAATACGTATAACAGGCGACATGCAAAAGAAAATATTGATGTTATTGCAGAATCTTTAAATAATACCAAGATATCATTAAGTAAATACATACAAGATGTTGATATTTTATATGATAATGCTGATAGCAACGGATTTGAATATTCATTAAAATTATTTGATTTATTACAAAATAATTTAGTAAATGAATTAAAAATTAATTGTTCGAAAGTATTATCTAATAATGTAAACGCAATACCTTTTAAAGTAAATAGAAACAAAAATGAGATGGTCTCAGTAGAAAAACTTACTAGACCAAGAAAGAATTTTGAACTAGGCAATTTAACAACGGAATTAACAGCACATAATAATAATAGAGATAATTTACATTTTTCTAATATAAAAGATAATAGAATTGTATTGACTATTGGAAATAATAATATAGATCCTCAAATTTATATTGGCACAGTTATTCAAATCTATGGTACTACGAATTATAATGGCCACTTTCAATGTAAAGATATTATACATAAATGGAAATCTAATTTTGAAGAGGGCGTATATGAATTTTATGCAGCAGGGCTTAGACATGTTGCAGACGAAGATCACTCACAGACAGCAGTATGTCTAAGGTGTAATGGTGCAGAGGCACAAATGGTTGGATATAATCGAACCCAAATGAAACCACATACGATGATTGGTGATGGTACTGCAAGTTTTGATGCAGCTGGAAATAATGTTAGTACTTTAACAATATCATGTATTAACGATGGAGAGATCCAACTAGAAACAGAAGGAGGTACATTTTTGGATGCTACTAATTTTGCTACTACAAGTGTAATAAAAATAGAAGGAAGTCAAGTTCCAGAATATAATGGATTATTCAAAGTTAAAACAGCTGGTAATAATACACTAGTTACATTATGGGGCGGTAATAGTAAAATTTATAAAGCAAATCATTTAGCGACCGAAACATCTGCTGCGGCACAGCCATTTGTAAGAGTTACTAACTGGGTTGAATCAAATATTACAAATGTATCAGCTGTAACAGCAGTAGGTGTATCACAAAATTTAACTAAAAGTTGGCATATTGGCGATGCTGGAACAATAATTAAAGGTGGTTTTAATGGTGTAGTAGATATTTCTCTTGCTGAAAATAATGGAATACTTACTGTAACTACTAATGGAACTCCATTATTTACTGCAAATGTTGGAGAGGTATTTCGTATTGCTGAAAGTACCAACTATAACGGCTATTATATGGTAGTCGAATCTGTATCATCT
>JGI20154J14316_10001254_pt1 | contig 22554 bp, 20 predicted proteins | sample COG_04_FD_14316 | JGI IMG/M metagenome (IMG submission 14316)
ACCCTCAGCCGTGAAGAAAATGAGAAGCGCCTCCTCCGCAACGCCCTGATTAAAGCCAATGGAAACCGCACGCACGCGGCCGAGCTGATGGGCATCAGCCGTCGCACACTCCATCGCAAACTCATTCAGTGGCCGGAGCTAGACGTCCAGAACTAACTGAGCGCCTTTTAGCTATTCATTTGACTCTGTCGTTTCAGCATTCAGAAATGAGTATTGACCTGTAGTTTATTGATACCCCTCAACGACGATTGACCATGAATCTCGGCAAAATACTCTTACTCTTACTCCTTCCTGTCTTGGTTTCATTAGAGGCTGAGGAGATTCGCATCGCTGCCTCCGATCTGCTCGCCGATTATATTGAAGCACCGCTCGAAGTTTACGGTGAGGACAACGACTTGACTTTCACCATCGACAGCATCGGCAGTCTGCCCGCACTCGACCGCCTCCGCTCGGATGAGATCGATCTCGCCATTATCGCAGTCCCTGATGGGGACGAAGTGCCTCGACAAGAGTTCAGTGTCTATCCCTTTGTTTACGATGTGGCAGTGATCGCCGTTAATGAAAGTAATCCTATCGACGAGATCAGTCTGCCATACCTTGGAGGTATCTTCGGCTCCAATGAAGAATACAATTTCAACACTTGGGGAGATATGAATCTCTCCGGATGGGGGAATCGGAATATAAAGCCGCTGGCCGGCACCCGAGAAGGGGGTATCGCCCTCGAACTCTTTAGATATACAGTTTTCAAGGGTGGGGTGATGAAACCCAACGTAGCCATGGTTAAAGATTCGGAGATTGAGGATTTACTTCGTTCGGATGCCGCCTCCATCGCAATCCTGTCCAATCTATCTGAGAAGAGTCAGGTCAAAGTCCTCATGGTCTCGGAAGAAGAAGGTGCGCCTGCCTTCGGTCCTTCCGAAGATAATGTGCATTACGGCGACTATCCGATCAGCCTGGCCTTTTACATAGTCTATAATGAGAGGGATGAATTGAAGCTTCGTCCGGTGGTTCGTGAACTGCTTAATGATGATGTAGCCGCCAGCCTACGTCAAAACGATCTGGTTCCGCTGCCCGATGCAGTCCGCCGCAAGTTGCTGCTCGATCTCGATTTGAAGTAAGAGTACTGGTCGAATGTGGCGGTTAATTTTTCTAAAAAACGCGTTGACATAAGAATTCGCTTATGGATTCTACCGGCTTCGTTAACAAAAGTGAGTGTAGCTCAGTTGGTAGAGCACTACCTTGCCAAGGTAGATGTCGAGAGTTCGAACCTCTTCACTCACTCCATTTTTTAAACCCCTAAGTCTTTGAGGCTTAGGGGTTTTTCTTTGCCGGATGACGTCGAGATGACGGTTTTCTACCTTCGCTATAATCCCCAGTTTAGACCAGTTTATAAGAATTATACTGAACAAATACTGATCGTTAACCTCGAACTTCTGACTTATATTCCGCGTTCTTTCCGTTCTTTGCGGACGGCAGCTTCCGTGTGGGGTGAAGTTATTGGATTAGTTCGCCCAATGTGATTGATTGACAAGTCTTTACGAGATATTAACGGCGAGGCTTCTGAATGCGCAAGTTACATTATGTTTAGTCACTCTAGGAGGTCGGATTCTTTTGAGAGTAGTGAAAGTTAATTATGAGAAACCCACGGCAATTTCTACGGGCGATAGGATAATCGCGTCGCCGTCTACAAGCGCTACGTTTCGAGTGGCAGGTCGACCACGTGCCAGGGGAGGCCGCGGAGGTTGAGCTCCTCCATGAAGGGGTCGGGGTCGCGTTGTTCCATGTTCCAGACGCCGGGCTCTTTCCAGAGGCCTTTGAGAATCATTTGGGCACCGATCATGGCGGGCACACCCGTGGTATAGCTGATGGCCTGACTGGAGACTTCCGCATAGCACTCCTCGTGGTCGCAGGTATTGTAGATGAAGATACGCTTCTTCTCTCCGTCCTTCATGCCAACGATGTCGCAGCCGATACAGGTCTTACCCTTTGTGCGTGGACCCAGGCTGGCGGGGTCGGGGAGGACGGCTTTGAGAAACTCGATTGGCTGGATTTTCTGCCCCTTGAAGTCGATGGGTTCGATTGAAGTCATACCGACGTTTTCGAGCACCTTGAGGTGAGTCAGATATTTTTGAGAAAAGGTCATCCAGAAGCGGATTCGTTTGAGGCCTTTGATGTTTTGGCAGAGCGACTCCAGTTCCTCGTGATAGAGGAGGTAGGCGTCCTGCTCACCAACGACAGGAAAGTCATAGACCTGATGTACGCTCATCGGTTCGACCTCCTTCCATTCGCCCGCTTCCCAGTAGCGGCCATTTGCTGTGATCTCGCGGATATTGATTTCGGGGTTGAAGTTGGTCGCGAAGTGGTAGCCATGGTTACCCGCATTGGCATCGAGGATATCAATCGTTTCGATTTCGTCGAAGAGGTGTTTCTGGGCATAGGCGCAGAATACGTTGGTCACGCCGGGGTCGAAGCCGGAGCCGAGCAGGGCGGTCAGGCCGGCGTCTTTGAAACGGTCTTGGTAGGCCCACTGCCATTTGTATTCAAACTTGGCCTCTTCCGGTGGCTCGTAGTTGGCCGTGTCCATGTAGTGCACGCCGGCGGCGAGGCACGCGTCCATCAGTGCCAAATCCTGATAGGGCAGGGCGACATTAATAATGAGTTTGGGGGCTTCGGCTTTGAGAAAAGTCGTCGTTGCGGCGACATCGTCCGCGTCGAGCGCTACGGCGCGGATGGTAACACCTGTCTTGGTGAGCACGTCGGCGGCGATGGACTCACACTTAGCGACGGTGCGTGAGGCCAGTACGATCTCTGTGAATACTTCGGGAAGTTGGGCACATTTTTGCGCCACTACATTGCCCACGCCACCTGCACCGATGATTATAACTTTAGACATAAAGCACATAAGTCGCAGCGCGCCGTGATCTTCAAGATTATTTCTGTGTGATCGGGACAAAACCTACACCCTGCACTTCTCGGCAACCGAATTTGCATTTGTTGGAATAAGTTCTACGTTCATTGCACTTGTTTAGTATGAAAACCACCTCAATCCTACGCAGCTACGGCCCTGCGCTACTCGTTGTTTTATTGGCCGGTGCACTTTTTACTTTTGCTATGCCAGAAAATCCGACGCGCCCTGAGCCGACTGATGTCGACCTTAACGAATGTGCCAGTGCTTGCGGCCTGCCCTCGCATGTGGACTTGAGCGGAGAGGATTACCCTGTTCAACGCACTGAGGCGGAATGGAAGGAGCGTCTCACTGACCTTCAATACCACGTTGCGCGTGAACAGGGCACCGAGCGCCCATTTTCGAATCGCTACCACGATAATAAAAAGACCGGTCTTTACCGCTGCATCGGCTGCGACACGCCGCTTTTCAGCAGCACGGATAAGTTCGACTCCGGCACGGGTTGGCCGAGTTTCATCCAGCCGATCGATAAGCGCATACTTGGCGAGACCCGCGACTCGAGCTATGGCATGGTGCGCGTCGAGGTGCATTGCAATGTCTGCGGCTCACACCAAGGTCATGTTTTCCCTGACGGCCCGAAGCCAACCGGGTTGCGCTACTGCATCAACTCGGCTTCGCTGAGCTTCGAGCCGGCCGAGTCACCCGAGGCGATTAAAGCGTTGGTTGAGGCGTGGTATCTAGGAAAGTAGGTACTGCATACATCCGAGCCCGCTGGATTTTTGGGGAGGCTGCACGGATGCAGCGGTCATGCATGTTACGCATGTTACCCTAGTTAGGAGTCTTTAATAGACGTCGCGTAGGTAGCGTTTTTCGTCTTTTAGTTTTTTGACGTAGGCAGCGGCGTCGTCCTTACTCAGGCCACCTTCCTTTTCGATGATATCGTGTAGTGCCACGTCGACATCGGTGGCCATGCGGCTGGCATCGCCACATACATAGAAAGACGCACCTTCTTCTAGCCAAGCGTAGAACTCTTTACTGTTTTCGCGCATGCGGTCTTGCACGTAGACTTTATCCTTTTGATCACGAGAGAAGGCTAGGTCGAGCTTCGTCAAAACACCATCGGCAAGGTAGTCTTGCCACTCGGTTTGATACAGAAAGTCGGTCAAATAGTGCTGGTCGCCGAAAAAGAGCCAATTCTTGCCCTTCGCACCGATCGCCTTGCGCTCTTCAACGAAGGCGCGGAATGGCGCGATGCCAGTGCCGGGGCCGACCATGATCATGGGCGTGTCGTTATCGGCCGGAATCTTGAAGTGCTTGTTTGGTGTGACGAAAACGTCGGCCTTTTCACCCGCCGCGATGCGCTCGGCTAGGTAAGTCGAGCAAACGCCCTTACGGGTGCGGCCATGGGCGTCGTAGCGAACCACGCCGACTGTTAGGTGGACTTCACCAGGGTGTGCCTTTGGGCTGGAGGCGATCGAGTAGAGGCGCGGGGGCAGCTTGCGCATGATGCCGATAAGAGCATCGGCCGTGATGTCTTTAGCTGGGAACTCGTGGAGCAGGTCGATAATCTCACGGCCGTAAATATAGCTCTGCAAGTCAGTCTTCTTGTCCGGGTTGAGCAGCTTTTCCAGTTTCGCATCCTGTGCGATTTCGTTGTAGCGCTTAATGACCGGGAGGGAGAGCGAGGTGATGTCGAGTTGGCTCGTTAGCGCCTGGCGTAGGGTATAGGCCTGGTCTTTGATTAGGACCGGGCTTTCGGGATCGAGCTTGCTGGTCTGGATGAAGTCTTCAACCACGTCCTCCGCATTGTGTGGCACTACGGCGAGCGCGTCCCCGGCCTCATAGATGAGTCCAGAGCCTTCGAGGTTGAATTCGAGGTGCATGGTCTCTTTCGCGGAACCTTCGCCATTGAGCAGGACACGCTCGAGTAATTCGGAGGCGTAGGGGTTTTTTCGTGAGTATTTAACTGGGTCCGCTGTAGTGGCCGCAGGCACGGCCAGCGTAGCGTTGGCCGCTGGTCGGGACTCGGCTTCGAGCGCGCCCAGCGCGCCCTTGTGCCATTTGTCAAAGTCATCGTCGTAGTCCACATCGCAATCGACGCGTTCGTATATCCGGCGGGCCCCCAGCGCTTCGAGGCGGGCGTCGAAGTCCTTGCCCATTTTGCAGAATTCTTCGTAGCTGGTGTCGCCGAGGCCGAGCACGGAAAAGCGGGTGTTTACAAGCCTCGGCGCATTCTCAGCCATGAAGTCTTGGTAAAAGTCTGCTGCAGTCTCGGGCGGATCGCCTTCGCCCCAAGTGCTGACGATGACGAGCAGATTTTCGATATCTCTGAGTTTGGGCACTTTTATGTCGGCCATGTTGACCGCCTTGGCTTTGAATCCGATGGTTTTGGCTGCCTTGACGGTCAGGTCCGCCAAGCTCTCTGAGTTACCTGATTCGGTGCCATAGAGCACGGTAAGCGCGGGTGCCTCTGAAGGCGCGGCTAGGGCGGCTACCTCAGACGAGCCCCTGCCGGAACCGGCGCGGAGACCGCTGATGAAGCCCTCGATCCAGAGCAATTGATCGGCTTGGAGGCCTTTGAGTAGGCTGTTCAGCGAAGCCGCCTGCTCGGGTGCGAGGGGCGCTGTATTCGGAACGACTGGGTCGGGTTGGCTCATGATGCGTCTATTTTAAAAACAGGGTATGAAAGCACGGATCGACCGAAACGCTAGCCTATTTCTGTGTTTTCGGGCATTTCTTAGGTTTTTGAGTGACAAACCTAAGTAAAGAGTCACTTTGCTCTGTGTATTTTCTTAGTCGAGACCGACTTCTACGTTTGCGTCGCTGAACAGAAGGCACTTATTAAAAAACATAATTATGATTTCCGACAGCCAATCCGCTCCTCAACTTCACAAGAATGAAGGCATCAAAGTACGCAGTCATTACCTGCGCGGCACAATCCTCGAAGGAATCGCTGACACGTCCACGGGAGCGATCGCTGCAGATGATCAGCAAGTGAGTAAGTTTCACGGCCTCTATCAGCAGGACGACCGCGATGTGCGCGCCAATCGTCGCAAGCACAAGTTGGATAAAGCTTACTCATTCCTGGCTCGTATCTGCCTGCCCGGAGGCGTCTGCACGCCCGAGCAATGGATGGTCATGGATGATTTGGCCAATTACTGCGCCTTTAATACTCTGAAATTAACGACGCGCCAGGCTTTTCAGTTGCACGGTATTTTAAAGGGGAACCTTAAAGAGGTCATCCAGTCCTGCAATGAGGTAGCGATGACCACACTGGCTGCCTGCGGCGATGTGAATCGCAACGTGATGTGTAATCCGAATCCGATCGCTTCTGAGGTGCATGCCGCCGTCCAGAAGGTGACCGAAGAAATCGATGCCCACCTCAAACCACAAACGCCGGTCTTTTCCGAAATGTGGCTCGACGGAAAGCCGATTAAGCTGACTGTCCCGCAAGCTGCCGAGCGTTCTAAAGACTGCGGTGGCGACGAGGTCGAGCCACTCTACGGCCCCACCTATCTACCGCGGAAGTTTAAGATCGCCGTAGCCATTCCGCCCTATAACGACGTCGACATTTTTGCCAACTGCCTAGGCTTTATCGCTCTTGTGGAAGCTGGTCAACTCGTCGGTTTCAACGTCACCGTCGGTGGGGGCATGGGCATGACGCATGGCAATGAAAAGACCTTTCCACGTCTCGCCGATGTGCTTGCATTCTGCACGCCTGATCAAGCAGTCGCGGTGGCCGAAAAGATCGTCACCATCCAGCGTGACCACGGCAATCGGGTCGAGCGCAGCAACGCCCGTTTCAAATACACGGTCGAGCGTCTCGGCAAGGACTGGATCCGCCAGGAGCTCGAGAAGCGCCTGGGCTATCAGCTGGAAGATCCGCGGGACTATAAGTTCATCAGCAACGGCGACCGTTACGGGTGGAGCGAAGGCTTCGAGGGTAAATGGCATCTTGGGCTCTTCATCGAGGGCGGCCGAATCGCCGACCTTGAAGACAAGCCCCTCAAGACGGGCATGCTTGAAATCGCTAAGGTGCATACGGGCGACTTTCGCCTTACCGGGAACCAGAATTTAATTATCGCTAACGTCGCTGCGGAAGACAAGGCACGCATCGATGCGATGGTCGCGCAATACAAGCTCGACGGCTACAAGACCGCTTCTGGCATGCGTCGTAGTCAGATTGCCTGTGTGGCGCTGCCGACCTGTGGCCTCGCCCTCGCCGAGTCCGAGCGCTACCTGCCCGGTCTGGTGTCGGATTTGGAAGTCATCCTCGAAGAGGCCGGCCTGCTGCACGACGAAATTATCATCCGCTCCACCGGTTGCCCCAATGGTTGCGGTCGACCCTATCTCGGCGAGATTGGCTTGGTCGGCAAAGTGCCTGGTAAGTATAATCTCTATTTGGGTGCCGGATTTGAGGGCGAGCGTCTCAACAAGCTCTATCGCACTTCAATCACCCATGATCAGATCATAAACGAGCTCAAGCCCATCCTGCTCAGTTACGCCAAAGAGCGTGAAGAGGGCGAACGCTTCGGCGACTTCACCGTTCGTCAGGGCTACGTCCAAGCGACCACCGCAGGAAACAACTTTCACGCAAACGTTGTAGAGGCTTAACTTGCTGTGAAAATCACTTTGCAACTAGGGGAGAGAGTCGTTGTCATGCCGATATCAATATGTGTTTTTATCGCTCGACTCCTTTCCGGCTTTTGGCTGCCTCTATCCTCGCGCTGCTTTGGGCAGGGGTTGTGCGGGCGCAGGCACCGCTGACGGCGGATCGAGTCGCGCAGGCGGATTTTTCGGAAGAAATCGGGCTGGAGTGGCGGATTGAGTGTGCCGAACGTGCGTTGGATTCCGGGCTGCCAGGGCTGGCGGAGACGATGTATCGCGCTCTGCTCGAACGCCAGGTGGGTGGATCGGAGGGGCGGCAATCCACATTCAAGCTAGGCCTGGCCAAGGCTCTAATCGGGCAGGCTCGCTATGAAGCCGCCTGCGTTCAACTCGAGGCGGTGCCTGCCCACCTTCGGACGGCGCAGCACATGCTCTACTACGCGCTGGCGATTTTTGGAAAGGGGGGCAGGGATATTGATGAGGCCGCCTTCCGCGCTGCCCTGGCAAAGGTTTCGAAATCGCAGTTGTCTTCTACAGATGTGCCTTGGCTGGCGCTGTTGGAGGGCTTGCGATTGGATATGGATGGCGATGCCGCCGGGGCGGCCGCCGCCTTTCGGCGTGCCGTTCAGAGTACGGATTTGCCGCTGCTGCGATCACATTTTGAAGGGATCATTTTGCGGCAAAAGATTTTATCCGCCCCGGCTGACGAGGCCGTGGCGGCAGAGCTCAGATCCAAGATCAGCAAGTTTGATGGCCAGGCGGGCGCATATCCCTATGTAAGAGAGTATGCCGTGGTGCTTTACAGTCTTGGGCGTATTGGTGAGGCGGTTGGCGCGATCGAGCGGGAATTGGAAAACATATCGGCCGGCTATGCTTCAGGTGAGCGGGAGCAGCTACGCTTACTCAAGGGTATCATTCTCGGTGCCGACTCGGAGAGTGGGCGCGCAGCGCTTAAGGAATTGATCCGCACGGGGCGCAACCGGGAGGCCATGGGGATCGCCCTGCAGCTACTGGCACGTGCCACAGGGCAGGATGCCGATTTGTTGCAATTTTTAAAGGTCATGATCTCGCAGACAGAGCCGCACCCTTTGCTCGGGCAGATGTATTACTTGCGCAGCCAACTGGCTCTCAAGGATTCCGAAATGCGCACGATCGCGGAGAGTGACGCCCGTATTCTTTTGGAGCAGTTCCCCGGGTTGAGCGAGATCACCAATGTCTATCGATTGCTAGCCTATGCGGCACTGGAAAAAAAGCCGCCCCAATACCGGGCGGCGGCGGATTTTCTGATCCAATTGCGCGACCAATCAGAGGACGCCGCCGAACTGCTCGATTTGAACCGTTTGATCGGGGACTGCTACTTTTTGAATCGTGACTACGCGAATGCGGTAGACTTTTACACAGCTGCGCGGAGCCGTGAAAGCGGCGCAGCGCGAAATGGAGATCTCTTCCTCCGGCTGATCTCGGCTATGGTGCGCTCCAGTTCGATCGATGCAGCTTTGCAATTAATGGACGAGGCCGATTTCAGCGGCAGCATTGGCATGGCTGAGCGTTGGCGGGCGGAGTGGAATGTCGCCCAATCACTCCAAGCCGCAGGGGAGCCCGAGCGTGCTTTGCAGCGTCTGCGTTTACGTTTACAAGATTGGTCACCCACTTCGGTGCCAACCGTGCTCGACATCCGCTTGCGCTGGCTGGAAGCTTATCTCTCGCTGGAGGCGGGGCAGGTCGAGGCCCTCGGTGAGCGCGTGGCCGGCTTGCTCGCTCGGCTCGACTCGATGCCTGTGCAGGCCGAAGGTGGAGTCGATGTGCTCAACGCTGAAGTGAAGCGCTTGCTGAAAACCGAGATACTCCTACTTCAAGGCAGCGTGCTCATGCGCGAGGGCGATGCCAACGCGGGCATGGTCGTGCTGACCCAGTTGCGGCAAGCGTTCGCGTCGACGGCTGCCGCGCAGCGCTCCTATTTGATCGAGGCTGCTTACCACGGCCTGGTTGGCGACTTTGTTTCTGCGCAGGCGACCCTCACCAGTCTCGCAGAAAATTACCCAGAGAGTCCGCTCGCGCCAGAGGCACTCTTCGAAGCTGCGCTCTACTGCGAGCGCCGTGGAGCCGAATTTTACCCGCAGGCTGTGGTCCTTCATAATGATCTAGCCGAACGCTATGCGTCGGATCCCTTATTCTACTTCGCGCGTTTGAAGCAGGGCAATATACTCCGCTCGATGAATCAATTTGCCGATGCGCAGATCGTCTATGAAAATTTGATCAACGGCTTTCCTGCGCACGAAATGCGCTACGTGGCCGAGCTCTCCCGTGCCGACTGTATGCTCGCGCTGACTGGTAACGAGTCCGGTGAAATGGGCGATGTGATCGTGGTGCTTGAGCGCCTGCTCGACCTGCCTAATCTGCCACTCGATTTTCAGTGCGAGGCTTCATACAAGTGGGCTTTCGCCCTGATCAAGATGCAGTCCACGGCAGATGCCAAGGAGGTGCTCTCACTCAGCGTCTCCCGCTTCCTACTCGATGATCAACAGGCGGCAGATCTGGGCGCAGCGGGACGCTATTGGATCGCCCGATCGATGCTCAAGCTCGGTCAATTGCTCGAAGAGGAGGAAGCTCTGGAAGAGGCGCGACGTGTTTATCGGAAGTTGATCGCTTATAACTTGCCAGGCCGCCATATCGCGATTTCGCGCGTGGATCGATTGCTCGATGTTGATTAAATTCTAACTTAAAAAAGATTCAGATAATCCATGGAATACTTTCAAAATAATTTCATCTTGCAGGGTGGGCCCGTCATGTACCCGCTGCTCTTTGTCAGCCTGCTCGGCTTTGTCATTTTTATTGAGCGCTCGCTCTACCTGCACAAGGGGCAGATTGGCACGGAAGACTTCTTGAGCGGGATTAAAAACCTCGTGCGCAAGAAGCGCTTGGTTGAGGCGCTCACCCTCTGCGAGGATACGCCGGGGCCGATGGCGCGGATCGTAAAATCAGCCTTATTGCACTACGGTGAGTCGCGCGAGTCGATCCGTTCAGCGATTCAGTCGGCCGCCATCGTCGAGATTCCGTCACTGGAGCGCCGTATAGGTACGATCGCTGCACTGGCTAGGGTCGCGCCGTTACTCGGTTTTCTCGGTACGATCATCGCGGCTTTACAGGCGCTCTATTCACTGGAGTCTTTTAATGGAGACAGTGGTGTGCTNAGTCGTCTTCTNGCCCAAGCCNTNATCACCTCGGCNTCGGGCCTGGCGATCGCAGTTATGGCGATGCTCGCCTATCATTTCCTGAGTGGCCGTGTGCGTGCCTTGGNGCACGACTTCGAGTGGGTGGGGCACGACATCCACGAGTTTTTGACCACAACGCCCGAACTCGATCAGATGCCTGGGGAGGCGGCCGAAGAATAAGATGTCCACTCCTGGAATAGAAACCAAAGCGACTGTCCGTCACGCCTACACGGAGCCGCTGGGGCTCATTGCCTTGCTTAAGCGCCCACCGGTTAAACTCGATGCTGTGCCTGTGCTCGACCTGCTCGTCATCGCCTTGCTCTTTGGCTTGCTGTTTACTCGATTCGTCATGGTGCCCGGAGTGCGGGTCGATCTGCCCGATTCGGAGATGCAGATGCAGCCGAGTAATTTGCCCGTTGCTGTGCTCACGATCGGGAACCGAGGCATGCTCTTTTTTGATGGGGCGGTCTTCGAGTTGAGCTCGATCGAGCGTGGTTTTGAGAGGCATATCGAAGGGATGGCGGGTCAGAATGTCGTTCTGCTGGTCAAGACCGAGGGTTCGATGGACTTGCAGCTCTTTCTCAAGCTCTGTCGCATGGCGCAGGATGCCGGTTTCGTCCAAGTGCAGATCGCGGGTGAACATGTGCCCGATGCAAGTTCGATCATGCCTTCGAATGCGGGGGTTGAGAACGCATCGAGTGATGGTTTTCTTTCTGTGATGTGATGCCTGCGGAGCTCCAGTCGAAGCGCAAATTACTGTCCTCGGAGAAGATGCTGTCGCCTCTGTTCCGCAGCGCATTGATATTCGGAATTTGCGTGCATCTGGTCGGTTTTCTGGTCTTTCGGGTGATTTCGACTCCCTTGCCGACGCGTAAGGACACGCCAGCCTTCGTGCAATACGTCTCGCCAGAGACGCTGCAGTTGGGGGCCGAGCTTGATGAGCAGGCCGCGCTCTTCGACTCCGCACCGCTCTTCGTGCCGGGAGAGTGGAACGCCGCACACAACCTGAAGCCGCCCTCGCTCGAGCGCGCGCTGTTGCGTTTTCCAGCCTACGAGCCGGAAATCAGTTTTTCCTCCGCGTTGCTGCCGGATCGTTTGCCCTTCGGGCAGAATTACGACGTGGCGGCACCCATCGATTTGCTGGCTTGGCGCTATTGGGATTTGTTTCGTGGTTTCGCCAGCCCAACCACGGCCCCCGTGGAGCTCGAAGCAACCGGGGTTTTTGCCGAGGTGCGCACACTCAGCGGCGAGGTAATCCGGAGCCAGCCGGTGGAGATCGATTTTTTGTCGATGCAGGCCGTCCAGCCCGCTACCTATTATTTGCGAGTCGAGGCCGGTGGTCGGGCGGTCGGACGCCCGACGCTCTCTGCTAGCTCCGGCGATGCGGCCTTTGATGCCGCCGCCTACAACTGGTTGACGGAATCCGGATTTTCGGCTGGCCTGCCCGCCGGGTTTTTGGAAATTTCTGTCTATCCGTAGCCATCTATTTGATAGTCATGTATGAATCCAATCACAACGAAGACGCCGCCATTCTAGAGCAGTTGGAAGCTTTGACGCAGTCGTGGACGCAGCGCCCGTCGTGGGACGCCTATTTCATGGCGACTGCCCTCCTGATGGCTTCGCGTTCGAGTTGCGAGCGGCTGAATGTGGGCTGCGTTATCGTCTCCGGCGGCTCGCAGAAAAACCGCATCGTCGCGGCTGGCTATAATGGATTTCTCCCGGGCGCGCCGCACACCTCACGAGTGCGCGATGGCCATGAACAGGCCACCGTACATGCCGAGCAAAATGCGATTAGCGATGCCGCCCGGCGCGGGGTGTCACTCGAAGGCGCTACGATTTACATCACGCACTTTCCTTGTATCAACTGTGCGAAGATTTTAGCCGCGGCAGGGATCGCGAACATCAAATATCATCGCGACTACCGGAATGATCATCTGGTTAAGGACATTCTCAGCGAGAGCGGGGTGCACTTGGAGCAACTGTAAGGGAAGTTTTTTTCAATGCGCTTAAACCGTGGAGTTCGTTTCAGCGAAGTGCGTGGCCCACATGCTGGCACCTTGTTGCTCGCGCACCCAAGTCTCTTGGATCCGAATTTCAGGCGGAGTGTCATCCTGCTCTCGGCCTACTCAGAAGAGGAAGGCTCGATCGGCGTCGTTGTGAATCGCCCGCTCGGGCAGACGCTGGGCGAATACGACCCGGAACTGGGCCAATCACCTCTCGCTCATGTGCCGCTCTATACGGGTGGCCCCGTGGCAAGGGAGCAACTCATCCTCGTCGCCTGGAAGTGGTCGGCCGAGGAGGGCACCTTTAAGCTCTACTTCGGGATCGATGGCGAGAAGGCGCAGCGCATCCTCGAGGAGGATCCGGAGTTTCAGTTACGCGGCTTCCTCGGTCACGCTGGCTGGAGCGAAGGGCAACTCGATGCCGAGCTGGAACAGGGCTCCTGGGTGCTGTCTGGAAGCCTGCCTGCTTTGAAGAGCGAGCCCGAGGCGATCGACTGGCACGAGCTGCTCTGTCACGAACGCCCCGAACTGCGCCTGCTCGCTGATGCCCCGGACGATCCCTCTCTGAATTAGTCGATAAAATATTTCCGCCTTTGCCATTGACAGGGGGAGGCTCGGACCCTTTTTTCTCCCATTCTTTAATTTTTCGCCATGAAAGTCGTCTCATCACTCAAATCTCTCAAAGACCGTCACCCCGACTGCCAAGTTGTCCGTCGTAAGGGCCGTGTCTACGTAATCTGCAAGTCCAACCCGCGCTTCAAAGCACGTCAGGGCTAGTTTAACTAACTGCGGCACTCCGCATAAACTTTATTAGAAGGCATATCACTGTGAAAGCGGATCTCCATCCTAAGCTCAATCCTGTCGCTTTTGTCGACGTCTCCACTGGTCACAAGTTCCTGACTCGCTCTACCATGCGTGGCGGCAAGACGGAAACCATCGACGGCGTTGATCACCAAGTCGTGATCTGCGATATCACCGCCGATTCACACCCTGCCTTTACCGGCGAGAAGCGCTTCGTTGATACCGCCGGCCGCGTCGAGAAGTTCCAAAACAAGTTCAGCCGCCGCCGCTAGTCGCGCGACCGAGCCAAACCGTTACAAACCCTTTCAAAAGCCTCGACCGAATGGTCGGGGCTTTTTGATGTCATCTCTGTGCCAGGCCATAGAGCAGCCCCGCCACAATGACGCCCGGCGGCAGCACCCAGAGGTAGCCGCGTCCGAAACGGCCAATCCGCTGCAGCCAAAAGAGCAGCGCGAAATACATGCCTAGTCCGGCGTAGGCGATCCATTGGGGAAAGCCCTCGCAATGGATCATCATGCCGGGTAGCGCTGCGCTCCAAGCCACGAGGCTATCCATGGCATGGATGCTCATCCAGGCTGCGTGATTGATGAACCCGGCGACACTCTCCAGGCCGAGGGTGGCGACCGAGAGCGAGATCACCCCCGCGCTAATGGCGAGCGCGGCGAGATTGACCAATGCCATGTTCAGGAAAACGGCCCCCGGCGAGAGGTAGCCAAAGAAGGCCGCGCTGAGTAGCGCACTGGCCAGCCATGCCGACAAGCTGATCGCCAGCAGCAAGAGCAGGCTATCTTGCAACCAGGCATAGAAATGCTGCGAGGCTGCCCAATTGGCTTTGGGCAGATAGCGGAAGGGTGCCAGTCGCGCGGAGGCGGCTGTATAGAGGGGGAGGCCGAGCAGTAGGATGCTGAGCACCACCGTATAGGACAGTTGAAATCCAAGGCTCCATAGTTGGTCGGGTTTGAAAATGAGCACACCTACGGCCGAAGCAGCCAAGGCTGCCAGTGGTGAACGCTGCCGCGTAAAGGCAAAACTCGCCCAGAAAAACAGCGCCATGAGGAAGGCACGCACCGCTGAAGGCGACGCGCCCGTGATCTCTACATACAGGTAGAGCAGGGGCAGTCCGATAAAGGGGCTCAGTTTGCGCGGCACCCGGACAAGAATGAGGAATTGTGCCATGACTGTCGCGATCACCCCGATGTGCAGGCCACTGATCGCGAAAAAGTGCATCGTCCCCGTCATCCGGAAGCGCTCGGTCTGCGCCTCGCTCAGCTCCGTTTTTTGCCCGAGTAGCATGGCGATGTAAATGCTCTCGAGCGAACCATCCTCCGGCGCTCCCAAACGGAGGTGGCTCTGGAAGCGCTCGTTCATTCGCTGGCAGAAGCGGTCAAAGCGCGAGGGGAGGCGCAGCTGCTCGAGCGCACTGGTGCGCTCGAATTGATAATGGATGCCCGTATCTTTTAAATAGCCCTCGAAGCCATCGGGGTCTACATTGTGCGGGATTGGTTTGAGCAGGCCGGTGGCTTGGTATTCACTACCGCGAAGCACGTTAAAGGCTTCGGCATCGGGCAGTTTCAATCGGAAAAAGATGCGGTCGCCGGATTTCAATCGGCTGGTGGGTGTGGCTTCGATGACCCGGGCGATGCCGGTGGCTTTACTGTAATCGTTGTGTGCTTGCATGACGCGCTCCACCTCGAAGTGCAGTCTTGCCTCGCGGATGGGACGCTCGAGTTGCGTGGTCTCCGGCTGGCGCGGCAATCGCAGGCTGCCATAGGCCCAGAAAGCGAGGGCGCCCGCCGCCAGAAAGCTCAGGAGCCAGAGCCCGTCACGCGGACGCGAGAGCCGCCAACTTAAGGCAGCCAGCAGCAGTGCTATGGCCAGAGCCAGACCAATTGGCGCCGTCACTGCGCGAGCCGCACAGAGCCCTGCGATCAAGACCAGGAGCAGATAAAGCGCAGGTGCTCGGGTCGGCATATGTGAGCGGTTTAACATGGGATCATTGCCTACAGACCTGCTTTGATTTGTTCGCACTTGCAAGGCTCCAACTCAGAAACGAAGCTTGCCCTATGTCTACCGATGGAAATCAGGCCGAAATCTTCGCGGAGAGCGATCGTGGCGGCAACACCGCGGCGCACCGCCCGCTGGCCGTGCGCATGCGTCCGCGCAGCCTCGAGGAGGTTGTCGGGCAAGACCACATCGTGGGCGAAGGTTGCCTGCTGCCTCGACTTATTCAGACGGACAACTTCGGCAGCCTCATTTTCTACGGCCCGCCCGGTTGCGGAAAGACCTCCCTGTCCGAGGTCATTGCAGCGGAGACTCAGAGCAAATGTGTGCGGATCAATGCCGTGCTTTCCAACGTGGCCGAGTTGCGGGACATACTCCGCCTCGCTCGCTACGAGGCGGATAAGAACACCATTCTGTTTATCGACGAGATCCACCGCTTCAATAAATCACAGCAGGATCTCCTCCTGCCTGATGTGGAAGCGGGCAATATTCGCCTGATTGGTGCCACTACCCACAACCCTGGCTTCTACGTCAACCCGCCGCTGCTGAGCCGTAGCCATCTCTTCCGCCTGGAGCCAGTCCATACGGACGCCATCACCGGCCTCCTTGCCCGCGCCTTGGCTGATACCGAACGCGGTCTCGGGAGCCACCGCTGCACCGCTGATGAGCCGGTCTTTCGCGCGGTCGCTGATTTTTCAGGAGGCGATCTCCGCCGTGCGCTCAACGCCCTGGAGACACTCGTCCTCAGTCAGCCGGTGGGTGCGCATCTCGATGTAGACACCGTCGAGGTCTTCGCACGCGAGCGCCAGATCCGCTATGATCGCGACGAGGACGAGCACTACGACCACGCCTCCGCCATGATCAAGAGCATACGTGGCTCCGACCCCGACGCAGCGCTCTACTGGACCTTTAAGATGCTCGAAGGGGGCGAAGATCCCCGCTACATCGCCCGCCGTCTGACGATCCTCGCCTCAGAGGACGTCGGTCTGGCTAATTCCCACGCGTTGACCGTCGCCGTGGCTGCTTTCGAGGCCTGTGAGAAGGTCGGCCTGCCGGAGTGCGAGTACGCCATCGCTCACGCCGTCCTCTATTTGGCGACCTCACCGAAGAGTAATTCTGTCACACGTGCCATGGCTGCCGTGAAGAAAAGTCTCCGCGAGCAGCCCGTGCAAGCCGTACCGCTCTGGCTTCGCGACGCTCATACAAAAACAAATAAAGCCCTCGGGCATGGTGCGGACTACCGCTATAGCCACGACTATCCGCAGGGAATATCGGGGCAGGAATACATGCTGGAGCCCATTGAATTCTACCAGCCAGGGCAAGCTGGCGCAGAAGCTGCAACCGCGCAACGCATGGCGCAGCTGAAAAAGCTCAAATCCGAAAAATCTTAAATTATGCAATTCAAACAAATTTTCAAAAGCTGGCTGCTGATCGCGCTGGGCGTGCTGATCGCCTCTAATGTGTTCGCTGGTATTCGCTATTCGGATACGGGGGCTCTGATTGTGGCCGTGCTATTGCTGAGTCTGTGCAATGTCTTTCTCAAGCCATTGCTCATGCTCTTTGCGCTACCTTTCATTATCCTGACTTTCGGGCTCGGAATCTGGCTGATCAATGCGCTGCTCTTCCTGCTCGTCGGCAAGCTCGTCGATGGCTTCGCCGTGGATAGCTTCGGCTACGCCCTCGCGGGCGCCTTCGTGGTCAGCTTGACCGGTGCTGCGGCCAATCTGCTCTTCGGTACAACTCGTGTTCAGGTCCGCACGACTCATAGCGGCGGCACATCGTCCAACGCGCAGTCCCGCCCGAAAAGTCACAAGCCACTCAAAGACGACGATGTGATTGATATTTGAATCGCGGAGGACGAGTGGCGAATGATGGAGGACAAATCTTCTATTCGTAGTCCATGGGCACTCGTAGCGAACTCGCGCCAGCGAGGTCCACGGGCTTTGCAGCGAACTCGCGCCAGCGAGGTCGACGGGCTTTGTAGCGAACTCGCGCCAGCGAGGTCGAGGGGCTTGCCAGCGAGGTCCACGGGCTTGCGTAGCGAACTCGACGGGCACTCGACTCAGTCTCATTCAAATCGATGTGACACGAGTCAAACGGTTACTTTTTATATATAATAAATAATTCACGAATTATTATTCATTATTTATCTTTCGTTTGTGGCGCATAGGGTGTGCGCTTGACTCTCTGCCCAACTTGTAGCTTTTAGTTCGGCATATGTCTTCCAGCACAAAATACGATCTCGTCGTCATTGGCGGTGGCCCTGCGGGCTACGCCGCAGCCATTCGCGCCGGCCAACTTGGTAAAAAAGTCGCCTGCGTAGAGCAAGAGCGCCCCGGAGGCACTTGCTTGAACTGGGGTTGTATCCCGTCCAAAGCGCTTCTTAAGAGCGCGGAGCTCTACAATAAGCTCCAGCATAGCGAAGACCTCGGCATCACCGTCAAAGGGCTTGATTACGATTTTACGAAAATCATCGGGCGCTCCCGCAACGTGGCCGACACGATGGCCAAGGGCATCGGCTTCCTCTTTAAGAAAAACAAGGTCGACCACATTATCGGCACCGGCACGGTTAACGTGCCCGGCATGGTCGAGATCACCGCTGGCAAGGACAAGGGCAAGATCCTCTCCACCGAGAAGACCCTGATCGCGACTGGCTGCAAGCCCCGCCGCTTGCCGGATCTCGAAGTCGACGGCGAGCGCGTCATGACCTCCCGCCAAGCGCTGGAGATGAAGCAGCAGCCTAAGTCCATCGTTATCGTCGGAGCAGGCGCGATCGGCGCAGAGTTCGCTTATTTCCTTAACGCCTTCGGCACCAAGGTGACTCTCGTCGAAATGCTCGATCAGATCCTCCCCGTCGAAGACCACGAGACGGCTGCCGTTGTCGAACGCTCCTTCAAGCAGAGCGGTATCGACTGCCGCGTCTCCACCGCTGTCCAGAACATCAAGGTCAACGCCAAGAGCGTGAAGATGGATCTCGTCAAGGGCGACGAGGTCGAGAGCATCACCGCGGATTCCATCCTCCTCGCCATCGGCGTTGTGGCCAATACCGAGGGGCTCCTGTCCCCTCGTGTGAAGCTCGAGCTTGACCGCGGCTACATCAAGGTGGACGACTATTACGAATCTTCTACCAAGGGAATCTTCGCTGCCGGGGATATCATTGGCCCGCCCTGGCTCGCCCACGTCGCCACATTCGAAGCCATCCAGGCAGTCAATGGGATGTTTGGCCACGGTAAACCCGAGCGGGTCAAAAACGTTCCCGGCTGCACTTATTGCCTGCCGCAAGTCGCTTCTATCGGTAAGACTGAAAAGACGCTGAAGGAAGAGGGTATCGACTACAAGGTCGGCAAGTTTCCCTTCCAAGCCTCAGGCAAGGCCGTGGCCTCCAACCAACCGGAGGGCTTCGTCAAAATGCTCGTCGATCCAAAATACGGAGAGATCCTCGGCGCACATATCGTTGGCTCCGACGCCACCGAGATGATCGCCGAATACGGCCTCGGCATGAAGCTCGAAGCGACCGCGGAAGATATCCACAACACCATCCACGCGCACCCCACACTCAGTGAGGCCGTGATGGAAGCCGCCGCCTCCGTCTTCGGGGAGGCGATCCATATTTAGCGAGATGCGGGTTCCGGGCGGTAACGCCCGCCCTTTTTCGTCGCGCAAGGGTGTAATCGGAAAAGTTGTCACTGCGCCCTTTGTAGCGAACTCGCGCCAGCGAGGTCGATGTACCATTGCCTTGGCTGTCCCTACGTCGACACGACTAGCGTCGCGTGGCTACATATCCCCGTGTTCTGTTTCTGACAACAAATCTGATTACACCCGTCGCGCAACGCTTTCCCGGCCTGAGCTTGACCAAGGCAGCGAGCCTTACGAGGGGACGCTACCTATCCCCACCCGCGCTCGCGCTTCTTGACACTGCTTGCTGCCTGCTTCAAAGCGCCGGCAGACTTCGGGGCGGGTCGCATAGATCCGGCAGAGCTGGTCTTCTTTCAAGAACGCGCAGCTTTCGAGGAAGGGCAGGGGATGTAGCTGGTAGGCCTTGTCCACGGTCGCGAGATGCGGCTCCAGCTGACGGCCTTCTTGCCGGATGGCGGGTGCGCGCGCCGCGTCCGCCTCACTCGCGAAAATCGGGAAGCAGCGGCAGCAGGCGCCACAGTTTTCGCAATCGTAGTGTTCACGGGTCATTCGCCAATCCAAACCAAATCTCCCTCTTTGATGCGATCGAAAAGTGTGATCACCTCCCGATTCAGCATCTCCACGCAGCCGCCGCTGAAGGGCTGGCCGATCCGGTCCTCGTGGTTGGTGCCGTGAATGTAGATGTAGCGTGCATAAGAGTCGCAGCCCGCGCCGCTATTCTTGCCAGTTTCGAGTCCGCGTAGGCGAAGGATGCGACTGGTAATCAAATTCCGAGCCGCATCTTCGGGGCTGACTTCGCTATAGAGTTGCCCCGTCGCCACACGCCCCTTGAAGACCATGCCTTCGGCCTCGCTGTCCCCTATGCGGTCGGCGATGGCGTGTAGCCCTTTGGGTGTCCCGTAGGAATCCGCCAGGCAGGAGGGCGGGTTCTTCGAAGTGGAAATCGTAAATATCCCGACGACCTTGTCATTTTCAATGAGAGCCATTTGTTGAGCGGCTATCGAAATGATCAGCCGTCGATCCGTCGGGGTGATTGACAAGGCTGCGCAGCTTTGATTTACACGCGCGTTTTCCTCTAAAAAATCAAATGGCATATAATGTAGGTATCCTCGGAGCGACCGGTGCGGTCGGTCAAGAAATCATTCGTCTCCTCCACGAGCGTGACTTTCCCATTGCGGAACTTCGTTTGCTGGCATCCGCCCGTTCAGCGGGCAAGACCCAGTCATTCGGCGACCAATCATGGACAATTCAGGAAGCCACACCTGAGGGCTTCGCTGGCCTCGACGTCTGCATCTTCAGCGCCGGTGGCGACCAGTCGCAGCGCTTTGCGCAGGCAGCGGTCGAGCGTGGCTGCGTCGTGATCGATAATAGCTCGGCCTTCCGCCAAGATCCCGATGTGCCACTCGTCATTCCCGAGATCAATCCCGACGCAGTCGACGACCATAAGGGCATCCTCGCTAATCCCAATTGCTCCACTGCGATTTCGCTCATGGGCCTCTACCCGCTGCACAAGGCTTTCGGACTAAAGTCTTTCATTGCCTCCACCTATCAAGCTGTTTCCGGCAGCGGTGCCTGGGGCATCGTCGAACTGGAGCAACAAGCCCGCGCCTGGGCGGAGGGTGGTGAAATGAAGAAAGAGGTCTACCCATACCAGATCGCCTTCAACCTCATCCCCCACGTCGATAAGTTTCTCGACGACGGCTACACCAAGGAAGAGATGAAGATGCTCCACGAAGGTCGCAAGATCATGGGGATCGACGACCTCCGCGTGACCTGCACCTGCGTGCGCGTGCCCGTCTTTCGCGCCCACTCTATTTCCATCAGTGCCGAATTTGAAAAGCCAGTCAGCGTCGAAGCCGCCCGCGAAGCGGTCAAGGCCTTCGAGGGAGCCGAGCTTGTCGACAATCCCGCGAACGCGGAATACCCGATGCCGCTCAACTACTCCGAGGTCGTGCCCTGCGGCGTCGGCCGCATCCGCAAGGACAGCGTCTTCGAAAACGGCCTCGCCCTCTGGGTCACCGGTGACCAGCTCTGGAAAGGCGCCGCCCTCAACGCCATCCAGATCGCCGAGCTACTGCATGCTAAAGGCAAGCTTTAGGAGAGTGGGGAGTGGAGAGTGGGGAGTGGGGAGTGGAGAGTGGGGAGTGGAGAGTGGTCGTTTTTTCAGGAGATTGATATTTTCTCTAAGTCTTAAGCCTTAAACCATGCCGAATTTTCAGGAACTCCACACTTTAGTCGATTTTGGGATGTGCATCGTGCTCTGGCTCGTGCAACTGATCATTTATCCAAGCTTCCTTCGCATCGCGGATAGCCAACTCCAGGCCTGGCACAAGGCCTACACCTTTCGCGTCTCCTTCGTCATCATGCCGCTGATGCTGGTGCAGTTGGCTTTATCTGCGCGCGCGGTATCTGTGGACGCCGGTTGGCTGGACTGGCTCGTGCTCGGCCTCGTGCTCCTCTGCTGGGGACTCACTTTTTTCATCTCTGTGCCGCTCCACCAGAAAATCAACCAGGGCGACGGCAGCACAGCTATCCGTCAACGACTCATCCGGACCAACTGGCCGCGGACGATGGTTTGGACAGCCATTTTCTTGATCGGCATCTTTTAAGAACCAAAAACATTCGACGCGCTCCACAAAACACTTTTTCTACCATTCTCCTTACCGGGCCTGTAGCTCAGCGGTTAGTTCCGAGGAGCAAAGCGACGACAACCATTACTTACAGTAATGCCTTGGGGGACAAAGTCCCCTGCGATTTAGTTCGACGCGCTCCACAAAACACTTTTTCTACCATTCTCCTTACCGGGCCTGTAGCTCAGCGGTTAGAGCAGGGGACTCATAATCCCTTGGTCGTGGGTTCGAACCCCACCGGGCCCACCATTCCGAAGGAATGCTATTTACGAGCGAAGCGAGATAGGGGTGAGAACCCACGAAGTGGGTTTGACGAAGCGTAGCGAAGATGGGACAGCGCTTGCGCTGGTCGCGAAGCGATGCCGAGGGCACCAACCCCACCGGGCCCACCATTCCGAAGGAATGCTATTTACGAGCGAAGCGAGATAGGGGTGAGAATCCACGAAGTGGGTTTGACGAAGCGTAGCGAAGATGGGACAGCGCTTTCGCTGGTCGCGAAGCGATGCCGAGGGCACCAACCCCACCGGGAGTAATTTTTAGGGGACTCAAAAAGGGTCAGTCCAATTTATCATGTTTATCTTGAAGTAGCACCTCGGGGACTCAAAAAGGGTCAGTCCAATTTATCATGTTTATCTTGAAGTAGCACCTCAACTTTATTTGGCTATTCGTAAAATCTTGTGAAGGAAGCGGGATAGATGTTCAAGACAGAGATGACATCTCAAGAAGAACACTACGAGCAGCTGTTGGGTTTGAGCGGG
>JGI20154J14316_10001257_pt1 | contig 22544 bp, 21 predicted proteins | sample COG_04_FD_14316 | JGI IMG/M metagenome (IMG submission 14316)
CTATGCCACTTCTGAGCCGGAAGAGGCGCTGCTGCTGGGCGGAGAGACGGCGCTGATTTCTGATGGGCGGGTGTCTCAGTTCGGCCCAACCAGCGAATTATATCACCGGCCCCATGATTTCACATCGGCAAATGTATTCTCTGATCCGCCAATCAATGCCGCTCAGATCACAAAAAATGGAACAACCGCGCATTTGAACTCTGAGACCAGTTGGGAATTGTCGGGGGACGCAGCAGCGCTGCGCGATGGGATCTATCAAGTCGCGGTCCGGCCCAATCATGTTGCGCCAGTGAAAACTCAAACAGCCTGTGTGCCGCTGACAGGCACTGTGTTGGTGACTGAACTCAGCGGGTCGGACAGCAGCGCGCATTTCTCAATAGGCAAAGACGTTTGGGTGTCATTGGCGCATGGCGTTCATAGTTACGAAATCGGCGCAGTACATCCCTTTTATCTTGACCCGACAAAGTGCTTTTACTTTGCTGCTGACGGTCAACGTGTGGCGTAAGTAGAGCATCAGATATGGCAAGAATAACCCTCTCTCAATTGCGGCACAGCTATCTGCCTAACCCGAAAGGGCCGGATGATTACGTGCTGAAGGACATTGATCTCGATTGGCATGATGGCGGTGCTTACGCGCTGCTTGGGCCGTCGGGTTGTGGTAAATCCACCCTGTTAAACATTATCTCGGGCTTGTTGGCGCCTTCTGAGGGCCGTATTTTATTTGACGGAAAAGATGTTACTGATTTGCCGCCAGAGCAGCGGAATATTGCCCAGGTATTTCAGTTTCCAGTCATTTACGACACCATGACCGTCTATAATAATCTGGCCTTTCCGCTGCGTAACCGCGGTGTTGATGAAGCGGTGGTCAAAGATCGGGTGACCAAAATTGCTGAAATGCTTGATGTCACTGAGATGCTGCAGAAACCTGCGGCGGGCTTGTCGCCCGACAATAAGCAAAAAATTTCTATGGGGCGCGGTCTGGTGCGCGATGACGTCAATGTCGTGATGTTCGACGAACCTTTAACGGTGATCGATCCACATCTTAAATGGACGTTGCGCTCGAAGTTGAAAGAACTGCATCAAAAAGTGCGTGCCACGATGATCTATGTCACCCATGATCAGACCGAAGCGTTGACCTTTGCGGATCAAGTCGTTGTCATGGAGGATGGACAGATTGTTCAGATTGGCACTCCGGTTGAGCTTTTTGAACGCCCCACCCATACGTTTGTCGGCCATTTTATCGGCTCGCCGGGGATGAATATTTTGCCGTGTAACGTACAGAACGGTCAGGCGCTGTTTGAAGGTCACACCGTAGTTTTGGAAGGCCCGATTGAGGCTGGAACTGTGGATCAGGGCGCGGGGTTAACCCAGATCGGCATCCGGCCTGAATTTATCACATTTGGCGCGACTGGTGTGCCGGCAACTGTGCGAAAGGTGGCAGATATTGGCCGTCACAGCGTGGTTGATACCGTAGTGGGAGAGACCTTGATCAAAGTGATTGTGGAAGGTGCTGCACCGGTGCAGGGCGCGGCGACCCATTTGCGCTTTGACCCCAGCAAGACCCGGCTTTATCGCGATGGCTGGATCGCCACCCAAGCGTTGGAGGCCGCAGAATGAAAAAAACCTATCAAAAAGCTTGGTTTTTGGTGCTGCCAGTATTGTTGCTTGTGGCGTTCAACGCGCTGATACCAATGATGACCGTGGTGAATTATTCGGTGCAGGAAACCTTTGGAAACAATCTGTTTTTCTGGGAGGGCTTGGGCTGGTTCGAAAAGCTGCTGAATTCGGATCGGTTCCACGCCGCCTTGGGACGGCAGTTTATGTTCACAGGGTTGATCCTTGTGATAGAGGTGCCGCTGGGAATTGCCATCGCGCTGGCGATGCCGCGCCAAGGCATTTGGGTGCCGTTTTTTCTGGTCACTATGGCGCTGCCGATGCTGATTCCTTGGAATGTGGTTGGTGCGATGTGGAATATCTTTACCCTGCCTGACATCGGCTTGCTTGGGTATTTTATGAACCATACGCTGGGCATTGATTATAATATGACCCAGGACCCGTTTGCTGCTTGGGCGACGATTATCACCATGGATGTCTGGCACTGGACATCGCTGGTGGTTTTGCTCAGCTATGCAGGTCTGGTGTCGATCCCGGATGCCTATTATCAGGCCGCCAAAATTGATGGTGCAAGCAAATGGGCCGTGTTTCGATACATTCAACTGCCTAAAATGAAACAGGTGTTGACCATCGCCATTTTGCTGCGGTTCATGGACAGTTTTAATATCTATACCGAGATATTCGTCCTGACCGGTGGTGGGCCCGGAAATTCAACGACCTTGCTGTCGATCGATCTTGTGAAAATCGCGCTTGGTCAGTTTGACTTGGGTCCGGCTGCGGCGATGTCGTTGATCTATTTTGCAATCACGCTTTTGATCTCTTGGTTGTTCTACACGCTGATGACAAAGGATGATGTCAAATGACCCAGCCAAAAATGCGTTTGAGCATTCTGATCCCAATCCTTTATACGCTGTTTCTCATGCTGCCGATCTATTGGCTGGTGGCGATGAGTTTCAAGACCACTGGCGAAATTCTATCGGGGTTCTCCCTGTTTCCACAGACTTGGACCTTTGATAACTACCGGGTGATTTTCACTGACCCCACATGGTATTGGGGGTATATCAACTCAATTATCTATGTGTCTCTGAATACGGTGATTTCGATAACAGTGGCGCTGCCTGCGGCCTATGCGTTCTCGCGTTATAGTTTTCTGGGTGACAAACATCTATTCTTTTGGCTTTTGACCAATCGGATGGCACCGGCGGCAGTGTTTGCGCTACCGTTCTTTCAGCTGTATTCGGCGGTTGAGTTGTTTGATACCCATCTGGCTGTGGCGCTGGCCCATTGTCTGTTTAATATTCCGCTCGCAGTTTGGATCCTTGAGGGGTTTATGGGGGGGGTGCCAAAGGAATTGGATGAAACCGCCGCAGTCGACGGCTATAGTTTCCCGCGCTTTTTCATGACGATATTTTTGCCTTCAATCAAGGCTGGGGTCGGGGTCGCAGCGTTTTTTTGTTTCATGTTTTCCTGGGTTGAGCTGCTTTTGGCCAAGACCTTGACTGCTGTGGCTGCAAAGCCAATTGCCGCCACAATGACAAAAACTGCCTCAAGCGCAGGTTATGAGTTGGGGCTGCTGGCGGCCGCGGGTACGCTGACCATCATTCCTGGCGCAATCGTAATTTATTTCGTGCGTAACTATATTGCCAAGGGCTTTGCCCTGGGGAGGGTATAATGCTGATTTGGATGGCGTGGACCTGGCCGACTGCGCTGGTGTTTGTCGGGATCTTCAGCGCAATTGCGGTGTTGATTGTGATTGAAATACGCAGCCCTGGCGGGGCGGAACGCAGGGGTATTCTGGGCCTGACAACCACCCGAGGCGATCGGTTATTTATCGCACTTTTGGGCAGTGTGTATATTTTTCTGGCTTGGCTTGGATTGATGGGAATGCCGCTCTGGACCCCTTTGGGGCTGAGTTTGCTTTGGGCGGTATTTTGTTTCCGCAAGGTATGAAGCTTAACCAAGGTCTGACAGAAACTACTTGGTAAAACGAAAGCTATAGTGTTTAGTTTCAAAAAGCGGTCAAAAGTGCCGCAAAATTACAGGACGACCTGATGCGACAGAAAAAGAAAAGTGAATTCCTGACCGAAGTTGAATTGGAATTCATGACAGTGCTGTGGCAAATCGGTCAGGGAACCGTGCGGGACTTGATCGCCAAACTCGCGGTAGATCGAAATCTCGCGTATACGTCGGCTGCGACGATCATGCGTATTCTGGAGCAAAAGAACTTTGTCACCAGTGTCAAAGAGGGAAAGACGTTTGTCTACACCCCGGTTCTGGCCAAGAATGCCTATCAGTCGAGGTCGTTAAAAAATCTGTCTGCAAAACTGTTTGACGATACACCTGCCTCTTTGGTGGCGCGTTTGGTGGATGATGACGGATTGTCGGAACAGGCCCTAGAGGAAATTCGAGCACTTCTTGATAGGAGGTTAAAGAATGACCCTGATTAATTACTTAATTAACGCTTATATTGATGCAAATATTTTGTTGATATGTGCTTTTAGTATCTGGTCGCTAGCGCGTTTCATTTTGGGTCGGTTTGGATTTTCACAGGCCTTTGGTTTGCAACTGAGGTTGTTGAACGGCGTGTTTTTGGCGGTTGCCGTCAGCCCGTTTTTTGGGATTGCGTTTGATATGTTGATTGAGACGGGAACTGTGTCGGAATCCTATGCGATAAGCCTGTCTGATATCGTTTTGGCGCAATACCTGAATGGCGGGTTTGCCATGCAACCCTCGCAATTGGAGTATTTTCTGGGTCTGCGCAGCGAAATGATGTCGGCGCTTGTCGGCTTTAATACCACAGGAGCGGTAATTTTGACCGGCTGCGTTGTCATTGGATTTAGCGTAGGGTCGGTCAGAATTTTACGCAGTATGATGGCGCTGAACAATATCATCAGCCGCAGCCATGCATGGCGGCAGTTCGGAAACTTGCATTTACGCCTGTCAGACACCAGCCATGTGCCGTTTTCGACCCGCAGCTTGCGCCGCCGCTATATTGTTCTGCCCTCGGCAATGTTGGGCCAGAGTGACGATTTAAAGATGGCTTTGGCGCATGAATTTCAACATCTGCGGCAAGGCGATATCGAATGGGAAATCGCCCTCGAGGCATTGCGACCGCTATTTTTCTGGAACCCGGTGTTTATTTTTTGGAAGCGGCAGGTGGATCAACTGCGTGAGCTGTCTTGCGATCAACAGGTGTTGGCGCGCAATCGCTATGATGTGAAAGCCTATTGTGAGTGCCTTTTCAGGGTCTGCCGCAACAGCCTGCGGCAGGATCCTAAACAATTGGTATTGATCTCTTCGGTGCCTTTTGCGCAGATCGAAAAGTCACTTTTTGCGGTCAATTCGGTTGCGTTTCTCAGGCGCAGAATGACGTCGGTTTTTGACGCGAATAAAGTGCCGCAAGGCCGCCGTCTCGCGGGCGTTCTGAGTGTGTTTCTCATGGGGCTTGTGATCTCGATTTCGGTGGCAATGACAAACCAAGGCGACTGGAGCCAAGACCGGCTGATGTTGTCGGCGATCGTCAATCTGGAACGTTTGCATGGGCCGACGCATTTTGGTGGCTAAAGACCCAAGATCTTGTAGACCTCAGAGTTGAAAATAACGTGGCTTAAGGTGCTAATTCCTTATTGTAAGCCGCCTGTGAGGCGTTCAAAAGATCAACAATTTTTGTTGAACATGTCTCGCGTAATTGACCTACGATCACCCGGTCCTCAAGTTTGCATTTGTTGATTTCGTTGGGGAAATCCACATCTCTATAAGATGTGAGGTCTTGTGTTATAAATTTGCTTGTTGCTGTGGCTTGACCCAGTGCCAGTTGCGACGAAACCGCAAACAGCCAGGTGATTGGGGCTAGTTTAGATATCTCTGAGGCAAGCTGTATGCAGTGTTCGTACTTTTCGTCTAAAAAGCATGCGAAGGCCGCATCCGCTTTTCGTTTATCACTATTGATCTGCCCCTGTGGCACAGGATCGATTTCTAATGCCATCAGGGTCAGTTCACAGCCCAGAGAGACGTCGTTGCCAGACTTCAATAACGCCTCGCCGTATTGTTGTAAGATGCGCGGGTCGTTCGGCACCTGTTCATAAGCCCGTTTGCCGTGCTCGACCGCAAGCTTCATATCGCCCATCGCACCGTGGACCGCGGATAAGAGGCGGTGGCATTCAAAATCGTTTGGGTCCATTTTGATCGCGGTATTAACCAACTCCATAGCGGTTGGAAACAACTCNTCTGAGGACATGTCTGAATATCCACGTGCCATCGCCTGCCCAAGTGTGCAAGCCTTCCAGGCATAGGCCTGAGCGTTTTGTGGGTCAGATTTAATAGCGGCTTCAAACATCAAGAGCGCCTCGGCGTTTGCGGTGCCGTCAAACTGGTGATGCAACTCTTTGCCGCGCAACAAAAATTCGTAAGAATTCATATTCTCTGTGGGCTTGCGTTTTGCCCGCTCAAGACTGGAGACTTCTATTTCCCCTAGAATTTGATTTACAACAGAGCGGACGATTTCATCCTGCACCTCAAAGATGTCGTCAAGCACCCTGTCAAACCGTTTACTCCAAAGAATTTCGCGGTTTTGTGCGGCCGACAGGGTGACTGAGACCCGTACTTTTTTGCCAGCAGATCGCACGCTGCCATTGATCATATAGTCGACGTTAAATTGCTGGATCAACTGCTTGATATCGGCGCCGCTTGCGCCGAAATTAATGCTCGATTGCCGCGAGATCACCGAAAGTTGGCGCACCATGGCAAGTTCAGTGGTGACATCTTCAAAGATCCCATCGGTCAAAAAGGAACTGTCTTCGTTTTTATTCAGATTGTCGAAAGGCAAAATGGCAAGACAGGGTTTGGTCTGCGGGGTGGCGTCTGGATTTGGGGCCACTGTATCAGCGCTGACAGCGGGTTCAATGCCGGCATTGGTTTCGACTGTGAACACTTCAAAATCTGACGCAATGTTCTTTAAGGTTCGGGTCCCGGCGGCTTTGGTGATCGACGCCAGCTGCGTGCTCACCTGCTCACTAACGATTCGTGAGACTAAGATTTGGCCTGGGTTGCATTGGCTTTCCAAGCGCGCTGCAATATTGACACCATTGCCATATATATTGTCTTGTTCGACGATAACATCGCCGCTGTGAATCCCCACCCGCCATTCCAGTGCGATAAACGTATCTGCGTCGGAGGTGGTTTTGTTGCGGTCATAGAGCGCGTTTTGGAAGTTTACGGCCGCATTTACACAGTTGATAGGTCCCGCGAATTCGGCAAGAACAGAATCGCCCGCTGTATGAAAAATTCGGCCACCCTGTTCGTGTATCACCGCGTCAATGATGCTTCGGCAGGTTTTCAGGCTGGCTAAAGTGCCTTCCTCATCATCGCTCATATGTCTGCTAAAGCCTACGCAGTCAGTTGCTAGAATGCATGCAAATTTTCGCTTTATGTCACTCATGATGTACCCAAATCATCTATTTTTATAGATTTACCACTAACAAATGGAAACTTTGGAGCATAGTTTTCATTCGATAGTACTGGGCTGTCTTTAGTATTCCTCAGGGACGGCGCGGGGTGTCGTGCTGCCAATCAAGAAAATGCTGTCGTTTAATTGAGACTTGGTAAATGGATAGCGCCATTTTCATACATGCTGCGGCTATGGAAGCAGCCTGCTTACCTTGTGCATATTGTTTGCACTATGAGTTCAGTTCAAAGATCTGCCCTGTGAGACATGTGATCCAACCAGAGAGGGCGCTGTTACTTTCTGAAGCTGTCGAGACTAACGACCTCAGCGGCAGGGGCTTTTTCTTCTGCGTCATCATCAGACAGTTCTAGCTTGCCCAAAAGGCTGTCGTCTGGTCCAACGGGTTCTGCTGTCTCATCGCTTTGGTTTTCAAACTTCAGTCCAAATTCCACGGATGGATCCACAAAAGTTTTTAACGCTCCGTAAGGAATATAAAGCGGGGCAGGGGTATCGCCAAAATTCAGCGTTACATAAAAGCCATTTTCGGTCACATCCAGTCCGTCATACCAATGTTGCATAACCACGGTCATTTCATTTGGATACCGTTCTGTGAGCCAACCGGGAATTTCAACTTCTGGATGCTCAGTGTCGAACGTGATGAAAAAATGGTGGTCCCCTGGCAGGCCATTGTCTTTGACACCATGCAAAACCTGTTTGATCAGGTCGCGCATGGCCTGATGCATCAGGTTGCCATAGTCGATGTTCTCACTCATTTTGATCCCATTTCCGTTTCTTTGATATCATACGGCATTCGCGAAAAAACAAAAGCCCAGATGCGGCAAATTTTAGGTCAAATTTATTATTTCGGTTGCAATTCCCAGTATAGCCATTCCGCATAAGGTGCGTGCCATTCCAGCGTTGAGACGTAACAATGCCCAAGCAGCAACAGCCGTGAGTGCAAGGCTTAAAGGAGCGAAGCTTTCCAAAGAAGGCGTTAAAACCTGCACCGGCCCAAAGCTGTGCAAGTCTGTTTGAGTAAACCAAAGATGCATGGCAAACCAAAGTGATAAATTGAGAATTACCCCGACGATTGCGGCTGTTACACCCGACAGTGCCGCCGTTAGTTTAGGCTTGCGGCTTAATTTGTCAAAATAGGGTCCGAAGGTAAAAACCCACAAAAAGCACGGGATGAAAGTCATCCAGAGCGCAATCCCGCCGGCGGCAAAAGCAAGTCCGAGGCTGCCCGCTTGAAATCCGGCCTGCATGGCGACGAACTGGGTAACCAAAATCAATGGTCCCGGTGTGGTTTCGGCCAATCCCAGCGCGTCGATCATTTGGGCCGTTGTCAGCCATTGAAAATCGGTCACAACGGTTTGGGTCATATAGGCCAACACTGCATAGGCTCCGCCAAATGTTACCAAAGCCAAAGTGCTGAAAAACAATCCAATCGCGGTTAAAAATTCATTTCCTGACAGATAAAGCGCAAGCAGCGGAAGTGCCCATAGTCCGCCCCAAATCAGCACGGTGCGCAGGGTTTGGGGCGTGGCGACGGCCGCATCGGGGTGCGTATCTGCGGTCGAGGCCGCGTGACGACTCGGTGCGGCAAAGACAAAGCCGGCAAGCGCCGCTGCGGCGATGACAGCCGGGAACGGGACGTCCAGCGAGTAGATGCTCATAAAAGCCAATGCGGCGACGGCAATTTCAAACCGGCTGCGCAGGGCTTTGCGGCTTAGCTTAAGAAGGGCTTGCGCCACGATCACTACCACAGCAGCTTTGACGCCCAAGAACGCTGATTGAACCAATGGCATAGTGCCGAAATAGGCGTAGATCACGGCCAAAGCGGTGATCACGCAAGCGCCGGGCAACACAAACAGGCCTCCTGCGATCACCCCGCCCGCAACCCCGCGCAATCGCCAGCCGCTAAAGGTCGCCAGTTGCATCGCCTCGGGCCCCGGGAGTAACATGCAAAATGACAACGCGCTGAGAAACCGCTGTTCGCTGATCCAGGCGCGCTCCTCGACAAGCTCTTTATGCATCAGGGCGATTTGTGCTGCAGGGCCGCCAAACGATAGCATCCCAATTCTGCCAAACACCCGAATAAAGTCGGAAATAGAAACTGGGGTCATGCTCTGGCTCCTTTTACCTTGGCCAATCATAGGTTTCGTTAACCCCGTCTCGGGCCCATAGATATAACATATCGTACAGGGTCATCCCTGCAGCCAGTTGAGTGTTGTCGTTGCGATACAGTTTTGACAACCCGATAGAGAGCGCCAGCAGCCCAGCGGCTTGTGGTATTGTCTCGATCTGGTTGGTATCGGCGGCCCGGATGACGCGCGCCATGCGGGTCAAGGCCTCTGTGCAGCTCAAAGCGTTCTAGCATCACCTCAAAGGTACAAAGTGGGCCTTCATGGGTGATCTCACCCTGTTCGATACCAAAGGAAATAGCGTCAAACGTATCGGCAACTGCCAAAACCTCTGACGGTGGTACAAACAGAATGTGCGCGTCGGGGTCGATAAACCTGCGCAGTAGCCAAGGGCAGGCAATACGGTCAATTTTTGGGCGGTGTCGTGTAACCCAAAGCCCCGCTTGCCGGTGCTTTTCTGGCAGGGCTTGGAGGCTGACAAGGGGCAGGCCCTGTTCATGCCAAGCGCAAAATCCGCCGCTCAAGACTTCTTCAGGCACCCCTTGCGCGCGCAAAACGGCTGCTGTCCCATTGGAAATTTTGTGTCCTTGTTGACACACGACGACTGTTTTGGCGGTGGGTGTATCCTGTGGCTTATCCTGTAGTGTGTTCAGAACTGTTTGATGTAAGATGCGCCGCGAAGACGGTATCAGCGCCGTATCACGCGCGTAATCTTCTGCAAGGCGGGTGTCGATGATCCTAGGGGCATTTGGGGTGCCAATTTTTTTGAACAATTGGGCACAGGACATCCCGGTAAATGAGGACATGATTCACCCTTTCTGAAAAATGTCAGCGGATGCGTGGATTTGGCTTTGGCCTCACGGGATGAACGTAAACACCATGCTGGTTTGTATTCATCGTGAGTGGAGAAGGTCAAGGCTTTGATTTTGCCAATCAGCGCACCTTATCCCAAAGCGCGGTCTCTGCTTGGGTTTGCCTGATATCGGCCATAAGCGCGAAATCGGGGGCTATCTTGGACTACAAAGCTAAGGAACCGGATATCAATCTTTGCCATGCGTGTCGAAAAAACGCAGCGGCCTTAGTGGTAAGGCCAGATAAGTTCGAGCGCACGCAGCAGGATTTTACGCGATTTTGCGCATTATCTTGCCATTTTTCCAGAAATATAACACATTGGCGTGAGGTTTGCATTCTTGCGATACAGGCTGGAATTGGTTCGTATTGCAGCACCCTTTAAGATTTATGTGCAGCTTAAATCTCATGCGTGCCGGGTGTTGTTCGGGTTAAAGACCTGGCAATCGGCGTTACCATCGCCATAAGGAATGAGGCGCCTATCATGCAGCAGTATATTTTCGCATTGGTCGTCGTTTTGGCGGGTGTTCTGGGGTTGACGGGCTGTTCTGAGCGTGAACAGGCAACAGATGGCCCAATCTATGTTCTGCCGACCCTTCACTGGGCTGCGCAATTCAGTGTTTTGCCTGCAATTGAGAAAATTATAGCCTCTGGAATTGATGTCGATGTCCGCAATAGCGCCGAACAGACACCTCTGCATCTGGCGGCGCGTTTTGGGAACGCCAAAACCGTGGCCGCACTGCTTTCGGCCGGTGCGGATATCAACGCAAAAGACCAAGACGGCATAACGCCGTTGCAAGTGACTTTGCGGTTTGGAAAAGAGGCGAAATTCAAAACTCTGATGGCGGCGGGGGCCAATGTGAACCTGCGTGATGATAGCGGGCAGACACCGCTGCATCTTGCGGTGATCTTTGACCGGTATGCCATGCTGGACAGATTGTTGAAATCACGCGCAAAAGTACATGCTCGCAATGCAGATTCAGACATGGCGTTACATTTGGCAATTAAGAGAAATTCGGCGAAAGCGGTCAAAAGATTGTTGGCCGCAGGTGCTGATGCCAATGCCAAGGGAGCGGGGGGCGTAACGCCACTGTCTCTGGCAATTCAGTATTCGACGGCTGATGTCATGGCACGGTTACTTGGCGCGCGGGCGAAAGTGAATGCCACGGATAAAAAGGGCCAGTCGGCGTTATATCTTGCTGCAGGGATGGCGCAGGATAAAGCTCTGTTGTTGTTAAAACGGGGGGCGGCGATCAACATGCGTACGAAAGCCGGGTTTACGCCACTTTTGAATGCCACGCGCACCGGCCATTTGGGAAACATGGAGCTGTTAATTTCCAAAGGTGCCAAGGTGAATACGTCAAACAAATATGGTGTGACCCCGCTGCATTGGGCCGCTGGGTTTGGCAAATCTGCCGCCGTTATGCTGTTGCTGGATGCCAAGGCAAATGTGAAGGCAAAAGATGAGAATGGGCGAACCCCGTTTGCATGGGCTAAATTGATGGGTAATCTTGAGGGCAGCAAGGGATACTGGGCTCTCAATCGCGCTCAATATAAATAAAGCCAAAAGGAACGACCCCGTGGGAAACTCAGATGGCACTGTTTGATGTTTCATTTTGATCTGAAATTGTGAATGAGTTATACGAGACCGTACCAGTGACATAGGTCAAAAAACAAACAGGAAGATAGATATGCCAAAAGTGCTTCAAGTGGTAATATACACGTCGGTATCTGATGAGGCTAAACTTGCGGATTATGCCGTCCTTGCCGGGCCTGCAATGATGGCGAAAGGGGCGCGATTTTTAGCGCGGGGCCTGCCGATTGCGGTTCGTGAGGCTGGTCAGAAGACCCGCACTGTGGTGATCGAATGGCCCAGCATGGAGGCTGCGGATGCAGGTTATAACAGCGACGAGTACCAAGCGGCCATCAAGGCCTTGGATGGCGGCGCCGAGCGCGAGTTTCGTTATATCGAGGCGGTCTGAGCCGTGCTGCACGAAGTGCCATAGGACCTAACGGATCTGTAACATGGGGACGGTAGACAGATATGGAGGATCTAAAAGCCCATTGGGATCGTGTTTGGCAAACAAAATCTCATGATGCCACCAGTTGGTATCAAGAGGCCGCTGCTCCGTCTCTGCGGTTTTTTGAGACTGCGAAATTGTCGGTTTCCGCGCCTCTGATCGACATCGGCAGTGGTGCATCAAAACTGATCGATGGTTGGCTGTCACAGGGGTTTCGTGATATTACCGCGCTGGATATATCTGCACATGCGTTTGTACAGAGCAAGCTGCGTCTTGGAGCGGCCGCAGATCATGTGACATTTATCAAGGCCAACGTATTGGACTGGCAGCCCGAGCAGCGCTATCAACTTTGGCATGACCGGGCGGTTTTCCATTTTTTGACAGACCCGGATAGCCGGGAATGCTATATCAATACCCTAACGAAAGCTTTGACGCCTCGGGCTTTTTTCATTTGTGGCGCATTCTCAATTTCGGGGCCGCAAAAATGTTCGGGCCTTGAGGTGCAGCGCTATGATCCGGGCAGCATGGCCGAAGTTTTTGCACCGTGGTTTGAGGTTTTGGCGTCGGAAAACGAAACCCATCTTACCCCCGCCAGATCAGAGCAACATTTTTTATGGTCGTTGTTTCAACGTAGATAAACTCTCGCCGATTTGAACACGTCATGAGGTGAAAATGGGCTTGTATATGTGCTTTTGGGCAAGTTGAACGCTCTTTTCGTTGTAGACCGATATGACTTGTCTGCTTATTCATCAGCATTTTTTACAGATCTGTTCATTGGTCGAGGCCGATCTATTTTGACCAACAAGAAGGATGGTATCACACCGGCTATGTTGAATGGGTTGCGGAGTTTCCTTCTTGAATAACAAAATACTCCCTTTTAATGTTTGGATGAAACCTTCGTGAGATCGGTCATTGATTGAGAAAAATTAAGCTTTTTAACTAGTAAGGTATAAATATGCTGGAAGCTATAGTGAATTTAGAGGCTGAATACTGGCAAGCATACATTACAATGGGAGAATCCGGTATTGGTTGGATAGACGCAGTCTTTCGTTTCTGCGTGATAGTATTGGTTGAGTCTGCCAAGCTTATTGGAGTTTCTTACGAGGAACTTAATGTTTTGTTGTTTGTCATAGCCTTGCCTGTAATTGTTCTACTTTCCGTTTCATTAAATATTATTTTAATATTTAAATTGAGGTGCGCCAAAATAAATTTGTCAAATTTAGGGGTTAATTAATGCGAGCCATGGTTGTAGCACTAGCACTTAACATCGCCACTAATGCAGAAGCTGCATGTGGTGATTTTTGCATAACATACTGGTGGAGAACTGCGACTGTTTCGGATGTATTGGCAAAGTTGGATGCTGGATCAAATTCGACGGAGCGCGATGAGTGGGGTCGTACGCCGCTACATAGCGCCGCTATGGGTGGTTCTCCGAGAACTATGCAAGTATTATTAGATGCCGGGGCGCTCTTGAGGATATGGGATAAGAATGGCCGTACACCGCTACACAGCGCTGCTAGTGGTGGCTCTCCTATGAATATTCAGGTATTGTTAGACGCTGGTGCAGATATCAAGCTACGAGATAAAGATGGCTTTGGTCCGCTGCACTACGCCGCTGCTAGTGAGGGCGGGAGTGGTCCTCATCCATCCAAGCCTTGGTAAAAGCAGGTGCTGACGTCAAGATTCGAAGTAGGTGGGGTGTAACGCCTCTACACTATGCTATTCTTAGTTGGGGTCGACACAGATTTAAAAAAACCGAGAGGCTCTGAGCATATTCTGGCCCTATTGACTGCAGGTGCTGACGTTAATGCTAAAGATGAGGATGGCTTCACCCCACTGCATTTTGCCTCTATGAGCAATAACAAGCCTGACCACATCCAAATCCTCCTAGGTAATGGTGCTAATATTATGGCTCAGAATAAATGGGGTTTTACTCCGCTGCACTGGGCTGCAATTGCCTCTACCGCAAAACAAATTGATGCCCTGCTGTTAGCGGGTGCTGATATTGACGCGAAAGACGAATTTGGTAAAACGCCCCTTCATTGGGCCGTTACTTATCGCAACAACAAGTTCACTTAAAAATTATTGACTGCCGGTATTGATACTACCGCAATGCGGAGGTGGAGCGATTGGAAGATATTACCTGCTATATATTGGGGCACAGCGCAAACGAGTTCTAAGAATGTTCAAGTCCTAATAGACGCTGGCGCAAATACAAAGTTTAAAGACAAAGGTGGTCAAACTTCATGGGATTATATCCAGACAAATTATCATTTAAAAGGCACTGAAATCTACTGGGTACTAAACGATGCTCAATATAATTAAGTTTCTGCTGTGCCCTCCACTACAGACATGACTTTAATCACTCGGTTGTATAAATTCGAATAACGCTTCTGTGTTTTCCACAGATATTTTGAGGCTACGTGTGTGATGTCGCAGACGCAGGAGTTAGTGACCGATGTTATGATATTTATAGTCGCTCAAAATTTTTGGTTAATAATCTAACTCTAATTTTCAAGTCAAAGCTTAGTCGACAACTTTTATGGCCTTGTGCTTTGTTCCATCGAAGTACCACCACTATACAGATCATAAACTATGCTTGGCTTATCGTGCCCCAAGATATACTCAGCTACCCCCTTCAGTTGTTTCCATGATTTTCAATGCCATAGGTTCGATGGCCCGTTTCATCAGTGGCTTGCCATAGAATGTTGAAGCCTCCTGCCGATCTTGTTTCTTGTCGGTCAGGTCACTTTCAAATCTTTGGATGGTCATAGAACGGCTCTCTTTTTCGAGTGCCACTTGGGTCAGATACAGATCATTTATCATTCGATTTTTCCTTTGAATGAGTAGCTGCGCTATAGTGCAACCTTGAGATTTCGAGGGTTGGTACGGGTGGTACACAGATGTGGTAACAGTCTTTGGTGGTGAAACCACATGTGACTAGATAGCAAAGGTGCCAAAAAAACCTGCTGATTAGCCATAAGAATAGAGCCAAAAAGCAGGTCTAAGCTGGTGTGGTTACAGTACATATGGGGGTGGTAACAGTGCAGGCTTCTGTTGCCAGGTGCCTGCGAACCCCGCCAGGCCCTGCAAAGGGACTGGACTTAATGTTCGGTCTCGCCGACTGCTTACGCAGCCATTGCTACCGGTGCACGATTGTCATTTGCAATTGTACGTTTTGAACCGATACGGTGGTATCTCGCCGAAACAAAGCTAACCCCTTTGGACGTTCGTCGATCCTATTTCGACCCCGAATCCGTCAAATGAACGGTGTTTGGTGGAGTCGCCGGGTACCGCCCCCGGGTCCGATCCGTGTATTACGAGCGCGTTTATGTCCATAGTCCCGAAGGACAAGTCTCTTGTACTTTAATTTTGGAGAATATTAAAGGCCTATTGTGCCACCGGCTTTGTCTTTGGGGGAGTGAGGGCGGCGTACAATTGAAGGAAACTAAACTTTGTATAGCGTTTTGACTATGGAACTGCATAGACGTGCCATTCTCTGACCTCAAGATGCTTGGCTGTTCGCTGGCTATGCCCTGCTTAGCAGTTCGGTCACACGAATGCGTGGTTGGGGCATAAAGTGGGTAGGCTGCTGTGGGTTTTTATACCTACGGTGCGCACGGGAACACAGCTTTCGGCTGTTTCTTTGGTGTAATTGCCAAAACCTACTGTCGGTAAATTGGGTGGGGATTGGTGACATCCGCGCGAGGTTGATTGTAAAAACAGCTATTTACAATTTTTATCTGACTGGTGAAGGCCGGTCGTCGGTACAAATTTAGTCTTGCAATCGCAAAGAGAGAAAGGTGTAAGGTCCTACAGTCAGATGCAAAGGGTCTTGCCGATGGAACCGTTTGAGCAGAGCGCACTCGAATTAACCGCGATGCTTGATCGCAAGCAAATCAGCGTTGTGGAGGTGATGCAAGCGACCTTGGCACGGATCGATGCCGTCAATGGGTCGGTCAATGCGATTGTGTCGCTCCGCGATCACGATTCGCTGATGGCCGAGGCCGCAAAGGCGGACGCAGCACCGCGCCGGGGGCCTTTGCACGGGGTGCCGTTGGCGATCAAGGATCTGGCGGATGCAAAGGGTCTGCCGACCTCAATGGGCTCACCGATCCATGCCGGACAGATTGCAACATCCGATGCGTTGATGGTTGCCCGATTGCGTGCAGCCGGTGCGATTATTATCGGCAAGACCAACACGCCTGAGTTCGGCCTTGGCAGCCATACGTTTAATCCTGTACACGGCGTCACCCGCAATCCCTATGATCTATCACGCTCGGCGGGCGGGTCATCTGGTGGTGCTGCTGTGGCGCTGTCGACGCGGATGCTGGCGCTGGCGGATGGCTCTGATATGATGGGCAGCCTGCGCAACCCGGCAGCGTGGAATAATATCTATGGCCTGCGCCCCAGCTGGGGGCTGGTACCGTCTTCGACTAGCGGGGATAGTTTTCTCCATCAGCTGTCTACGCTGGGTCCGATGGCGCGCAGCCCGTGTGATATTGCGGCCCTGCTTGAAGTGCAAGCCGGGTCTGATCCGCGGGTGCCCCATGGCCGTTGTGAAAGTGGCTTTATGCCCGATCTTGACTTTGATCTCACTGGCAAGCGGATTGGCTGGCTCGGTGATTGGGGGGGCGCCTATCCGATGGAGCCTGGTATTTTGGAGTTGTGCCAAGATGCGTTGCATACGCTATCCGACCTTGGTGCAGAGGTGGAAGAACTGGCCCCACCGTTTGAAGCTGCCCAGCTTTGGGAGAGTTGGACACAACTGCGGTCTTGGTCGTTGCTAAGCGATGAAGTGGCTCTGTATGACGATCTTGAAACCCGAAAGGCCCTGAAACCGGCGATGATCTGGGAGATAGAGCACGGGTTGTCACTGAGTGCGTTGCAAGTGCATGCGGCTAGCGTGATCCGATCAGAGTGGTTTCGTAAGGCGGCATCGATGTTTGCCGTTTATGATGCACTGATCCTGCCCTCGGCGCAGGTCTGGCCTTTCCCTGCAGACTGGATACATCCTGAACAGGTCAACGGTGTTGCGACGGATACCTATCATCGATGGATGGAAGTGGTGATACCGGTCAGCCTGATTGGTTTGCCTGCGCTAAATATCCCTGTCGGTTTCGGCTCTGGTGGTCTGCCAATGGGCCTGCAGATTTTTGGTGCCCGTGGGTCTGATAAGGCCTTGCTCGAAATGGGGCAGGCTTGGCACAGGGCGACCAACTGGCCCAATGCCCGCCCGCCTGATGTGGGCTTTGGCTAGAACACCCTTTTCGCTGTTTATCGCGCGGATGATTTACTAAGATAGTTCTCGATTATCTTTAAGTTAGTAAAATGTCTGCTGTGGTAATAGTAACTTACGGTGTTGCGGGGCAAGCGCTTCGGCGTTACAGCAGCCGGCGCTGCGTCTTACTTTAAGAGCGTCAGTAAGGTTTTTCCCAATAAATTCAAAAATTAAACGGGTGACACGGGATTGTGCTTTGGCTTCTGAGTTGCTGTGGGTGCAATAGCCCGACCAGATATTGCTACGCAGATTAGACGGGTTTGCCAAAAACATATATGAGCAAGAGGTCGAACTTGGCCAAGAGATCAATGCCGAGATACCTTTGCTTTGCTGCATTATAAATCCACGCCATTCACGGCTGCGATGGGTTTTGATGGCGGAATTAAGAGATTTGGCCGGTGAAGCTCTCAGCCCGCGCATGAACGTTGTCCCTTGTTTGTGATAGACCAGTGACAGGCCTTGGAGATATTGTTCCCTGTCTGTAAAGCATTGACGCGCGAAGCAATAAAGTCCCATGGGTAGCATATTGCTTTGGTCACAAGCATGCGCTGGCGTGTAAAACTCTTGAATTTCTGGATGTGCGAGAAGCTGACAATCGCTGTTTTCAAACCCTGCAATTGGTTCGAGTAAAATTCGGGCATCGGTGCAAAAATATTCGCAAATCAAATAAAGGATATCAGGCCTTGGGAAACTCTCACCTGAAATATAACGGTTAAATTGTGTGCGATTGATACCAAGATCGCGAGTGACTGCCGAAATAGAAGGCTTGCTTCGGCAAAGCTGCTTAAGGTTGGTGCCAAAAATTTGGCGCAATTGCGCGGGATCGGGCGCGTTCTGGCGCCTTTTAATGGGTGGTTTCAATTTTTTAAAGACCTTTTGATTTTAAATTTATTTTGAAAATGGGCGAGTATTTTTAATGCTAAGCGGCAGATAATTTATACGGTTCTTGAAATGAAATTAAGAGTATGATGTATAATGGCACTTGAATTTGCAATGGTAAGTTTGGATTTCATACCGATAAATAGGCGCGCAGCGTTTTGCGCTGAGTCTCAAAAGAGATATTCGTATGGCTCTAGACCCATTGACCATACAGGTATTTTTTTTGAGCGTTAGTTTTCTGTTGCAGCCTAACGCTGTTTGTCACGTTGAAAGACGCGATATTAACGGCTTTTGATGTAAATCAATTTGCTTGACCAAAAGCCTTCCCGAACAGACGAGATTGAAACGCGCGTTGGTTTTCAGCTTCCCCGTGACAGGGCCGCTACGCCTGTGCGGGCAACCTCGGTTAGACCAAGCGGCCCAAGCAATTCTGCAAAAGCCACAATTTTTTCAGGGGCACCAGTAATTTGAAAGACAAAACTCTCTAAGGTGCTGTCGACAACGCTGGCGCGAAAAATATCAGCAATACGAAGGGCTTCAACGCGTGCTTCGCCTTTACCGTTGACCCGCAACAAGGCCAGTTCGCGTTCGACTGATGGGCCGTCAACCGTNAGGTCGTGAACTTCGTGAACTGGGACGATCCGTCCCAACTGCGCCTTTATCTGCTCAATCACTTGTGGGGTTCCGGTTGTCACAATTGTGATCCGGCTAAGGTGTCCCTGATGGTCGACCTCGGCTACGGTCAGGCTATCAATATTATAGCCCCGACCTGCAAAAAGTCCGATCACCCGCGCCAAGACGCCAGCTTCATTATCGACCAAAACCGCAAGTGTGTGAGTTTCCTGCACGTCACTGAAGTTTGGTCGTAAATTATAGGCCGAATGCTGCGACGCGCCTTTTTTAATTTTTAGAGCTGACATCTTTTAGATCTTTCCGCAAAAAGGGTAGGGGCTGAACTCCTGCCGACGGTTTACACGAGCACGGCACCTGTTGCACCAATAGCGTCTTTGATATTGGCCTCGCCCAGCAGCATTTTATTATGTGGCTGTCCAGACGGGATCATTGGAAAACAGTTCTCGTGCTTTTCCACCAGACAATCAAAAATAACTGGTCCGTCATAAGCCAGCATTTCAAGGATTGCCTCGTCGAGATCATCGGGGTCCTTGCAAAGGATACCTTTGGCACCAAAGGCCTCTGCCAGTTTTACAAAATCTGGCAGTGCCTCTGACCAGCTATGTGAATAGCGCTCGCCGTGCAGCAGTTCTTGCCACTGGCGCACCATACCGAGGCGTTCATTATTGAGAATGAACTGTTTCACCGGCAGGCGNAACTGGATTGCGGTTCCCATCTCTTGCATATTCATCAACCAACTGGCTTCGCCTGCGATGTTGATGACCAGTGCGTCGCGATGCGCCACCTGAACACCGATCGAAGCTGGCGTTCCATATCCCATCGTGCCTAATCCGCCTGATGTCATCCACTGGTTGGGCGCGTCAAAGCCGATGTATTGCGCTGCCCACATCTGATGCTGGCCGACCTCAGTACAAATAAAGCGGTCTTTGCGATCCTTGGTCAGCGCCTCTAATCGAGATAGAGCATATTGGGGTTTGATGATTTTGCCGCTTTGCTTAAAAGACAGGCAATCCATCTTCTTCCAGTCGTTAATTTGTCCCCACCAGTTTTTAATTGCACCGGTGTTGAGCTTGCTTCCGCGTGCCTTCCAGACTTTGAGCAGGTCTTCCAAAACATGTGTGATATCGCCGACAATTGCGATGTCCATTGGGATGACTTTGTTAATCGACGACGGATCGATGTCGATATGGGCTTTTTTAGACCCGGGACTAAAGGCGTCGATGCGTCCGGTGATGCGATCGTCAAATCGCGCTCCTATATTAATCATAAGATCACAATCATGCATCGCCATGTTTGCTTCGTAAAGTCCGTGCATGCCCAGCATACCCAACCAGTTGGTGCCTGAGGCTGGATAAGAGCCAAGCCCCATCAGCGTCGAGGTGATGGGGAAATCGGTTGCCGCCACCAATTCGCGCAGCAACTGGCTGGCACCGGGGCCGGAATTAATCACGCCGCCGCCAGTATAAAACAACGGCCGCTCGGCGGTCTCTATCTCAATGACCAATTTGGTGATCATGTCCAGATCACCCTTTACTTGCGGTTGGTAACGGCTCACTCGGGTCTTTTTCAACGGGGTGTATTCATCCGTGGCAAATTGAACGTCCTTCGGGATATCTACCAATACTGGCCCGGGCCGGCCCGATGTGGCCACGTGAAATGCTTCATGGATAACCCCGGACAGGGCCGAGGTTTCTCGGACCAGCCAGTTATGCTTAGTGCAGGGACGGGTGATTCCCACGGTGTCGGCTTCTTGGAAGGCGTCAGAGCCAATCATAAATGTTGGGACTTGCCCAGTTAGAACAACGATTGGTATCGAATCCATAAGCGCATCGGTCAGGCCGGTCACGGCGTTGGTCGCGCCGGGCCCTGAGGTCACAAGTACCACACCCGGCTTGCCGGTTGAACGGGCATAGCCCTCGGCGGCATGGACGGCACCTTGCTCATGGCGCACCAGAATATGTTCCATGTCGTTTTGCTGGAAAATTTCGTCATAGATCGGCAAGACGGCTCCACCGGGATAGCCAAACACCACTTCTACGCCCTGATCTTTGAGGGCTTGAACTACCATTTTCGCTCCGGTCATCTGGCGGGTCATTTTTTCGCTCCGAATTATTGCAGCTTAACTGCCGCATAAAAAAGCCTCCGAGATTGTCTTCGGAGGCCTATGTGATTTCTAGACTTGCATCTAGGCCTAACAAAGGTTGCCTTTATTGGTCAAGCCAACGCCCGTATTCATAGCCGAGCATTCCGCTATGTCCCGATGTAAGCATGCTGAAAAGTAACGTCAACCGCTTAATGTTAGTGAAAGTGTCGCTAAGAACAGAAAAAATTTACGAATATTGCGTAATTCGAGGCTTGAAAGTCTTTTTAATCCTTACGAGGTACGATTTCAGCTATTGTCTACAGAATATGCAGTCGTTAAGAAATCCGGGCGTCACAGTAGGCACGCCTGACGCAGGGCCTGATATCCCAAAGAGTATGCATGCCCAGCCTTTTGCGCTGTCCAAAAAACGCAAAGGCGCGAATCGTGCGGGCTTTGGCGTTCAAAACCTATTTGCAAAATAATTTTCTTAATATGTGAGAAATAAATACAAATTAATAATATATTTCATCCAATCTGAAGGGAACTGATTGTAAGGTCTTACATCCAGAGCTAACAATCAGTATAAACGTGTACACCTTAGCAAAAGTTTGGGTGGATAACTGCTCTGAACTGAATTATTTTTGGGAGAAAATCTTATGGATCGTCGGTCTTTTTTAACAACATCTGCATTGGGTGGGACAGCTGCTGCTGCCTCCACGTTGGCGGCGCCGGCCTATGCTGCAGGCAAGCGGGTTCTGACACTGGTACAATCATGGCCACGCGGCTTTGCGGTGCTGGATGACGCCTCGACATATTACTCTAAAATGATCGACGAGATGTCTGATGGTGCACTGACTGTCGATAAAAAGGCACCGGGCGAACTGGTGGGCGCGCTGGAAGTGTTCGATGCGGTGTCGTCAGGCCAAGCGGATATGTACCATTCGGCTGATTATTATTTTATCGGTCAGCACCCGGGTTATGCCTATTTCACCTCTGTCCCGTTTGGCGGCACAGCTCAGGAATTCACCAATTGGTATCACCACGGTGGTGGACAAGCGTTGCATGACGAACTGGGCGAGATTTTCAATCTCAAAGGTTTGATCGCGGGTAACTCGGGTTCGCAATCAGGTGGTTGGTTCCGTAAAGAGATCAAGTCTGCCGATGATTTCAATGGCCTGAAATTCCGTATGCCCGGTCTGGGTGGTAAAGTGCTTGGCAAACTGGGCGCCTCTGTTCAGAACATCCCGGGCGGTGAATTGTATCAGGCGCTGTCTTCGGGCGCGCTGGACGGTCTCGAGTGGGTTGGTCCGTTTGCTGACGAACGCGCCGGCTTTCAGGAAGTTGCGAAAATCTACTACACTGCGGGTTTTCATGAGCCCGGGTCGGCCCTTGCTGGATCTATGAACCTTGACGTCTGGAACGAGTTGTCGCCACAGCATCAAGCGATTGTAACCAATGCGGCGATGGCAACCACGCATTACCAGCTGTCGGAAACGCTTTCTAACAATGGTGCTGCGCTGAGCCGCCTACAATCGCAAGGTGTTAAGACGCTGCAATTCTCGGATGACGTGTGGGACGCGTTTGGTCGCGCCTCGGC
>JGI20154J14316_10001262_pt1 | contig 22516 bp, 21 predicted proteins | sample COG_04_FD_14316 | JGI IMG/M metagenome (IMG submission 14316)
GCAGCGGTTCCAGGTGCTGGTATGGTTATGTTGGTTGGTGTGTTAGGTTATGCCGGAATTCCAGAAGCAGGTTTGGCTCTTATTTTTGCAGTAGACAGACCTTTAGATATGTGTAGAACTGTGGTAAATGTTACTGGCGATGCAGCTGTATCTATGCTAGTTGCTATGTCTATTGGTAAATTGGGAGAACCAAAAAAGAAAAATTGGGATGATAACTATGAAGTACTAAAATAACAAAGCTTTAAAAATCAGACAGTATTTTCATTTAATTTTATTGAAATATAGTTAATTCATAAAAATTTTAGTTAAAATTTTAGAATCTGATAAAAATTCTTTGTTTCATAAAAATAAGATCCAATTCATTTGGAAAACTACAAATAAAATTGCAAAATTTGTAGTTCAAAACACAGACATGAAATTTATTCAAATCCATCATCATCATTTTTATAATTCGGCTCAGGCGAAGTGAAAATGTATTGAATAAATTCAACATATTAAAAACCCGTTTGAGACAATCAAACGGGTTTTTCCATTTTAATAACCCAAAGATTATCTCAAAATAATTATAAGATACCCGCTTTCTCGGGCAATTATTATGACAACATTAAGAATTGCAATTCAAAAATCTGGGAGATTAAATGAAGACTCTCTGAAAATTATTAAAGACTGTGGAATTTCCATAGATAATGGCAAAGATCAGTTAAAAGCTTCTGCTAGAAACTTCCCCTTAGAAGTGTTTTATCTAAGAAATGGTGATATTCCTCAATACCTCAGAGATGGCGTTGTAGACATTGCTATTATTGGCGAAAATGTATTGATTGAAAAAGGTGAAGAAATATTATTTACTCAACGTCTAGGATTCTCTAAATGTAAAGTTTCTCTAGCAATTTCAAAAAATGAAACCTATACAGGTATTGATTATTTCACCAATAAAAGAATTGCTACTTCCTATCCAAATACTGTTAGAAAATATGTAATTGATAAAGGAATTGAAACAGAGATTCATGTCATAAACGGTTCTGTAGAAATTGCTCCAAATATTGGACTAGCTGATGGTATCTGCGATATTGTATCTAGTGGTAGTACCTTATTTAAAAACAATTTAAAAGAAGTAGCGGTATTATTAGAATCTGAAGCTGTATTAGCTGTTTCTCCAAAACTAACTAAGGAAAAGCAGACTATTTTAAACAAGTTTCAGTTTAGAATTGAATCTGTTTTAAAAGGAAGAAACTCTAAATATGTTTTAATGAACGCTCCAAATGAGAAACTAAAAGACATCTTAAAGGTATTGCCAGGAATGAGAAGCCCTACTGTTTTACCATTGGCAGAAGAAGGTTGGAGTTCTGTACATTCAGTAATTAGTAAACACCAGTTTTGGGAAATAATTGATGAATTAAAAGAAAAAGGAGCCGAAGGTATTTTGGTCTGTCCAATAGAAAAAATGGTATTATGATGAGAAATATAATATATCCAAAAAAAGAAACTTGGCCTGAAATTTTAATAAGACCCACCCAAACAGTTAAAGAAATTGAAACAACAGTGAACCAAGTTTTTGAAGACGTTCAGAAAAATGGAGATACTGCTATAAAAAAATACACAAAAAAGTTTGATAAAGTAGCTGTAACATCACTTAAAGTAACTCAGGAAGAAATTAGCATTGCAGTTGAAGCTGTTTCAAGAGAATTAAAAGAAGCTATCCAACAGGCAGCTGCTAATATTGAAAAATTTCATAGGGCACAAAAAACTGAAAAAGTGTATCAAGAAACTACTCCTGGAGTGGTTTGTTGGCAAGAAAAAAGACCAATAGAAAAAGTAGGGCTTTACATTCCAGGAGGAACAGCTCCATTGCTTTCAACAGTATTAATGTTAGCCATTCCTGCTAAAATTGCTGGTTGTCAAGAAATTATTCTATGTTCTCCTCCAGACTTCGAAGGAAAGATTGCAAATGAAATTTTATACACAGCAAATCTTTGCGGTGTTACCAACATATTTAAAGTAGGAGGTATTCAAGCAATTTCGGGACTAACTTTTGGAACAGAAACCATTCCAAAAGTTTATAAAATATTTGGCCCTGGAAACCAGTTTGTAACAGTAGCAAAACAACTAGCAACTAAATACGGAGTAGCCATAGACATGCCTGCTGGGCCAAGTGAATTATTAGTGATGGCAGATGATTCTGCAAATGCATCATTTATTGCTTCTGATTTATTAAGTCAAGCAGAGCATGGGGCCGATAGCCAAGTAATATTGGTGTCTACTTCAGAAAAGTTAATTGAAGACGTCTCTAAAGAAGTTGAAAAACAACTCAAAGAGCTTCCTAGAATAGAAATTGCAACCAAGGCCATTCAGAATTCAAAATCTATTCTAGTAAAAGACTTTAAACAAGCCTTGGCTTTAATTAATGAATACGCTCCAGAACACTTTATTGTATGTACAAATAACAATGATTTTTTTATTGATGGTATTCTCAATGCAGGTTCTGTTTTCATAGGAAATTATACTCCTGAAAGTGCTGGAGATTATGCATCGGGCACTAACCATACACTTCCAACCAATGGGTATTCAAAATCGTATTCTGGAGTTAATTTAGATAGTTTCACCAAAAGTATTACGTTTCAGGAAATCTCTAAAAAAGGAATTCAAAATATAGGAAAATCAATAGAATTAATGGCATTAGCTGAAGGATTACAAGCACACAAGAATTCTGTAAGCATAAGAATAAAAGAAATAAACTCATGATTATTGAAAACCTCATAAGAGAAAACATTAAGTCATTAAAACCATATTCATCAGCAAGAGAAGAGTTTAAAAACAGTGCTTCTAATCTTGTTTATTTAGATGCCAATGAAAACCCTTTTGATACAGGTTTAAATAGATACCCAGATCCACAACAGAATTTGGTAAAAGCAGCATTAGCCAAGATTAAAAATGTTTCTAGAGAACAACTATTGTTAGGAAATGGGAGTGATGAAGTGTTGGATCTAATCTTTAGAGTTTTTTGTGAACCTAAAGTAGATACTGTTATTGTCTTACCACCAACGTATGGAATGTATGAAGTATTGGCAAATACAAACGATGTTAAGATTCTAAACATTTCGTTATTAGATAATTATCAACCCAATGTTGATGAAATTTTAAAAGCTCAAAATTCTCAAACCAAGCTATTGTTTTTGTGTTCTCCTAACAATCCAACCGCCAATAGTTTTAATGCTGATAAAATAGAAACTCTTATTAAAAAATTTACTGGAATTGTTGTAATAGATGAAGCATACATAGACTTCTCTTCGCAAGAAAGTTGGATAGGTAGATTGAATGAGTTTCCAAACTTAATAGTTATTCAAACTCTTTCCAAAGCTTATGGTTTAGCAGGAATTCGTTTAGGAGCTTGTTATTCATCAACAAAAATTATTTCGGTTTTAAATAAAATAAAACCTCCTTACAATGTAAATCAATTAACACAACAGACAGCTTTAAAAGCTTTACAGAATAGTATTAAAACAAACAATGAGATTGCTATTATAATATCTGAGAGGAATAAATTAAAAACTGATTTAGAAGAGATTAGTTTTGTTGTTAAAGTATATCCTTCAGACGCCAATTTCTTGTTGGTTAAAGTAGACAATGCCATTGTAAGATATCATCAATTGGTAGAATACGGAATTATAGTTCGCAATAGAACAAATCAACCCATTTGTGAAAACTGCTTGCGGTTTACAGTTGGAACAAAAGAAGAAAACAAAAAATTAATGAAAACATTAAAATTATTATAGATGAAAAAAGTACTTTTTATAGATAGAGACGGAACCTTAGCTATAGAGCCACCATTAGATTATCAGCTAGATAGTTTTGAAAAATTAGAATTTTATCCAAAAGTATTTCAATATTTAGGAAAAATTGCCAAAGAATTAGATTTTGAATTGGTGATGGTTACCAATCAAGATGGTCTTGGAACAGATAGTTTTCCTGAAGCTACTTTTTGGCCGGTACATAATTTTCTTATCAAGACCTTTAAGAAGGAAGGTATTGTTTTTACAGAGCAAATTATTGATAAAACGTTTTCAAAAGACAATGCTTCAACTCGAAAACCCAACACTGGTTTATTAACCCACTATTTTTCTGAAACCTATGATTTAGAAAACTCTTTTGTAATTGGAGATCGATTAACAGACATAGAATTGGCTAAGAATTTAGGAGCAAAAGGAATTTTAATTAATAACAATAATACAGAAGGTGAAGATGAAATAACTGTTGCTAAAGAAGAGTTAAGGAAATTTATTGCTTTAGAAACTAATGATTGGTCTGAGATTTATGAATTTTTAAAAGTAAAAGAAAGAACAGGAAGAAGTACTAGAAATACAAATGAAACTAAAATTGAAATTGATGTAAACATAGACGGAACAGGGAAAAGTACCATTGCAACCGGAATTGCCTTTTTTGATCATATGTTAGATCAAATTGCTCGTCACGGACAATTAGATTTAAACATTCAAGTACAAGGAGATTTAGAAGTAGATGAACATCACACCATTGAAGACACTGCCATTGCCTTGGGTGAATTATTTGCAAAAACCTTAGGAAATAAATTAGGAATAGAACGCTATGGATTTTGTTTGCCTATGGATGATTGTTTAGCACAAGTAGCTATAGATTTTGGTGGAAGAAATTGGTTGGTTTGGGAAGCAGATTTTAAACGTGAAATGGTAGGTAAAATGCCTACAGAAATGTTTATGCATTTCTTTAAATCATTCACAGATGGTGCAAAATGTAATTTAAATATTAAAGCAGAAGGAACAAACGAGCACCATAAAATAGAGGCTATTTTTAAAGCTTTTGCAAAAGCAATTAAAATGGCTGTAAAAAGAGATGTAGAAAAAATGATATTACCATCTACAAAAGGGATGTTATCATGAAGTTAATCATTTTAGATTACGGAGCTGGTAATATTAAAAGCATCCAATTTGCTTTTAATAGATTAGGTGTAAATGCTGTATTGTCTAGTAATATTGATGAAATTAAAGCAGCGGATAAAATTATATTTCCTGGTGTTGGTGAGGCAAGTTCTGCAATGAAAATGTTGAAAGAATCTAAATTAGATGTTATAATTCCAACCTTAAAACAACCCGTTTTAGGTATTTGCTTGGGTATGCAATTAATGTGTGCTAAAACTGAAGAAGGAAACACCAAAGGATTGGGAATATTTGATGTTACTGTAAAAAGATTTTCTAACAAAGTAAAAGTTCCACAAATGGGATGGAATACCATTACTAACTTAGAATCTGAGCTGTTTGATGGGATCTCTGATAATGATTATATGTACCTGGTTCATAGTTATTATGTTGAAGAAAATGAAAGAAGTATTGCAACCACAGATTATGAGATACTATATGCCTCTGCAATCCAAAAGAATAATTTTTATGGAGTACAATTTCACCCAGAAAAAAGTGGAAAATCTGGTGAAAGAATCTTACAAAACTTTTTAAACTTATAAGATGAGAATTATACCAGCTATAGATATCATTGAAGGAAAATGTGTAAGACTCACTAAAGGAGATTACAGCACAAAAAAAATATACAATGAAAACCCATTAGAAGTAGCAAAGGAGTTTGAAGATGCTGGGATTGAATATGTACATATTGTAGATTTAGATGGCGCAAAAGCGAGCCATATTGTTAATTTCAAGGTTTTAGAACAAATTGCTGCTAAGACTATTTTGAAAATTGATTTTGGAGGTGGATTAAAGTCTGATGAAGATTTACATATTGCCTTTAATTCTGGGGCTCATCAAATAACAGGGGGTAGTATTGCAGTAAAAAATGCCATACTATTTGAAAGTTGGATTGCCAAATATGGAACAGAAAAAATTATTTTAGGAGCAGATTGTAACAACGAAAAGATTGCTGTTAGTGGATGGCAAGAAGAAAGTGATTTAGAGGTAATTCCTTTTATTAAAAAGTATCAATCTAAGGGAATTAACTATGTGATTTGCACAGATATTTCTAAAGATGGTATGCTAGAAGGTCCTTCATTTAATTTGTATGAGAAGATTTTAAAAGAAACACCAACTATTAAATTAATTGCTTCTGGAGGAGTCTCAACATTTGACGAAATTCCAATATTAGCTGAAATGAATTGCGAAGGAGTGATTATTGGAAAAGCAATTTATGAAAATAGAATTAGTTTAAAGCAATTAGAAACCTATATATTAAATAGTTAAGATGCTCACAAAGAGAATTATACCTTGTTTAGATATTAAAAACGGAAGAACTGTAAAAGGCGTCAATTTCGTAAATTTAATTGATGCAGGTGATCCTGTAGTATTAGCAAAACAATATGCTGAAATTGGTGCAGATGAGTTGGTGTTTTTAGATATTTCTGCCACTTTAGAAGGAAGAAAAACTATGTTAGAAATGGTGTTAAAAGTTGCAGCACAAGTGAATATTCCATTCACAGTTGGAGGTGGTATTTCTTCCATAGAAGATGTAGACGCTTTGCTCCACTGTGGGGCCGATAAAGTTTCTATCAATTCATCAGCTATAAAAAACCCAGCATTAATCAATGAATTAGCGCAAAAATTTGGAAGTCAATGTGTTGTAGTAGCTATTGATGCGAAACAAATTAATAATAAATGGATGGTGCATTTAGCAGGTGGTACAATTCCTACACAATTAGAATTATTTGAGTGGGCCAAAGAAGTAGAGAACCGTGGAGCAGGAGAGATTTTATTTACCTCTATGGATCATGATGGTACTAAAGCAGGCTTTGCAAATGAGGCATTGGCTAAATTATCAACATTAGTAAATATTCCTATTATAGCTTCAGGAGGAGCCGGATCTGTTCAGCATTTTATTGATACATTTATTAAAGGAAAATCAGATGCAGCACTGGCAGCCAGTGTTTTTCATTTTGGAGAAATAAAAATTACAGATTTAAAAAAAGAGTTAAGAAATAATAATATAGAAGTTAGATTATGACTATAGATTTCAATAAAAACCCAGATGGTTTAGTGCCAGCAATCATTCAAGATGCAAACACAAAAAATGTTTTGATGTTGGGTTATATGAACCAAGATGCACTAGATAAAACGCAACAAACACAACAAGTAACCTTCTTTAGTAGAACTAAAAACAGATTGTGGACAAAAGGAGAAGAGAGTGGAAATTTTCTAAACTTGGTAGATATTAAGTTAGATTGTGATAACGATACCTTATTAATTTTTGTAAATCCTTCAGGCCCAACATGTCATAAGGGCTCAGACACTTGTTGGAATGATACTAATAATGAATCTTATGGTTTTATATCTAAGTTAGAAGATGTAATTACAAATAGAATTGAAGACGCTGAAGTAACTAAATCTTATGTTGCCACACTATTTAAAGAAGGAATCAATAAGATTGCTCAAAAGGTTGGTGAAGAGGCTGTAGAGGTAATTATTGAAGCAAAAGACACTAATGATGAATTGTTTTTAAATGAAAGTGCAGATTTATTATTTCATTACCTTATATTATTACAAGCAAAAGGTTTTAAAATGAAAGATGTTGTAACTGTTTTAAAAGGAAGAGAAAAATAAATATTTAAAGAGATTAAGCCTCCCACCAAATTAAAAAAAACTTTTTAAGTTCTCCTGTTGTTGTTTTCATCCAACACATTGGCGAAAACTGGCGGTTTAGATAGTTTTTACTTTCTTCAAGATACTTTTCATACGCCGTCCAATCTACATTGGTATGAGGTATCATCAACCAATCTTTTTTAGTAGGAATATAGAATTTAGCACCTTTAAATTGAACTAATTCGTGTGGTTTAAAATAGTAACCTACAATACAATCTGTATTAATACTTGATTGAATTTCTTTTTTCATCCCAAAAGGAACAAACAATTGCGCTTTAAAATAGACGTGTTGTTGAATGTCTTTTGCATTTAAATCAATGCTTTGCAAATACTCCTTACATTCTTTAGAGTAGAGTAGTGGTAATTGTTTCTGTTGAAGTTTATCTAATTTTTCTCGTAAACTATCTTTTCTATTGGGGCCAATCCAATGATGCAAAGACTCATTTCCTACAGAAGAATCATACAAATAAAACTTGTAAACGATTTCTAAGTGAATTGGTTTTTTATTTTTGATTAGAATGCAATCCAATTCGCCAAGGGTAATCTTATCTTTTGATATTTGAATATTCTCAGAGATAATTTTTATAGTAGAATTTCTAGACAATTGAAAAGAAACAAAACGCTCTACGTATTTCCCTAAACGTTGATTACTATCTATCACCTGGTTAAAAGATAATAGTTCTTGTTCAATTTTAAATTGAGTTAGACTACATACCTCTGAATCTTTCCATAAAACAGGGGTATTTAAGAAGCCTTCAAAACGTTGTTGCGTTGTATTCATGAAGTTCAAAAATACAAATCATTAGTAAATCATTTTTTGTAATTTTAACTTCTTTAAAAATTTTATTTATGCCTTTCGAGAAATCTAGCTTGTCTTATCTTAAAAAATTAAAAAAAAACAACAACAGAGATTGGTTTTCAGAAAACAAACCAACCTTTATTGAAGCTCAAAATAATGCCAAAGAATTATATGCTGAGATTAGAAATAACCTTGACAAACATGATGATATAGAAAAATTTAAATTGTTTAGAATCTATAGAGATGTTCGTTTTTCAAAAGACAAAACACCATACAAGCCTCATTTTGCTGGTTCATTTTCTAGGTTAGGCAAACATCTACGGGGTGGGTATTATCTCAGGATCCGACCGGGTGAAAGTTTTTTAGCTGGTGGTTTTTGGGAACCTAACAAAGAAGATTTATTTCGAATTAGAAAAGAAATAGAAGTTGATGCTACAGAATTTCGAGAAATTTTAGAAGATAAAAACTTTCAACACTATTTTGGAAATACATTTAAAGGCGATGAATTAAAAACCGCACCACGTGGTTTTGATAAAGAGCACCCAGATGTAGATTTGTTACGTAAAAAAGGCTTCATAGCTGTTCGTAATTTCACAGATGAAGAAGTACTTTCTTCTAACTTTATTTCTGAAGTAGATAAGTCTTATAAAGCTTTGAGACCATTCTTTAATTTATTTAGCGAGATACTCACTACGAATTTAAATGGTGAGTATATAATCTAATTATTTATTGTTTATAATTTGGATCATGACTATCCATAACTTCCTTCGCAATGTCATGAAGATCTGTATTAAAACCGGTTTCATAGGTATTGGTACCAAGATCTATATTGTAAATACTTTGTAACCAGACAAGAGTGCCAGCTTCAATGCCTATTTGTCCTTGATGCCCTTTTTGGTCTGTAAATAAAGACGTTGGTTTTGGTCCAAATACTGTAATGGTATCTAACAATAAATTCTCCTCATACATTTGAGCTAATTTGATGGTTGCCCATCCCGTAGGGATTGAAAAAATAGAGGTTGAAGGAAATTCAGTACGCAATTGGTTGATCATTGTTTGATTGACAAGTACATTTACAAAATAGTCATAAAGTTCATCAATGGTATTAAATCCAAACTCTTCGGCTCTTTCATCCCAGTAAGCAGGATAATCTATTACTGGTATGGCTATAAAAATCTTACTATTTGGATTATTCTGTAATGCATAGCTTATCCATTCACGATGGCCTTCATACGGATCGTCTGTGTTGTCTAAATCATGTCCAGCTGTCATTCCAAAATAGTCTACATTACCTTGATCTAGAGTAGCTTTAATTTGTTGATGTTCTGAACTGTTTGAGTCATTCCAAAAATTGATAGGTCTTCCATTATCACCACCTCTAAAAATAAGAGTTGCATTATGTTCCTCAAAACCAGCATCTAGAGCTACCTCATTGAGATTGTTTGCGTAGGGTTTAAAAAAACTGTTACCAATGAGTAACATGTTGTATCCTTGAGTTTCTTGGGGTTGTGTAATTTCGTCTTCATTGTTACATGATGATAAAATAAAAGTTAGCGAGATAAGTAGTAGGGGTAAATTTTTCATTATTTAATGTTTTTTATTCTTTGACTCTAAAAATTTAAAAAAGTTTAATTCATATACTTTTTTATTGTCTTTTCTACAATAGGCTCCATCATTAAATATCCATCTTTATTGAGATGAATTCCAACTTCATCAATCCCTATCATTGGGAAAGTTGAACAAATACACTATTTTTTTCATACAAGATTTTTATTTAAACTTTAAAATTTTAAATACCTGATTATCTACTTTTAAAAAGTAAATATTCGATGGTAAATTTGACAAATCAATTTCTTCATTACTTGATGTAAATGTTCCATTCATTAATTGCTTTCCCAGAGGAGAAAACAACTCATAATCAACTTCTTTAGAAAAATTCAATGACAAATTAATTTTAGATTGGGTTGGGTTTGGATAGATGTTCACTTGTATATTATCAAATTCATTGACAGACAATGGTCCATTTATATCATATCTTGAAAAGAACAACCAGATTTCCATGGAGGCATCAATATCTTGGTTTGTTCCCGCTGTATTAATTACTGATCCTGGCCAAGTATGCCCGCCTCCAATAACTTTCATATGCTCGGTAGTAATCCCATTATCACCATCTTCATATACACTATGTTCTACAGTACTTCCGTCTGAAACGTCTACATCTGGAAGCGTTGTAGTTGTTGGAGTTGTTTCACAATTATTATAATCTACCCAATAAGAAATCACATCTGCTATGGGTATTGACAAATTATTTCCATTATAAAGAACAACACCATCATCAGTACCATGAATTTGTAGCACTGGAGTAGGGTGTTGAGCATTGCAGTCATCAAAAGTGTCTTGGGTCATAGAGCCAGTTACAGAAGCCACAGCTGCAATTTTTTCACTCAATTGACAAGCTAATAAAAAACTCATAAAACCACCATTAGACATTCCTGTTGCGTAAACTCTGTCTAAATCTATAGCATATAAAGTTGCCAATTCATCGATTAATGCTTCGGTAAAACCAACATCATCGATGGTGCTTGAAAGCCCAGGAAACCCTACGTTCCAGAATTGATCTCCAATAAATGTAGTTCCTTCAGGATGTACCAAAAGAAATCCTTCTGTATCTGCTATATCACGAAAATCACCGTAAAACATTTGTTGGGCTGCATTACTTCCATATCCATGAAAATTAAGAACTAAAGGTACAGTTGTAGTGCCATCATATAGCTCCGGAATATATACTATATAATCTCGCTGAATTCCGTCATGTGTAATGGATGCATTAATGGTTTGCTGAGCAAAACTTGAAAAAGTAAAACCCAAGAGGAGAAGTAGTACCGTTATATCTCTCATATATAAATTATATTAATTCCGTAATTCTTATAAAATACGAATATATTGTAAGATAGCTTGTTGTAGTCATAGAATTTATGCACAATGTTTATGCTGCGTTATTTTTTTTAAAAAAATACGTAATACATAGATTAAACAACATATTCCAATCACCAATATAAGAAAACCTTTTATTTCATTAGCCATTTTTATATGTTTTTAAGCAACGTTGTTGTGTATGATTAGTGGCGGATTATAAGCACTAACTTTTCAGTTTATAACTGACCTTTATTTTATTATTTATCTTTTGTTTCATTGTACAAATTATTCGTAAATATTTTTGCTCCTTGATTATTTAAATGACCACAATCATAAAATAATCTATCATTATATCCTTTTGATAAATTAATTAAATTCGGAAATTTATTTATTAGTTTTTTAATATAATCTTCAGTCTTAATTTTACTACAATATGGAGATGTATAAAGAGTCAATGAAATTTTATTTATTTTACAAATTCTAATGATTTCATCAAGTATAATGTTTTCCTTCCTAATAAGTTTAGGTAAACTACTTTCGGTTTTTGGGATTTTATTTCCAAATTTGGGTGTAAAGCCAGCATTAGGATTAGTAGCAGGCTTTTTGTTGATAATTGAAAAGAAGAACTCTCTAAATCCAATTTTTGGGTCATTCACTGCATATCTATAAAAAGGTATATGCTCTAATTTCTCGAAATTTTCAAAGTATTTTTTTATATGATTTTTTATAATTTTATTTTTTAAAAAAGGCATTGCTTCTGAAATTGCAATATTTGAAGGAGAAATACTTTCAAAATTCGAATCAATTTGCAAGAACACATTAGAGATATGATTACTGTTTATAAGAAGCTTTAATTGTAATAAATTGTCATTTAATCCTGCTCCCTCTACTCCTAAATTTATTGTTTTTTTATTTGAAATGCTATCAAATAACTCAGTATCAATATGATTAGCTACTCTTGAGGATCCAATAAATACTATATCAAAATTCTCGTTTTTTGTTTTTAAAATATATTGAAGCTTGTTCCTAGGTTTAAAATGAGTATAAACTTCTGTGTAGATGAAATCACTTAAATAAACTAAACCTATTGTTAGAACTAGAATAGATAAAGTATAAGTAACAAATTTTTTCATATAAAATTAAAATTGGAAGTAAATGAAATCAGTTACATTAGAATAAACTCCAAGTGTAACTAGTGCTAAGATTGTTAGAGATATTTTTAAATGTCTCCATTTTCCGAAAAAAGGATGCTCTCTTTCTCTTGAACTCCATTCTGAAATAATAAAAAGTAGAATTAAAATTAACAACTCTGGTGCATATCTTTCTATTGATAAATATTGTATTCCTCTTTTAAAATTAAATGAAAATATATTTTTTATGTATTTGACAGCAATTAAAACTGAGTCAGCTCTGAAGAATATCCAAGCTAAAACAGTTAAACCAAAAGTAAAGGACATTTGCAAAAATTCTTTAACTGTTGGAAGATATTTTCCTTTAGCAACTGTATCTAGATTTTTTCTGTTGTTTTTGGTTAATAAAATCGGCAAAAAATATAAAGCATTTAATGTTCCCCAAACAATAAAAGTCCAATTTGCTCCATGCCAAAATCCGCTAACAATAAAGATTATAAAAACATTTCTAACTTGGTTCCATTTATTACCACGACTACCTCCTAAAGGTATATATAAGTAATCTCTAAACCAAGTTGAAAGTGATATGTGCCAACGTCTCCAAAATTCTGAAATATCTCTAGAAAAATAAGGAAAATTAAAATTCCTAATTAAACTGAATCCAAATAATTTAGATGTACCTATTGCTATATCAGAATAACCACTAAAGTCACAGTAAATTTGGAAGGTGAAATATATAGCTCCAAGTATTAAAGTTAATGAATTCATAGTTTCATAGTTTGAGAAAATTTCATTAACATATGTAGCACATGAATCTGCAATAACAATTTTTTTAAATAATCCCCAAAGTATTAAATGCAACCCGTCTATAGCTTTATTGTTATCAAATACTCTTTTTTTATTAAATTGTGGAAGTAAATTTGTTGCTCGTTCTATTGGTCCTGCAACTAATTGTGGAAAGAAACTTACAAAAGCAGAAAAAGCAATAAAGTCTTTAGTTGGTTCAAGTTGCTGTTTGTAAACGTCTATCGTGTAGCTTAATGTTTGAAAGGTATAAAAACTAATGCCAACAGGTAAAATTATGTTTAAAGAATTTGCATTTATTTCAGTTCCGAAAAACGAAAAAGCGGTAATAAAATTATCAAGAAAAAAATTGTAGTATTTAAAGAAGCCAAGAAATCCAAGATTTACAAGAATGCTTGTCCATAATAGCAATTTTCTTTTGTTTTGATTTTCTTGATTTGATAATCTAACACCAATTAAATAATCTATTATAGTGCTAAAAAGAATTAACGATAAAAATCTCCAATCCCACCAACCATAGAAAATATAACTTGATATTACAATTAATAAGTTTTGTGATTTTAAGTTTTTATTAGTGACGAACCAATATAAAATAAAGATAATGGGCAAGAATATTGCAAAGTCTATAGAGTTAAAAAACAATTTTTGTAGGGATTAAGCTTGTATGCAAAACTAATGATTTTTTTATGACGCACAACGTGTTTGTATATAGTTTGTTGCGTGGTTTAGCACGTAACTTAGCAAATAAAAACCGAACAGAAAATCCACGAGCTTGCCTTCCGCAGGCAGGGGTTTTCGTAAGTAAGCTAGAACTAGCAATAAATTATATACGGTGTTACCCAACGTTGTTATTCCGCTAATCTTATTATTCCTTTATTTCCTTTAACAAAGATGCTTTTATCTTTATCAATCACTGTACTTAAGGGAGTCATTGCTCTTTTAAGCTCAATAATTTTTACAGATTTTTTGTCTTTCAGAAAAACAACTAAATCATAAAAATCAGAATATCGAATTCCGTTCTGTCTTATGTTTATCAGATTTAAATTTAATTCTTCTTCAATCTTTTCCACTTGGGAGTAAGGTTCAATAATAATTAGACTATCCCATTCAATATCGGTAACTTTTAAAAAATCAACTGTTTTATTTTTTGAGTTCAATTCCGCTTCGATTTTTTCAGTCAGAATTTTGTCATTCTCAAGTTGGAATAAATATCCACAAGAAATAATTGCGCAGAATAAAATTCCAATTTCAATAATTTTTATCATAAATAGGATTTTCTCAAATGTTGGGTAATTGGTTATATGAAGAACAAACATCCTGTTTACAGGTCTCTTTTTTCGGAAAACAGAAATACTTGTTCCTTATTATCTAATAAAATTCACAATAGGTGATCTTTATCTTCGGTGTACAATTTTTTATAAAGATGAATAATTTACACAGTCTATACAACCCCTATAAATGGTGAAATTTAGTACTCCCCTTTTTTAGGTAGAGATGCTAAAAGAGAATAGATAGATACTACCTAGTTAAGATTTTTCCGTACTTCTAAACGTAAAAAAATAAGTGTAACAATGGTGGCTAAAATATCTGCTACAGGAAAAGAATACCAAACTCCTTGTAGGCCAAAAAATTTGGGCAAAATATACACTAACGGAATTAAGAAAAAGCCTTGTTTTAGCAAGGTAAGTATTAATGCAGGTAATGCTTTACCAGCGGCTTGAAAATAAGCAGAACCAACTAATTGCGCTGTAATAACAGGAGTGGCTAAAAAGACATACAATAATGCTTTGGGCGTTTCTTTAATTAAGGCTGCATCTGAAGTAAAAATAGTTGCAATAGCTTCTGGGAAAGCCATAATTCCTACAAAAATTAGAGTAGCTACTGAGCTACCATATAATATGGCCATTTTTATGGTTTCTTTTACTCTTTCATTATTTTTTGCCCCATAATTATATCCAGCAATGGGTAAAAAGCCCTGTGTAACCCCTAAAACAGGAAATAAGGCAAACATCATCACTCTATTTATAATACCATATACAGCAATAGCATTTTCACCACCGTAGGTAAATAATGTGGCATTTAAAACTATCATTAACACACTAATGGTTCCTTGTCTTGCAATGGTAACGCCTCCTAATTGAACAATTTCTTTTACAATGGCTATTTTTAGTATAAAGTAGCTTGGTTTAATAATAAGCTCACTCTTTTTAGAGATAAAAAAACTAAAAATAAATAGTCCACACACCGCATATGAAATAGAGGTTGCCAAGCCAGCACCAAACATGCCTAAATCTAAAAACTTAATAAAGATAATATCTAGTACTGNTAGATNNTANNTAGNTAAGATTTTTNCGTACTTCTAAACGTAAAAAAATAAGTGTAACAATGGTGGCTAAAATATCNGCTACAGGAAANGAATACCAAANTCCTTGTAGGCCAAAAAATTTGGGCAAAATATACACTAANGGAATTAAGAAAAAGCCTTGTTTTANCAANGTAAGTATTAATGCNGGTAATGCTTTACCAGCGGCTTGAAAATAAGCAGAACCAACTAATTGCGCTGTAATAACAGGAGTGGCTAAAAAGACATACAATAATGCTTTGGGCGTTTCTTTAATTAAGGCTGCATCTGAAGTAAAAATAGTTGCAATAGCTTCTGGGAAAGCCATAATTCCTACAAAAATTAGAGTAGCTACTGAGCTACCATATAATATGGCCATTTTTATGGTTTCTTTTACTCTTTCATTATTTTTTGCCCCATAATTATATCCAGCAATGGGTAAAAAGCCCTGTGTAACCCCTAAAACAGGAAATAAGGCAAACATCATTACTCTATTTATAATACCATATACAGCAATAGCATTTTCACCACCATAGGTAAATAATGTGGCATTTAAAACAATCATTAAAACACTAATGGTTCCTTGTCTTGCAATGGTAACGCCTCCTAATTGAACAATTTCTTTTACAATGGCTAGTTTTAGTATAAAGTAGCTTGGTTTAATAACAAGCTCACTCTTTTTAGAGATAAAAAAACTAAAGATAAATAGTCCACACACCGCATATGAAATAGAGGTTGCCAAGCCAGCACCAAACATGCCTAAATCTAAAAACTTAATAAAGATAATATCTAGTACTATATTTGAAATTGCGGGCAAAATCATTGCATACATTGCAAATTTAGGTTTTCCTTCTGCTCTAATAACAGGGTTGCCCATCATGGCAAATGCTAAAAAAGGAACTCCAAATAATACCACATTAAAATATTCCGTTGCCGGTTCTAAAATAGCTCCATTGGCACCAAACAATAAGAGTAGTGGATTATAGTATAAGATGCCTATAATCACAAAGAAAATAGACAGTCCGAGCGTTAAAGAAATTTGGTTTCCAAAAGTTACGTATGCTTTATTAAAATTATTACTACCAAAAGCTCTAGAAATAATAGAGCTTCCACCAATACCAATTCCCATTCCTATAGATGATATTAAAAAAACAATAGGTAAAACTACAGTAACAGCTGCAATGGCCATAGAACCAATCCATTGACCAACAAAAATGGTGTCTACAATCATATTTAATGACATCACCAAAATTCCTATAGAAGCTGGAATGGCTTGTTTAATTAGAAGTTTACTTATTTTTTGTGTTCCTAAACTATTGGCTGTTTCTGTCATAAAAGTTTGCAAATATCTATATAATCAGATGGCTATTTTAACCTAAAAAAATATTTATGGATTAATTAACATATCCATAAAATTTTCTACTAAGTTTGTTCTATGAGTGTTTTTAAAACAAATTATACCGTTGTAACATCTAATATAGATGAACTTAATCATGTAAATAATGTCGTGTATCTTCAATGGATTCAAGATATTGCAAATTTACATTGGAACGAACTAAAACAAGGGGTAGATACTGCTGCGTATGTATGGGTTGTAATTCGCCATGAAATAGATTATCTAAATCAGGCCTTACTTGGTGATACCTTGCTCGCTAAAACATGGGTTGGTAAAACAGCTGGGTTAAAATCTATTCGTCATGTAGAATTCTACAGAAACAATAAACTCTTAGTGAAAGCTCAAACTACTTTTTGCTTGCTACATGCAAAAAGCTTCAAACCCATGAGAATAACTGATGAAATTTTAGCGATGTTAGCTCCTAAATAACTGTACCTTTGCATTCTGAAATTTAATTCAATTATGAGCACATTTGCATCTCTTGGTATCAAAAAAGAATTTATAGAATCTATCAAAGAGTTAGGGATTTCAACACCTACAGAAATTCAAGAAAAAGGAATTCCAATACTATTAAACAATAGAACAGATTTTGTTGGCTTAGCGCAAACAGGTACTGGTAAAACAGCTACTTTTGGACTCCCAATAGTGCAGCAAATAGATCCGGCAAATAACGCTGTTCAAGCGCTTATTTTATCACCCACCAGAGAACTAGTTCAGCAAATAAAAAAACAGCTTTTTAAATACACAAAGTATTATGATCAAAAGGTGTTTGTGGAGGCAGTTTATGGAGGAGAGAAAATAGATCGTCAGATCAATAATTTACAAAGAACTACCCATATAATTGTTGCAACACCAGGACGATTAATTGATTTGATAGAGCGAGGAAATATTAATTTAAAAGAAATAAAAACACTTGTTTTAGATGAAGCTGATGAAATGCTGAGTATGGGCTTTAAACAAGATTTAAACAGAATTTTAAAATACACTTCTGGCCAACGAAACACATGGTTGTTTTCTGCTACCATGCCCGATGAAATTCAAAGAATTATTAAAACCTATATGGATTCTAATGCACCACGTGTAGAAATAGATAGAAACTCTATGGTAAATTCAAATATCAGNCATCAATTTGTAAAAACTACTATTAAAGAAAAAGCATCTNTCATTATCCGTTTTTTAGAAGTAAGACAGGCAGAAAGAGGTATTATTTTTTGTAGAACNAAAGCAGGAACTCAAAANTTAACCAANNTNTTACAAGAAGAAGGTTTTTCTATTGGAGCTTTAGAAGGAGATATGCAGCAAAAAGANCGTGATAAAGTNATGCGTGCTTTTAAGAACGAAAGTTTACAATACTTAATTTCTACGGATGTTTCTGCAAGAGGAATAGATGTAAGTGGATTGGCATTTGTAATTCATCATCAATTACCAGATCAATTAGACTATTACACACATAGAAGCGGAAGAACTGCAAGAGCAGGAAAAACTGGGGTTTCTATTGCTTTAATATTGTCTAATGAACTTCAAAGAATTTATGAAATAGAAAAAGATTTGAATATTAAATTTACTGAAACTACAGTATAATTAAGACAACCATCTGTGCTCGTTTGCTTTTCTAGAATACCAAATTAAATACCCTCCAAAAGCAATGATTATAATAGGCAATGCAATACCCATTGGGCCGTAGCTGTCAGAATTTTGATCTATTAATAATCCGTAAGACATTTGCCCTACAATACCTAAAAATGATATGATAAAGAAAGTTGTAGCAATTTTTTTCTTTAACAGTAATAATAACGACCCTAAAGTTCCAGAAAATACTGCAATTGCAAATGCAGCAGTAACCCATGCTGGAACATCTTGATATAAAATTTGTTGTTCTTTGGGCAGTGTTTCCAGTATTTTATCAGTCATAAATGCCTGATCTAAATAATTGAAAACACCCATTAGATTCCAAACAAGAGCAATACTACTAATAACCCAAAATAGATTGCTTGGTTTTCTTAAGTAATTCATAGTCATGTTAAAATTTTAATAAATTCTCTATTAAAATTAGACAAAAAATAATAAATGAGTTTTCAATATTTTAAAAATGGTATTTTTGCGGCCATTAATTTCAACCAAATTGCGATGACTTTCAAATTAAAAAACATACTATTTCTTTTTATTTTTCTTGCAAACACTTTCTTTTTGTCTTCTCAAGTGAAAACAAGTATTAGAGGGATGGTTGTAGATGAAAAAGGAGCTCCAATATTTGCAGCATCATTATACTTAAGCAGCAACCAAGGAGCCTATTCTGAAGAAGATGGTAGTTTTATAATTACCGATGTTATTCCTGGTTCTTACAATTTAACAGCTAGTTTTGTTGGCTTTGATTCACAAACAAAATTTAATGTTATTATTAAATCTAAAGGAAACCGCTCGTTTAATTTTATTTTAATTGAATCTTCTGAATCTTTAGAAGAAGTAGTTGTTTCTAATAAAAACACCATTAGTAGACCCAAAGAAACTCCTTTATCTACNCAATCTTTGTCTGCTGTTGAAATTGCAACGTATCCCGGAGGAAACAATGATGTAGTTCAGGTTGCTCAAACATTACCAGGTGTATCTCCATCTGTTGGTGGCTTTCGTAATGATTTAATTATACGAGGTGGTGCACCCAATGAGACTGTTTATTATTTAGATGGTGTAGAAGTACCAAATATTAATCATTTTGCAACACAGGGTAGTGCAGGAGGGCCAGTTGGCTTATTAAATGTTTCTTTTATTAATGATGTTACGCTATCAACTTCTGCATTTGGTGCGCAATATGACAATCCCTTATCTGGTGTTCTTCAATTTAAACAGCGTGATGGAAACAAAGAGCGGTTTAATACTAATATTCGTGTAAGCGCTACAGATGCAGCATTTACTTTTGAAGGTCCTTTATTTAAAAATAATAAACCGGAAAGTAACACAAGCTTTTTACTATCTGTAAGAAGAAGTTACTTACAAGCTTTATTTAAATTAATTGGCTTACCAATAAGACCAGATTACTGGGATTACCAATATAAACTATCACATCAAATAGATGATTATAACAACCTGTATGTTATTGGATTAGGTTCTGTAGATGATTTTAGTGTTGAGGCCCCAGATGATTTTGATGAAGAAGCTCAAGCAATTATAGAACAAGCACCATTTATAAAACAAAAAACAAACTCTATTGGAGTTACCTGGAGAAAAAGATTTAAAGATGGTTCTGGTTATATGGAAACTACAGTAAGTAATAATCGCTTAGAAAATATATTTACAAACTATCTAGATCCAGAAAACGAAACAGGAATTATTTTTAGAAATGATGCCATAGAGTCAGAAACAAAGCTAAGATACCAGCTTACTAAATTTTTAAGTGATTGGAAATTTACAGGTGGTTTTAATACGCAACATTCTTATTACACAAATAGCACTGTTAATAATGCAGACGCCATATTCTATACTACTGAAATAGACTTTATAAAATACGGGTTTTTTGCAAATGCAACTCGTTCATTTTTTAATGATAAATTAGATGTTTCTTTAGGATTTAGAATGGATGATGACAGTTTTACAAGTTCTAATGATTTGCTATCAAGTTTCTCACCAAGACTTTCTTTATCTTATGAATTCTTAGAAGATTGGCGCATAAGTGCTACTGCAGGACGCTATTTTAAAATAGCACCCTATACGATTTTAGGATTTAAAGACGCTAGTGGAAACTTCACAAATAAAGATAGTGATTATACACAAAGCGATCATTATGTAATAGGTTTACAACATTATCTAAACCCAGCGGCAAGTATTTCTTTAGAGGGCTTTTATAAGCGCTATACAGATTATCCTGTTTCAGTTTTAGATCAAGTCTCTCTGGCAAACAAAGGAGCAGATTTTGAAGTGTTAGGAAATGAAGATGTAGAAACTGTTGGAAAGGGGAGAAGTTATGGTCTAGAATTTCAATACCAACAAAAACTACTAAATAATTTTTACAGTATTTTCTCTTATACTTATTTCTTTAGTGAATTTACAGGTTTTGACACCGCTACATATATACCCTCTGTTTGGGATAGTAGACATTTGGCCTCTTTTGTAGGAGGGTATAAATTAAAAAAGAATTGGGAAATTAGTTCGCGCTATCGTTTTGCTGGAAAAACACCTTATGTACCAACAAACTTAGATGCTACACTAGCTTCCTATCCAGAAATTATTTTGGATTATACTCGTTTAGGGGAAGAGAAACTAGCAACTTTTAGTCAATTAGATATTCGTGTAGATAAAAAATGGAACTATGAACAATTAAGTTTAAACATCTTTTTTGAAGTTCAGAATGTTCTTGGTCAAAGTATTCCAAGACCCAATGAATATGGTCTTTCTAGAGATATGAGTGGCAATCTAACAAACCCTCTTAGTTTGTCACAAATAAATCAAGATACCAGTACATCTATTCCTAGTATTGGAATCGTAATTGATTTTTAATGATAGAGTTCTATAAAACAGCTTATTTATTTAATAATTTTTCTCTGAAAGAGTAAAGAATTACTCTTAGAGACTCCTTTTAAAATATAAACTCCCTGGGCTAGATCATCTAATTTTAAATCTAGTATCCCTTGATGATTTTTTCTGTTTTTAGAAAATATAAGCTTACCCGTAAGCGAATATAATTGTAATGTAATTTCTTCTAAATATTGAGTCTTAACGTGAAGTGTATTTAGCACTGGAATAGGGTATACTTCTGTACTAATTTTATGTATTGAAATAGATGTGTTGCTTAGTGTTCCCGTAAAGTATTGTTGAGCNAAATAAAAGGACTCTTTACCAATCTTTTCTCCAATAATTCTTCCTTTAATATCGTCAATAGGAGGATGTATACCNCCCCAAATTCTAGACAAACTTGTTTGATCTGAAGCATCCTGGTAAGTNGCCCATTCTAGCGTAAAGCCTTCAGANGGTCCTTGTTCAAAAACTAAAAAATTATTTTGNTCAACTTCAAATGTTCCAATACCACCAGGAAANAATTCACTTCCAGTAATTTGAGTTAATGATGTTGCTGCGGCTCTAGAAAAGGTAGAATGTCCAGATAAATACCCTGCAAATGGAGGGGTTACAAAAGTTGGTCTTTGATAAGGCCACCAGTGAGTTCCTAATATCCAGTCTACACCAGCTACATCAGTAGCTGGATTACTAATAAAATCTGGACCTTTCCAAGATTTAACCTTAATCGTTCCCACATTAGAATCATCATCACCAGCCAACGGGTCTCCAATTTCTACAACTTCTATTAACCCCGGAATTAAAGGTAATCCATGAGGGTCAAAATTATTTAAACTAGTGTTAGTACTTTGACCTTTTGAGGCCATATAACGAATGGCTGATATGGGTCTAATATAATCATAATACCCTTTTATTCCCCATATATTTACTGCAGAATCATGCATAGCACCTCCAAGAGCTAAGTAACATTTTATATCCCATTCTAAATCACTTAAAATAGCTCCTTGTCCTCCAAATTTT
>JGI20154J14316_10001271_pt1 | contig 22395 bp, 21 predicted proteins | sample COG_04_FD_14316 | JGI IMG/M metagenome (IMG submission 14316)
CATTTGTTAGTGCGACACGAGCAGGCTGCGGTGCATGCTGCCGATGGCTACTCGCGATCCACTGGTGAAGTGGGAACAGCCCTGGTGACCTCTGGTCCCGGAGCGACTAACGCCATCACCGGTATTGCCACTGCCTACATGGATTCCATCCCCTTGGTGGTTATCTCCGGCCAGGTGCCGCTGACCAAAATTGGTCAGGATGCCTTCCAAGAGACCGATATGGTGGGTGTTTCTCGTCCGATTGTTAAGCACAGCTTTTTGGTCACTCGCGCTGAAGATATAGCCGAGACCATAGCCAAGGCCTATTACATTGCTGCCACCGGTCGTCCCGGTCCAGTCGTTGTTGATATTCCTAAGGATGTCACTGACCCGAGTTATAAAGTGCCCTATGAATATCCTGCTGAGATTAAGATGCGTTCTTATCAGCCTACGGATAAGGGGCATCGCGGACAGATTCGTCGTGCTGTTAAGACCCTGATCGGCGCCAAGCGCCCAGTTCTTTACACTGGCGGCGGCGTGGTTCTGGATAATGCGTCGGAGCATTTGATTGCTCTGGCGAAAAAACTTAATTACCCGGTGACCAATACGCTGATGGGTCTGGGTGGCTATCCCGGTACTGATCCTCAGTATCTGGGTATGCTCGGTATGCACGGTACCTATGAAGCCAACACGGCTATGCACCATGCGGATGTGATTTTTGCTATAGGCGCGCGCTTTGACGATCGGGTAACCAATGATCTGGAAAAGTTCTGCCCCCATGCAATCATTATTCATATAGATGTGGACCCCACGTCGGTATCGAAAAATATTGAAGCCCATATTCCCATAGTCGGCACCTGTAATTCGGTACTGCCGGAAATGCTGACACTGATCGAACAGTCTGAAACCACCCCCGATAGCGATGCGATCGCCGAATGGTGGCAGCAGATTGATCAGTGGCGTGCGGACAAAGGTATCTATACCGCCAGCCGTTACGAAGAGAGTTCGGGCAACTGCATCAAGCCACAAGACGTGATCAAGATGCTCTACAAAGTCACCGAAGGTAAGGCGATTGTCACCTCCGATGTAGGCCAGCATCAGATGTTTGCCGCTCAGTACTATCTGTTCGACAAGCCGCGGACCTGGATTAACTCCGGTGGTCTCGGCACCATGGGCTTTGGTTTGCCGGCAGCCATGGGCTGTAAGCTGGCGTTCCCAGATTGCGATGTCGCCTGTGTTACTGGTGAGGGCAGTATCCAGATGAATATTCAGGAGCTCTCTACCTGCAGTCAGCACAATTTGCCGGTGAAGATTATTAATCTCAATAATGCGGCACTGGGCATGGTGCGTCAGTGGCAGGATATGAACTACAGCAGCCGCTACTCCGAGAGTGTCTATGAAGAGTCGCTGCCAGATTTTGTTAAGTTGGCTGAGGCCTATGGTCACGTGGGCATGAAGATTACCCATATTGATGAGCTCGAAGAGAAGATGCGTGAAGCCTTTGCCATGAAAGATCGTGTGGTGTTTATGGACATAGATGTAGATCGATCTGAGCACGTTTACCCAATGCAAATGCCCGGCGGCTCTATGCGCGACCTGTGGCTAAACAAGACGGAGAGAACCTAATGAAACGGATAATCTCTATTTTGATGGAAAATGAGTCCGGTGCACTTTCGCGAGTAGTGGGTCTGTTTGCCCAGCGCGGTTACAACATTGACACATTGACTGTGGCGCCTACAGATGACGATACATTGTCACGTTTAACCCTGACTACTCAGGGTGACGATAATATGGCGGAGCAGATTGTTAAGCAGCTGCACAAGTTGATCGATACGATTAAGGTCGTGGATTTGACTCAGGGCGCCCATATTGAGCGCGAGCTGATGCTGGTTAAAATCAAAGCCACAGAAAGTGATATTCGTCGTGAACTGAAAAGCTGTGTGGAAATTTTCCGCGGTCATATTATTGATGTGACGCCGGTAACCTACACGGTGCAGCTTGCTGGCGACAGTGAAAAGCTCGATGCCTTTATTGAGGCGGTGAGTGAAATGGGCATTATGGAAGTGGTCAGAAGTGGCGTCTCCGGTATAGCCCGCGGTGATAAGTTTTTACGTGTTTAACCTTCACTGTGCTTGATGCTGTAAGACAATAGCTAAAACGGCTCGCTGACCAGTGAGCCGTTTTAGCTTTCAGGCAGTAGAACTCTTTACTCGCAGAGCTAAACAAAACAATAAAATAATAACGAAGTAGGCAAGGGGACAATATGTCAGCAGCTGAGAGTCAAACTCGAGTAGTGAGCCTAGATGGCGGTATTAACTTCCGTGATATCGGTGGTTATACCAATACTCAGGGCCGCACCGTTAAGTGGCGCAAAATTATGCGCTGCGGACATCTTGCGCGCCTTAGTGATGGTGATCTAGATACCCTTGAAGCCATAGGTATCAGCAAGATCCATGACTTTCGTCGCACAGAGGAGCAGGAACAATCTCCCAGCTGTGCTGTGCGTGCCGAATTTATCGACGACTACCAAATCCATATAGGTGATATATCGCGCTTTTGGGAGTTTTTGTTTGGCGGTGAATTAACCGCTGACTCCTCCCACCAGCTAGTGGTTAATTCCTACCGCTCCTGCATAGATGCGGTGATTCCAGCCTTTAGTCGCTTTATGCGCCATATAGTGGATAACGCCGACAGTGCTTCGGTGTTTCACTGCTCCGCGGGCAAGGATCGCACTGGTATGGCGGCGGCATTGATTCTGTCGGCGCTGGATGTGCCACGCCAGACTATAGTCGATGACTATATGCTCACCATTGAACACTATGATTCCGATGCGTTGATTGAAATTGTCGAAGGTCACCTGCGTGCAGCTAAGGTAGAGGAGTGGGACCGCGACTGGCTGATTCCCTATTGCTCAGTGCATCAGGACAATATAGTCGCTTTTCTAGAGGCCATAGATCAGCAATACGGCGATGTAAAAACCTATTTGACCAGCGCTCTGGGTCTATCTGATGCGGATCTGGCTAAAATGCAGAGCTGCTATTTAGAAGGTTAAGAGCCTATAATGCCAGCTGTTGAGTTCCCTACGTTATTGAGAGCAGTGATTCCATGATCAAAAAAGCCGATACCCCAGAGAATGTCGTTGAGCTCAAGACACCCGCTGCGGACGATGTTCCAGCGCGTCGCAAAGGTATCTATCTGCTGCCTAATCTACTTACCACCGGCGCACTGTTCGGTGGTTTTTATGCCGTCTTATCGGGCTTTAGTGGCAACTATGAATGGGCCGCCATGGCGATTTTCGCGGCGATGTTCTTTGATGGTCTAGATGGCCGCGTGGCGCGCATGACCAATACTCAGAGTGACTTTGGTGTGCAGTACGACAGCCTCTCAGATATGGTCTCCTTTGGTGTTGCTCCGGCCGTGGTTGCCTATGGTTGGGGTGTCAGTGATCTGGGGACAGTGGGCCTGGCTGCGGCCTTTGTCTATGCCTCCTGTGCCGCGTTGCGACTTGCCCGGTTTAATGTACAGGCGGAATCATCGGATAATAAAACCTTTACTGGACTGCCTAGTCCAGTGGCCGCTGCTTTGGTAGCCGGCTTTATCTGGTCAGCTTACGAGCTGGACTCATCGTTTTGGCTCTCTGTTACCGGTGCATTGCTGACGGCAATTGCCGGCCTGCTGATGGTGTCAAACCTCAAATACCCGAGTTTTAAAGAGATTGATCTGCGTGGCAAGGTGCCGTTTATGGTGATCCTGTCCGTGGTCATGGGCTTTGTCGTGATCACTATAGATCCGCCGCGAATTCTTTTTGCCATAGCTGCCGTGTTTAGTTTTTCAGCTCCGGTGATCTGGCTGTTAAGCAAGTTGGGTTACGCTGGTAGCAAGCCAGCAGATGATGCTTAATTAGGCGTTGGCAGCAGGGTTAAAATCTGTTTGAATAAGACCATGAACATCCACTCAATGAAAATCAATCGCAGCATCGGTCCTATGGCCGCTGTCTCTGTTCGTGGACTACTTCTTCTCCTGCCCTGAGGGGCATCTATCGTAATACCTCATCAAAACTCCGTGCATTGGCCAATGCTTTATTTAGTTCAAAGTCATACTAAAGTCATGCTAGGCAAAAATGCAGTGAAATTCTGACCCCACAGCGGTCCGATCCGTTTTACAATGAGCCACTGAAATTAGTTAGCAGCAGATCGGCTGAAATTAGTTTAGCTAATTTAGCCAGAAAGCATGGCTCCCTTTAGGAAGAGAAGACAGTATGAACAGCTCAGAGCAACCCAAAGAAAAATTAATCATTTTTGATACCACTTTGCGTGACGGTGAACAGAGCCCCGGCGCATCCATGACCAAAGACGAAAAAGTCCGGATCGCCATAGCGCTGGAAAAAATGCGCGTCGATGTGATCGAAGCCGGTTTCGCAATTTCCAGTCAGGGAGATTTCGAAGCTATTCAAGCGATTGCTAACAGCGTTAGGGAGAGCCGCATCTGCAGCCTTTCCCGCGCAGTGGCCGGTGATATAGAACGTGCTGCGGAAGCGCTTAAAGGTGCTAATGCGGGCCGTATTCACACTTTTATTGCCACGTCGCCGATTCATATGAAACACAAACTGCAGATGGAGCCAGATCAGGTTCTCGAGCAGGCGGTTGGCGCGGTAAAGATTGCTCGCAGTTTAATTGACGATGTGGAGTTCTCTCTCGAAGATGCCAGCCGCACCGAGTTTGATTTTATGTGTCGCATCACCGAGGCGGTCATTAATGCCGGGGCACGGACAATCAATTTGCCGGATACAGTTGGCTACTCAGATCCCAGCGAATACGCTTCGATGATCAAGCGCCTAATGAATACTGTGCCCAATGCCGATAAAGCGATTTTCTCGGTGCACTGTCACAATGATCTGGGTCTGGCCGTGGCTAACAGCTTGGCAGCAATCCAGAGTGGAGCCCGTCAGGTTGAATGTACGATTAATGGTCTCGGCGAGCGCGCGGGCAATGCGGCGCTTGAAGAGTTAGTTATGGCAATTCGCACACGCCGAGATGTCTTTCCAGTGGAAACCAACATAGATGCAACCCATATAGTGCCCACCTCACGTTTGGTTTCAGGTATTACCGGTTTCCCGGTGCAGCCCAATAAAGCGATTGTTGGTGCCAATGCCTTTGCTCATGAATCAGGTATTCACCAGGACGGTATTTTGAAGTTCCGTGAAACCTACGAAATTATGCGTGCCGAAGATGTTGGCTGGAGCACCAATAAGTTGTCACTGGGCAAGTTATCCGGTCGCGCCGCGCTGTCGTCACGTCTTGACGAGTTGGGTATTAAGTTTGATAGCAGTGAAGAATTTAACCAGCTGTTTAAACGCTTTAAAGCTCTNGCCGATAAGAAGCGTGAAATTTTCGACGAAGATTTNCAGGCGCTGGTTTCCGACGCACAGATGGGCACCGAGGAAGATGCTTTAACGCTGATCGATTTAGAGGTGTTGTCCAAGTCCGGTCAGGCACCGCAGGCAAAAATCGTTGTTGCCTACCAGGATAAACAGCACAGTGCCGACGCCTCTGGCGACGGTGCAGTAGACGCGATCTTTAACGCCATTGAAAAGTTGGTTAGCAGCGACAGTAAGTTGCTGCTCTATTCGGTCAATGCCGTGACTGAGGGCACCGACTCTCAGGGTGGTGTCACAGTGCGACTGGAAAAGGATGGTCGCATAATCAATGGTCAGGGCGCCGACACCGATATTCTGGTGGCCAGTGCCAAGGCCTATTTAAATGCCTTAACACTGATGCGCAACCCGGGCCGCTTACATCCACAGATGGGCGGCATCTAATGCAGCCCAGCCAGCAGGCATACTATTTACAGACTCTCGGCATAGTGCAATATGTGCCGAAAGAGTCTGTAGCGTTAGTTGATGAAGCCCCTGCTGTGGCACTTAATGATCGCTCTCTAGACGATGCAGAAGAAGCGGTTGTCGACCGCAAAACTGTTGATGTAGCAGCGCGCATGAATCTCAATTTTGATAAGCCGGCTGCGCCTAAACAGGCATCTGCAATTGCTGCTCCTGTAAAGACGACTGTTAGTGCCACGCCAGAACCTAAGACAGAGGCAGAGCTGATCGAAGTAAAGTTCTCCCTCTGGCAGCCCAACTCAGAGGTTCTGGTTTGCAGTGCTGTTGAAGGGGTGCTGGCGGACGGTGATCAAATGCAACTGTTGACCAATATCCTCAATGCTGTGGGCTGCGCTATTCATCGCCTGCCGCAGATGGATCTGGTTGAATGGCCGCCTTATCCCAATGCCGATGGTGACGAAAATGAAGTGCGCGAGTTTCTTGCCACTCTAATTCAAGCACGACTTAAAGCCCGGCCGGTTAAATATATATTACTCCTCGGGGATGGCGCCGCCGACTGGCTGCTGAGCGCACAACAGCGCAGCGAACAATCGACTTTTGGCTCTCTGGCTTTGACCCCTGAGACCACTGCATTGCTGGTGCCATCCCTGAGTAATATGATCGAAACGCCGCAGCTTAAAGGGACTACATGGCAGGTATTGAAGTCGGTTTCTTTTGCCCCAGCCGCTTCTTAGTTTTTCCGGTTAAGTTCCTGTGGCAGCTTACCCAGTAGATACTCACAAGATGCTGATTCGCCCAATGGGCGCAGAGGATATCGCGCAGGTCGCTGCCATCGAAGTGGAAGTAACAGCAGATCCCTGGACGTCTAAGCAGTTTCAACAGAGTCTCGACGATCATCAGTGTTTGGTTATCTGCCGTCAGGATACTGATTCTAGGGTGCCGATCGGTTATATGATTTTCACCACTGTGGTGGATCAGGCCGAGATACTTAATATCGCCATAGATCCTAACTATCAGGGCCATAGCCTCGGCTCGCAATTACTCAATTACGGTTTGCAGTCACTGCCGGCTGTTATACAGGCAGTATTGCTGGAAGTGAGGGTGAGTAATTTCCCAGCGATTAGCCTCTATTTCAACTATGGCTTTATTGAGGTGGGGCGCAGGCGCGACTACTATAGAACTGAGTTTGGTCGCGAAGATGCTATATTGATGACTTTGCAGCGATCTGTGGTTGATGCAGGTAAGGTTGATAATTGAGAGAAACCACTCAGGACAAACTGTTGAGGACAAACCATTGAGGACAAGCTATGGAATTTGAACTGCTGTATTGGCACTGGCTGATATTGGGTATGGTATTAGTGGCTGGAGAGATATTTATTCCCAGTTTTACCATCTTCTGGTTTGGTCTGGGAGCCATAGTGGTGGGTCTGGTAATGACCCTGATCAAGCTGAGCTTTACCACCCAGATCCTGATCTGGACCATTTCCTCCGTGGCGTTTACGGTGCTCTGGTTTAAATACTTTAAGCCCAAGATGACCGACAGAACCACTGCTGGAATCAGCCGCGATGCGGCCATAGGCGAAGCGGGGCAGGTAATCAAAGCGCCCACTGAGCACAGCCGCGGTCAGGTGCGTTTTACCACGCCAGTGCTGGGTGATGATGAATGGGATTTTATCTGCGATGACCAGGTGAGTATTGGCGACAGGGTTTATATTAAAGAGATCGCTGGCAATACCTTGATCGTAGTAAAACTGCGTTAACAATTTATTTAGCTATCAGCCTAGCTGGCTGCAGCACAACTCTATAAGGGAGTAAGCAGGATGGAAGGACCAATTGTAGTTGTAGGTATTTTATTGCTGGTATTGATTACCCTGTTAAAAGGCGTACGTCTGGTTCCTCAGGGTTCCAAGTGGGTGGTGCAGCGACTGGGTAAATACCATATGTCACTTAACCCGGGACTCAATATTATTGTTCCCTATATAGACAATGTGGCGTTTAAAGTAACTACCAAAGATATTGTTTTGGATATCCCCTCTCAGGAAGTGATTACGCTGGATAACGTAGTGATCGTCGCCAATGCTGTGGCCTATATCAATATAGTGTCGCCGGAAAAAGCGGTTTATGGGGTTGAAGACTACGAACTTGCTATTCGCACATTGGTGCAGACGTCGCTGCGCTCTATTGTCGGTGAAATGAAGCTCGACGATGCACTGTCGTCACGAGATCAGATTAAGGCCAAGCTTAAGACCTCAATCTCCGATGATATTGCCGATTGGGGTATTACCCTTAAGACCGTCGAAATTCAGGATATCAATCCCTCCGGCACTATGCAGGCTGCCATGGAAGAGCAAGCCGCCGCCGAGCGTCAGCGTCGCGCCACGGTGACCCGCGCCGAGGGTGATAAAAGCGCGGCTATTTTGACTGCTGATGGCCGTCTAGAAGCTTCCCGTCGGGATGCCGAAGCTCAGGTGGTACTAGCTGAAGCCACTAAAACCGCGCTGACCAAAGTCAGTGACGCGATTCAGGATAAAGAACTGCCGGCTATGTATCTGCTCGGTGAGAAGTATGTGGAATCTCTCCGTGAAATGGGCAAGTCGCAAAATGCCAAGCTTGTAGTACTGCCCGCGGATATTCCCGCGGCGGTGCGTGGCATTATGAATAACACTAAGTAATTAATCGGACAGACTGATACAGGTCAACCAAGTTATAGGCTCAGCGTTGTTAAGAGAATAATTTCAGTGAAGGAATCTCCTATGAAAAGAAATAGCATGTTGTTACTAGGGTTAGCTCTTGTGGTTATTATCGCCAGTGGCTGTGCCAATGGCCAGCGCGGCTACGGTGCGCCCAAAGAGATTATTATTGATACTAAGGGAGTTGATCTCAACGCCTACTACGATGATCTTGGGGACTGTGAACAGTATGCGCGGAATGTTGATGTCAGCGCTGAAACTACCGAAGGTGCAGTTGCCGGCGCAGTGCTTGGGGGTGTCTTGGGTGCAGTTCTGGGTAATTCTGACAATGCTCAACGGGGTGCCGGCGCAGGTGCTGTAGTGGGCGGTGTTAAGGGCAACCAAAGTGCTCGCCACGAGCAAGAGCGCATAGTTCGGCGCTGTTTATCTGGCCGTGGTTACCGAGTGTTAAATTAAGTTTTTTGTCGTTAATAAATCAATTCAAACTAGGCCGCTCAGCTCTTGACCGGCCTTTTTTGTAACTTGCGCTGCAGGGTTCTGCGGTGCATGCCGAGAGTTTTTGCTGTGGCGGAAATATTGCCTTCATGGTGATTCAAGACTTTTTGAATATGCTCCCATTCCAGTCGATTGACTGAGGGGGGTGAGTCCTCCAGGGGCACCTCTGCTGCACCTCCGGCCCGCACTTCAAAGGCGGCAATAATCTCTTCCATCCCAGCCGGCTTACACAGATAGTTAACCGCGCCCAACTTAATGGCTTCCACGGCCGTTGAGATACTCGAGTAACCGGTGAGGATTACAATCTCTAGACTGGGCTGGTTTTCCAATAGTTGCTGCAGGATGGCAAGGCCGGATTCCTGTTCAAGCTTTAAATCTAAGACCACTCGATCGATCTTTTCACAGTGTAATTGAGCAATGGCTTGCTCGCCATTACTGGCGGTTGAGGCTTGTTCACCACGACGCTGTAATACCCTGGCAAGCACAGCACAAAAGGCTGGATCGTCGTCGACTAATAGATAGTTCAAGATACTGCCGCTGTGGCTAAAAGAGGTAGGTTGATCTGAGTAAGAGTTCCTCCCTCAGGGGCATTTTGTAAACTAACAGAACCGCCGAAACGAGTCAGCGTGGCCTGAGATAAAAATAGACCCAAACCGAGACCGTCGGCTTTGTCTGTGACAAAAGGCTGTCCTAGCTTTTTAAGCTTTGCGGCATCGAGACCGGCGCCAAAATCACGAATACGGATCGTCGCTGCCTCATTATCCCAGCTAATTTCTATATCAACTTTTTCGCTGGCATCGGCGGCATTGTTTAATAGATTGAGAATTGACTGGGCAATAGTCGGATGAAACACCGCATTAACCGCGGGGTTGTCTGTGTATTGAATATGGGTTTTTAGCAGTGGTCGCATCAGCTGCCAGCGCGCCAACACATTATCCAAATAGAGTTGCACCGGTTGAGCTTCGAGCTGATTAGACTGAGATTCCTCAGCCGTGGTAAGCAGCTGCTTGAGTGTGGTTTTGCACTGTTCGATCTGCTGGTTAAGCAGAGCTACATCCGCCTGGTTGTCTGTATCCAGCAGCATTTCGTCAATAATTAGCTTCATGGTATTCAGCGGCGTACCCAACTCATGGGCTGTGCCTGCGGCCAGAGTGCCCACTGCTAGAAGCTGTTCATCCCGCAGTTGGGCATCGCGACGCATGGCAATTTCTTGCTCCTGCTGTTTTAGGGTCGCTGCCATACGGCTGATAAAGTAAATAATGATCGTTGCGCTGATGGCAAAGTTAGCCAACATACCCAGGATATGCAGACTGTTGCTTGCTGTCTGATGATGGCCGGGAGCAATTGCAGCAATGGCCACGTAGTACTTTAGTAACAGGCTGTAACAGAGTAGGGCGATCACCGCGATAGCAATGCTATAGCCCCGTGACAGGGTGATTGCGGCAATACTAATGGGTATCAACAGATAGGAGACGAAGGGGTTGGAGGCACCACCGCTAAAGAACAGCAGTATTGAAAAGAACGCGATATCGGCGAGTAAGTGAACAAAAAATTCCTTATCCCCTATGGGCACAGCGCGGCGGCTACGGACCCAAATGGCGGCGGTCAGTGAGCCATAGACGCTAAGTACAAAGGCGATCTCAGCCACCGGCAGGCCAATCGATTGGACCCAGGTGAAATAGATCAGCGCCAGTACCTGACCGAGAAGGGCGACGCCGCGAATTAAACTGAGAACATAGAGATTCTCTCTGGTGGCGTTGTTGTTATTCGGCTGGGCTTTTTCCATAGCCAAATGGTACTAGAAATTTATCGCCATTGAGAGATAAACCGCACGACCAAGACCAGGTATTGCTTCGCCCAGGGCAATATCACTATCGCCGGTGCGATTGCGGCTACTTAAATGGGCAGCATAAAAACGATCAAATAGGTTTTTAACCCCAGCGCGCATTTGTATATTCTCAGTGAATGACCAGTTGGCACCTATATTCACTGTGCCAAAACCACTGGACTGGGCTTCATTGTTGTAGCTGGCAACATGCTTTTGGCGACCATATATCACTGATTCAAGCATTAGTTGAAGTGACCCCTGATCAGGCTGATAGCGCAGGCTAAAGCGCGCATTGGCCGGGGCTATGCGATAGAGATTATCGGCAATATCAGTGCGCTTGCCACGCACATAGCTGAACACACCGTCTGCCGCCCAGTTGTGGTTAATGCGGTAATGCCAATTGGCATCGGCGCCATAGATTTTGGCATCGGTGTTTTCATAGCTTAGAGCTGGAGCGCCGCTCATCATATTGCTGACCATATTAGCCGGCATGCTGGTACTTGCTACACCCTGAATATAATTGTCGATCTGACGATAGAAAACCTGTGGGTAAATACTGAAACGCTCTGTTTTCTTGCTCAGACCAATGCTGATTTCACTGGCCGTCTCATGCTTGAGCGACAGGTTGCCAACATAGCTGAGTCCATCTGCGAGACCGGCTGTGATCGGCAGCGGTAACCAGAGAAAGGTTTCCTGATAAGAGGGGGCACGATTTTTAATTCCCAGATCAATAGTCAGAGCTGTCTCTGGATCCAGTGTGCGGTTAAGCTTGACTACCAGATCCGTAGTGTCGTAATTGAGATTGCGATCGGCCTGGTTAAATTGCATGGCGAGCATATTTGCCGTATCGCCCATCATTGCCATCATTCCGGAAGAGCTGACGTCGCCGCTATCTAAGCTGATGCGATTTTGGCGGATGCCAGCCTGATAACCCCAGTCTCCAATATCGCCATTGAGCTCGGCAAACAGACCGAGTATATCCCGCTGGGTAGCGTTAAAGTTAAGCAGTTCAAACATGCCATTAGTCGGGTTGGTGATAGTCGAATTATGGCTGCTGAGATTGCCATCAGTACCGACCTTTAATTCACCAAAGGCCAGTGGTAGCTGCGCATCCAGGCTCCAGGAAAGATTGTCTGCAGTAGCGAGATTGCTGCGGTAACCCATGGTCATAGCCGGGGCAGTGCGCAGGCTAAAGTTATCCATGGAATGAGTCACATCGGCCCAGGCCACAGCCATATTGATACTGGTGCCATTGAGGTCGGTGCTCAGGGTCATGCCAGCAAGATCGGTTTCGACTGAAGCTATGTCCATTGCCAGGGCTGGTGTGCCGCTGTCACTGATATCCAGCTGGCCGGCAAATATCGTTAGCTCAGTGGCGTCGGACTTCCAGCCATAGGCGAGATCAAAACGATCTCGTTGATGCTGACTGCCGGCAACCATTTTATTGTCGCCAGCCTCTATATTGTCACCCTCGTTATGAGCGCTGAGAAATGACAGCTTATGTTGATTATTGGCAATCACCACCTGAGTATCCGTGCTCGACTGATTGCCGTTATCAGTGAACTGGCCGCTGGCAAAGCCGCTGACGCCAAACTTGACTTCGGAGCCAAAGGCGCCGCGATTAAACTCCGCCACCATATGGCCGCCAATACTCTCCTGGGCCTGGCTCACTGGCGTTATGCCACGATAGACCTTGAGCTCCTGGAGCAGACCTGCGGGGGCGTAGGCGAGGGGCGAATCCATGGCGTTGGGGCCACCGCTCAATGTTGGTGCCTGATCCAGTTTTACCGATACTCTGTCGCCATACATACCACGGTACTGGGCGATGCCAGTGATCACACCATTGGTATTATTGTTGGCCCCGGGAATACGTTTTAACAGTTCGGCGCTGTCTGGGCTGTGCAGGGGATTACTGCGTGGAGAACTGTTAATCTGACTTGCTAGAGGAAAGGCCTGAATGGTGATTTCTTCTATAGCATGGCCATGATCGGCAAATGCCGAAGTAGCAGATATAGCTATAAATAAGGCAGTAAAAGCAGAGACAGTGTTAGCGTGCATACAGAGAACCAGAGGGTAATAATTGAAGGCGACAATTTTAAGTAATTGGCTACCTTGGAACAATGTGACAAATTGTCGCAGTCCACTCCTTTCGCTTATCTCCTTAGTCCGGCTGCGCGCCGACGTCAGAGCCCAGATTACAGTTGGGACAAAGCCAAAAAGCGAGTACCATGCGCGATTGTCAATTTGCTTGTGAGCAGTAGCCATGGAACCACTATCTGAAGATCTTCAAGAAAATCTCGATCGCATGATTGTCGAGAGTTTGGAAGCCGGTTGTGTCTGGGGACTAAAGGACGAGAAGGACAATTGGGCGCTGGTGGGTTCCACCGATAGCGACACTATCGACGTAATTCCGTTTTGGTCTAACCACGACTTTGCTCAGGCACTGTGCAATGGTGATTGGGATGTTTACACTCCGGTTGCCGTTGAAATGGAAGAGTTTCTCGACGACTGGCTGCCCGGTATGCATGCCGATGTATTGATGGTTGGGGTCAACTGGACTGCAGATCTTGAAGGCCAAGAGATGGAGCCCTTGGATCTGCTTGAGGAGTTTGAAGCGGAACTGGATTAATCTTCTGGAAACTGAAAAACAGTTTCCAGTGGCTCATCAAAGACTCTCGCGATTTTAAATGCTAACTCAAGTGAGGGAGAGTATCGGCGAGCTTCCAGCGCCAATATGGTTTGCCGAGTAACCCCGGCCTTCGTAGCCAGGGCAGCCTGAGTCATCTGTCCATTGGCAAAACGAAGTTCGCGAATTATATTGCTGATTTTAACTTTGGCCATAGGGCTAACTCAGACGGTAGTAAAGAAGCTCGACGGCGGATTTGACGATCCCCGAGACCATCAGTGCCATAAGAATAAAGTGCATCGCCAATGGTCCGCTGATTTGAATATTGTTACCCATCAGACCCAGTCCCTCATTGAACATCACTAATCCCACTAAACAAGAGCAAAGACCGACCAGGCTATAGTAGGCAAAGGCATGAGCTTTGCCATTAATCGCGAGGTCCCTCTCATCCTTGTCTTCTAGGGTTGCCCTACTAAAGATCGCGTATAAGACAATGCTGGCAACGATGGCAATAATGATGACCTTCGATATTAAAGCGGCCATCTCAGAGCCGATGATCTGGGTCCATCCCGAGAGTTGATAGCTGCCATAAAAATAATAGGCTGAGACCAAAACGCTAACCAATAATTCGATAAGAATATGTTTTTCGCGTGTGGAAGTATGCATCTTAAAGTCCTTTGAAAAATCTCAATATAATGTGAATCTGCCTCTAGTGTAGGAAATAAGTGACATTATGTAAACTATTTCATACATTTCCTTCCCAAGGCTATTGCTTGACCTGAACGGCAAATTCATTAGTATGCGCTGCTCAATCACCTAGCCGCGTGGCACCTATGTTTTTACAGCAGTTTTATACCCGCAATGAGTTGTCTCTGAGCATCAGTGCCGAACAGGGCAGTGGCTTTGCGAAAACCATCAGCAACGATTTCAATCCGATTCACGATATCGACAGCAAGCGTTTCTGCGTTCCAGGGGATCTGTTGTTTGCATTGGTATTAGAGCGCTATGGCCTGAGTCAGCAGATGCGCTTTGAATTTTCAGGTATGGTCTCGGCGGATACACCACTGGTTTTTCCTGAGTCCGCAGCTGATCAGTTTGAAATCGCCGATGCTCGGGAAAAGACTTACCTGAAAGTGTCACGTAGTGGTGATCAGTTGCAGGATCAGCAGGTGTTGGAAAGCCTGATTAAAAACTATGTGTTCTTTTCGGGGCAGAATTTCCCGCATATTCTGGTGCCATTAATGGCCGAGAAGAATGTCATGATCAATCCCCAGCGTCCGCTGGTGATCTATGAGTCCATGTCACTACAGCTGGAGACTCTGGAACTCGAGCAGCCCAGTGTTGAACTGGCTGGCACTAGTCTCGAAGTGGATGGCAAGCGTGGCAATGCGGAGTTTAAGTTTAATCTGGTGGATGGCGGCAAGATTGTAGGTGCTGGCGTGAAGACTTTAATTCTCAGTGGTCTGCGTGAATATCAGCAGGAGGCCATAGATCTGATGGTGGCAACCTACTTAGACAATCAGGCCCGTCACAGCGAAGCCTGATTGATTCTAAGGGTCTGAGCCGGGCAGTTTAGGCCTCGGCTTTGCTTTTGCCTGCGGCTTTGGCCACAACTTTACCCTTCAGCATATCCTTTAAGAAATGTCCTGTGTGTGAGGCTTTAACGGTCGCCACAGTTTCAGGTGTTCCCTCGGCAATAATCATCCCGCCGCCAGAACCCCCTTCAGGTCCCAGATCCACAATCCAATCCGCGGTCTTGATAACATCCAGATTATGTTCAATTACGACCATAGTATTACCTTGGTCGCGCAGTCTATGGAGTACCGCCAGTAGCTGTTCAATATCGTGGAAGTGCAATCCAGTGGTGGGCTCGTCAAGGATATAAAGTGTCTTGCCGGTGTCGCGCTTGGAGAGTTCTTTTGACAGCTTGATACGCTGGGCTTCACCACCGGATAAGGTGGTCGCCGACTGACCCAGCTTAATATAGGAGAGGCCTACATCCATCAGGGTTTGCAGTTTGCGGGCAATGGCGGGAATCGGATCGAAAAATACGCGGGCATCCTCAACGGTCATATCCAACACCTGATGAATATTTTTGCCTTTAAAGTGAATGTCCAGAGTCTCGCGGTTATAGCGCTTGCTCTTGCACACATCGCAGGGCACATAAATATCCGGTAAGAAATGCATTTCCACTTTGGTTACGCCATCACCTTGGCAGGCTTCGCAGCGACCGCCTTTGACGTTGAAGCTAAAGCGCCCGGGATTATAGCCCCGTGAACGGGCTTCCTGAGTGGCGGCAAACAGCTCGCGGATCGGTGTGAAAATGCCGGTGTAAGTGGCTGGGTTCGAGCGCGGTGTGCGACCAATGGGGCTCTGGTCAATATCAATACACTTATCCAGATGATTGAGTCCGGTAATGGTATCGTGGGCCGCGGACTTTAAGGTCGTTGCCTTGTTGAGCGCCACAGCCGCAGCCGGATATAAGGTGCCATTGATCAGAGTTGATTTACCTGAGCCTGAGACACCGGTAATACAGGTAAATAAACCAATCGGAATTTGCAGGTCGACATTCCGTAAATTATTACCACAGGCGCCAGTGACATCAATAAACTTGCCCTTGGGCTGGTTACGTTTGCTGGGTATTTTTATCCCGCGCACGCCGGACATAAACTGGCCGGTGACAGAATTGGGGTTGTCGTGAATCTGCTGTGCAGTACCCTCGGCAACCACCTCACCACCGTGAACACCGGCACCAGGGCCAATATCGATAATATAGTCAGCGGCGGCAATAGCCTCTTCATCGTGCTCCACAACAATAACTGTATTGCCCAGATCTCGAAGACGTACCAAGGTTTTTAATAGTCGCTCGTTATCTCGCTGGTGCAAACCAATTGAAGGTTCATCGAGGATATACATAACCCCCACTAGACCTGCGCCAATTTGACTGGCGAGACGGATACGCTGGGCTTCACCACCGGAGAGTGTATCGGCACTGCGGTTTAAGGATAAATAGTTAAGCCCAACATCCACCAGAAAACGGAAACGCTGGCGAATCTCTTTAATGATTTTTTCGGCGATCTCGCCTTGACGACCTTCCAGTTCAATATTGTCGAAGTAATCGCAGCAGTCCCCCACCGGCATACTGACAATATCTTCGATGCGACGGTCGTCGATAAATACATGGCGCGCCGATTTGCGCAGTCGCGTGCCGTCGCACTCTGGGCAGTGGCTGCTGGTCATATACTTGCCCAGCTCTTCCCGTACAGAGCCGGACTCAGTTTCCCGGTAGCGGCGCTCCATATTATTGATCACGCCTTCAAAGGTATGTTCGCGGCGGAACATGGTGCCGCGATCATTGACATAGCTAAAGGTGATTTCTTCCTTGCCGCTGCCATAGAGAATCTTTTTGCGATGATCTTCGCTCAATGCTTCCCAGGGTGAATCTATATCAAAATCATAATGGGCAGCCAGGGAGGTGAGCATATTGTAGTAGTAGAGTGTGCGACGATCCCAGCCGCGAATCGCGCCTTCAGATATCGAGGCTTCCGGGTGATGGACCACACGATCAATATCAAAAAACTGATGCACACCCAAACCATCACAGGTGGGGCAGGCACCGACCGGGTTATTAAAGGAAAATAATCGTGGCTCTAGTTCATTGAGGCTGTAGTTACACACTGAACAGGCGAACTTGGCCGAGAACATCTGGTCTGGCTCTTCGCTGTCCATAAAACTAATGCCCGCCAGACCCTCTGCTAGGGTGAGGGCGGTTTCAAAGGATTCCGCTAGACGTATACCTATATCGGCTTTTACTTTAAAGCGATCGACTACCACTTCTATATCGTGCTTTTGTTTTTTATTCAGTGCTGGCGCTTCATCTAAGTCGCAGACCACACCATCGATGCGGGCGCGAATAAAACCTTGGCGCCGAAGGCTGTCAAACAGATGCAAGTGCTCGCCTTTGCGCCCTTTGATAATCGGCGCCAGGAGCATAAGCTTGGTGTTCTCGGGCATAGCCAAGACCTGATCCACCATCTGGCTGACCGTCTGCGCTTTTAACGCTTGGTTGTGCTCTGGGCAGCGGGGCTCACCGGCACGGGCAAACAGCAGGCGCAGATAATCGTAAATCTCGGTAATAGTACCAACCGTCGAACGGGGATTGTGGGAGGTAGACTTTTGCTCAATGGAGATCGCTGGGGAGAGTCCCTCAATATGATCCACATCGGGCTTTTCCATCATCGACAGGAACTGCCGGGCATAGGTGGAGAGCGATTCGACATAGCGGCGCTGCCCCTCGGCATAGAGGGTGTCAAAGGCCAGAGATGATTTTCCCGACCCAGACAGGCCCGTAATCACGACTAATTTGTCCCGTGGAATATCAAGATCAATATTTTTTAGATTGTGTGTTCGGGCGCCGCGTACCTGGATGGTATTCATTGAGAATTCTTTTGGTTATGTTAAACGATCGATTATAGGGTGCTGTTGGTGCACTGGGCAAAGTGATTCTGACAATTCATCAAAGTATTACGAATAGTCCGCGGCGACAGACTGCAATGGAGGGAAAATAGTTATAGGTAATAGAGTACAGATTAAGTACTAAATATTTATTTTAGACCGTGCACTGTGGCGCGGCGCTGTTAAAATGCTCGGCCTATTTACTGCCTTGATACTGACTTGAATAATTCCCCTTCATTTTCCTCCCTAGAGAAGCGCGCGGTCATCTCACTGGCTAGCCTTTATGGCTTTAGAATGCTCGGCCTGTTTATGGTGCTGCCGATACTGGCTCTCTATATGGATAACTACCCGGGGTTCAACCCTTTGTTGCTGGGCCTATGTCTTGGAATCTATGGACTCACTCAGGCAGCTCTGCAAATCCCCCTGGGACTACTGTCTGACAAGATTGGCCGACGGCCGGTGATTATTGGCGGCCTGTTAGTGTTTGTACTCGGCAGTTTGGTGGCGGCATGGGCAGAGACCAGCACCGGTTTAATTGTCGGTCGTGCTATTCAAGGTGCTGGTGCAATCGCCAGTACGCTTATGGCGCTGGTCAGTGATCTTACCAGTGAGGAAAACCGCACCAAGGCGATGGCCACCATAGGCGCCAGTATAGGTATGTCCTTTATGTTGGCGATGATTATTGGCCCACTTATCGCCACGGCGCTAGGATTGCCTGGCGTGTTCTGGGTCACTGCGCTGCTCGGTGGTCTGGGCATTATTATTTTTATGCGCTGGGTGCCGAGGGCGGTCACGGTGCAGCGCAATCGTGAGAGCTATACAGATCTGCGACAGATCCGCAGCCTTTTTAAAGACCGCAATCTGCTGCGCCTCAACTTCGGTATTTTCGCACTGCACTTAATTTTGATGGCGGCCTTTGTGGTGATTCCCGTGCTGCTCTCGGAAGAGCTCGGCATAGTCGCGGCGGATCTCTGGTGGGTCTATCTAGTACTGCTCGGCGGTGGTTTTGTGGCTATGTTGCCAGTGATGATTGTCGGTGAGAAATTACAGCGGCAAAAACTTAGTTTTACCGCGGCGGTTGCCTGTGTGACCCTAGCCCTGTTGCTGCTGGGGCTTTTTAGGAGCCCATTGTTGACGCCGATTATGTTGCTGCTATTTTTTGCTGCGTTTAATCTACTCGAAGCGTCGCTGCCTTCATGGTTGAGTAAAGTCTGCCCGGCGGGACAGAAGGGTACTGCGATGGGGATCTATTCCACCAGTCAATTTTTCGGTGCCTTTGTCGGCGGAGTGCTCGGTGGTTGGAGTGTGCAGCAGTTGGGGGTCGATAGTTTGTTCCTATTACTGGCGCTAATTAGCCTTGTCTGGTTGCTGTTAGCGCTGGGTTTAGATGCGCCCCGATCGCTGCAGACTGTGGTTCTCAATAGTGGTGCTATGGATCATGAGGATTTTGCGAAATTAATCTTAAATGTTCCCGGCGTAGAGGATATACTCGTCGTTCGTGGGGAACAGTTGGCTTATGCCAAAGTGGACAAGAAGACCGTGGATATGGCCGGTCTAAAGCCTTACTTTAACTTATAACGAACAGGGGAAGAAAATGGCGCGCGGAATTAACAAAGTAATAATAGTCGGTAACTGTGGTCAAGATCCGGAAACGCGCTATTTGCCCTCAGGCGGCGCTGTCACCAATATGAGTTTGGCGACATCGGAGTCCTGGAAGGACAAGAATACCGGCGAGCAGCAAGAGCGCACTGAATGGCACAAGGTAGTATTTTTTAATCGTCTTGGCGAGATTGCCGGCGAGTATTTAAAGAAAGGCTCCAAGGTCTATGTTGAAGGTTCGCTGCGCACGCGCAAGTGGCAGGGCCAAGATGGTTCTGATCGTTACACTACAGAGATTGTGGCCAGCGAAATGCAGATGCTCGACAGTCGCGGCGGTCAAGAAGGTGGCGGAGGCGGTGGATATCAGCAGAATCGTCCACAGCAGAATCAAGGTCAACAAAATCAAGGCCAGCAAAATCAAGGTCAGCAAAACCAGGGTCAACAGCAGCAGAATCAGGCGCCTAAGCAGCAAGCCCCTCAGGGCATGGACAGCTTTGACGATGATATTCCGTTCTAGAACCTGTTGGCTGTTAGTCAATAGTATTTAAGATTCTTTTAGATTTCCTTAGCTCTAGTGGTTACTCGCTAGACTTAAAATTTACTTTTACGAGGTTGTTATGACGATTCAAGTTGGCGATAAAATTCCTGATGGCATGTTCACTGTAATGGGCGCAGATGGTCCTACTGGTGTTAGCACTGCTGATATTTTCTCGGGTAAAAAAGTTGTTCTGTTTGCTGTTCCCGGTGCGTTTACACCGACCTGCTCTGCAGCACACTTGCCGGGCTTTGTGGTTCATGTTGACGACATTAAAGCCAAGGGCGTTGATACAGTAGCCTGTATGTCAGTGAACGATGTTTTTGTAATGGATGCTTGGGGCAAGTCTGCCAATGCTGAACATCTGATGATGTTGGCCGATGGCAATGCCACTTTTACTGAAGCTCTGGGTCTGGTCCTAGACGGCAGTGGTTTTGGTATGGGCACCCGCAGTCAGCGTTTCGCTATGATCGTCGATGACGGTGTAGTGAGCTTGCTGAATGTTGATGCTGGCGCGCTGGAAGCTTCAAGTGCAGAGGCGATCTTAGCGGCGTTGTAATCTGTCCTGAGATCTGCGAAAAGGGGAGCTGCTTAGGTGGTTCCCTTTTTTTGTGCCCGTCTTTTTTCGATTTCCGCGCCAGACTTTTATCGAGCTCCTGCTCTTGCAGTTTTACTTGCCTTAAATCGCGCCGAAAAATTCAAATGGCATAGGCTCAATTGCACAGGGATGTGCAATTGAGCGACGTCAGGCAAGGATGCCTGTCGGCGCGACCCGTAATGACATTTTAATTCGAGGGGAGCCGCAGGCCGAGATTTTGGGTAAGTAAAACTGCAAGAGTAGGGGCGGGTGCCACCCTATCTAAATGCCATCAAACTCAAAAGCCACCAAGCTCAAAACCGTCAAGCTTAAAAGCTACCAGACACAAAAAAGGCGGCCAAAGCCGCCTTTTTCAAATCCTGACGAAACTCAGCCAGTGTAGCGTTCCATAATCAGTGTGGCGTTGGTGCCGCCAAAACCGAAGCTGTTGGACATAATGCAATTCAACTTCTTCTCTCTGGTTTCCAGTAAGATCGGCAGGCCAGCAGCATTCTCATCAAGCTCATCAATATGGGCAGAGCCAGCAACAAAGTCATTTTGCATCATCAGCATGCAGTAAATCGCTTCGTGAACGCCAGCAGCACCTAGGCTGTGACCAGAGAGTGATTTAGTTGAGCTGATATCAGGACAGTTCTCAGGGAAGGTATTGCGGATCGCACCCAGTTCAGCCACATCACCTACTGGCGTGCTGGTGCCGTGAGTATTGATATAGTCGATTGGGCCTTTGGCAGTTTCCATAGCCATCTTCATGCAGCGCTCAGCACCTTCACCTGAAGGGGAGACCATATCTGCGCCATCAGAGGTGGCACCATAACCGGTCACTTCGCAGATAATATTCGCACCGCGAGCCAGAGCGTGCTCCAACTCTTCCACTACCACGGTCCCAGCACCCAAACCTGGGGCAAAGCCATCGCGCTGTGAGTCATAGGCGCGAGAGGCAATCTCTGGAGTGTCATTGTATTTGCTGGTCAATGCACCCATGGCATCAAACATGCCGGCCATAGACCAGTGCATATCTTCTGAACCACCGGCTAGCAGTACATCCTGCTTGCCCAGTTGAATCAACTCGACGGCGTGGCCAATACAGTGAGCGCTGGTGGCACAGGCTGAGGCGATGGAGTAGTTGACCCCTTTAATTTTAAACGGTGTGGCAACACAGGCGGAGACAGTGCTGGCCATAATCTGGGTGACTCTATAAGGTCCTGCACGCTTGATGCCGCGATCGCGCATAACATCTATTGACTCGGTGAACATTTCACCAGACACGCCGCCAGAACCCATCACTAGGCCGGTGCGGTGGTTGGAGACCATCTCAGGTGTGAGGCCAGCATCGGCGATTGCACGATCCGTGGCTATATAGGCATAGGACGCCGAGGGGCCCATAAAGCGCAAGATTTTGCGATCAATATGGTCTTTGGGGTCTATGTCTAACACCGCGCCAACATTGCAGCGCAGACCCATTTCGGCGAAGTCTTCGCGGCGACGAATACCAGAGATCCCTTCTTTTAATGAATGAGCGACACTCTCTTTATCATTGCCTAGGCATGAAACAATACCAAGTCCCGTAATTACTGCACGTTTCATCTGTGGTCCTCTTAAATTGGATATTTAGTGTGTCATTTTATGGCGTAGCGAACCGCTGCGATTCGGACTATTCGAATTAAAAGTTATCAGTGCTCTCGAAGAGGCCGACTTTTAAGTCTTTAGCGGAGTAGATTTCACGTCCATCCACTTCAACTGAACCGTTGGCTATA